>OCOJ01037714.1_pt1 | contig 36149 bp, 28 predicted proteins | sample 1539251 | NCBI WGS metagenome assembly OCOJ01 (sample SAMN01911457, study PRJEB22624) | soil metagenome | biome: Soil | place: Malaysia | collected 2012-04-30 | depth RA_metagenome m
AAGGGTGGGGCACCCGGCCCTCACCGTATCGCTCAATTCAGTGCAAGGGGGCTGTCTCTCGCATGTCAAACTATTGACCTGCCTCCGGCTTCGACGTTCTCAGTGCCGCCATTCTTCTCCACAAGAGAGCCAATATGAGAACGCCCTCAATACCTCCGATTGGAATTAGAAGAAGCTTTGGGAAACCAAATCGCCCATGGGGCAACGCCTGAACCGCAACAAGCACAACGATTATGTGTCCTGCGAATATAAAAGCGAGACTCCTCCAAAACGCTGCCCGGCGCCACGCGCGCCTGAAGGAAAGGATTACTGCAGCAAATACAACCACTGTATAAACAGCGCCGTCCTGCCATTGATGCGGCAACCCGACCACCTTAGAGACCGCAATGGCGAGGGCGGTCGCCCCCAAGAGAATAACCCATTCAAGGATCGTGGACTCGTTCCGTCGGGTCATGTCACTCCTCGACTACTTATGGCGCTGCCTGCACGACTGCGGGCTCAGGAACGTTAACTCTTTCGTAGTTAATGCACGCTTGGTATTCACTCACCATCGCGTCATAAGCTTCATAGCCGCTATATACTAGTAGACCTCCCGCTAAGTACCCCAGGAACTTGGAGGTTATAGACATCGGGATGCCAGTTTGCGACCTGATCGCATATTTAAGTGCTGTGCTACCCGCTGCGGCCTCTAAACCTGTATGAGCCCCTACCTCTGTAGCCATTTTGCTAGCAGTGGAGACGTAATTTCCCTGAGTAATCCCTGGCAAAAGCGCCTCAAGAGCAGCTAAGTTCGACTGGTGTGAACAGTAATCCTTCCAAAATTGTTTGTTACCCTGCTGAATCGTTGCGTTGTTTGCGGCTCCCCTAAGCCAAAAGAGCAGTGCACTGTTATCGGTGAAATATTGGAGCTCGCCGTGTCGCCACATCGCTAGGTGTGTGGCATCTCCCTGCCGAAGCAGCCAATACGAGTGACAATCTACGGGTACTCCATCGAGCTGACACTCTCCTTTTAAGAGTAAAACCCCAGGACTGTCGCCAGGCGCATCAGGACAATCATGGACGCGGTTATCCCAAACGCACTCCCCCAGTCCGAGCGGATCTACAAAACCCAAGGGATTGTTCGTCACGTAGGCATACCGATTCCAGGACTGTGGGTTGCCAGGATCGACGACGCCCAGTCCCGCCGGGTCGGGCGACAACCATCTTCCCTGCGAGGACCTGTACTGGCGCTCGGGGAAGTAGTAGGTCGTGTTGCTGGTGATCTGGTCGTTCTGCTGCCCGGTAAAATCGGAGGGATAACCAGCGATGGGGTACGACTCGCCAAAGGGGGCATGGGCCGGATAGTTGTCTGCGACGTTGCCTGCGGTATAGGAATACATGAGACGCACTGTCCCCAGCCAATCCGTCAATTGCACGCCGGTCGCGCCGCCGCCCTCGCTGATTATGGCTCCTCCGGGCGCCGGAAACTCCGAGTAGCCCGGCGTTTGTCCCTGGGCCGAGAACTTGATCTTGCCCAGGGTAATGTACGAGGCTTCGTACCCACCATTGTCCAGCCACTCCACCTTGTGACCGAAGGCGTCGTAAACGTACGAATAGGTGGCCCCACTCGTCGACGAATATGTCGTCGAGAGCACTTGCCCTCGGCGTCGTAGGTGTATTTGTTGAAGGTGTCGTTGAGCACGTTCCCGTCAGCATCGTAGCTGGTTCCACCCAGCGTGTAGCGGTTCGTGCTGGCGTTATAGCCGGGTATCCAGGAGATTCCCGTACCGTTCGTGGGCACAGTCTTGGTGATGTTGCCGAAAGCGTCGTAGGTGAAGTTCTGCGCCCATACATTCGTGCTGCCGCTCGTGCAGTTCACGCTGGCGATGCGGCTGAGATCGTCGGCGCTGTAGGTGCAGGTCTGTGAGTAAGACGAGTTGAAAGGGTCGGTGATGACCAGTTGTTGCAGGCTCCCGTTCGCATTCCAGGCAGGGGCGCCTGATGAGTATGTTCCTCCGTTGAGCGCGGCAGCGTACTGCGTCATGCGCAGCGTCTTCGGGTCATACTGATATTCAATCGGATAGCAGGTTGAGCCAGCGCAACTGGTGTTGATCTGCGTGGGCTGGTTCCCCGTGGGCTGACCATTTTGCATATAGCTGATACTCATCACACTGCTGCCAGCTTTGCTGACCGTATTCATGCGGCCTTCGCCGTCCGGTGTCGTCGTGATTTGCGGGTCGGTCAGGAACGGCCCCACGGTGTTTATCAAACCGTTCGCCCAAAACATCATGGGAACGTTGTAATAGCCGCCCGAATGGGGCGTCGATTCGTAAAAACTGGCAAGGTCTCCGCGCCCATTGTAGCTGAACCCCTCGTCGGTGACCTTCGTGCCACCGACGCTGGCCGCCGTGTACGCCTCCGCCATCCTGCCCTCCGGGTTCGCCATGCTCTGGGTGTTCAGGGTTGCAGCGTCATAGACAAAGTAGCGGTTCGTCCCGGTCGAGTTCGGCCCACTATAGGTAGTGGCAGTCATCCGATGCAACTTGTCATAGGCGTAACAGGTCACGTTGCCCGCATTGTCAGTTCGTTTGATCAAATCGCCGCTGGTGTAAGGAGCGGGGCAGGTCGCGCTCGGATCGGAATCGTAGGCGTAGCTGGCCGTTCCCGACTCGGGATTCGATTCTTGCACCAGCCGTCCCAGCAGATCGTACAGGTAAGTTCGGGTTTGGGGGGCGCTGGACTGGGCATTCTGCGAAACCGTGTACCTAGTCACCGTTGCCGAGTTGAGTGTCGTGGTGTCGTAGGTGTACTTGGTCCAGTAGCCCGTTTGAGGCGCATTCTGGGCGCAGTTTCCCCCGCCATTCGCGCTAGCAGTGAGTTCGCAAACAGACGTGAGCCGTCCCAACCCGTCGTATTCGAGCTGCTTTCGCTTTGTATTTTCGCCGGAAGGTGCAGGACCCAGCGTGACCAGCACGTCGTTGTTGAAGGAACCTGCAGGGGCATAGTTGTAGCTGGTGAATCCACCACCGCCATCGGTGACTTGCAACGGGCGATTCAGTGCATCATACGTCGTCGTGGTCTGGCTGGATGTGCACGGGGCTGACGCGGTTGAAACGCAGGGCAGGCCTACACTACTGACTCTGCCCAGAGCATCGTAGGCAGTCACGACCGTGTCGAAACTGGTCGAACCGGGCGCTTGTTTTGTCTGCTGTAGATAAGGACGTCCCAGTCCATCAAATGTGGTCAACTCGTCCACGGCAGACGTGCTGCTGATAGGAAGGACGGTCTCGGCCGTTGCAGGAAGAGTTCCTCCGGCTGAGTAGATTGTTTGGGACGTATTGTTGAGTGGATCGGTTACGGACCGTCTGCGCCAAAAAGGATCAGCTTTTCCATTCTGATCAAGGTAGCCGTAATTCGTGACCTGGCCGTTCGCATCGGTGGACGACGTGAGCACCCCGCCGTTGCAGTCCCATGTTTGCGAGGTGGTTAGACTGTTGCCTTGGCTATCCAGCGGACTCACCGTTGACGTGAGCAGCAGATTGTTGCATCCGCCCGTGCCGTTGTAGTTGTAGGTTGTCACTGCCCCGTTTGCATCCGTTGAGGTTGCAATGGTGCCATTTGTGTTGTACGTGGCCGAGGTGTTCAGGGTCGTTGACCCTGCTACTAAGGTTTTGGTCTGCGTCGGGTGCCCGGTGGCATTGTAGGTGTAGTTGGTTTGTGACACCATCGTGCCCGAACTGTAGGTCGTGACCGTGCACGGACGATCCGTCATGTAGCTCGGCATCGAGCCGCAGCTCACGCTGTTCACATTCGAGTATGTGCTATCGGTTTCCGAAACCGGTGTCCCCGAAGGCGGATAGGTTGCGCCGACATCCCACTTCTTTACTGCGGTAACATTCCCAGCGGTATCGAACACGGTCTCCACCAGCGACGGAGAAGATGTGCCCAGCGAAGTGTAAACGTCGGTCTGGGTAATGGATAACGCACCGGGAAAGGAAAGGCAAGAGGACTTGCTCGTATAAGTCTGGTTGTAGCATGTCACCGTATCGCTCAGGACACCGAGCTTGACATCTTGGATGATTCTCTCGGTTTCCTTTCCAGATCCACCGAAGTTATGCGTAATCGTATCACCAGCAGGGTCCGTCTCTGTGACTGTAAAGGCTGGTATATGTAGATTATCGTAGGAGTTTGCATATGTCCAGGTGCTGTTGTTACCTTTGTTGTCATTTACCGTCACCGTCAAGGTGGGAACCACGAAAGTATTGCAGTCGATGCCGTTATTTTGACCGCCATAGCCATATGAAATGGAACCACCATTCGGGTAGATCACTTTCGAGATTCTGCCGGTTGAGTACGGTCCGAACTTTCCGGTTCCAGAGTATCCTGGGGCCTGTTCGTATTGGATCTGATAGCTCCCACCGCCGGGTATGGTCACCTGAGAAGGAAGGTTTAATTGGGTCGTACCCGTTTGGTCAGCGAGCGTAATCCTGCCGCCAAAAACCCCACATCCGAAGGCTGTTGCCCAGGAATAGCTTTGGTAGGCAACCTGGTACTGCTGCGTGTTACCGATGGCATCCTTGTAAGGCACCACGAGCTGGTTTAGAGCGTCGGTCCAACCACTGCTAGTGTACTTGATGGTATTGCCATCTGGGTCTGTCGCAGTTGCAAGGAAGGACGTTCCACTGAAGTACACTGCGCTTATAGGTCCCATTGCGTTGCCGTGCCTGTCATAGATGACACCACTTATTCCGTCGTTCGCACCACCCTGTCCGCTGCTCGTTAAGACTAAAGTGAATCCCGAGTTGTCATACGTTGTACCGGTGGATTGCGTACCATCACAACCCCACTCATCTATTGGTAGATTTGACGTTTGATGCGCCGCTCCAGTTGAGTCGATGACGGAGAACGATGACAGAACTATGTCGTTATGACCCATACAAGTGTTCGTTTGCTGCTTGCTAAAGTTCCAGGTAGCACCCATCGCGGGCTGACCTTGCATTTTGTAGTTGATTCCCCAGGATGCAAAAGACTGCCCAGACACTGTGTACTCGTAAGCGTAGGCGTGACTATTTTGCACCAGCGAGTAAGGAAACCCAAGTTTGTCCCTAACTGGTATTTCGACATTGATGTTGCTAGTGGCGAGATCAACACCGAATCTGTTGGTGGAAAACGGCTGGATACCCGCAGCCGGGTCGGTCTGGGTGAACGCGCTGAATGATGCCACAAGAAGAAAGAAGAAAACTGCACAGAACCGACTGGGTCGGACCATGGAACTGCCTCCTTCGGGATAGTGCACGGCTTGCAGCGAATTGCATCGCCCACGTGTGAGCAAACTCATGCATCGGCACTGAACGCAACATTCGCGTTCAACCTTATTCATGCTTCAACACTTCGGGGAAGCCGCACGGAGGAACTATCGTGACGGGCGGGGAGCCGTTCCCTCTCAGGGGATCCTCTCGCGGATGTGAGAAGGAATGTAGTGCTCAGATGCCAGCTTGTCAATCGAAAACCGAACGTGTGAGCGTTCGAGCACTGCAGGCGGTGAGTAGCGTCACCGACCCACACCTGTGGTGGGGGGGAGGGTATTTTGCCGTCGGTACACACCACCCCCACCCTTCATGTCCAGTATCCCACATACCCAAGGGGAGTACCGAGGCGCGTTTTCTCCCCTCCTTTCCCTTCTCCCNGGGAGAGGGTTGACCCCGCCCTGCTTACGGCCTAAGATGGCCGCCTACAGGGGACTGTGCGCTTATGATCGGCCAGCAGGTGTCCCACTACCGCATCCTGGGGAAACTTGGCGGCGGTGGCATGGGCGTGGTGTACGAGGCCGAGGATCTCAAGCTGGGGCGGCACGTCGCGCTCAAGTTCATTCCGGAAAATCTGGCCGGCGACCCCAAATCGCTGGAGCGGTTCACGCGCGAGGCGCGGGCCGCATCGCAGCTGAACCATCCCAATATCTGCACTATTCACGGCATCGAGGATAACAACGGACATCCCTTCATCGTGATGGAGCGGCTGGAGGGCGAGAGCCTGAAGCAGGCGATTTCCGGCCAGGCGATGGAAATAGACAAGGTGCTGGAGATTGGCATTCAGGTCGCGGACGCGCTGGCGGCGTCGCACGCCAAGGGAATTGTGCATCGCGACATCAAGCCGGCCAACATTTTTCTGACGCCCAGCGGACAGGTGAAGGTCCTTGACTTCGGCCTGGCCAAGCTGGTGCACCACCTTGGAACCGATGATGACGCGGGCGCGGACATCTCGCTGACAGCAGTGGGCGTGATTCCGGGGACGGCGGTCTACATGTCGCCGGAGCAGGCTCGCAGCGAGCCCGTAGATGCGCGCACGGACCTGTTTTCGTTTGGCGTGGTGCTGTACGAGATGTCGACGGGGAAGAAACCCTTCGCCGGGAACAATTCGCTGGTCACGCTGGACGCGGTGCTGCATCAGAAGCCGGTTCCGCCGCGGGAGCTGAATCCGAAGCTGCCCATCGAACTGGAAGGAATCATCGGCAAAGCGATGGAGAAGGACCGCAATCATCGCTATCAAAGCGCCGCGGAGATGAAGTCGGACCTGGCACTGCTCAAGCGCGAGACTGAGTCGGGGCAGTTGAAGAGCGGGACTCACACCGCGAAGCTGCGAGTGGCGACGAAGACATTTGGACGAAGCAACCGGCTGCAGACCTACCTGCTGCTGGGAACTGTGGCCGTGCTGGTGACCGTGCTGGGAGCGGTAGGCGCCTGGTGGCTCGAGCATAGGGCCGTGGCCAACGCGGAGGAGCGCAACGCCATCGCGGTGCTGCCGCTGCAGAATATGAATGGCGATTTCAGTGTCGATTTTCTGCGTTTCGCGCTGGCCGACGAGCTGACCAGCGTGCTGACCTACGCGCGTTCGCTGGAGGTGCGGCCGTCCTCGGTGACGCGGAAATACGTCGCGCTCGATCTCGATCCNGCGCAAGGTGGGAGCGGAGCTGCGCGTGGGCAGGCTGCTCACGGGACACTTCCTGCGGCAGGGCGACCAACTGTCAGTAACGCTGGAAGCGATTGATGTTCCCACGGACCGGCTGCTGTGGGAACACACCATCACCGGAAAAGTAGACGACCTGATCGGCTTGCAGGAGCAGATCAGCGCACAAATGCAGCACGGGCTCTTGCCCGCCCTGGGAGGCGCGGGTGGCGAGGTGGAGGCCGCATCGCGGCCGAAGAGCCAGGAGGCATACGATCTTTATCTGCATGCCCTCGCCCTGCCCCACGATCCCAAGCCGAACAAGGACGCGATCATGGTGCTGGAACACGTCGTAGGCGAAGACCCAAGCTATGCCCCAGCATGGGAGGTGCTGGGGCAGCGCTACTACTACGACTCGCTTTACGGCGGAGGCGGCGAAGAGATGTTCCAGCGGTCGAATTCAGCGTATGAGCGGGCACTTGCCATCGATCCCAACCGGGTGGGAGCGGCGAGCAGCCTGATTACGAATCGTGTGGAGCGAGGAGAACTCGGACGCGCCTATGACGCGGCTACCGACCTGGTGCGGCGGCGTCCGCAGAGCGCAGATGCGCACTTCGCCCTCAGTTATGTGCTGCGCTACGCTGGCATGCTGGATCAGGCTGCGCAGGAGTGCAACACCGCCCGCCAACTGGATCCCAGCAACTTCGCCCTGCGCTCCTGCGCGTTTGCGTTTCTAGAGATGGGCAAGACCGAACGGGCCATGGATTATGTTCATCTGGATGCAGGATCGGAGTGGGCGGCGTGGGTCACTCCGTACGTGTATCTTGCCGAGGGCAAGATCGATGAGGCGCGAGAGGCCGCCAAGAGTATAGGCAAAGCCACCTCGTATCACCGCGAGTTGATGAATGCCTGCCTGGCTCCGCAGCGGCCGGCCGATTTTGACAAGATTGTGCGCGACACGGAATCGTCGGTGCGGACGGAACCCGATCCGGAGGCGTGGTATCGCATTGGCGCAATCATGGCGTATTGCGGACAGAAGGAGCCAGCCCTGCGCCTGCTGAAGGCGGCGGTACAACAGAACTACTGCGCGTACTCCGCGTTGCTCGATGATCCGCTGCTGAAGGATTTGCGCAAGGAAACCGCGTTCGATGAAGTGCTGACCGCGGCTGGCAAGTGCCAGGAGACGTTCAAACAGGGACGGCAGTAGTTACCAGTGGACAGGAGTCGGGCGTCCGGGGTCAGGCGTCAGAAACGGCGCTCCGCCGCCACTCCTGCGCTGCCTGATTTGACCAGAAGAGATCCCACAAATGGCTTTGGGTAGGGCACGGCTTCAGCCGTGCCGCTTGGGGTCAGAAAGGACACGGGCTTTAGCCCCTGAGGGAGCACAGGTCTGCTCTTTCGGTCCGTTGTGAGATGGCTTGGCCTTGCTGATATCGTCGGCCGATTTCGGCGTGTAACCGTAGCGCCGCCGTCCCGGCGGCTGTCGTGGGGGCGTCTCGCCCCTGCACGCGAGGGCAGGATGCCCTCGCGCCAGCCGGCAAGATGCCGGCGCGACGTCGGCAGCGTAACCCGCCGGGGGGGTCAACACAGCGAGATGCCTTCTAGCCAATCTCGGTTAATTCAGTCGAACAAGGTGAATTCCTGGAAAGAATTTGCGTCGGAGCGGGGGTAGGCCCCATCCTTGTAGCGTGAGACATCTCGGACCTGAAAGCCTGCTGCGGTTTCTCCCGCGCCGTAANTTCCCCTTTTGTTAAGACCGTAACGCGCTTTGCTCAAGGCTCATTCTGCCTCCTGCTGACGATGGCTCTGTTCGCGCCCGGTCCCACGGCCGGTCGTAGCGCACTGGCTGCGCAGTCCTCCTCGTCGACACGAAATTCCTCCCAATCAACTCTGCCTCCCGATCTCTCCGGATTGCCTTACCAGGGCATGCTTCCGCAGCTGCCTCAGGATAAGGACTTGGCCGGGCTCCAACTGGCTCTCTTGCGGCTCAGCACGACGGCGCGGCTGATGCAAGTGGTGGCACATCCGGATGACGAAGACGGCGGCATGCTGACTCTCGAAGCGCGAGGACACGGCATCACCACGCTGCTGATGACGCTGAATCGCGGCGAGGGCGGGCAGAACAAAGTGGGTAGCAACTTGTCGGATGTGCTGGGCGTACTGCGTACCCTGGAGCTGCTGGCCGCCGATCAGTACTACGGCGTTGAGGAGCGATTTTCTCACGTAGCGGACTTCGGGTTCTCGAAGAACCCGGAAGAGACGTTCACCAAGTGGGGTGGACATGATGTGCCGCTGGCCGACATGGTGCGCGTGATTCGCACCTTCCGTCCCGATGTGCTGGTGGCGCGGTTTTCGGGCACGGAGCGAGATGGTCACGGGCATCATCAGGCGTCGAGCATCCTGGCGAAAGAGGCGTTTCGCGCGGCGGCGGATCCGAATCGTTTTCCCGAGCAGATTGCGGAGGGTCTGCAGCCTTGGCAGGTCAAGAAGTTTTATAGGGGCAACGTGTGCCCGTGGGGCGCGACGACGTGTCCGGATGCGGATTGGACCGTGAAGTTCAACACAGGCGAACGCAGCGCGACGCTCGGCATGTCGTACGTGCAGTTTGCCATGGTAGGTTTGCGGCATCAGCTTTCGCAGGGCGCGGCCAATTGGACGGTGGATCCGGGGGACCGGTTCACGTTCTACAAGCTGGTGGATTCGGTGTCGACGCCAGCGTTGGACAAGGACAGCCACGAGAAGGATTTCTTCGGGGGAATCGATACGACTTTGCCGGAGCTGGCGGGAAGATTGGGAGACGAAGAAAGAAAAGTCCCGTGGCTGCGGGACGAACTGAAAACCATCGCGGACGATGTGCGCAAGGCCACTGATCAAAGCGGTGGCGATGGCAGCGGCGCGGCTAAACCGCTTTTCGACGCGCTGCAGAGACTCGAATACGTTCTCGGTGGATTGCAAGAGAGCGATCTCTCCGCGGGGGCTGCGCAAGGCGTGGTCGAGATTTTGGAGGAAAAACGGCAAGAAGCGGAAACGGCGCTGAACCTGGCTCTGAATGTGACTTTCCATGTGACGGTTGTTCCCTCAGGCGGCCCGACCGCTCCGCTTCCAGACGAGAAAGATGCGCTCACGGTGGTTTCCCCCGGGCAGAGGTTTGAGATTCTGGCGAGGCTGCACAACGGATCGAGAGATTACCTTACCGTTAGCAATGCGAGGCTCGAACCCGGCGCAAGATGGGTGCAGGAGGAGCACGCGGAAACGGCGACGATCGCGCCGGGAGAGGATTACTACGCCAACTTTCTCTTGCGTGTTCCTCAGGATGTGGAGCTCTCGCGTCCGTATTGGCATCGAGACGATCCGGACACGGAGGCGGTCAACACCGTGGATGACGGGAGATACGCGACGCTGCCGTTTCCTCCCGAGCAGCTTCGCGTGCGCGCCGACTATCAGATTGCGCGCAAGCGAGACATGGGCGCCGCGGTGCCCGACTTTGTTACGAAGCTGCGAAAGCGCCCGGCACGAATCGAACGCACCGGCGAAGTAGCAGCCGGCGTCTGGGTACCCTTTCGCGATGAGCACGGCAAGCGGCACCTGCGGGAGCTGGAATTTGCGCCGGCGTTCTCCGTAGCTTTGGAGCCGGGAACACAGGTGATTCCGGTCAGTGATGGCGCGGCGACAAAAGTGCGAGTCGGTGTGAGTTGTAATCTCACTGGAGCTCCGTCGGGCAGCCTGCGGCTTCATGTCCCGAAAGACTGGCGCGTCGAACCGGAAGAAGTTCCGGTGGATCTGCATCAACGCGGTGACACGCAGGATTTTGAGTTCACCGTGCACCCGGCAAGTCTGCAGGAGNGGACACGCGGAAATTCGCGCGGTCCTTGACACCGGAACGCAGACATACCAGGAAGGCTATACGCTCGTCACGCGCGAGGATCTGGGCAGCTTCTACTATTACCAGCCGGCGCGGCAGCGGGTGAGCATCGTCGATGTGAAGGTGCCGCGTGATTTGAAGATCGGCTACATCATGGGCGCGGGCGACGACATCCCGACGGTTCTGCAGCAAATAGGGCTCAACCTCACGCTGATTCCGCCGGACGAACTGGCCGCGGTGGACCTGAGCCGCTACGGGACCATCGTGCTGGGAATTCGCGCCTACGATACTCAGAAAGAAGTGGCTGACAATAACCGAAAGCTATTGGACTTCGTCTCGGCGGGCGGGACGCTGATCGTGCAGTACAACACAGGTGTGGGTGACTTCAACGGCGGACACTTTACGCCGTATCCGGCGCAGTTAAGCCGGGCGCGCGTTTCAGTCGAAGAAGCGCCAGTGGAAGTGCTGGCGCCGGATGACGGAGTCTTTCATTTTCCGAATACGATTAGCGCTCCCGATTTTGACGGCTGGGTGCAGGAGCGCGGGCTGTATTTCATGAATCAGTGGGACGATCATTTCAAGGCGCCGCTCAGCTGCCATGATCCGGGAGAAGACGCGCAGAAAGGCGGGTTGCTGCGCGCGCAATACGGCAAGGGGACATACATCTACACGGGATATGCCTTCTTCCGGCAGTTGCCGGCGGGCGTTCCCGGGGCCGTGCGGCTGTATGTGAATCTGCTGAGCGCGGGGCATGAAAAGCAGTAGCCAGGGATTGCGACCAGGGGGCAGGGATCAGCGTCCAACCAGGTAACCGGACAGACCTTGTTCAAGTCGATGAGCAAGCGGCGAGAGCGGTGGCGGCCGGTTCTGGAAGCCGAGGTAAAACGCTGGAGTTCGAGGTCAAGCGCGGAGCTTCTTGCCGAGTTAGCCGACGAACAAGTCTACGAGGTCGAATTCGAAGGCAGAAAGCATCAGGTGGAGGTACAAATTCTCGAAAACACCGAAAGCTATATTCGTGTGGTCGTGTCCGTCGACGACGGCTCGCTGCCAGCTTCACTCAGCCCATTGTTGGAGAGTTTCATTCGCCAGAAAGACAGAAAGTAACCACACCCAACAGTGACCACTGACCACTAGCCACTAACCACTCTCACAATGCCGCCCACACAATCTTCGCCCGCATCTCCTTCGCTGATCCGCGGCATGGGGCTGGGAAGCGCCACCGCCCTCAACATGATCGACATGATCGGCGTGGGACCGTTCATCACCATGCCGCTGGTCGTCAGCGCGATGGGCGGTCCGCAAGCGCTGCTGGGATGGGTCGCTGGTGCGCTGCTGGCGGTGTGTGACGGGCTGGTGTCTGCAGAGTTGGGCGCTGCGCTGCCCGCATCGGGTGGATCGTATCGTTACCTGCGCGAGATGTATGGACCCCAGAAATGGGGACGGCTCATTTCGTTCCTGTATATCTGGCAGGTTTCGTTTTCGGCACCCCTATCCATCGCCACCGGTTGTATCGGTCTGGCGGGATATGCGGCCTACTACTGGCCGGAACTGGATACGATATACGCAAATCATGAGGCCGCGCTGCACATTCCGTGGGCGGGGACGCTGCAGGTGAGCTGGATCGTGACCCCAGGAACGGCGCTTGCGGTGCTGATTTGCTTTTTCACCGTGCTGCTGCTTTATCGGCGAATCACCGCGATCGGGCGGCTCTCTAAGGTGCTGTGGTTCGGCGTGATGGGAACGATGGGGTGGATCATCTTCGCCGGGCTCACGCACTTCAATGCCGCACGGGCCTTTGATTTTCCGCCCGGCGCATTCGCGTTTTCCCACCGCTTTCTGACGGGGCTGGGAGGGGCGATGCTCGTCGCCACCTACGACTACTGGGGGTATTACAACGTTTGCTTTCTGGGCGACGAGATTGAAGATCCGGGGAAAAATATTCCCCGGGCGCTGCTGCTTTCCATTCTGCTGGTCGCCTGTCTATACATAGTGATGAACGTGTGCATTCTGGCCGTGGTGCCGTGGCGCGAGATGGTGCAGGCGGGGCAGAACAATAACGGGCTCTACATAGTGTCTTTGTTCATGCAACGCATTTATGGACCCTGGGCGGCACGGGTCGTAACCGGGTTGGTGATCGTGACCGCGTTTGCATCGGTTTTTTCGCTGATGCTGGGCTATTCCCGGGTTCCTTACGCGGCGGCCAAGGATGGCAACTACTTCCGGGCATTCGCCAAGGTGCATCCCGTGCACCGGTTCCCGCAGGTCTCGCTGCTGGCGCTGGGAGTGGTGGCAGCGGCGTTCTGTTTTCTGCGTTTGAAAGACGCGATTGCCGCGCTGGTGGTGATTCGCCTGATCCTGCAGTTTTTGGTGCAGGCGATCGGCTCGATTCTGCTGCGGATTTCGCGCCCAGACCTGCCCCGGCCGTTTCGCATGTGGCTTTACCCGTTACCCGCGTTACTGGCGAGTGCGGGATTTCTCTTCATATTGTTCAAACGAGAGAACTGGCAGAAAGAGATGCGGTATGCGGTGGTCATTCTGCTGACTGGCCTGATCATTTATCTGATTCGGGCCTGGAAGGACGCGGCGTGGCCGTTTAGGACGGCGGCCAGGCAGACACCCGCCGCGGAATCTTAACCACGGAGATCATAGAGAAGACGCAGGATGGCCGATCAAGCAACAGTTCCGCTTCCCGAGAACGTCAGCCTTCGGCGCGCCGACCCGGCGTGGGCGCCCCTCAGCGAACCTTTGTTCCGCTCGCTCTGGATTGCGGCCGTCATTTCCTACACGGGCACGTGGATGCAAAACGTGGGCGCGGGCTGGCTCATGACGCAGCNTCACGACTTCGCCTCTGATGGTGAGCCTGGTGCAAGCAGCGGCGGCAATTCCAGTATTTATGATCGTGCTTCCTGCCGGAGCGCTCGCCGATATGGTCGACCGGCGGCGGATTTTGCTATTCACCCAGAGTTGGATGGTCGTGGCTGCGGCGTCTCTTGGAGTGTTGACGCTGCTGCACCTCGCCGGCCCCTGGACGCTGCTCGCATTCACATTCCTAATGGGATTAGGCGCGGTGATGAATGATCCGGCGTGGCAGGCGATCACGCCCGAGGTGGTTTCACCGGCAAGGCACGCGTCCGCGGTGGCGTTGAATTCAGCGGGCTTCAACGTGGCTCGCGCCGTCGGTCCAGCGTTAGGCGGAATGGTGGTTGCGGCAGCGGGATCGGGGTGGTCGTTTCTGCTGAACGCGGCTTCGTTCTTTGGCGTGATTGTTTTCCTGTCTAAGTGGCGCCGGGCGCCCCATGAATCCCTGCCGACAAGAGGAGTGCGCAAGGCCATTGTCGAGGGCTTCCGCTACGTACGTGGCGCGCCTCAAGTGCGGTCGGTGCTGATTCGCACCGCAGCGTTCAGCATTGGTGCCACTTCCCTGCTGGCGCTGCTTCCTGTCATCTGCCAACCGCATGGCGCACAGGGATACGGTTTCCTGCTCACATGCTTTGGGGTCGGGGCACTCGCCGGAGCCGCGCTGCTGCCGCGGTTGCGGCTAAGCTTCTCCGTGGACGGTCTGGTCGCCGGAGCAACCGTGGTCTTTGCAGCTATGACGTTTGCAGCCGGTCAGGTACACAACTTCGAGTGGTTATGTCTTATATTGTTCACGGCGGGCGGGGCCTGGATCGGAATCCTGGCCTGCTTTAACGTGGTAGCTCAGACCATGTGCCCGTCGTGGATGCGAGCGCGAGCGCTCTCCATGTATTTGCTGGTGCTGCAGGGAGGCATGGCGATCGGCAGCGCGATTTGGGGAGAACTCGCTGCACGGCAAGGAGTGCCGGCCGCTCTGGCATGGTCGGCGTTGACGATGGTCGTGGGGCTGGCAAGCATCGTGCGGCATCGCCTGACAGCGGCAGAACTGAAAATGGCTCCGGCCGTGGTGAGGGATTGAGCAGCTTCGTTTTCCGAAGCACGCGCCGCGCGGAGCGGGAATTTCACAGCCATCATAATTTTGAGAAGGAGTGTCCTCCGTCATGAAGAAACTCAGCTATCTCACAATCTGCGCGCTGGCGCTGGTCGTCCTCGCAAGTGCGCAGGAGGCCAAGAACAAGAAAGAAGAGCGTGTCACGGTGACGCAGGCCCTGGACCACACCGTCAGCAACCTGGAGCGGGATTTCATCCCCGCAGCTGAGGCTATGCCCGAGGACAAGTTTGACTTCGCGCCTACGAATGGGGAGTTCAAGGGCGTGCGCACCTTCGGCCAGCAGATCAAGCATGTAGCAGCGGTCAATTACGAACTGGGCGGAGCGATTCTCTCCGAGAAACCGCCGGTCGATATCGGGGACGAGTCCGGGCCGGCGTCGCTCACAACCAAGGCTGACATCCTCAAGTATCTGAAGGATTCCTTTGCCTACGTCCACAAGGCGATTGCCACGATCAACGAGAAGAACCTTGTCCAGCCGGTGAAGAGCCCGTTTGGAGAAGGCAAAGTCACGCGCTTGGCTTTGGCCACGACCGTCTCGTGGCATGGCTTCGACCACTACGGGCAGATGGTTGAGTACTTGCGTATGAATGGGATCATCCCGCCGGCCAGCCGGCAATGAGAACGAGTTGGAGGATCAGTTCTGACTGCGTGGGTCCGCTTTTCCGTTGACCAGGCTCCACAGGTGTTGCTCGAAGCTGACCTTCGGCTCCTTCGCAAAGCGGTCGGGGTAGGAGTCGAGCGCTTTGAGAAAGCTCTGAATCTCGAGGCGAACCCGCTCGTTGCCGAGCGACACCATCTCACGTGGCTGGACGTGGTGCATTCTGACCTTCATTTCCCCGGCGCCCCAGAACCTCTCTTGCTCGAAGAGTTAGAAAAAGCTGCCGCCGGTACGAGCTCATCGACGGGCCCTTAGGTTTGGTTGGGGGGAACTGCAAAACTCTACGGGCGAACCGCTCTCTCGTAAATGGCACTTTCGTGCCGGGTTGAGCGTCACTCTAACTCCAAGCCAGGCGAAGTTTCAAGGGATTAGTTTTGCACAATGGAAGCAAAGTGCCGCGCGCCGCGCAGGGCGATGGAGGTCGAGATCAGCTCCGCCGAGAGTCCGCAACGCTGCAGATGAGCAGCAATGAACTTCCTGCTCTTCTCCAGGGCAACGCGGGGATCGAGAAACAGGAGTACCGACGGGCCGGCGCCGCTCAGAACCGCTCCCAGGATACCCTCCTTGCCCTTGAGCGGCGCCAAGCAAGGCAGCAGACGGCACAGGGCGGCACGGTAGGGCTGATGAATGCGGTCTTCGAGGGCCGTGGAGAGAAGATCAGGGTTCCCCTGGGCGAAGGCAGCGAGGAGCAGCATGGAGTTCTGAATGTTGACCACGGCATCGGCGCGCGAGTACTGCACGGGCAGAACGCGACGCGCCTCCTCGGTGGAAAGGCTCTGTTCCGGCACGGCCAGAAGCAGCGGCCACTTCCCTTTCGGACGGAGGCAGACGATCTGCGGCTCGGATTCGCGCCACATGCGGGCGACGGTGAGACCGCCCATCCAACAGGCTGCGGCGTTGTCGGGATGCTGCTCGCGGCGCGCGGCCTCGCCCACGATCTGGGTATCGGTCCAGCGGAGGCGGCCGAAGTGGATAGCGAGGGCGATGCCCGCCAAGCGAGCCGCCGCGGAGGAGCCGCATCCCTTGCCGATGGGAATTTCATTGTGGATCCGCAGGGATAAGGGTGTAACTTCCTTTTTCTCCGCCTGCAGTACCTGACGGTAAGTGTTCAGGATGATGTGGTCGTCAAGTTTGCCGCAAATTTCGCGATCGCGTCCGATTGCGGTGATAGCGAAATCCTTCGCCGGACAAGCATCAATTTTGATGTAGAAACTCATGGCGAGCGCGGCGGCATCGAAGGCCGGCCCGAGATTAGCAGACGTGGCGGGCAGAGCCAGGTGGAGCGCGCGCGGATAACCGGCAGATTTCTTCTTAGCCATGCGTCGGGTCAGATTTCTCCGCTTGTTCTAACGCCCGAGTCACCGCCGCGAGCGTGGCGTCAAGAACCAACGGTGCGCAGCGCAAAGATTCAAGCGTGGCGCCCGCGCGTTCGTGCGGAGTGCCCTGGAATAGTTCTCCGCGATGGAATTCCATGATGTAGTCTGGGTCTTTCAGCAGATTCCCGGTCAAAACCAGCACAACGCTCTCGTCGCTCCGCACGAATCCCTGTTTCACCAGCTTCTTCAGGCCTGCGAGAGTCACTGCAGAGGCTGGCTCGCATCCGATGCCTTCGGCTCCAATCTCCGCTTTCGCTTGAGCGATCTCTACTTCGGTCACCTGTTCGCAGGCGCCCCCGGTCGCTTCGAGAACCTGGACCGCTTTTTTCCACGATGCGGGGTTGCCGATGCGGATGGCTGTGGCGCGAGTTTGCGGCTCAACGCTGACCAGTTTCTTCCCGCCAGCTTCGCGCACCGTTCGTACCAGTGCGTTGGCGCCTTCCGCCTGTATCACGGACAGCTTGGGAAGCCGCGAAATCAGCCCCAGATCCCGCATTTCAAGCAGAGCTTTGCCGATGGCGGAGCTGTTACCCAGATTCCCGCCCGGAACGATGATGTGGTCCGGCAGCTGCCAATCAAGCTGTTCCAGCAGTTCGACGGCAATAGTCTTTTGACCTTCCAGTCGAAACGGGTTGATCGAGTTCAGCGGATAGACAGGAGCACGCAGCACGAGTTCCTGCAGCAGACGCAGGCAGCCGTCGAAATCGGTGCGCAGCTGGCAGGTGACGGCTCCGTAGTCGAGGGCTTGGGAGAGCTTGCTCCAGGAAATCTTCCCTTCGGGAACCAGCACCAGACTGCGCAGGCCGCCGCGGGCGGCGTAGGCGGCCATCGATGCCGAAGTGTTCCCGGTCGAAGCGCAAGCAACCCAGCGGGATCCGCCCTGGCGGGCGAACGACGCAGCCACTGTCATGCCCGTGTCTTTGAACGAACCCGTGGGATTCATTCCCTGATGCTTGGCCAAGAGGCGCTGCACGCCTGCGATCCGCGAGCATTGCGGCATGTCGTAGAGCGGCGTGTTGCCCTCGCGCAGTGTGATCGCCTCCTGCTCGCTTTGGAGTGCAGGCAGCAGCTCACGAAAGCGCCAGACGCCGCTGAGATCAACAGCAGAAGAAGAAAGCCTGCGCTGCTTCCACTCGGCTTTCAGTTGTTCGGCCTCGTTGGCGGCTGCTCCGCCATCTTTCCAACGCGGATAGCTAATCTCCAGCAAATCGCCACAGTGGCCGCAGCGAAAGTCCCGCCCGGCGTGGTCGCTCACAACGCAGCAAGCGATGCAGCGAAAGCGGAACTCCGACTGCCGGAGACCCTGCGCAAACGAGGTCGACGGAGGCATAAAGCTGAGGCCTATTTCTGCCCTCGCAAATACTGATCGGTCCGGTTGATCCAGTCGGCGCGCGGAGGATGGAAGACATCCAGATCAACCGTATCTTCGAGAGCCTCGGCCTTGTGCGGCATATCGGGAGGAATGGCGAGCACCTCCCCGGCATGGACGACAATGTCTTTGCCGTCGATCCAGAACTTCAGGGCGCCCTCGAGAATGTATGTCACCTGCTCGTTGTGATGGCTGTGCTCGGGGACAATGCAGCCTTTCTTCAACAGCACGCGCGCGAGCATGATCTCCTGACCGACCACGAGTTGGCGCTGCAGCAGCGGGTTCAAAGTCTCGAGCTCCACCGACCTCCACGGAACATGCCGCAGGACGCCGGCGTCGGCGCGCTTGGCAACGGTGTGCCCGGCGCTAAAATGAAATTTGGCCTTCGCGGGCTTTTTTGATTTCTGTTTCTTTTTCGCCATGGCTGATATTCAGGTCTCTTTCAGCGCACCCGCCCCTCGTAGAGTCTCACGGCGTTGTCGTGCAAATAGCCGTGAGCTAACTCGAGGGCGCGCGCTTCGTTGACTTCGCCTTCCGACACCATTTCGGCCAGAGCCGCGGCCAGCGCCATGCGCGATGATTCCACGCCCAGCCAGTAGCTCTCTTCCGAACCCATGATGGGATTGTACGGGAAACAGTCGGTCCCGAAGGTGATCTTGTCAGGGAAGGTTTCCAGCCACATTTTCAGGGTGTCTTTGAAAGCGGAAGGATACTGGGCCATTTCACCGAACGAAGAGTCCAGGTAGACATTTTTCATCGCCGCCAGCCAGATGGCCTCGCGCTCCAGCGGATAGCCTCCGTGGATCATGACGAAGGTGGTAGCGGCGTAGCGCGGGTCGCGCAGCACGCTCTCCAGGTTCATGATGTTGCCTTGGCTCAGATTGAAGTAGTCGCCAATACCGACCGCAGTATGAATGTGCACCGGCAGATGCAGACGTCCGCCTTCCAGCNACGAGATAGCGGAAAACATAATCCTGAAACGTGCGGTATTCCTTTTCGCTAGGGATGCCCCCGGAAACGTAGCGTGCGTAGATGTCCTCCGCCTGCTGGCGAGTGGGGTCGGTGAAGGTGGTGGGGCGGAAGTATGCGACTTCAAACTTCATCGCGATGCCGCCTTTTTCCTTGTTGTGCTCGAGCACTTGGCTGACGAATTTCAGATAGTCCCCCAAGCCCGCAGGGAGCCTGGTGATGTTCTCCTGCCGCATCCAGCGGTGCAGCATTTTTTCCTGNGTGCAGCATTTTTTCCTGCAGAGGGATATAGACGCCCTCATCGCCGTTGCGCGCCGCCTCACGCTCGTTGTTGAACGGCCACATAAACGAGTCGGCGAAGAACACCCACGGGAAGCGCTGGCGATCGAGATAGTCCGGCATCATGGCGCGGTTGGCCACCGAGCTTTCAATGTTCAGCTTGTCGAGAATCGCATCGAAATAAGCCGTTCCGGGATTCTGCTTCTTGAACTCCGCTTTTTTCTCAACCAGCCACTTGGTGTGCTCAGGTGACAGATCATTGTAGGGATAGCCAAAAAGCGCCTTCGCCGCCGCCGCGAGCTCCGGGTTGTCATCGCGTGTGCGCAAAGCCTCGCTGGCGCCAGGAGGAGCGGCCATCGCGTCGACGTCGGGATCGTCAGCAAAGCCAGGATGCGCGTGGTGATCGAAGGCAGGAATCTTCTCGATCTGGGGCAAGAGACGATTGTAGATCTGCTGCACATCGGGACTCGGGAACGGATGGGCTTGGGCGGCGGCTGAAACGGACAAGAAGCAAAGCAGCGCGGCGATGAAAGCAGAACCCAAGAATGTGAGCGAACATTTGACTTTCATTGTGGTCCTCACAAGCCTTTATATAGGCCGCCATCAACCAATACAGTCTGCCCGGTGATGTAAGAAGCACGCTCGGAGGCGAGCCAGACGATCGTTTCCGCGACCTCGCGTGGGTCGCCCAGACGCTTCAGTGGGGTATCGGCGGCCCAGTCGTCGAAAATCTCCTTCTCGTTCTTGCCCAGGGCGGCTGAGCGCGACTTCGCCAGTTCCTTCAGGCGGTCCGTCGCGGTATAGCCGGGACCGACATTGTTCACCAGAATTCCGTCTTTGCCGAATTGGTTCGCGAGGCTTTTGACCAGACCGACCACCGCCGCACGCACCGCGTTCGAGAGCACGAGATCGGCCACCGGCTGTTTCGTCGTGATCGACGTAAGCGTGATGATGCGTCCCCAGCGCTTGCGCTGCATGTGGGGGATAACTTCGCGCGCAAAGTAAACCGCGCTCAGGAAGTTAGCCTCGACGGCTCGGCGCCAGTCATCGAGGCTCGTGGCCAGAAATCCCTTCGCGGGCGGGCCGCCGGCGTTGGTAACGCAAATATCGACGCTGGCGAATCGTTCAGCAACTGCGGCAACAAACTTCGCGACGGCCGTGGGATCGGTGACATCGACGACTTCGGCAAACACGTCGACGCTGTAGTGCCGGCGAATCTTCTCCGCCGCGGCCTGTAGCGTTTGCCCATTGCGCGCGCACATCGCGACGCGACAACCCTCCGCGGCAAAGGCTTCTGCGGTAGCGCGGCCAATTCCCTGGCTGGACGCGGCCACCAGCGCGACTCGATCCTTCAGACCCAGATTCATGAACGAGGAATTATAAACGTTCATTCCGATTCGTCTGAACGCCTTGCATGGCCCGCAAATCGCGGGTACTCTGAGCAGACATTGGGGTGAATCGCATGAAACGCCGCCATCCTGAAACTGCCGCGGTCCACGGCGCGTCGGATCTGCGCAAGAAGCACGGCCCGGTCGCGACACCGATCTACCAGACCTCCACATTTGAGGTGACCGACAACGACGAGCAGCAGCGTTTGCACGAGACCGCGTCCGACCACTACTACACGCGCTGGGGCAATCCGACCAACACGGTGGCCGAGCAGACTGTGGCTGCTCTTGAGGGCGTGGAGGCAGCGCGCACGTTCGCCTCCGGCATGGGAGCGATCACCACCACGATCATGGCTCTGCTTAAGGCTGGAGACCATATCGTCGCGCAGCGCGACGTTTACGGCGGCGTCACAAAATTTCTGTCGGAGTGGTTGCCGAGGATGGGCATCGAAACCACTTTTGTCGACACGACAGACTACGCCCAGCACGAGCGCGCGATTCGTCCGAACACGAAGCTGTTGTATCTGGAGTCGCCGACCAATCCCGCCCTGCGCGTGGTGGAATTCAAGAGAGTTGTGGCCCTCGCGAAACAGCACCGCCTGATCAGCATGATCGACAGCACCTTCGGCACGCCCATCAACCAGCATCCCGCGGAATACGGCATCGATCTGGTCATGCACTCGGGCACGAAATACCTGAGTGGACACGCCGACCTGACTTGTGGCGTGGTGGCAGGGTGCCGCGAGTTGATCGAGCCCATCAACGAGGCACGTACGACGCTCGGCAACTGCATGGACCCGCATGCCGCGTGGATGCTGATCCGCGGACTGAAGACGCTGGCGGTGCGCGTAGCGCGGCAGAACGAGAACGCGCTGCGCGTCGCAGAGTTTTTGGGTCAACATGAAAAAGTCCGGCGCGTACACTACCCGTTCCTGAAGAGCCATCCGCAGTACGCCATCGCGCTCCAGCAGATGAGCGGCGGCGGAGGCGTGGTGACCTTCGAAGTCGAGGGCACCGGCGAAGACGCCCGGTGTGTGAGCGAGGCGATGCGTCTGTTCACGCTGGCAACCAGTCTGGGAGGAGTCGAGTCGCTGGTTTCAATCCCAGTGCTCACCTCGCACGCCATGATCTCCGCCGAGCAGCGGCAGAGCATGGGCGTGACCGAGCAGATGATTCGGCTCTCCGTCGGAATTGAGAACGCCGATGACCTGATCGCCGACCTGGAGCACGCGCTTGAAGCAGTTTCCGCGCCGGAGCGCGTCCCGGTGGGCTAGGGTGGAGCTGCGCTCCGCAGCCAGCCCAGCCGATGAGCCTAGTGGGGCGGGCGAGGCAATGCCAATGCCTGCTCCACCGGAGCTTTTCCTTCGGTTACAGTGAAAATACGATCAACAGCGGGGACAGAGAAAACCTGCCTAAATCCACTGGGCCAGAAGATTTCAACCTTGTCCACTTTGGTCGTCGTGCCAAGTCCAAAGTGGACGCGCTGGTCAGAACTGGAAGCGTAACTTCCGCCGCTGAAAACGTCTCCACGCTGACGAACTCCACCCGCGGTAAGGAACACTTTTGCGCCGATCGCATCTCGAGGACTTCTTGGACCGCCGACAAGCCGGAACGTGACCCAATGGTTGCCATTTTCCACCACGTTACGGAGCAACGAAGGGGTGCTGTCGATGTTATTGATGACCACATCGATGTGGCCGTCGTTAAAAAGATCTCCGAAAGCGGCGCCGCGCGCCGAAATGACGTCAGCCAGACCGCTGCCGGTCGCAGGGGGCACTTCCTGGAACCGCTTTCCGTTCAGGTTCCGGAACAGCAGTGGCCGCTGTGCCCAGGTCGTCCCCCAATCGAGATGGTCGGCGATGGGATAGACATGTCCGTTGGCGGTGAAAATGTCAAGCAGGCCATCATTGTCGAAATCCAGAAAACCGGTTCCCCAACCCAGAAACGGAATCGTCGGCTGGAGAAGACCCGCTTGTTGCGTCACATCAGAAAAATAGCCTTGGCCATCATTGCGAAAGAGTGTGAAGTTATCATCTGAGAAAGTCGTGACGAACAGATCCAAAGTGCCATCGCGGTCGTAGTCGCCCAGGGCAATGCCCATCGACGCCTGCGGCCGGCCCTCGCCGTTTACCGCAAATCCCGACAGAAAGCTGACATCCTCAAACGTTCCATTGTGCCTGTTGTGATAGAGAAAGCTGGGAACCGAATCATTCGCCACGATAAGGTCGACCCAGCCGTCGTCGTCCACATCGGCAAAAACGGAGGACCAACCGTACGCACCTTGGGGATCGGAGACGCCGGCTTTCAGGCTGACTTCCGTGAATGTTCCATCTCCGTTGTTGTGAAAGAGATGATCGCTTTCTCCCACAAGCCCCATTGGCCCGCACGATACTTGCGCCCCGCGGTAACGGCATGAGCCTTCGGGGATCGAGTGTTTACCTGGCAGTGGAGGATCGTTGGGATCGAATTTCACGTAGCCGGGAACAAACAAATCCAGCCTACCATCGTGGTCGTAGTCACCCCAGGTCGGCCCCGTGGACCAGCCGCCGACCGTTACGCCTGCCTTTTCGGCCACATCGGTGAAGGTGCCGTCGTGATTGTTGTGGTAAAGGCGATTCTTGCCGAAATTCGCGACGTAAATGTCCGGCCAACCGTCATTGTCGTAGTCGCCTACGGCGACGCCAAAGCCCCAGCGCTCATTGGCCACGCCGGCTTTCTCCGTCACATCGGTAAAAGTGCCATCGTGATTGTTGTGCAGCAGCATGGCTCGAGGAGCCGGTTCTTTCCCGGCCAGTGCTCCGAAGGTCGAACCATTCACCAGGTAAATATCCAGCCAACCATCGTTGTCGTAATCGAGCAGGGCGACGCCGGAGCCACCTATCTCTAGAATCGTCTGCTTTTCAGGGCCCCCGGAACGATGATGAAAAACATCGAGACCGGCCTGTTTGGTAGTGTCGGCAAATACGACCGGTGCGCCGTCCACAAAGCCGCCCGCGGTGATGGGGCGGCCGGAGGCATCCTTGACGGGAGCGTGGACTCCGCTGGTCCGCATGCCCGATACAGGCGCCTGCGCAGGCTGCTGGGAGCTTTGCGCTGCCGCGAAGGCCGGAATCAAGAGAAAGAGAACGACAGTAGTTGAACTAATGGACACACGAGAGCGACCCGAAGGCAGCAGGATGAACATTGCCGGTAGCTAAGTACTTTACAGCATGGCCGCAGGGTGGGCGAGAGAGAGTGAAAAGGGCTGCTCCTTCACAGGAGCAGCCCTCCACACGGATCTAGAACAGGAACTTCAAACCAAACTGCATGATGCGTGGGTCGTGCGCGGTTCTGGGCAGGAGAAACGTCGACCCCGCCACACCGAACGATTGGTGGAAGCGTGAAAACGAAGTGTGATTAAACGTATTGAATGTCTCCCAGCGGAATTCGATAGCCTTCGATTCCTTGATGGTGAAGTGTTTGAAGATGCCCATGTCGAAATTTGTGCGGCGGGGCAAGTAGAGGAGGTTCCTCGGCGTGCTCCCGAAGGTAAGCCCTGTCGGAAGCGCGAATGCGCACGGGTTGAAGAGAAGGGGACCCGGGCCAGGCGAGGCACTGACTGCTGTCGCGCAGGGTGCCGCATTCGGATCACCGACGAGGTCAGGCCGAGAATTGGAAGTCCGGCCGTCGACTCCGTTGCCCGTCCCAGCATTATCAGGGTTAGTGGGATTTATGACATTGAACGGGATTCCGGTTTGAATCGTCGTAATACCCGACCACTGCCAGCCCCCCAGCAAGCTCTTCTTCAACCCGGAAGACTTGGTGAAGAAGGGCAGATCATAAACGTAGCTGATGTTCAGAATGTGCCGCTGGTCGAAGTTTGAGCTAGCCTTGTTGCCCGCCAGGTTGTAGGAGTCCAGCAACGTGGCGAAGGAGTTACCGTTACCGGTTTCCGCCCGATCGGAAGAGTTGTCAATCGAGTGGCTGTAGGTGTACGCGACATTAAGCAACAAGGACCCTACCGATCGGCGCAAGCTGGCCTGCAGGGCATGATAGTTAGAGTTAGCCTCAGTCTCGAGAAGTTCGAGGGTTCCGAAGCCGACGAAAGGACGGAACGGATTGGCATCAAGGCCGCAGGCAACCGCCAGGTTGGGATATACGCGATTGGTGGGCACTATCGGGTTGCCGTTGATCGAGCCATTCGCCCCGATACTCGCCGGACAATCGCCGGAGGATATGGCTTGGCCCTGTGGATAGGGGTTGAGGGAGGCAGGCAACGCATGCAGCTGGTTCAGGTCACGACCATCGGTCAAGTGCGTCCCTTTGCTCCCCACGTAAGAAACAGTGGCCACAGTGTTGCGCAAGGCCTCGAGCTGGTAATCGAGGTGCCACTGTTGTACGTACGGCCACTTGGCTTGCGTTGCAATGATCGCCGGAGGCTCGTTGTTGACGGTGGAGGGGAACAGCGTTAGCCCACCCGTACCGCCAATCGACGTGTATCCAAGAATATTCGGCTGACTGGCGGTCAACACCTTGGGCGGAGTGCCCTCGAGCGATTCGGCATTGGCTTCGTTGCCGTTCCCATACTCGTAGAAAACTCCGTATCCGCCGCGAATCGCCATCTTGCCGTCACCCCGGGGATCAAAGGCAAATCCGACGCGGGGTCCCCAGTTGACATAGTGCCCGTTCTGGCATCCTGGCAGTTTGGTTCCGGCGACGCTGGCCGACGGAAAAGCGGTGAGAATCGGACCGGGGACTTGAGACGTGCCTCCGGAACCTCCGCATTGGACGAATCCAAGGAATGGATTGCCGACTCCCGGCACCAACATGCCTTCTTGGGTACAGAGCACCGACGGAACGCCTACATCTGTGCAGATGGCCGGCGCCGCAGCTGCACCCGCCGTGTTTACATTCGGGTCAAAGTTGAAAGACTCCTTGCTTATGTCTCGGTTGGTTTGGAACAGGCTGACGCGGAGCCCGAGGTTAAGAGTCAATCGTTTCGAGACGCGCCAGTCGTCCTGGAAATATGGCTCCAGGATCTTGTAACGGTAGTAGTACCTTACGATGGCGCTGGTCTGCGAATACGTGGCGATGTTGCCTTGGAGGAAGTCGGCAAACGCATTTCCCGTCGTGAGCGGGTTCGATTCATTGAAACCCAGCGTGCCCCCCAGCCCTACACCCGTCGGCGCGTTGGGCTCGTTCTTCTCTATGGCGATCAACTCGGCGCCGAACTGCAGGTTGTGCGCACCGGCGCTCTTGCTGACCGTGTCGCGGTAGCCGTAAGTTGGGTTGGCGTTTTCCCAAGGCATAAATCCCGGGTTTACGGTGAACCCTCCACCGTAACCTGAGCTGGTGATGGACACCGCCGGCAACTGAGCAAACCTCTGTCCACCTTTGCCGGTATTGAAAATGCTCGTCATCGTGAAGCCTGACGGAACCTGGAAGTTGCCGGTGTTGGTGAGAATAAGGTGGTCGGCGGAATAGCTGAAGATGAACTCGTTGAGCAGCGTTGGGCTGGCTGTGGCTGTGAGGTGCAGCACAAAGCTCGATCCCGGCGTCCCGATCTGGGTTTGAATTGTAGGGAACGGGTTGCCCACAAAGGAAACCGTCGGGTCGACACTGGAATACGTGTCGTGGATGTAGCGAGCCATGGCGCGGAATCTGGAGGAGAAGTTATGGTCCACACGCACCAGTTCCTGACGCCAGGTCAGCGGCTCAGAGACGGATTCGATAAACGCGGAAGTTAAGCCGCTACCAGTGTTAGGGGGCGAAATCAACGCGCTTAACATCGCTGCCGCGTTGGGATCGATGGGAACCTGGTTCAGAACACCGTTGGTCACAATAGGGTTGAATGAGGGTTGTCCGCCGAGGATACTCCCTGTCGCTGTTCCGGGACACAGGGGATAGAAATTGGGGCCGGTGGTGTTCTGGACGCGCGTAAAAGGCGTGTTGGTTGCCGGACACTGATCGCTAAAGTTGCCACCACGTTCCCCCGTTGACGGCACAGGCTGGTTGAATGAGAACGGATTGCGTTCCCTTCGCCATTCCTGGGAATAGAAAAAGTAGGTCTTGTCGCGGTTCTTGTTGTAGCCGGGAAGGATGACTGGACCGCCGATGGTAAAGCCAAAATCATGCTTCTTATACGGCGGTCTAGGGTTGCCCGCTGCGTTGTCGAAGTAATCGTTGGCATTAAAGTACTCGTTGCGCGCGTATTCGAAAACGTCGCCATGGAACGATTTGGTTCCACTCTTGGTGACCACTTCGATGTTACCGGAGCCGTTCCTCCCGTACACAGCGCTGTAGTTGGAGGTTAGGACCTTAAATTCGGCGATCGCGTCCACGTTGGGAAATACATCCAACGTATCGTTGGAGCCAGTATCCATGTTATTGGCGCCATCGACCTGCCAGTTGTTGTACTCCGCCCGCCCCCCATTGATGTCATACGAGATATTTCCGTTGAGGCCGACCTGCCCTGCGTCCCGATTCGTTTGGTTGCTCACTCCGGGAACCAACGCGACCAGCCGCGTGAAGTCGCGGCCATTCAACTCGAGCTGGTTGATCTCCTTGCCGGTTACGACACCCGCAACATCGGAGGACTCCGTTTCCACCTGGGCAACAGTGGTTCCCTCAACAGTGATGGTCTCGCTGATCTGGCCCACTTGCAGCGCTACGTCCACGCGCGCCTTTTCCGCCACGCGCACGACAATACCCTTGGCCTGGAAGGCCTTAAATCCGGGCGCTGTGACAGTTAAGTCATACGTGCCTGCGGGCAGAGCGGCCGCAAGGAAATCACCAGCGTCGTTGCTTGTGGTCACGCGGGAGAGGCCGATGCCGCCGCTCACGACCTTCACTTCGGCTCCAGAAACGACGGCGCCGGAAGCGTCGCGCACCGTGCCCGTGATCGACGCGGTCTCCTGCGCCAGCGCCGAGCTGGTACTCAACAGAAGCAACAACCCGAGTCCAAACACAAAGTGACGAGTTCTCATACGATGCCCCCGCGCTCTCCATGAACTACGCATGGTTTGTCATCAAGAATTCTCGAAATTTTTGAACCTCGGAGTACGCCTCTATTAAAACGTGTCAATACTGCGTTAACCCGGCTCTCGATGTCAACCAAAAAAAGCTCTCAGTAGGAGTGGGGCAGAGGCAAAGCGCGAAAGCGGACAGTGCAGCCCAAAAGCCAAAGCGGTGCGGAAGTCACAGAGGTCCGCTAGAATGGAGCGGTTGCCCCATCAGAACATTCAGTAGTTGACTGCTTTGGTGCAAGCCGACAGACGACGCATCGGCAAAGTTGCGCAAAAATGATTCCTACACGTGCCATTCAATCGCGTGGCCGAATGGCTGGCTTGATTTTTGTGTTTCTCGCCTGTTTAGCCTGGGGGTGCCATCTTGCTCAGCCTCTCAACGCCTGGGGCGCGCAAGCGCAGTCCAGCGTAGCGAAGCTGTACCAGGAGGGCGAGTCCGCTCTGCGAAGTGGCGATCTGGAAAAGGCGGAGACGGCTTTTCGCCGCGTCGCGACCCTCGATCCACAATCTGCAGGCGCCTGGTCCAATCTGGGCGTAATTGCCATGCATCGCCAGCAGTGGTCGAAGGCGCTGGTGTTTTTCAACAAAGCAGCAGCCCTTGCCCCGAAAGTTTCTGGTGTCCGTTTAAATATCGGGCTGGTTTACTTCAGGGAGGGAGATTATCAGCGTGCGATTCCTCCGTTCAAAAGCGTCCTGCGAGCCGAACCCGCTTCCCTCCAGGCCCGCTACCTTCTAGGACTTAGCTATTTCTTCATAGGCCGGGCTGCGGATTCGACCGAGACGCTGGAGCCGCTCTGGCCGCAGGAATCGTCCAATATGAATTTTCTCTACGTCTTGGGGGTAGGAGCGTACCTGGCGGGAAAAAAGGACCTGGAGGATCGAGCTCTCACCCAGTTGGTCGCAGTCGGGCAGGACACGCCGGAGTTCCACTTGCTAGTGGGCAAGGCGCACCTCAACCGTCTCGAATACGACGCCGCGTTTCAGGAGTTCGAGCGCGCAGCAACGGCGGACCCCAAACTTCCCTTTGTCCATTTCAATCTCGGATTAGCCCTTATGAACAAGGGGAACTTTGAGGGAGCGCGAGACGAATTTCAAAAGGATATCGCGCTCGAGCCCGACGTCGCGCTGAACTATGACCAGCTCGGGACTGTGTATGCCTATCTACAAAACGACGCACAGGCTGAGAAGTGTTTTCGCGAAGCGATCAAGCGAGACGCCCACCTGGCTAGCCCCCATTTTGGGCTCGGGAAGATTTATCAGACACGCAGACAGTACTCGCAGGCACTTGCGGAGCTCGACACGGCAGAAAGACTCCTGCCCGATGACTACCACATTCGATTTCTCCGGGGACAGGTGCTGGTGAGGTTAGGCCGCAAGCGGGAAGCGCAACAGGAATTGAAGTTGAGTGCCGAAATGCTTGCCCAAAAGAACTCGCCTGCCTCTGGGGCCGAAGCGACACAGCCTGTGCCGAGCCCTGAGATAGCAACCGAACCGCAATAGAACACCGGTCATCAAACCCCTTCTACAGCAGGCTTCGTGTCGATTCCCGCACCACCAACTCTGGAGCCACCTTGCGATGTGTGGCCGCGACTTCCCGCTTCTCCAGCACCGCGTTGATGCCGTCGACCACAATGCCCACGGCCGAGGCGCCCATCGATTCCATGGGTTGGCGCACCGTGGTCAAAGGCGGCGTGCAAAGCGCCGACGCCGCCACGTCGTCGAAACCGATCACGGAGCAGTGTTCGGGAACGCGCAACCCCGCCTTGGCCAGCGCACGGATCGCGCCAAATGCGGTCATATCGTCAAACGCCAGAATGGCTGTGAACGGCCGCTTGTGGCGAATCAATTCCTCGGTGAGCTTGTGTCCCGCCTCGAAGCTGGAGATGGGATCGCGCGATTCCGGCAGATCTACGATCAGCCGCGAATCGAGTTCCAGGCCGCAGGCTTTGGCACAGTTGCGGATGCCACGCCAACGCGGTGCGCTGTCCGTCAGAGCTTTCGGACCGCGGATGAACGCGATTTTGCGATGGCCGAGGGAGTGGAGGTGCTCCAGCGATACGTAGCCGCCGACCTCGTTGTCGACGATCACAGAACTGATGGAGTCAGTTTTGAGTTCGCACCCGATCATGGCGGTCNGGAATGCTGCTTTTCTCCAGGTCGCCGAGCAGGTTGATGTCCAGAAAAAGCCAGTTGGCGAGAACGATCAGACCTTCCACTCGGCGGTCCAGCAGCATTTCCAAATAGCGCTCAAACCGGCTGCGCTCGTTGTGCACGTCCGTGAGAATAGGTAAATAGGAAGCCTGGTAGAGCGTGTTCTCGATGCCGCGCAGCACCAGCGTGCAATAGGGGTCAGTCATGTCGAAGACCATTACCCCGACGGTGTGGCTGCGTTTGCTGCGCAGCGAGCGGGCAAACTGATTGGGGCGATAGCCCAGCTTCTGCGCAGCACGTTCGATGCGCTTCTTGGTGGCCGCAGGAATGTACCGGGCAAGGGGAGCATTGTTGAGAACGATGGAGACGGTAGTCGAGGAAAACCCGCTCTCCCTCGCGACATCTCGAATCGTAACCATCGCAGCCCTTACCCCCAACCGCGAAATACGGCCCACTCGGCCGGCACTTCTGGAAATCCGTGATCCCCCGCAGGGCTCCACCCGGCGAGTTACTGCCCCTGCCCGGCCCCCTTGAATTCAGGCCGAGGGCGGCGGATGCTACACCTAGAGAGTAAAACCATTGTCAAGCATGTGGTTGATCTGCGTGCGGTGATACACTTTCCACACAAAGCCATCCTCCAGGCAGCCTGAGACGTGCTTTCGCCGTCCGGAAGGAGGTATCTCCCATGAGACGCGTTCTCAAAATCCTCGCTATTGTCGTCGGAATTCTGCTCATCATTGCCATCGCGGTGCCGTTTTTCGTGGATGCCAACAGCTTCCGGCCCGAACTCGAATCGGAACTCACGAAAGCTCTTGGCCGCGAGGTCAAGGTAGGAAACTTGTCTTTGTCTTTGCTGCGCGGCGGTGTGACCGCGGACAACATCTCGATCGCCGACGATCCAGCGTTCAGCAAATCACCGTTCGTAGAAGCCACGTCGCTGAAAGTGGGAGTCGAGATGATCCCGCTGATTTTCTCCAAAGCGCTGCACGTGACCGAGCTGACCCTGGACCGGCCGGAGATCACACTGGTGCGCTCGGAGACCGGAGAGAAGTGGAATTTCTCCAGCCTTGGAAACCAGGCCTCAGGCGAGGCGACAAAGCAACCAACGGCCCAACCACAAAAACCAGTTAAGCCGGCTGCGGCCTCCAGCGGCAATCCGAATATCTCCATCGCCAGGCTGAATATCAACGACGGACGCCTCACGGTGGAACGTGTGGGTTCGTCCGCCAAACCTCGTGTGTACGACAAGGTGAATGTCCAAGTGAATAGCTTCTCCTTCACTTCGTCTTTCCCTTTCAAGATGAGCGCCAGTTTGCCCTCAGGAGGCAACCTCAACCTGGATGGCGAAGCTGGTCCGATCGACGCCAACAACGCGGCACTGACTCCGCTTGAAGCGAAAATTTCGGTGCAGCAGATGAACCTGGCGGCTTCGGGCTTCATCGATCCGGCGTCGGGGATTTCTGGCATCGCCGATTTTGACGGAACCGTGACCTCGGACGGCCACGAAGCCAAGACTCACGGCACGCTGAAAGCAACGAAATTGCAGGTGGCGCAGAAGGGATCGCCCGCCGGGCGGCCAGTGGAATTGACGTACTCCGTCGCCCACAATTTGCTCAAGGAGACGGGCGTAATCACGCAGGGGGATGTCGCCATGGGTAAAGCGGTCGCGCATCTGACCGGCACCTACGACGCGCATGGCAAAGTCACCGATGTCGATCTGAAACTCGACGGCTCAGGCATGCCCGTCGACGATTTGGAAGCCATGTTGCCCGCGCTGGGTGTCGTGTTGCCGCCGAAGTCTCAGCTTAAGGGAGGCACGCTCAACACCAATCTCATGATCACCGGCCCCGTCGACAAGCTTGTAACCGCCGGCACGATCCGAATGGAAAATTCTGCGTTGGCCGGTTTCAGTCTTGGCTCCAAACTGGAGGCCATTCCCGCCTTAGCGGGCAAGGACGGCGCCAGCCACGACACTACGATCCAGAACTTCAGTTCCGACGTACGCGTCGCGCCCGAGGGAACGCGCGCCGACAACATCAATCTCACCGTTCCGGCCCTGGGTGTGCTGACGGGGGCTGGAACCGTCAGTCCCGCGAATGATTTGAATTTCAAAATGAGCGCCAACCTGGAAGGCCTCAACATCCCCTTTTCAATCTCCGGAACCACCTCGGATCCGAAATTCGTTCCCGACGTGGGAGGTATGGCCAAGGGACTGCTCAAGGGAGCCTTGAGTGGAAAGAACAATACAGGCCAGCAAAACCCAATCAGCGACATAACGGGACTCTTCAAGAAGAAACCCAAGTGAGATCTCGCGGCTCAGCAACGCGCCATCACCTGACGCGCTGCGAAAGAAGCGCCGTCTGGCATCCGGGGTGCGCCAGCAGCGGATGATACTATTAACCGTTCGCGGAGCTTGAGACCCTTGCGACTGATGTCCACGCCGGTTATTCCAGTAAAATGGTAGGCGCCAGGAATCACTGCGTGATGCTTCTCCGGTGGTGCCTGTGCTTCAGGGCGGTCGGTGTCGGGCAGCCTTTGCCTGATCCCGTGAATCGAAGCTACTTGAATCGAACCTTACTCATGTTGAGATCCCGGTACGCTGCACGCGCGATCGTTTCGATCCTGTTCACATTCGTGATTATGCAGATGGCGGCGCCGTCCGCCTTGGGGCAGGCCGACTTCGTCATCCAGGCTTCGACGATGAACCCGTCGTCCGTGGATCCCGGACAGCCTTCGATCTCCACCATTACGGTGAACGCGGTGAACACCGTCAACCCGGCGAACGTCATCCTCTCGTGCGCCATCACTAAGGGACCGTCGGGCTCGCCGCCGACCTGCGCGGTCAGCCCATCGTCGGTGACCACGCCCGCCAGCCCAACCCTGACGGTCTCGACCACGGGCGCGACCGTGCCTGGGCTCTACGTCGTCACGGTTACAGGTTCGGATGCTTCGGGCAACCTCTCAGCGACCACCACGCTCAATGTCGTCGCCGTCAGCCCCCAGTTCACACTTTCTGTCGCCAGCACCGTGAGTCCGACCAGCGTGCACGCGGGAGCCGGCGCCTCGGCCGTCATCAGCATTGTTCCGGCCAATGGCTACGGTGGCACTGGCAGAAGTGTCACGCTGGCCTGTAGCAACACTACTCCTGTGGTAACGCTTCCGCCGGTATGCACATTTTTGTTTAATGGTCAACCTCAGACCAAGGGTGGCGTGCCGATCACCACTTCCGTGCCCGTGCCTGTCACGCTCAACATCACCACCACCTCACCCACCGTGCCCACCGCCGCACTCCCCCGGCGTGGGGTTCTTTACGCTCTCTGGTTTCCAGTCGCGGGTTTGGCGCTGATTGGGTTCGGCTCTTGCGACGCTCGCCGTCGCAGGTTCCTGGCCCTGTTCCTGCTGCTCATCGTGGCCGCCGGTCTGCTGCTTGCGCCTGCCTGCGGCCCATACACTCCTCCGGCGCCCAACGCCACCAACAGCACTCCCAACAACACTTACACGATCACCATCACCGGCACGGACAACACAGGGCAGACCGCCAGCAACGCTACAGACGTGACGGTGAGCCTTATCGTGGACTAGGCAGCGCGTACTCATGCGCCGGTTCCACAATTCCGTCCATCATTTTCTGAAACTCTGCGTGCCCGCTCTGAGCCTGTTCCTCTGCATCCTTGGTGTAACTGCAACTCCTGCAAAAAAACACGCCACGCCGCCCACGATGCGCTGGAGCGAAGAAAAACCAGGCTGCACTTTTTCGCGCAGTGAGGACGGCAAATACGTCTACGGACTATGGTCCGGCGATGTGGGGGTAACGCTCTCCGTCGATTCCCAGGAGTTGGAAAAGGTCCGCCGACGCCACGAACCGTTCTTCAGCGTGCTGCTCGCTGTGCGCTATCGTGGAAAAACCGGAGTCGATGTCAGCCCGCAAACCATTTCCCTCGAATTCCTCAAGCATTTCGACGTGATTCAGCCGACGCTTGATCCCGACCAGTTCGCCTCGCGTGTGCAGACCGACGCCGACGAGGTCGACCACCAGGCCGCCCGCGAGATCGAAAAACATCCCGAACGAAAAGAGACCAAAGAAGCCTATGTGCGGGCCTTTCAGAAAGATGCTGCCGAGCTGATTGAATTCGTCAGCAAAAACGCCCTGCGGCCAGCGCACCTCGATCCGGCCAATGCCGAAGCCAGCGGATGGGTTCTCTTCAGCACTGCGAGCAAGTGGATCAGCGGATGGAAGAGGCAGGAAGAGTTCGTGCTGCGTGTCCCCATCGACGAGAAGATCTTGGAATTCCCTTTCAGGCTCCCGCCGAAGGAGGGCGAGTTGCTGCTGCGGCGGCGGAAATAAGTCGGCTGCCAAACCGGAAGCCGGATGCCAGGCCTACGACGCAGCCTGCCTCGTCTGGGCTTCGATCTCCGCCGCCCGGCGCATGAGGATGTCGCGCAGCGAGACCAGTCCCTTCAACTCTTTGCCGTCGACGATCGGCAGATGACGAAACCCGAATTCCCGCATGATGAACAGGCACTCTTCCAGGCTCTCATCGGCGTGAACCGCGCGCGGATTGGCGGTCATCACCTCGGCCACGGCAGTCGTCCCCGGAGTGCGCCCGACCGCCACAACCCGATTCATGATGTCCCGCTCGGAGAAAATCCCTGCCAGTTCGCCATTGCGCACTACCGGCAGGGCGCCAATATTGTGTTCCATCATGAAGCGTGCCGCCTCCAGCACGGTACGTCCGGCATCGATGGAATACACTTTGCGGTCTTTCACAACATCGCGCAGGGTGGCCATGGGTTACTCCTTTGATAATAACGAAAGCTCGCGGAACCGGCCGGCCCCCACGGACCAGCCTTGGTAGTGGCAATACTCTACCACAGCCGAGGCTTGCTCATTCCGCAAACAATTAGTCGTTTCAGGGCTGCTTCCAGCAGGCCAGACCGGGCGCGGGGCGCGCCTTTTCGGGCAGTAAAGACCTTTCACCGGTGCGCAACGAGATGATCTTCTGCCTGCTCCGGCAGCTCCGCCCAGACTTCTGGAATGTTTGGGGGGATGAGCTTCTCCTCAATTTCAGGCACCGCTTGTGGCGCACGAATCGGGCGGGAATACTGCAGCAGGGGCAGAAACGGCAGCATGAGCAGAAACACCACGCCCATCAGCCAAAATGCCTCGACAAACGCGAGCATGCCGGCGTGTTGCTGCAGCAGACGGTAAACGGCACCGAGGGCCTTGTGCGAGGCCGTCACCGGGTCGGCGCCGTGTGCCGCAAAGTACGCACGCAAACCTTGCAGAAATCTCATCGTTTGCGCATCGCCGGCCCTTACGTTTGCGATCAGATGGTTCTGGTGCAGTTGCGTGCGCCGCGCCAGAAAAGTCGTCATGATGGCGATGCCGAAGCTCCCGCCAATATTGCGCATCAGGTTGAAGATGCTGGTGGCGTTCCCCATTCTCTCCGGAGGAATGCGCGCCATGGCCAGCGCCATGAGCGGAATGAAAAGAAAACTGAGCGCCACTCCCTGCACCACCTGGGCCCATAGGATGTCCCAGAACCCGGCATACAAGTTCAACCCCGAAAGCTGAAACATCGTGATCGAGCCCAGCACCAGGCCGACGACCAGCAGGCGCCGCGGGTCCGTCTTGGTGGTCAAATGGCCCGCCAGCGGAGTAAACAGCAACGCCCCAATGCCCCGCGGCGACAGCGCCAGACCGGAGTTGTACGCCGGATATCCCATGAGCGTCTGCAGATAGAGCGGCAGCAAGACCAGGCTGGCGTAGAGGATGAACCCCAGCATGCCGATGAGAAACACGCCTGCGCTGAACGAGCGGTTCTTGAGCACGCGAAGATCCACGACAGGGTGGTCGGTCATTAGCTCGCGGACAATCAGAGAAACCAGTCCAATCACACACAGCGCAGCAAAAGTGCGAATGTAGTGGGACGAGAACCAGTCCTTGCGCTCGCCCGTATCCAGCAAAACCTGCAGCGAACCGATTCCCAGCGCCAGAAAGCCAATTCCCCAAAGATCAACTCTGGTACCGTAACGCCTGATGTAAGGCGGATCGAATACAAACCGGTTCATCAGGAAAAGCGACAGAACGCCCACGGGCAGGTTGAGATAAAAAATCCAGCGCCAGGTGTAGTTGTCGGTGATCCATCCGCCCAGCGTAGGTCCGAGAATCGGCGCCAGCAGAATGCCGATACCGAAAGCCGCC
>OCOJ01039514.1_pt1 | contig 36127 bp, 30 predicted proteins | sample 1539251 | NCBI WGS metagenome assembly OCOJ01 (sample SAMN01911457, study PRJEB22624) | soil metagenome | biome: Soil | place: Malaysia | collected 2012-04-30 | depth RA_metagenome m
GGATTCGCTGCTCTCCTTTCCTGTAGGGCTCTTTCATCCCCTACAACATGCCGGTTTATCCCGGCGCTCTCCGATTTGCCGACCATCCGGGAGCTATCTCGTGAATCGACTCGAATCGGGCGCCAAAAGGGTCACTTCCACGGATAGTGCATTTTTCGTCCGACTGGACTGTTTCCGCATGTTCCTCGTACTCTGGCACTCGATCAGAAGGAGCTCTTAGCGACTGCATGCGGGCGGATATTTTGATTGACTCGGAAGAAGTTCTTCGGATCATACTTCTTCTTGATCGCAGCAAGCCGCTCATAATTGTCGCGGTAGGTCGCTTGCACGCGTTCTTGTCCTTCTTCCATCATGAAGTTTACGTACGCGCCTCCTGCCGAGAAGGGATGCAGGGCTTCCCAATAGCCCTTGCACCACCTGGTGATTTCTTCGTCGTTCGCGGGATCAGGATCCACTCCCACGATTACCTCGGCCAAGAGTGCCTCGCGAAAGCTGTACGCCGTATCGCTTTTCCCGACACGTTGCGGCGCTCCATTGACGGGATAAAGGTGCATTGTGGAATGCATGGTCGGCAGCTTCGATCCGTGCTCGACGTGTTTGGTAATGGCCTCCTCACTCAATTCCGTGAAGTTGTCTGCCCGCCAATACCATTGCAGGCCGGAAACGTATAATCCGTCAAACGAGCTTTGTACCACGGGAAACGGTGCAGGTCCGACATGGTCGAGAAGCGGGTGGCCAACGGACCGCATCGGCTTGGTGGATTCTTCGGTTTGTTCCGGCGTTCCTGTGCAGCACCAAACGATGCCGCACACCTTCTTCAGATGGAGGTGCGCAGGAAACATGGGAGCGGGCGGAACCGTGAGGAAAGCAAAGAAGCCGCTCACATACTCGGGAGCCTTCTTGATGAAGTCGCGATACGCGCGCAGGACCGTCGCGGCCTCCTCAAGGGGCCAAAACGTGGGGCCGAATTGCACGGTGCTGACGGGATGAAGCCGAAACTCGAACGAAGTGACAACTCCGAAGTTTCCGCCTCCGCCGCGCAAAGCCCAGAACAGGTCGGAGTTTTCTCTGCTACTGGCGGTCACAAAACTCCCATCCGCCAGAACCACGTCCACCGAGAGCAGATTGTCGATGGTCAGGCCGTACCTTCGAGTCAAGTAGCCAATGCCGCCGCCTAAGGTGAGCCCGGCCACTCCAGTCGTCGAGATGATGCCCGAGGGTGTCGCAAGGCCGAACGCGTGAGTTGCATGATCCACGTCTCCCCAAACGCATCCAGCTTCCACACGGACGGTTTTGTCCGATGGGTTGACACGAATTCCCTTCATGCGTGACAGATCGATCACAAGGCCGTCGTCGCAGATTCCCAGGCCCGCGCCGTTGTGTCCGCCTCCGCGAATGGCGGTCAACATCCCGTTGTCGACGCCAAAGCGCACCGCCGCAACAACGTCGGCGACGTCCACGCAACGCGCAATCAGTCGAGGACGTTTGTTGATCATTCCGTTGTAAACCTCTCGCGCCGATTCATACGCAGCGTCACCTGGCTGAATCAGCTCCCCTCGAAAAGAACTCTTTAACTGATCTAAAGACTGTGATGACATTCGCTCCTCCTGAAGACAAGCAGTGCTGACCCGACTAATTACCACCAACAGGGGAAGGCCCTATACATGTGTAACATCGCTGGACTCGGAAGAGCCGGTTCATTCTTGTGCACCTGAGCAATGGCTGTGGCGTCGAATTTGGCGACTCTGACGACACGAGCCTTACGGCGCATGAGTGATGGAACCACGAGACGTGCCTCCGCCTCGTTGTCCGCGGTAATGATGGCCCAGCCGGTATGGACACCGTTCCGGCATCCCCACTCGAAATTCGCGAGATCACCTTGTGCCCGCAGAAGCCGAATGAGGTCCAAGCAATTCTGTTCTTCGTGAGGTATTTCGATTAGGAACTCCACCATAAACTCCTCCTCGTGTTGCTGCCTTCCCATTGACTGCGCGGCGACCTGATACGTGAAGCCGGAGCAAGTCGGGACGGTTATGGGCGCGCCTCGTAGACAATGTTGAAAGGTGTCTCCGTTGCGCGGCGGAAACGACTGAACCCGGCTGACGTTACCACCTCTCGAATGCGCGCCTCACCAGCTTGGGCACCCAGGCAGAGCCCAACTTCCTGCGATCGAGAACAGGGCGTGCAGAGCAACGTGGAAAACGAGTAGTACACGCGGCCTACCGGGTTAAGATTGTCCTTCAGTTGGTCATTCGCGAAAGGCTCAACAATCATCCAGGTACCATCCGGAGCCAGCGACTGCCGGACGTGGGCAGCTGCCCCGATGGGGTCGCCCATATCGTGCAAACAATCGAACACGGCCACGAAGTCGTACTCCTTGCCTGGAAACTCCTTCGCTTTGGATACCTCGAAAGTGACGCGGTCGGCAAGGCCGTCACGCTTGGCATACTCACGCGCGGCCTCAATGGATTTGTCGTGGTAGTCGAAGCCGTAGAAACGAGACTTGGGGAATGCCTTTGCCAACAGTAACGTGGAGGCGCCTTTCCCGCAGCCTACGTCTGCCACCCGTGCCCCGGCCTCCAACTTCTGTTGAATATCGTGCAGCGCGGGAATCCAATTACTCACCAGATTGGCGGCATAGCCCGGCCGAAAGAACTTTTCGCATCCATGGAATACGCCGTCGACATGTTCATGCCAACCCATGCCTGCGCCGGACCGGAAAGATTCGGCGATGCGAGGAACAGCTGCGAGCGAGCCAAGAGCCAATTCGAAAGCGCCAGGAAGATACGCAGGGCTTTCCTCATTAGCTAGGGTGAAAGCTTGTTCCCGAGTGAGGCTGAACTTTCCCGATTTCTCATCATAGGTGATATATCCGCCCGCGGCCTGGGAGGCCAGCCACTCGCGCACGTACCGTTCATCCGTGTGTGTCTCGACGGCAAGTTCGGCCGGGGTCATGGGGTTAGCGGCAAGAGCCTTGTAAAGTCCGAGTCTTTCCCCGATGACGACCATGCCGGCATGCACCGAAGCACCAAGATCGGTGACAAACTGACCGATAAAGGCATTTAGCTTATTCATATCGATGGCGGGAACCTGCTGCGTTGTGCTCATTTGTATGTTCTCCTTTTCTACCGATCACGAGGGCAAATGTAGCAGGGGGAAGGTCGCAAGTAACGAAAGAACGCCAAAGAAAGGCCAAAAATCGGGGTACACTAGCTGGCTAGTTTTGCGGCAGCGGGAGTACCGGTGGAGTCGAGTACCTCAACTTATCACTTCGGCGAGTTCACGCTCGACGTAGCGCGCGGGTGTGTGCTGAAAGGCGAAAAGGAGATCAAACTACGCCCGAAGGTGTACGAAACACTGAAATACCTTGTAGAGCACCCCGGGCGACTGATCGGAAAGCAAGAATTGATCCAAGCCGTGTGGCCCGACGCGTTCGTGACGGACGATTCGTTGGTCCAGTGTACGGTCGAGTTGCGTCGTGCCCTGGAGGACCGCAACCAGGAAATCGTGAAAACCGTTCCTCGGCGCGGGTACTTGTTCTGCGCTCAGGTCGCTAAACTCCCCTCCGAAACGAGTTATGTTCACGAAACAAGGGCCGTCAGCTTATCGGCGATGGGTGAACCGGAGTCTCTGAGGCTTTTCAGGAAGCGCCACGATCTGCCTAAGCCCCGCACGTCTCTCGTGGGGCGAGAACAACAGGTTTCGCAAGCGGCGGAACTCCTTCTCCGCCCGAGTGTCCGTCTGCTAACCCTCACGGGACCCGGAGGAGCGGGAAAGACCCGCATGGCGATCGCCGTCGCCGAGCAGGTCGCAGAGCGATTCCCGGCAGGCGTGCAGTTCGCGGGCTTGGCGTCAATTACAAATCCGGAGCTGGTAGCCTCAGCGCTCGCCGAGGCATTTGAGATTCAGCCAGTCGCCAGCCGCACGCTCCCAGAACTCATCGGAGATCAATTACGGGATACGGGACCATTCTTGCTGGTGTTGGACAATTTCGAGCAGGTTCTTCCAGCCGCGAAGATGGTCGCCGAGACATTGGAGGCGTGCCCATCTCTGAAAATTCTGGTCACTAGCCGTGCGAGCTTGCGCATCTATGGCGAGCAGGACTTCCCGGTAACGCCGCTACCGCCGAGTTCTTCTGTTGAGCTGTTTGCGCAACGCGCGGCCGCGGTCGGGCCCGATTTTGCGATCGCTCCGGAGAACGCGCCAGTGATTCGGGAAATTTGCTCACGATTGGATGGCCTTCCTTTGGCCATCGAGTTGGCCGCGGCGCGCACCAAGGTGCTTTCCCCGAGCGCCATGCTCGATCGTTTGCAAAGCCGTCTTCAGTTACTGACTGGCGGCGCACTCGACCTACCCGAACGGCAACAAACATTGCGCAAGACAATTGACTGGAGCTACGACCTTCTGAATGAAGCGGAGCGCAGACTGTTTCGCCGCCTTTCGGTGTTTGTTGGTGGAGGCACGTTGGAAGCGACGGAAGCCGTGTGCGATACGAATCGCGATCTAGGCACGGAGCTGTTCGAAGGGCTATGTTCCCTGGTGGACAAGAATCTGATCCAGCGCGTGGACGGAGCCGGTGGCGAGACACGGTTTGCAATGCTGGAGATGATTCGGGAATATGCCCTCGAGTGCCTTCGCGATAGTGGTGAACAGGCGGCGACACGGCGGGCGCATGCCGCATACTGTCTGGTCCTCGCCGAGGAAGGCAATCCGGAACTGAGTGCCGCAGACCGTGCTCGGTGGCTCGCACAATGCGATGCAGAAATCGATAATTTCCGTGCCGCACTCGATTGGTTGTTTGAGACGCGTAATTTGGACTGGGCGCTGCGGCTCTGCATCGGTCTATTTCGGTTCTGGGATATGCGTGAACACCTCAGTGAAGGCCGCGCTCGGTTGGAGACTGTCCTACATTTGGCCGGATCAGGGCACCGAAAGGAGCGGGGCAGAATCATGCACTTTCTTGGAGCCTTGGTTACAGCTCAAGGCGACTTCCCTGCTGCGGAGCATTTTCTAGAACAGAGCCTCTCGCTTTATGAGGAGCTGGGTGACCAATGGGGCATCGCCGCGTCGTTAAATGCCCTGGCGATTACCCAACGAGATCGCGGTGACTATGTCTCGGCGGAGAGCAACTTTGAGCGGAGCCTCGCCCGCTGGCGTCTCTTGCCCGACCGTTCCGCTATTGCGCGTTGCCTTCACAATCTTGCTAGTTTGGTCAGGGTTCGCGGCGACTATCCGCGCGCGCAGTGGGCTTCGCGGGAAGCGACTCAAATTTTTGACGAACTCGGGGACCCCAGCGGTGCCGCTTGGTCGATCAATCAACAGGGCGACATTTCAAGTGAACAGGGCGATTTGTCTGCAGCCCGGGAATTGTATCAACGGGCTCTTTCGGTTTTTCGCGAGAGCGGCGACCGGTGGGGTTGTGCACGCTCCTTGACGGATTTGGGCTACATTCACTGTGCTCAGGGAAAACATTCGGCGGCCAAAGCTTCCTATCGCGAAGCCATGGAAATATTCAGGGATCTGAGACACCGGCGTGGAGTGGCCCGGGCACTCGAAGGCTACGCCTGCCTGGCTGTGAAACAAGGACTCGCTGTTCGTGGGCTCAAGCTCGCCGCTGCGGCCACCCACCTGCGCCAACTAATCAGAGCCCCTCTTCGCCAGGCGGAACAGCGAGAACTCGATCAGATGCTGCGACCTGCTTGGGAAGCGTTGGCTGGCCCGGAAGGAAATGCCGCATGGGTAGAAGGTTCTGCGATGGACGTGGAAAGAGCGATTCAATACTCGTTGGAGGAACCGAAATCGACTACTTCAGCTCAGCCGGATTAATCAGCTGACGAACTGCCGCTATTCTATTCGCTGGGATACCGCTCTTCCGGGCGTGCTCCCGAATGCTGTTCTCATCCGGCGCAAGGTAGACGCAATAAACCTTGTCCTCGGTGACGTAACTGTGGAGCCACTGAATCTGTGGCCCCATTTCCTTCAACGTATGCAAGGATCGCAGCGATATCTCCCGAATCTCGGCTTCCGAAAGTGCTCCCGCACCGGGGATGTCGCGTTCAATGACAAATTGAGGCATTAAAAAAGTCTAGCACCGGCGCAACGGAACTGCCTAGGGTTATCGTGAATGCCAGCCCTCAAGGTTACGGAGGTACCCAGGGCAACCTGCGGAAGCTATCGCTGGCGCGTACTTGGCCGAATTGCCGCTTTTCGTAGAACTGATCTCATCACGTTTAGCGCGGCCGCTCGGATTGCGCCCGAGTCACGCGTAGCGTCCGCCGCACGGGCGACTTCGTTCTGACGGGCTGCTCGGAAACTGACCCATTACCGGCCGGTGGGGAGAGGCGAAACGAAGTGGAAAGCCTGGGAATACCTTCTTCGCCAGATCCTCGGTTGGAATCCATGCCAAGGGCATTTCAGACTGCTCGGCGCATCAACACGTGGGTGCTGAAACGCGTGCTGCCAATGGGGGCAACGATCTTAAATCCCTGCTTCTTGAACATCGATGCGGTTCCGTGTGTGGACTCATTTCCGAAGGCGTAAGATTCCCAGCGCGTGATCGGATAGGCTTCGACGAGACCGCCACCCTTCTTTTTTATGGCTTCGAGAGCGGCTTTCAAGGCAGCGCTGGCTACGCCGCATGTGCGGTGCTGCTTAAGCACAGCGAAGCAAGTGATCCTCCAGAGCTTTGCGCTGCCTTTAGGAGCGAGGCCTCGATATTTGCGGCTGTTATCGATACGAGGAAGTTCCTCTCTGGGGCCGTATTGGCACCAGCCGACCGGCTCTCCTTGCGCGTAAACGAGGATGCCATGGGAAAGACCGCGGTCGACGAGTTCCTTCTTCTCGCGACGGTTCCTCACCCCTCGCTCAGCTCTCGTGCGTAGCCACTGGTTCTTGGGCAGTCCGCAAGGGCGGTGAAAGTGCATGCACCAACAAAAGTCCCAGCCGTTCTTCTGAGAGAAAAGCCTGACAAAATCGGGCCAGGTCTTCTTTGACAGCTCCTTGGTTGTGTACGTGGGAATTTGTGATGGCATTTGACCAGGAAAAGAGGGATTCCTCACTTCGCGGGCTCCATTCGGAATGACGTTTTCGGCAACCTGCTAGGGTTTACCACGAGTCATCGAGTTTCTGGAAACTCTTCAAGCAAAAACACGAAAGCTCCGGGCGTGTGGGGTGTGGGGGGACGCCCGGAGCTATAGGGCATTGAGTGGAAAAGCGAACCGTTTATGCGGTGCGAGGGGAGACGTAGGAGCGGCGGCGGGAGCGGAAACCGCGTTCTTCGCGCTTGGCTGCCGCGAGAGCAGAGATTGCGATCAAGGCCAAGCAGATGAGCAGCGTTGTGGTCAGCCAAGCGCCCTCGGTGGGATCTTGCACGAGGCTGTCTCCACCCACCAATGAATCCGCCACAGAAACTTCGTTTGTGTCCTCAGGCTGAACCTGCGTTGAAGCGGCTTGCATGGGGCTCGTGGCGAGTGTGGGCTGTGCAGGAGAGGGCTGCTCGAGGGCCACGACGTTCGGGCCGTCGCTGAATGGAGTGTTTACGATTTCCTGAGCCGACGCGGAGCTGGCGAGCAAGAGAGCAGCGCCGAATCCCGCGAGAACCAACTGGGTGCGAATCATATTCTGGAATTTCATGGTGTTTCTCCCACTCCTCAAATTTGTTTCGACCAACGACGAGGTAAGAGGCACACGGGATGCCAAAGGGCCATGCAGGTGAGAAGCGGAAGAAGGAAGGCGCAACGGACTGAGAAAAAGGAACTTGAGTTGGTTGGAGTGGATAAGGCTAGCACCCTGCGACAAGGTGGCTGAGCTAGGAACTATCTGAACGGTTAGCGAGGAGCAATGCGTGCCAGGTGAGGTCCCTTGCGATTCAGAGTGCCGAGCGAGAGAAGGGAGAGCGAGACAAGTGTTGGAGAAATCGTGAGATAGGCAGAGGCGTCGAGTAACCTCTCACGGAGTTTTGGAAGGCGCGCGGGCGACTACTCGATGAGATAGGCCTCTATCTTCTTGGATAGAACCTTGAAGGTAGCGAGGGCACAGGATTGGGACTAAAATACCGACCTCACACAGGGCGGGAGGCGAAGCCTGACGCCGCCACAAGAAGGGCCAACCGTGCAAGCCAAACTGGTGGCCATCAGCGGACCGTTGAGAAAATCGGAATTCGAGGTGGGCGTGGGTGTGGCTATCGGCAGCGCGGAAGCGAACGCGATCTGCCTGGAGGACGCCACGGTTTCGCCGCGCCATTGCGAGATCGCGGTTGTGGGCGATCGTTGTGTGTTGAGCGATTTGGAGAGCGAGAGCGGTACGTTCGTGAACGGCCTCCCAGTGAAACAGCGAGAGCTGGCCACGGGGGATGAAATCGCCATCGGGAATTCCGTTTTCCTATTTAGTGCGGAGAAGACGCGCGCCGCTGCGTACAGCGAGGTGCAATTGGATGAAGGGGCGGGGACGCACGGGCCGGTGCAGCAGTTGCGTTATGGGGACCTAGCCTACTTGCGGCCGGAATCGCTGGCGGCGTTGCCCGCGCCGGAGCGTATGGCGAGGAACCTAAGCGTGCTGCTGCGGATCAGCACGGGGATTGGGGCACTGCGCGACGCGGAATTGCTCTCCTGGACATTACTGGGGATGGTGTTTGATGTCATCCCCGCGGAGCGCGGAGCGATTCTGCTGACAGAAGAAGAAGGGCCGGAGATTCGTGCGCATGTAGCGTGGGACCGGGTATTGGGGCCGGACCATCCCGTGCACGTGAGCCAGGCGATGGTGCGACGGGTGATCGAGGAGCGAGTGTCGATTCTGGAGAACGCGGGGAAGGAAAAAGCAGGCGACGCAGAGCAGCGAGGGGCAGCACAGTCGGTTTTGTGCGCACCGCTGGTGGTTGGGGAACGCGCGGTGGGGATTCTGTACTTGGACACGCGGAACCCGGAGACGAGCTTTTGCGAGGATGACCTGGAGTTGGTGTCGGCGATCGCGAGCCTTGCGGCGATGGGGATCGAGAATGCGAGGCAGTTTGAACGGCTGAGCGTGGAGAACCAGAGGCTACGCGCGGAGGTCAGCCTCACACACGACATGGTGGGGCGAAGTGCGCGGATGCGCGAGGTGTACCAGTTCATTGAACGCGTAGCGCCGAGTGACTCGACCGTGTTGATCCAAGGAGAGAGCGGGACGGGGAAGGAACTGGCGGCGCGAGCGATTCACAAAAACAGCCCGAGGAGGAATCAGCCGTTTGTGGCGTTGAACTGCGCGGCATTGACGGAAACGCTGCTGGAGAGCGAGTTGTTCGGGCATGAAAAGGGTGCGTTCACCAGTGCGATCAGCCAGAAAAAAGGTTTCCTGGAAGTGGCTGAGGGCGGGACGATTTTTCTGGACGAGGTGGGAGAGCTGTCGCCGATCTTGCAGGCGAAGTTGCTGCGCGTGCTGCAGGAGCGCGAATTCGTGCGGGTCGGCGGGACACGGCCGATCAAGATCAATGTACGATTCCTGGCCGCGACGAACCGGGATTTGCAGAAGACGGTGCAGGAAGAGAAGTTTCGCGCGGACCTGTTTCACCGGCTAAACGTTATTTCGATTACGTTGCCTGCACTCCGCGAACACGCGGAAGACATACCGGCGCTGGCGGAGCACTTTGCGGCGCGCCATGCGGAGAAGTGCAACCGAGAGGTGAAAGGAATTTCGGAGCCGGCGCGCGCCTGCCTGCTGCGCTACGACTGGCCGGGGAACATCCGGGAACTGGAAAACGCGATGGAACGCGCGGTGGTGGTGGGTTCCTCGGAGTGGATTCTGCCGGAAGATTTGCCGGAGACGGTGCTGGAGACGGGGGCGGGGAGTGGACAGGCACCGGCGAATTATCATGAGGCCATCCGGAGGCTGAAGAAGGAACTGATCCTGAACGCGCTGGAACAGTCGGGCGGAAACATCACGGAAGCGGCGAAGCTCCTAGGGGTTCACGGCAATTATCTGCACCGGCTGATGCGAAACCTGGATTTGCGCGCCACGATGAAGAAGCAGACAAGGGCGTGAGGGCGAGAACCGTTGATGGGCTCGACAATGTGGCGGGAGTGGACGAGACTTTTCTTCTCCGCATCTAAAGGCACGAGGCGGATATGGATGAATCCGGAGAACTGAACCGGCTGGTGCGGGAATTGAACGAGGGCCGAGATGCCGAGGCCCGCGAGGCAGCAGCGACGGCGCGGCTGGACCAGTGGCTGGGTGCATTGGCAAGCCGGGGCGGGAGCGACCTGTTGTTGATTGGCGATGCGCCGCCGTGTGTGCGTGTGCAGGGAGAGGTGCGGAAATTGGAGCCGCGCCCGCTGGATGGTGCGGATATCGAGGCGGCGGTGATGCCCGCACTTTCCCGGCACGCCTTGCAGCTCTATCGGGAGGCAGGGATTGCGGATTCGTCGTACCGAATCGCGGGGGTGGGGCGTTTCCGGATCAACATTCACCGTGAACGTGGCCGGACCGGCGCTGCGATACGCGCATTGCCGACGCGGGTTTCGGCCCTGCAGGAATTGCACCTGCCGCCGACAGTGGCGAACCTGGCGCACTTGCCGCGGGGGTTGGTGTTGATCGGCGGACCGGCGGGGTCAGGAAAATCGACGACGCTTTCCGCGCTGATCCACGAGATTAATGCCCGAGAGGCGCGGCATATCGTGACGATCGAAGACCCGATCGAGTACGAGCACACGCACATCCGCAGCGTGATCGAGCAGGTAGAGATCGGCACGGATGCGCCGGACTTCCCGACGGCATTGCGCGCGNGGCATTGCGACAAGCGCCGGACGTGATTGTTGTGGGAGAGATGCGCGATCCGGAAACGATGCGGATCGCGGTGTCCGCCGCGGAGACCGGGCACCTGGTGTTGTCCACGCTGCACACGACGGACGTGGCGTCCACGGTGGCACGGATTGCGGATTCTTTCGCAGTGGAACGGCAGAATGCGATCCGGCAGGAGTTGGCGATGGCGCTGGCCGCGGTGCTGACGCAGATTTTGTTGCCCAGCAAAAATGGGGGGCGGATACCGGCAGCGGAATTGCTAATGATGGGATATGGAGCGAGGCATCACATCCGGCGGAACAATTTGCAACACTTGCACCAGGAGATTGCACTGATGAAGAGAAAGGGATCGTTCACGCTGGAGGAGTCGTTGGTGGCGCTGATTCGGAATGGAGATATCGAGCGTGAAGAGGCGCTGGTCTGCGCGATACATCCGGATGACTTAGATATTTTGCTGAAGTCAGCAGGGGCTTGAGCCAAAGAAGTTTTCAGTCATCAGTTTCAGTTTTCCGCGCGAAGAGAAAAGACCACTCAGAACGAGCGTTGGAGTTGAATTGAGACGAAGGCGGCCGCCTCAGAAGGCAGGCGCTACAAAGCCGTGCATGGTACAGGTAAGCAAGAATTGACCAATTCCATGAAAGTAGCGCTGCTTTTGTGCGTTTCGCTCACTTTGGGCGTGGGCGATCTGTATCCCGGACGTCAGGGACAAACTGCGCCAACGTTTTACAGGGACGTGCTGCCGATTCTGCAAGGGCATTGCCAGGTGTGCCATCGGGCGGGAGGCATTGCGCCGATGGCGCTCGAAACGTACGAGGAGACGCGCAGAAATGCGGCGGCGATTCGCGTGGCAACACAGAACCGCAGCATGCCGCCGTGGTTTGCGGAAAAAGGGATCCGGAAATTTTCGAATGATCCTTCGCTGAGTGAGCGCGACATCGCAGTGTTGGCAGCATGGGCAGAAGCGAAGGCGCCAGAAGGCAATGCAGCGGATGCCCCCCCGCCACGGAAATGGGTGGAACGATGGACGATTCCTGCGCCGGATGCCACGGTGACTATGAGCGTGGGGGTGAAGATTCCGGCTGAAGGGCACGTAGATTACACCTACGAGATCATGCCGACACACTTTGCAGAGGGGAGGTGGGTGCAGGCATCGGAGATCCTGCCGGGGATGCCGGAGAACGTGCACCACGCGGTGGTTTACGTGCGGCCGCCGGATTCGAAGTGGCTGCGGCATGCGCCGGTCGGAGAACCGTTCACGGCATCGATGCTAAGCACGGAAGAAGACCGCAGGGATGCGATGTGGACGACCAGCGACATCCTGCTGGTGTACGCGCCGGGGAGCACTCCCGATAATTGGCCGGTGGGAATGGCGAAATACGTTCCGGCAGGATCGGACCTGGTCTTTCAGATGCACTACACGACGAATGGAAAGCCGGGGACGGACGTGACGCGGGTTGGATTGATCTTCGCGAAGGAGCCGCCAAGGCAGCGGGTGTTGACCCTACAACTGACGAACGATCATTTTGTGATCCCGCCGGGAGCGCCGGACTACCGCGTGGAGGCCAGGGGAACGCTGCCAAACGACGCGTTGTTGCTGAGCTTCTTTCCCCACATGCACCTGCGCGGGAAGCGGTTTGAGTACAACATCGTGCGCGCAGATCGAACGATTGAGACACTGCTGCGCGTGAACTATCACTTCCACTGGCAAATGAGCTATCGGCTGGCGGAGCCCTTGGCGCTGAAGGCCGGAATAGAACTGCAGGCAGTGGCGTGGTACGACAATTCGCGGGAGAACATGCACAATCCCGATCCCGATGCGGCGGTACGCTGGGGAGAACAGACTAGTGACGAGATGATGGTCGGTTTTTTTGACGTGGCGGTTGCGCCGGGATTTGACAAGCAGAGGTTCTTTCAGAAAAGCAGGTGAAGTTCTACGGAAAGCAGATTCCTCGCTTCGCTCGGAATGACAGCGTTGGTGGGGCGAACTGGGCGCACGGAGAGTCGTCGCATGGCGTGACAGAAAAGCGGCACCAAGCGGCCGCACTCCAAAGGGACTGGCCGAAAGGCCAGTTAGGGAAAGCGGCACAAGCGCTATTTGCTGATTGATGACGGAAGGAAGGGGATTTCGTGCAGGAGAAATGAGGTGTGTTAGATTGCGAAATTGGAGCAAGGGCGACATCCACTCTTGTGACGACGCAGACACCGACCGAGCCCCGCCGTCCGACCACGGCCCCACCGGCGCCACCTCCGGCACCGAAGATTCACCACGTCGAAGTGTACTGGCATACGGTGACGTACAAGACGGTGGCGCTGATTATCCTGCTGGTGGCAGTGATCATCATCGCGGGACTGTATGTCACGGTTCCCAACTGGACCGAAGTGGCCACGAAGAAACTGGACAGCGCGCTGGGGAACACGGAAACCGAGGCCACGCCCAGTTCGCAGACCCAGGCGAAGTTCGTCAACCTGGATGGGCGCGTGCAAGTGAAGAAGGTGAATTCGGTGACGTGGGTGGACGCGGATTATCACACCACACTGGATAAAGGCGACCTGATCCAGACCGGAGCAGACGGCGCCGCGCGAATCACGTTCGCGGACGGAACCGAATACACGGTAAACCGGGATACGCTGATCACGGTGGAAGAGAACAACGTGACGCGGGAACGCTCGAATACGGCAGTGCGCATCAACACGGGCGCGGTGAACCTGGTGACCCCGACATGGACGCTGCGGGATGCCCAGGCGGCTGTGAGCGTTGAAGACGCCACCGCCTACATGAAACAAAACAGCCGCGCGACGGTAACGAATGATCCTAACAAGAACGAACACGAGATCGTGGTTTCCACGGGCGGAGCGGAAGTGCAGCGCGGCAGCGAAAAAATCGAGCTGACGCAGTGGGAGAAGGCAAGCTTTCCGACGGGCGGGCCGATCCAGAAATCGAACGTGCTGGCACCGCCGGGGTTGATTTCGCCTCTGAATCTGGCACCGATCATTGCGGAAAATCCGAAGACCGCGCAAATCCGGTTTGAGTGGCAACCTGTGGATGAGGCAGTTGGGTATACACTGAGGATCAGCCCGACAACCATGTTCACGAAGCTGGTGAAGGAAGTAAAGGTGACAGGGACAAGCGCGGAAGTGACGGGGCTGGAGTCCGGGGATTATTTCTGGAACGTGACCGCGGCCAACGCACAAAAAGAGACCAGCGAATACAGCGAGACATTCAAGTTTACATTGGTAGCCCAGGGCAAGAGCCAGGAGATGCTCCTGGACATCGAGAGTACGCAGATTCACGGGCGGGTCGCAGAATTGATCGGCAAGACGGAACCGGGAGCGGCGTTGATCATCAACGGACAAGCGGTGGCCAATATTGCTCCGGACGGGACCTTCCGGCACTTCACGGAACCACTGGAACCGGGAGAGCACACGATCGTGGTGGTCGGGTCAAACCGGCGGGGTGGAACGGCGACAAAGAAGATTTCCATCGTCGTGCCGAAGTAAGTTTGGGGAGTAGCTGGTTGCGATTTTGCGTGGGGCGTCAATTCCGGCGACAATAGGGTAGTTGCGCGGGGTAGGCGTACGTGGAGATCCTACCGGGCGGGACCCTCTCCGCAGGGGGAAAGCGGTAATGAATAAGAATGGATACAACCTAAGGTCGGTGTTCAGTTTGTTCTCGTCCGACCTGGCCATCGATCTGGGGACGGCGAACACGCTGGTGTTTTCGCACGGCAAAGGGATCGTGGTAAACGAGCCGTCGATTGTGGCAATCAACAAGTCGAGCGGCGAGGTAGTGGCCGTAGGACGCGAAGCAAAGGACATGCTGGGGCGCACGCCGGGAAACGTGGTGGCCATCAAACCAATGAAGGACGGCGTGATCGCGGATTTCAAAGTCACCGAGAAGATGCTGACGTACTTCATCCAGAAGGCGCACAACCGGCGCGTGCTGGTGCACCCGCGGATTGTGATCGGGGTGCCGAGTGAGATCACGCCGGTAGAAAAGCGCGCGGTGCAGGACTCGGCATACCGCGCAAGAGCAAGCGAAGTTTATCTAGTGGAACAGGCGATGGCGGCCGCGATTGGCGCGGGACTTCCGATCGAAGAGCCAAGCGGAAACATGGTGGTGGACATTGGCGGGGGCACGACAGATATCGCGGTGATTTCGATGAGCGGCATCGTGTACTCGCGATCGGTGCGTGTTGCCGGCAATGAGATGGATGAAGCGGTAATGCAGTACCTGAAGCGGAAATACAACCTGTTGGTCGGCGAACGCACGGCGGAGCAGATCAAGATGGAGATTGGTTCGGCCTACCCGCTGGAGAAGCCGCTGACGATGGAAGTGAAAGGACGGAATTTGATTGAGGGCGTGCCGCGGACCGTGACGATTGATGATAGCGAGATCCGCGAGGCGCTGAGCGAATGCGTGGCGACGATTCTGAACGCCGTGCGCGTGGCGCTGGAACGCACACCGCCCGAACTCTCGGCGGATATCAGCGACCGGGGCATCGTGCTGACAGGCGGAGGAGCGCTGTTGAAGAATCTGGACAAGCGCATCCGGGAAGAGACGGGCTTGCCGGTCTCGATCGCCGATGACCCGCTGGCGTCGGTGGTGCTGGGCACGGGAAAGATGCTGAGCGACTTCAAACTGCTGCGGCAGGTGTGCATCGATTAAGGCAGAGGTGGAAGTTAGAAGACAGGGTTTAGACGATTAGAGTGTTGAAGCTTTTTCCCAGCCTGAAGTCATGTATGGAAATGTCGTGCAGTTGCACTTTGCGTAGGAAGGCGGCATTCGGGAGAGGGATTCGAGTATCGCCTTGCGAGGCGGGCTGGTTGTCTGCCGGATGCGGACAACGGAAGACTGAAAACACTCTGCCATGGTAGCGATTCCATCCAAACATAAGTCGCTGGCGCTGCTGGGAGGGGTGTTGCTGGCCCAGGTCCTGCTGCTCGCAGTACAGATCAAGCGGGATTCACGCGGGCGGCTGATCCGAGTGTGGGCGGTTACGGCGACGTCGCCGTTTGAGCGCACGGGAGCCTGGGGAATCGGAAAAGTGCGAGGCGTATGGACGCACTATTTTGCTCTGCAGACAACCTCGCGCGAGAACGAAGCACTACGGATAGAGAACGACGCGCTGAAACTAACCATCGCACAGTTGCAGGCGAAGGCCGCGGAGGCCGACCGCCTTGCAGCGCTTTTGAATTTCCGGCAATCGCACCGAGAAGTACCGATGGTGGGAGCGCGGGTGATTGCGGCCAGCGCAGGGACGGCCAGCCGGACGATCGAGATCGACCGCGGAGAACGAGACGGCATCCGACGGAACATGGCGGTGATTACACCGGACGGGGCCGTGGGAAAAGTGATCGAAGTGTATCGGGACATGGCGCAAGTGCTGCTGCTGACGGACAAAGAAGGCGGAGCGGGCGCGATGCTGGTAGGTTCGCGTGTTCAGGGACCGGTGGGTGGAACGGGTGAACCTACGCTGATCATGAAGTACGTGGCCACGGATGAAGACGTGAAGGTTGGTGAAACAATCGTGACGAGCGGAATGGATAAGATTTTCCCGCGCGACATCCCGGTGGGAACAGTGATTGAAGTGAAGGCGGGAAATCCCTTCAAGCAGATCCGCGTGCAGCCGGCGGCCAAGCTTGACCGCCTAGAGGCGGTGATTGTCCTGTTGTCGCAAACACCTGTGGAATTCGATACTGAAGCACAAAGTACGCAAACGGGCACGCAAAATCCTGCGGCAAGAGTGCCGGCAGCGGCGGCGAAGCCATGAACGATACATTCGAACTGCGCAGCGGGGAAACACACATCGAAGTACACAAGTTTTTCCCCGGCGCGATTGTCGCAGTGACGATCGCGGCGCTGGTGTTTCAGGCCGCGGCGCCCGTGTATGTACCGAAACTGGATATCCTGGACCTGCCACTATTGGTGACGATTTATTTTGGGCTGAGCCGGAGGAACCCGTCGACGGGACTGCTGTTGGGGACGGCGATCGGGCTATCGCAGGATGCACTGAGCGGGCCGACGGTGCCGCTGGGATTTTATGGGATTGCAAAGACGATCATCGGGTACTTGGCGTCATCGATTGGCTCGCGGCTGGACACAGAACATCCTGCGGCACGATTCGCATTGATTTTCGGGTTTTTTGTGTTGCACCAGGCGACCCTGGTATTGATCCGGCGGCTGCTGCTAGCGCAGCCGGAGGCGTGGTTCAACGTGCATCTAGCGATTGCGGCAGGGGTGAATGCCCTGTTGGGTACGGTGTTGTTCCTCCTGTTTGACCGCTTGCGGCGAAGATAGTAATCCCATCGAGCGGAAAGGCGTCTGCCGAAGACGGCTGCCGCTACAAAAAAGTTGCTACCAGACAAGTGACGTTAGTGGGCGAGGAGGAATCGCTTGAAGTCGGCGTACTTGCTGCTCATGGGCACTGAGAGCTTGGGAACCTGCAGGTAGCGCGCGAGGCGTTCCGGCAATGGCGGTGTGATGCCAATTCCCTTCTGGACGATGTCAGCGAATTTGGCGGGATGGGCGGTAGCAAGGACAAGGCCCTGCGAAGGCTCGGGATGTTCCTTGCGATAAGCTTCCCAGGCGTGAATACCGACGGCGGTGTGGGGATCGGAGACGTAACGGTAGCGATCCCAGACAGCGTGCATTTCCTGGAGAGTTTCTTCGTCGGTGGCTCCGTGCCCCCAGATTTCCCTGCGAACATATTCGATGCGGTTGCGGCAGAGGTCGAGGAGGCGTGGAAAATTGTTGGGATTGCCGACGTCCATGGCGTTCGAATAAGTGGCGATGGCCGGGCGTGGATGATATTCGCCGGAGAGCAGATATTGCGGGACGACATCGTTGGCGTTGGTGGCGGCGATGAATCGGGCGACGGGGAGACCGATGCGCTTGGCAAAAATGCCGGCTGTGAGGTTGCCGAAATTGCCGCTGGGAACAGCGACGATGAGCGGGACCGATGCGACCGGCAACTGGCGGTAAGCGGCGACGTGATAGAACATCTGCGGGAGCAGGCGGCCGATATTAATGGAGTTCGCGGAAGTGAGGAAGGCGCGCTGATTGAGTTGCTCATCGGCGAAAGCTTGTTTCACCAGACGCTGACAGTCGTCGAACGTGCCGGAGACTTCGAGGGCAGTGATGTTCTGGCCAAGCGTGGTGAACTGCTTTTCCTGGGCTTCGCTGATGCGCTTCGAGGGATAGAGAATGACGACGCGGATACCGGGGACAGCGAGAAAGCCGTGAGCGACAGCGCTGCCGGTGTCGCCCGAAGTGGCGACGAGGACGGTGAGTTGGCGCGATTCGCTGCGGACAAAATAGCCCATCAGGCGGGCCATAAAACGTGCGCCAAAATCCTTGAAAGCCAGGGTGGGGCCGTGGAAGAGTTCGAGAATGTGGAGCGCGGGCGAGAGTGAAACGAGTTTCACAGGAAAATTGACGGCTTCGGCGACAATCTGCCAGAGGACTTCCTCGGGCACATCGGGCGTGGCGAAGGGACGCACGACACGGAAACAGACTTCAGTGAAGGGTAGACGGCGAAATTCCTCGAGTTCCTCTGGAGTGTGACGGGCAATTTCGGCGGGCATGTAGAGGCCGCCATCGGGCGCGAGGCCGCGCAAGACCGCGCCCCGCAGCGAGGTGAGTGGCGCTTTGCCTGTCGTGCTGCGGTATCTCATAGAAGCTATCAGTAATCAGTCTCAGTTCGGGAACAGGAGTTTGATAGTTCGTACTGAAAGAATACGTTGAGATCCTTCGCGGCGCAAAACGCACACGGCTCAGGGTGACAGGTGCGTTTGATTCGTCGGGGCGGGGTGGGCGGACCCGGGACGAGATAGCCACGTCGCGGAACAGGGTAATAAGAAGAAATTCGCGTGGGGCTCGTACGAGAATTGATCATCGGCGGCTGGCGAGCAACTCTCCAACTTTCTCCAAAAGGGCCTGGCCCACAGCGGCATTGCGGGAAGTACCGGGCGGGGACATTTCGCGCGTGGTCAGAGTGGGAAGTGTGATGTGAGCAAGGGCTTCATAGCTCATACGGCGAGCCGCAATGAGAAGAGGATAACAGCGCACCACGGTATCTTGAGGAGTTTCGCCGGGTCGCGGCTGAAAGATGCCCTGCCATAAGACGGGCTTGGGATCCCGGAGATAGCGCTGGATGAGCAATTGGACTTCGGCATCGGAGGAAGCGAGGTAGAGAACGGTCATCTGGTGGCGCAAGCGGTGCAGGATGTGATTGCCGGTGCAGATGACGCTGCCCGTGGTGTCCAGGACGAGTTCGCGTTTCGGATCCTTCTCAAGCATGGAAAGCACATCATCGAGGGTGGCGATTTCTTCGCGGAGGTATTCGGCTTCGCGCTCGGCATAAGTGGGACTGTCCGGCCAGCCCATCCAAGCGGCGACACCGTTGATGCCCTCGTAGCCACCCGCTTTCAGGATAGGGGCGAGGCGGGTTTCGATCGCTTCGTCGCAGCAGATTGTGGGGCAACCAAGAGCAGCAAGATTCTTCGCCCAGTGGGATTTGCCGGAGCCGGACATACCGATCAGGGCGAGGCGAAGAGGCTTATCAGAATGAGGCCACATGGAGAATCTAGGATTTTACCTGAATTCTCCGAGTTGAAGAGCAGCCCGCCGCAGATCGCGGGCTCTACAAAGTGAAGAGAAAGACCGCAGGATGCGAAGATTTGAGCCGCGCGATGTGATGGCCGATCAGGAGACCGGGCGGTGCAAAGGCGAGGAAGGCGGGGTGAAGCCGCCAGGGAAGCGGGATATTACTTCAATCGAAGGACCGCGTAGCGGAGCCAAGGGGTCATGTCGGAGACAATGATGTGGTCACCCGGCTGCAGCCCCTGGGCAATCTGGACACAGTCGCTAGAGGTGCGGCCTAAGACGACATTCACACGCTGCGCTTCTTTGCCATTGTCGGAAATCCGGAAAAGAGAAAGAGGAGCGCCAGCGTGGGTTTGGAGAGGCCACTTGACGTAAGTAGTCCGAGGAATTCTCTCAACCTCAATCGAGCCACTAGCGGAAAGATCGGTGCGTGCTTCGCGCGGCTGCAGACCGATAATCTTCAGGTCGATACTAACCGTGCCATTCTGCACGTTAGGATCGATGTGGGCGACCTTCGCCGGATAGCTGTGATCTTGGAGGGTAACTGTGGCCGACTGATTCAATTCGATACTGCTGGCCTGTTCTTCGGGAACATGAACACGGGCCATCAGGCGGGAAGAATTGGCAACACGGGCAAGAATCGTGCCGGGATTAACCTGCTGGCCAATGCCAATGGAGACCTCCTCGAGCATGCCATCCATGCCGGCGCGGACATGGAGTGATTCCTTTTGTTCCGTGCGAAGCGAGTAGAGAGCCTGCATCTGGGAAACCTCGGCCTGCTTGGCGGTCAATTGCGCCTGGCGAGCCTCGGCGGCGATTCCCAGTTTTTCCTTTTCGATCTGAAGGCGCGTAGCAAGGGAATCGGCGTGGGCACGGGAGATCTTGGCGGTCATGGCTGTACCGAGTAGATTCTTATAGAGAGATTCGTCGCGGTCTGCTTCGAGTTTTGCCTGCATGGCGTCGGACTCGAGTTGCGCTTCCAGGGCCTCCTCGTTCAGAAACTGGGCCTGAAGCTGGACGCGAAGATTTGCGAGTTCGGCTTCCGATTTCTTCATGGCAAGCTCGGCATCCGTGATCTGGCGATCGAGGTCGGGATTGCTCAATTCCAGGATCACGGTGTTGGGCCGCACGTGTGCCCCGGGACGCAGAAGAATCTGCTCGACGCGGCCGTCGGTCCCAGCAGAGAGCCAGCGAACGTCTTCAGGGACGAGCGTGCCCAATCCTTCGACGCGGCAAATCATGGGGCCGGATTCCACGGTGGCCACCTGGAGAGAATTTCGTTCCACGGTGGGAGAAGCGGAGCGAAGACGCGCGACTCCAAAAGAAACAACCAAACAAGCACAAAGGACAAGGATAGGAAGAATCCACCGCAAGAAGTACTTCCGGGCCCAAAGACCACTCACAAACACCTCCAAGGATCAACAGCTCACTAGTATAGATGCGGGAAGGGACGAGAAGAAGGCAGGTGAATTTGATCGCCTTAGTGAATAGAAAGCGAAGATGGGCGGAGAGGTGCCGAGACAACCGGGGAAGGCCTTAGCTGAGACGAAACCTGTACTTTGGAACGAGTTGCGGCCCTCTGGGTCAAGTGTTACTTTGAATGAGACTCCCGAAGGGACGGCTTCGGGCCGGTAGCGCGATTCGGCGGCTTCCAGGAGAGAGCGGGGCGGAAAAATGGCCTCGTGGAACGAAGAATTCGAAGAGTTTCGCTGCAAAACGAAGGGAAAATAGCGCGAGCGGGCACCGCTCAGCCCTGAGGGAGAGAGTGGCTCGCGCGTGGGAAATTCGTGTCGTACTGGTTTCGCAACGATAATCGGTTGCCGCAAGAACGGCTGGCCGCCGCCTCCTACCTGATTGTGGGACTAATCGGGCTTCTGCTGCTGGGTTTCTGGAAGCTGCAAGTCATCGATTCCGACAAATACGGACAAATGGCGGAGCGCAATCGTGTGCGCTCGATTCCAATCATTGCCCCGCGCGGCCGGATGCTGGACCGTGACGGGCGCGTGCTGGTGGACAATTATCCTTCGTTCAGCGTGCTGCTGCTGCGCGACGATCCCGCCGAAGTGGAAAAGAATCTTCCGGCGATCGCGGAAGGATTGGGACTTTCGCTGGACGATTTGAAAGACCAGTTGGCCAACACGAAGAACCTGCCCAAATTCCAGCCGATTGTTATCAAGCCGGAAGCGACGCCCGCGGATGTGGCATTTATCGAATCGCATCGAGCGGACATCCCGCTGCTCGAAATGCTGATGGTGCACCGCCGGCGGTATCTGCCGGGCGGGTTCATGGCGCACGCGAGCGGATACGTTGGTGAGGTCAGCGAACAACAGATTGAAGCAAGCAATGGAAAGCTGAGGCCGGGCGACATCGCCGGTAAATCGGGCCTGGAACGGGAATACAACGACTTGCTGGTGGGCACCGACGGGATGCGGCGTGTGATCGTAAACAGCGTAGGCAAGGAAATGGGCCGGCTGTCGCAGCAGGAAGCCATTCCCGGAAAACAGATTCAGTTAACCATCGATTACGATCTACAGAAAGTGGCGGAGGATGGGCTGGCGGGCAAAAAGGGCGCGGTTGTGGCGTTGGACCCACGCACGGGGGAAGTGCTGGCGTTCGTGAGCCGACCAGCGCCTGATCCAAATGACTTTGCGGTGCGGGTTTCGAAGGAAGAGTGGCAGAGGTTGAATGAAGATGAAGACCGTCCACTGCTCAACCGCGTGACGCAAGCGCAACTGGCACCTGGTTCAACATTTAAGGTCGTGATGGCGACAGGGATGTTGGAGGAGAAGGTGCCCGCGGAAAGCTTCACGGCATTTTGTCCCGGGTCAGCGACATTCTATGGGCGGCTGTTCAAGTGTTGGGTCTACGGTAAGGGAGGACACGGAGTCGTCGATCTGCACCATGCGATTGTGCATTCCTGCGACGTGTTCTTCTATAACGTGGGCCAGCGAATGGGGATAGACAGGATTTCGAAGTACGCCAAGATGCTTGGGCTTGGCGCCAGGACGGGAATCGATCTACCTTCCGAGGAGCCCGGGCTCGTGCCATCCGAGGAATGGGTGGAGCACGCGTTTCACCGCAAATGGTATCCCGGAGAGACAATTTCGGTTTCCATTGGGCAGGGCGCGTTGATGGTGACACCACTGCAACTTGCTTATATGTACGGAGGAGTGGCTTCGGGGGGAGAATTCAAACAGCCGCACCTCTTGAAGGATGCAGCAAAGGTGGGCGAGAAGAAGGTGATGCTCGACGAAGATACCGTTGAGAAAGTCACGGAGGGCCTGTACGGGGTCGTAAACGAAGGTGGAACGGCTGGCGCAGTGAGGCTACAAGGCATTGAGTTCTGCGGAAAAACGGGGACTGCGCAGACGATTGGCGCAGATGCCAAAGCGCGGTATGGAAAAGGGCAAAGGAAATTCAAGGACAACGCCTGGTTCGTGGGCTTTGCGCCACGGCGGAATCCGGAAATCGCGGTGAGCGTTCTGGTGGAAGAAGGAGGGCACGGCGGCGTGGCTGGCGCGCCCATTGCGCGGGACATCATCAAGGCTTACTACGACAAGAAGGCGAAAAAGAATCAGGGGCAAGTAACGGCAGAGAATCAGCCGGAGCATTCGGAAAAGACCTTAGCAGGGCAGACGGCGGATGCGTCGAAGTTGGCGACCAAACCGGAGGAGGCCGCGGCAATCATTCCCACGGGCGACAAGGGAAAAGAGCGGCCGGAGTGAAGGAGGGATTCCTCACTCCGCAGACTCCGTTTGGAATGAGGGATTGAGGATCAGAAGGGTACGGACGGAAATGGCTGGGGTGGTTAGTAAGGAAAATCAAAGATGAAGGATGCACCGGGAGCACGGGATTACGACTGGTGGCTGCTGGCCATCGTTGCGGCAATTTGCGCCATTGGAGTAGTGGAGATCTACTCAGCGACGCACGGCAGCGCGCTGGCCGGCATGCATGTAAAGCAAATCCGCTGGCTTGTAATCGGATTCGTGCTGATGTTCGTGCTCTCGCGACTGGATTATCACGTGATCATGGACCAGGCGCCGTGGCTGTATATTGGGGGACTTGCGGCACTTGTGGCGGTGTTGCTCGTGGGGCATACGCGGTTCGGGGCGAAGCGCTGGATCCCGGTGATGGGAGAATTTCTACAGGTGTCAGAGCTTGTCAAATTGGTTATAATCATAGTGTTGGCACGCTTCTTTGCGGAAGTACGCACGGACGAGCTTTCCTTGCAGGACTTGATAAAAGCAGGACTTTTGGTAGGCTTACCGTTAGCGTTGATTCTGAAGCAGCCCGACCTGGGGACAGCATTGGTGCTGATGCCCATGCTGATTGTTGGCGCGTTTCTTGCGGGGCTGCAGTGGAAGCATGCGCTGGTCATTGTATTAATCGGGATTCTGATGCTGCCCGTGGGGTGGCATTTCATGAAGCCGTACCAGAAGGAACGGGTTACCTCGTTTTTGCATCCTGAGGAAGACGCAAAGGGTTCAGGGTATCAGGTGCTGCAGTCGAAGATAGCAGTAGGGTCAGGCGGTTTTTGGGGGAAGGGTTTCGGCAACGGCAGCCAGAATCAACTTGGGTACATTCCAGTCCGGTATTCCGACTTCATTATGTCGGCTTGGGCGGAAGAACAGGGATTCAAAGGCGTGCTGGTTGCTCTCGGGCTGTACATGGCGTTGTTGTTGCGTTTAGTGCAGAATGCCCAGCGGGCGAAGGATCGCGCGGGAATGTTTCTGGTCATGGGCGTGGCAGCGGCGCTAGGGTTCCATGTCTTGGTAAATGTGGCCATGGTCATCGGGGCGATGCCGGTAACAGGCATACCATTGCCATTGATGAGCTACGGAGGATCGGCCACGTTGTTTGTGTTTTTGGCGATAGGCCTGGTGATGAACGTCCGGCTGCGCCGGTTCGTCAACTGAGCCGTTGTCAGTGCCGAACGCACAACTTCAGTTCAGGGAGGTTGTGCCGGCCAGGCGGGACTGAAGAGAAGCGGTGCCGCCAGCAGTGTGAAGAAGGATTTTTAGAGTGAGGATCGCAACGTCCGCCGTTACCCCGGGAAAATCCCGGCAACGGGCCAGCCTCGAAAGCAAGAGGTTAGAGCAACACGATAGCCGCCGCGCGGCTACTCCCTCAGGCTTCGAACGCAATGCCGCAACAGTAAAAGTGTGGCCAGCGTGTCCCGAGAAGATTCGGGACGGCGCCTTGCCCTGGGCCTCCTTAGGCGAGGTCGGCGGGGCGGTGCATCCCAAGGAGTTTTCATGTCGAAAGAATTGGTTATATCCGCGACCTCCCACGAGCGGAGAGTCGCGATTTTGGAAGAAGGACAGCTAGTAGAAATCTACATTGAGCGCGAGAAAGAGTTTGCGCTCGTCGGCAGCATCTACAAAGGAAAAGTCACGCGAGTCCTGCCGGGCATGCAATCGGCATTCGTCGATATCGGCCTGGACGGGGACGCCTTCCTGTACGTCAGCGACGTGTTCGAAAACCTCGAAGAGTACGATCACGGCCATGGGCACGGAGAAGTCTCCGCGCCTGCGGCTGTGACGAGCCGCGGGAGTTCCAGCATCGAGCTGTTGCCGGGCGAAACGCTGGCGTCAGCGGGCGTGCGCGAAGAAATTCTGCCTCTCGAGGAGGGTCAGGTGGAGCAGGCAGAGGCCGGAGCACACGGCGGAGTAGAGGAAGGAAGCGCGGAACCTAGCCTCGAAGCCCCGGAGGGACCACGCGCGGAATTCACGGAGGAACACGAAGTTTCCGAGATGGAGGAACGCCAGCCGGAAACAAACGATTCCGCACCGCAGAATTTTGCTCCCAGCTATAACCCGACACGCAACTATCCGCCGCGCCTTGGAAGTGACCGAGGAGATCGGGGCGACCGAGGTGAACGGGGTGGAGATCGAGGCGGCGATCGCGGCCGCGGACGGCGCGGGCGATGGGGACGGCGACGCGGGGGCGGCGACCGGCGTCATCACGGACAAGGGGGGCGGAATCTGCCTTCCTCAAAGTACGCATCGCCCCAAGGCGATCGCGAATCGCGCGGTTATGATAATCGCCGACAGGGCGAGCGTGGAACGGCCGGACCGGAGGAAAGGCACGGAGAAGAGATCCTGCTGCCCGGGGAATCGCTGGCGAAATATCGAGGGCGACCGCCGCAGGCTCCCGTCGAGCCGCTTGGCAACCATGAACCGGAGGAGCGGCAACCGAATTTCGAACAGCCGAAGGCGCGTCCGGCGATAGGCATGCAGCCACCGACCGGCGGGCCACGACGGTTTAGCGGCAGCTTGCCGCATTGGGTGTTGGCGGACAACGAACCCGAAGTCGAAGGGGTTGCAGGAGAAGAAATAGAAGCACGGGCCGCGGAAGCGACGGAGGCCGGTGCAGCAGCGGAAGCTCAGCGTGAAGAGATGCATGCCGAACCACAACGCAACGGCACCACCGGGCTGAGTGAGGAAGAATTGACCGCGCTCTCTTCGCGGCTGGTGGAAGCCAAGCACGAGGAAACTCAGGCACGGGCGGATGCCGATACGTTGGTAGGCGGCGCGGAGTTCGAGGAAGAAGAGTCCGAAGAGCTTCCGGAAGAACACCATGACGAAGTGCAAGAGCCCGAGGCTCACGAACTGACCGAGTCCGAAGCAGCAGAGGAAGCGGCGGAAGAACACGAAGAGGAACACGCGGGTCTGAGCGAAGCGGAACGCGCGGATCTGGCGCACGAAGAAGCGCTGGAGCACGTGGAGGCCGAGATGACCGCGATGGCGGCGGCAGGTGCGGGGAGCGAAGCCGTGGTGGAGGAAGACGCGGTTCTGCTGCCCGGAGAGACGCGCGGCCCGCGCGATCCCAATGCTCCGCGGGAGGAGTTCCTGCGGCGCGACTCGGCGCGCATCGGGAGCGATACACGCTCGCGTTTCCAACGGCCACACCGCGGCGGGCGGGACCGTGGCGGACGCCACGACCGGCGAGACCGCGGACGCGGAAGATTCGAACGCCGCGGCGGCGGAGGACACGGCCATCATCGCGCGCACCACGGCGGGCACGCACCGCAGCGGCGGCCGCAATTGATTTCGGAAATGCTGAAGCCCGGGCAGGACGTGGTGGTGCAGATCGCGAAGGAACCACTCGGGAAGAAGGGCGCGCGCATCACGAGCCACGTGGCGTTGCCAGGACGATTCCTGGTATACATGCCGACGATCGATCACATCGGGGTTTCGCGGAAGATTGCGAGCGCGGAAAACCGTTCGCGGCTGCGGCGGCTGGTGGGAGAAGCGCGCGGCAGCTACCCGGGAGGATTCATCGTGCGCACCGCGGCGGGCGGGGCGACCGATGACGAGATCCGCACGGACATCGAGTTCCTCGGGAAGACCTGGAACGAGATCAAGCAGAAAAACGAGGAGCGGAAGGCTCCGGCGCTGTTGCACCGGGATCTGAACCTGGTGGAGCGCGTCTTGCGCGACTACGTGAGCGACGACTTCACCGGGATCTGGATCGACAGCGAAGAGGAATACGGCAAGGTTGTGGAATTTGTGAGCCGGTTCCAGCCGAAGCTGGTCAGCAAGGTGAAGTTGTACACGAAGGAACAGCCGATCTTCGAGGAGTTCGGCATCCAGCACGAGCTGGACAAGGCGCTGCGGGCGAAAGTGTGGCTGAAGTCCGGCGGGTACATCGTCATCAACCACACGGAAGCGCTGGTGGCGATCGACGTCAACACCGGCAAGTTTGTCGGCAAAGGCTCGACGCGGCTGGAAGATACCATCGTCAAGACGAACCTGGAGGCCGTGAAGGAGATCGTGCGGCAGATCCGGCTGCGGGACCTCGGCGGCATCATCGTGGTGGACTTCATCGACATGGAAGAGCGGCGGAACCGCGAGAAGGTTCTCGCGGCGCTGCAACTGGCGCTGGAACAGGACAAGGCGCCTTCGAAGGCGCTTTCGTTCAACGAATTCGGATTGGTCTGCATCACGCGCAAGCGCACGAAACAGGCGCTGGAGCGGGTGCTGTGCCAGCCGTGCCCGTATTGCACCGGGTCAGGGATGGTGAAGTCTATCCCGACGCTCTGCTACGAGATTCAGGCGGAGGCGCGGAAGATGGCGATGGCCGAGCACGAAGGACCGAACCTGACGCTGCGGGTGCACCCGGAAATCGCGAAAGCGCTGAAGACGCGAGAGTCGATCCTGATCGACGAGCTCGAGCAGAATGCGCACAAGCACATCATCATTCAGTCTGACGCGACGCTGCACTGGGAGCAGTACGACATCTATTGATAGTCGGTAGTTTGTAGTCGGTAGTCGGGAGCCGGTTGTCAGTAATCGGTAATCAGTGATCAGCAAGAGAGACGCCCGGGCTTTGCGGCTCGGGCGTTTTTGTAGGCGGCTGGTCCTTTGGTATCGGAACAGCAGGCGCTATGATGGAAGGGCTCGCCGATCGGAGCGTCGGCACAGGGGGGACAGTGCCTTTGGAAATAACGCAGCGTGAAACAAATGGGATCTACGTGCTGGCGCTGAAAGGGCGCCTTGTGCTCGGAGAAGAGGGTAGCGGCTTTCGCACAACCATAGACAACCTACTCTCATCTGGCGCCACGATGATTGTCGTGAACCTCGAGCATGTCAATTCTGTTGACAGCGCAGGGTTGGGCGCGCTCATCGAAGCACATCGAAAGACAAAGGCCAAAGGCGGGCAGTTGAAGCTTACTAATTTAGGGCCGAACTTCAAGCACGCATTGGAGCTGGCTCGACTCCTCCCTATATTTGACACGTGTGCGACGGAGGCGGCCGCGGTTGCGAGCTTCTGACACAGCCCCTCTCTAACCAAATAATCAAGAATCAAGAATCCATAATCAGCAAATCAGCAAGGGAAGCCCCCCGGGCTTTGTGGCTCGGGCATTTTTGTTTGACGGCTTGCTCTAGAACGCCGTAGCCGTCAGAATGCCCACGAGTTGAGGCGACGGCGATGGATGAAATGACCTTTAAAACATGGCTGGATGCTTACGGGCGCGCCTGGCACGAGCGAGACCCGCATGCTGCTGCAGAGTTGTATACCGAAGAGGGAACCTACCAGGTAACACCTTTTCTGCAACCGATAGAGGGGCGCAAGTCGATCCGGGACTACTGGGACGAAGTGGCGCAGACGGAAAAGGACATCACCTTCAGCTACGAGATCCTGGTTGTTAATGAGCAATTCGGGATTGCGCATTGGCGCGCTTCCTTTGAACGGACCCCTCAGGGACTGAAAACGAAACTCGATGGTATTTTTGCCATTCGCCTGGACGCAAGCGGGAAATGCACCTCGCTGCGCGAGTGGTGGCACAAGCAACAATAAGATAATCCGTGGTGAGTTATGGCCCATTCGCCTCGCCGAAGGCTCACGGCCGTCCACCTGGAAAGTGATGTAACCTGCGGGGCTGGGGGGCAGTAAGAGTAGGTAGAGGCGGAACATGGAACTGCTGGAGCGATTCGCGGCAGGGGACGTGGAGGCGTTCGAATCGCTGTTCCGGCAATACCAGGGGGACGTCTTTCGCTGGATTATGCGAATCGTCAGCAATCGCGCTGCTGCAGAGGATCTGACTATCGAGACCTTCTGGCGAATGTACAGGGCCCACGCACGCTTCGACGCAGCAAAAGGCAATTGCGCTGGATGGCTCCGCCGCATCGCTACGAATGTGGCGCTGGATCATTTGCGGCGCGCGAGGCCGGAGGTTTTACTGGTGCAGGATCCTCCGGGTGCCGCAAAGCCGGACCTGGTGGATCAATCGGAGTTGCGACACTCCGTTCTCGTAGCCATAAACCGGCTTTCGCCGCGGCTTCGCGTGGCAGTCCTACTGGCGCTGGTTGAGGAAGAACCTTACGACAGCATCGCGCAAGCACTCGGGATTTCGGTGAATGCCGTCAAGGTTCGTGTTTTCCGCGGGGTGAGAGTGTTGCGAAAGGAATTGTCTGCTGCAGGAGTGCATCCATGAGTGAACGGGAAATCGAAGAGATAAAAGAGCTTCTGAAAGAAAGTTTGCCGCCAGTTCGCGATGCGGAACTCGGCCGCGACCTATGGCCAGCGATGCAGCAACGGCTTGCCGCGCGGCCTTTGCGCGTACCTTGGTGGGATTGGGTGCTGCTTGCCGGCGCGGCCGCGGCGATCTTGTTTTTCCCGGGAGTGATTCCGGCGCTGCTGTACCAGCTGTAAGGAGGATTTATGAACAAGCATCCTTATTTGCGCGCGTATCTGGCGGGAATTGCGATCCCGACGGCGGTTCTACTTGTGATTATGACGGGGTACACGATCATCCGGTATGTTTACAACGTCCCCATACCCATTGAGCGTGTAATCGTGTTCCCGATGGCTGCGGTTCCCAATACGTGGGGCTTGTGGAATGTGCTGTATGTCGCATTCCTGGAGAAGCGGCGCGTTTCGCTGGGTTTGTTCGGAGGAGTGTTGCCACTGCTGCTGGCGCCGAGCGGCTATGCGGTCACGCGGCTGCTGAATTTCACTGTTCCGGATGAGGTGTTGCATTTGGCGCCGTTCGCGCTGGCCATCGGTGTCATCATCTACTACTTGGTGTGGAAGTATCTTGTGGGCTTCTTGAATGCGGAGCTTGGCATCGCATAGATTCCTGGCCTCGTTTCGATGTGGCGCCGTGTATTCCCAACCGGCGACTTGATTTAGCGAGCCTTACAACTCTTCCGTCCCATTGGGGTTTTACAGCATGAGAGAAAAAGAGTGACCGGTCAGAAGCGAGGTAAGACAATGCGTTATCCAAAATATGCAGCTTTGCTTGGAATTTTGCTTCTTGCCGCTGGGACTGCCCACGCGCAGGTTGCGGTGGGCGTGCGAGTCGGGCCGGTGGTCGCGGGCGTTGGACCAGAGCCAGCCTGTGCTTACGGTTACTACCCGTATTATCCGTATGCTTGCGCGCCGTACGGTTATTGGGGTCCGAGCTACTTTGTGGGCGGTGTGTTTATCGGCGCAGGTCCCTGGTATCACGGTTACTGGGGCCATGGCTACTATTACGGGCGTCCTGGTTGGGGATACCGCCCGGGTTACGGCTATAGGCCGGGGTACGGATATCGGTCAGGATATGCGTACAGAGGTGGTCCCGCGCACGGCTATGTCGGAGGCGGTTATCATGGGTACGCAGGTGGCGGCTACCACGGCAATATGGGCGGTGGCTTCCACCGTGGCGGCGGAGGATTCCACGGCGGCGGCCACAGGTAGTTAGTTCTCCCGATTCATTCGAACGCCCGGGTTTGCCCGGGCGTTCTTTTTGGCAGGCGTAGAGATTCAGTCGGGGTCGCGGGAAGTGGACGCGGTCCGGGCATCGACGGACAGCGGAAAAACGTTGTGCTGAGGAGCGGGCATGGGGGTGTCACCCATGCGGTCCTGCCAGAGGAATTTGTTGAGGACGACGCTGTCCGCGGCGTCGGCGTGGCTGAAGTCGAGATTCTTCCCAGCTTTCCATTCCTTGGTATTCATTTCATAGATGAGGCCGTTGTCGCGATTACGATAGTCGGCGGTAAAGGCGGGTTGAGTGCCGGGCCCACTGAAGAGCGGAGCCATGACGGCGGCGCGGGAATCATTGGCGTTCATCGCGGGCACGCCCAAGAGTGATTCGATGGTACGGATCATGTTGATGGTGGTGTAGAAGGTGTGGTTGACGAAGGAGCCCTGTTGATCGCCGTGCGGATGCGGGAGCGGGGAATACTTGCTGACAACGAGGGCGATGCTGCGGTGGGAATCGACGTGGTCGGGGCCATTCTGGGCGTCGTCCTCGAGGATAAGGATGGCGGTGTCGTCCCAGTAAGGGCTGTGCGAGACCGCGTCAACCACGCGACCAACGGCGAGGTCGTTGTCTGCCACAGAGGCCGCAGGGCGGGGCATGCCTTTTCTTAAACCCGCGGTATGGTCATTGGGCAAACGCAACAGGATAAATTGCGGCATGGGATCCTTTCCTGTCTTGCGTGAAACCACAAAGGCTCCAAACTCGTTCAGGAATTCGTCCACGCGAAGCTGATCCGGGTAGTCAAGTTCGAAGTCAGGAAAGAGCGGATCGAAGTGCTCGCGCAATTCCTCTTGCGAAGCAACATTTTTTGCCAAGACAGGAATGTCCCACGGGTACGGGCTGGGGCTGCCGTGGGGATCCCCGACATTTTTTTCGAGCGACTGGCCCTTTTTGATCACGGCGCGAGTACAGGTTTGGTCGAAAACTTGAGGCGCGCCGCCGGAAGGAGGAGGCTCACCCTCCGTAGCGCCGTTGCACCATTTCGAGACAATAAACTCACCATAGTGGCGATAGGAAACGTCGTGATTAGCGAGATTCTTCCAAAGGAAACCTCCGGTAGGCTCACCCGCGTAGGGCAGAGCCTCGTCCGCGGGAATTCCGTCGAGCATGGTGCCCTCGGAGTCGTAGGTGTGTTCGTGGTTGCGATAGCCGATAGGCCAAGTCTTCTCGACGTAGTCGGAAATGGAGGCGGAGGTGGACCAGATGTGGCCGTCGCCCGATACGTCGCCGCTGTCGTAGAAATTGTCCAGGATGCCGAACTGACGAGCGAGCTTGTGCTGATTCGGAGTGATCTCTTCTCCGTACATGACAAGGGAAGGATCGCCGTTGGCTTCGGCTAAATCGCCGAAGACCTGATCGTAAGTGCGATTTTCCTTGATGATGTAGATGACGTGTCGAATCTTGTTTTCTCCATCGGCGAAGGAGATGCGGTCGCCATTCCCTTGCGCGGCGTTAGTGACGGCCACCTGCTGGGTCCAGGAGGAGAGTTTTTCCTGCAACTCGGCGAGTGGAATGCGCGCGAGCGAGCCGTTTGTCATTGCGGGGTTGTAGAGAAACTGGGGCTCACCGTTCGGGCCCTTCTTGTGGGTGGGGTTGGGGCCGGAGCCGCGGCCTTTGGCGCTGGCGATCAGCAAATCTTTGGAGGTCGCGGCGACAACGGTGGGGTACCACTCCGTGGGGATGAAGCCAAGGGCCTGCAGTGGATGACCGACGCTGAGATGCGTGAGATCGAAAACGCCCACAGAATCGGAGATCGCATTCGCGGAGAAGAGTGTTTTTTCGTCGGCGGAGAGAGCGAGAGATTCGGGATCACTGCCGCCGTAGGTTTGGCCCGCAAGTTTAGTGGAGAGGGCGTACAGAACCTTGCCGCTGGCGGTATCGAGCACGTCAATTTCGTCGTGGTTGGTGAGCGCAACGAACAAGCGCGAGTCGTCGCGGCTCAGAAGAAGCGCCGTGGGATGTGAGCCACCCGCGAGCAGAGCTGATGGTTTGCTCAGAGGAATCACGCGGCGGACCTGGCCTGCGACAAGGTCTAATTCGGCGACAGCGGAAGCATTCCAAAGGGAGACGAAGCCGCGCCTGCCGTCGCTGGTCATGACCGTCGTGTAGGGCAACGAAGCGGGAATGCGGTGGAAGGTGGAAAGATCAAAACGGTGGATGACTTCTCCGTCAGAGCTGTTCAACAGGATGGCCTCGTCGGAATGGTTGCAGGCCACAAGGATGCGCTCCGCGCCGCCACTCATCCCGACACTCAATCCTGCCGGATAGGTCACGTCTCTGAATTTTTCACGGCGCAGTTTTCCGGGTGGCAGATTGACGCGCGGAGGCAGTGGGAGGAAGCGCTCGGGAGTGATTTCGCCGTTCTGGAAGCCGTACACCGCGATTCCGTTGCCGGTACTTCCCTTCTCTTTCCCGAGCGGATCGGTCAAGGAGGCCATCGAAGCGAGAAGGTGCTTCCCGTCAAGGCTGAAGGCCAATCCGAGAAAAAAAGTTTGCTTGGCGCTGCGGCTAAGGTGCTCGTCCGGAAAATCACGTAAGGTGTCCGTCTCCAGATTTAGAACCGTGAAAGATTGCTTTTGATCAGAGCTATAGGCGCCAAAACCGCTGTGCAGGAAAACGGCGAAATGTCCATCGGGTGAAAGCGCGGCGGCGGTGGGCAAATTGTTGATTCGGCGCGGGTGGCCGGGCAGTTCGCCGAAGATCTTTGCATTGGGCATTAGGGTGCGAGCAGGTGAGGCGGCTTCTTGGGCCAAGAGGGGAGCGCCGGCAATTAAGAGCAGGAAGGGAAGACAGAGTGACGAAAGATGTTTTCGCATCGCGGCATTATATGAGATTTTTCGTGAATCAAGGGTGAACGGGCATGAGCGGCTACTCGCCGGAATAGCGTTGTTCTTTCCAGGGGTCGCCGTAGGCGTGGTAGCCGTTGCGTTCCCAGAAGCCCAGGCGATCGTGATCGAGAAGCATGAAGCCACGGACCCACTTCACGCTTTTCCAGGCGTAGAGATGGGGCACCACCAGGCGCAGAGGGCCACCATGCTCAGGGCTGAGAGGTTGGCCGTCGTGTTCGAAGGCAAAGAGCACGTTGGGACGCAGAAGATCGTTGAGGGGAATGTTGGCGGTGTAGCCTTCTTCGGCAAGCATGAGGACGAATTGGGCGGCCGGTCTCGGTTTCACACGCTGAAGGACTTCGCTAAAGAGCACACCTTTCCAGCGGTTGTCAAGGCGGCTCCAGCGTGTGACACAATGAAAATCGCTGGTGACCTCAGTTTGAGGTAGCGCACGAAATTCGTCCCACGTCAGGCGCAAGGGCTGTTCGACGAGACCAGTGATCTGGAAATCCCACGTGGCAGGATGGAATTCCGGGACGCTGCCCTTGTGCAGCACTGGCCACTTCAGAGTGAGCGACTGGCTGGGCGGCAGCCGACCTTCCGCCCGCGCTTGCTTTTCTTTTTCGCGCCTGCCGCCATCATCGCCAAAAATGGGCATGATTGTTCCCCTCTGGAGATAAAGTCTCGCATGCCGGGGTGGTTTGTGCACGTTGCAAAGAGTCCATTTTGGCAGCAGACAAATCGGCACTTCCGGTTCTCCTATCCGATAACTATGGTTGATTGCAGGAGGAGTCATGGCATCCCATTCCCGAGTGAACAGCCAGCACGTCAGCGAACCCGCCCTGCGAGAAGCTGCTGAACGATCCTATGAGTATTTGCACACCATGGAAGATCGCAACGTCGCGCCGAACGCGGCGGCGCTAGCAGCGCTCGAACATTTTCATGAGCCCTTTCCAGAGAACCCAAGCGACCCTGTGGAAGTGGTCAACATGTTGGACAAGTTTGGGGCGCCTGCAACCGCGGCCACGACAGGGGGCCGCTATTTTGGCTTCGTCATCGGCGGAACATTGCCTGCGTCCCTGGCAGCTAGCTGGCTGGCAAACACGTGGGACCAGAACGCTGCGCTTCGCGTTATGGCACCCGTTGCCGCGGAATTAGAAGAGGTGGTTCTGAAGTGGGTGTGTGAGGCGCTAGGGTTGCCAAGCGACTGCGACGGGGGCTTGGTGACCTGCGCGACAACGGCGAATTTCACGGCGCTGGCGACGGCGCGCCACGCGCTGCTTTCCAGATTGGGCTGGAACGTTGCCGAGGACGGAATGTTCGGTGCGCCGCCGATTCAGGTGGTCGTGGGCCAAGAGGTGCACGCCTCAGTACTCAAGGCGTTGAACCTCGCGGGGTTTGGAAGTAAGCGGGTAACCGTCGTGGAGGCCGATGAGCAAGGCCGGATGCGCGCCGACAAGCTTCCGCGTCTGGACAGAAGCACGATCGTGTGCATTCAGGCGGGGAACGTGAACAGCGGCTCGTTCGATCCAGCACGGGAGATCTGTCTTCGCGCGCGGGAACAGGCCTCCTGGGTCCACGTCGATGGGGCATTTGGGCTGTGGGCAGCAGCATCGCCGAAGTACAAGGATCTCGTGGCCGGATTCGAGCTCGCTGATTCCTGGGCCATGGATGCACACAAGTGGCCGAACATCAACTACGACAGCGGGATTGTTCTAGTGCGCGATGCTATGGCGCTGCGCTCAGCCATGACGATCAGCGCCGCGTACTTGCAGCCAGGCACGCGGCGCGAGCCGATGCATCACGCGCCGGAGGCATCACGAAGGGCGCGTGGCATTGAACTATGGGCGGGCTTGAAATCGCTGGGCCGCAGCGGGCTTGCCAATCTGATTGAGCGGACGTGCGCGCACGCGCAACGCTTTGCTGCGGGCCTTCGAGAGGCAGGTTTCGAAATCCTCAATGAGGTGGTGATCAATCAAGTATTGGTGTCGTTCGGGTCATCAGAGAGGACTCTTGAGGTCATCCGCCGCATTCAGGAGGAAGGAACGTGTTGGTGCAGCGGGACCGTGTGGCGCGGAAGAACGGCTATGCGCATCAGCGTATCGTCCTGGGCGACCAGCAGTGCCGACGTGGAGAGGAGCCTCGCTGCCATGCTGCGCATCGCGCGCGAAACGCCCGCCTGACGTGCGATGAGATGGCGCTGTGCTATTCTCTGTTCATGCCAGCGCAAATTCTTGACGGTTTGAAAATCCGCGACCAGGTCTTTGCAGAATTGAAGGAAGAGATTGCGCACCTGGGTGCACAGGGAATTCGTCCAGGGCTGGCTGCGGTGCTGGTTGGCGAAAACCCTGCGTCGCAGCTTTACGTGAAGAGCAAGATCGCCGCATGCGAAGAACTGGGGATGGCGAGCTGGCTTCACACACCCGCCGCGAACGTTTCCACGGACTACATGCTGCAGTTGGTGCGAGACCTGAATGATGATGACAATGTCGATGGAATCCTGGTGCAACTGCCGTTGCCGCCGCAGGTGGATTCGAAGAGAGTGCTGGAGGCCGTAGATCCCGGGAAAGATGTGGACGGGTTTCATCCGGTAAGCATGGGACGACTGGTGAGCAACCGGCCGGGACTGGTGGCGTGCACACCGGCGGGGTGCATGGAGCTTCTACGGCGGGA
>OCOJ01039357.1_pt2 | contig 35999 bp, 33 predicted proteins | sample 1539251 | NCBI WGS metagenome assembly OCOJ01 (sample SAMN01911457, study PRJEB22624) | soil metagenome | biome: Soil | place: Malaysia | collected 2012-04-30 | depth RA_metagenome m
TCTGCAATTGCTTTGTCAATTCTGGGACCGGCATGGCATTCGGCAAATCTCTCTTGTTCAACTGCAACACGTAGGGAATTGTCGCAAAATTCAGATTGTGTTCGCTCAAATGTTCTTGCAGGTTTTCCAGCGTTTCAAAATTCGCGTCCAGCCGTTCCTCCTGCGAATCCGCCACGAACACCACCCCATCGGCGCCTTTCAGAATCAGTTTCCGGCTGGCCTCATAAAACACCTGCCCGGGCACCGTATATAAATGAAAGCGCGTCTTGAAGCCGCGCACGGTTCCCNAAATCCAGGGGCAGAAAATCGAAAAACAGGGTCCGGTCGGTCTCCGTCGCCAGGGAAACCATTTTCCCCTTCTGATTTTGTCCCGTGTGGTCGTAGATCCACTGCAGGTTCGCGGTCTTTCCACCGAGGCCGGGACCGTAGTAGACCAGTTTGCAATTAATTTCGCGCGCAGGAAAATTGATGAAAGGCACGAGTCGTCATTCCAAATTCTGTCTTGAACTTATAACACACGCGCTCGGGGCAGGCCAATATTCCCAAGGCGCGTTTCCGTCGCAAGGTACGCCTTTAGTTTCCCGGAGATTGGCATTTCCTGGGCAGTTTATTTTCGCACATGCTCCCGGACGGTAAAGGTCATTCGGCACAGCACTTTCCACAGCCTGTTCAGCTACGTTGACGGATGACCAAGCCTTTGTTACATTCGCGCCATGGCGAAAGTGCAAAAGTCATCTTCCGGCCGGGCCAGACCCTCTCCCCCCTCTAAGGCTAAGTCCAGCAAAAAGAGCGGTTTGCAGGTTCCACCGCCGCAGCGCGGCGGCGTGGAACTGGTGGACCCTCTGGTGCAAGCCCAGATGAAGGTCTACGAAGAGGCTATGGCTCTCTTCCACCAGCAGAAGTTTCAGCGCGCCAAGCAGGAACTCGAAAAGGTCATTGCCGGCCCCAGCAAGGAACTCGCCGACCGCGCACGCACCCACCTGCGCATCACGGAACAGCGCATGAAGCCCGTGGCCGAGCAAAATCCCAAATCTCCGGAAGACCACTACCAGCGCGGCGTCGCCATGATGAATCTTGGCCGCTGGGACGAGGCCCGCGAGAGCTTGGAGAAAGCACGGAAACTTGCCCCCAAAGCCGACCATGTCCATTACGCCCTTGCGGCTCTCGATTGCCTTACCGGAGAAGCAGACTCGGCGCTCGCTAACCTGAAAATCGCTATTGAGCTCCGGCCCGCCAACCGTTATCACGCCCGCAACGACGAGGACTTTAACTTCCTCCAGGAAGACCCCCGCTTCACGGAATTGCTGTATCCTGAGAAGGAAGGCTACTCGGGCTAATGGTGGTCCTCTACGGCTGAGGGAAAAAGTCCGAATTCGTCATTCCGAACGGAGTCTGCGAAGTGAGGAATTCCCCTTTTCTTGGCTTTTCCTTTTTCCCCATCTTTGTTTAGCCGAGGAGGTCCGGACCAGCACCCTCCAGCGAGGTGCGCTCCCCATCTCGTGATGGTGGTTCGATACTTGAGCGTTTCATGAAAAGTTCTCGCTTGAACAAAACCATATTCCCCGGTTTCCGTGTTGTTGCACTGGGCGGGGGCACAGGTCTCTCCTCGCTCCTCCGCGGCCTCAAAGAGCATGTTGTACGGCGTAGTGATCAATTGCCTTCGCCCGAGCGCCCCATTACTGACCTGGTTGCCATTGTCACCGTTACCGACGACGGCGGCAGCTCCGGCCGTCTGCGGCGAGAAAATCGCATGCTGCCTCCCGGCGACATTCGCAATTGCATGGTCGCCCTGTCCAAGGACGAAACCCTTCTCGCGCGTCTCTTCCAGTATCGCTTCCATGCAGGCCGTGGTCTTAGCGGCCACAATTTCGGCAATCTCTTTCTTACCGCTCTCACGCACGTCACGGGAGACTTTGCCGAAGCCGTGCGCGTTTCCAGCAAGGTCCTTGCGATCCGCGGACGCATCTTTCCTTCCACCCTTTCCAATGTCCACCTGGTCGCGACACTCACCAATGGCAAGCGCGTAAGAGGCGAAACGCGAATCTCCCGCAGCAAGCTCCCGATTCGAAAGATCGAGTTGAACCCGCGCCGTGTTCGTCCCCTCCCCATGGCTATCGAAGCGATTCAGCAGGCCAACCTCATACTCATGGGACCCGGCTCGCTCTACACAAGCGTTATCCCCAATCTGCTCATTCCGGAAATCGCCCGGGCCATCCTCCGTTCAGGCGCTCCCCGCGTGTACATCGCTAATCTCATGACTCAGCCCGGGGAAACCACGCACTACACGCTCAGTGATCATCTCCGCGCCATCCAGGATCACGTTCCTGGCCACATCATCGACGCCGTTGTTGCCAACCGCAAACCCATCTCACCTAAAGTTGCTCGCCGTTATCGCGCGCAGAACGCCGCACCCGTTCTTGTTGATGGCGACAAGATCGTCGAGCAGAAAGTCTGTCTCCTCACCGGCGATCTCCTCGAAGAACACGGGGTCATCCGTCACAACTCCGCCGCCCTTGCTCAACTCCTCCTCGACGAATTTCTCTTTTCTTCTCGCCGCTGCTGACTCCTCCTGCTCTTTTGAAACTATTTCGCTCTCACCGTCGTATACTCAGCAGCGATTACGTTCCTCACAAAGGTGTCCAATGAAATTGCGTTTCTATCTGATTGGAACTGCTCTATTCCTGCTTTCTTTTGCTTCATTTGCCGGTGCACAGGAGAAAGTCGACCTTTCCCAGAGTCAGATGCCCTCGGTCGTCACGGTTCCTCCCGAGGCCCTGCCTTCCGACCACTTCGATCCCGAAGCTGCTACGAATGCCTATCTGGCCCAGATTCCTGCCTCGGCTCGCGCCCGCAGTGACGCTTACTTCGAAGGTGGCTACTGGCTCATTCTCTGGGATTTCCTGGTGGCGATCGTCATTTACTGGATTCTTCTCCGTTTCGGTGTGTCCGCCAAAATGCGTGATTTCGCCTTACGTGTCTCTCGCTCTGCGTTTCTCCAAGACATTATTTATTGGATCCAATTCTTGATCCTTACCACCATTCTCGGTGCCCCTCTTCTCATCTATGAGGGCTATTTCCGCGAACACAAATACGGCCTGGCCACGCAGACCTTTGGCCCTTGGTTGGGCGATCAGCTCAAAGCGCTCCTTGTCAATCTGATTCTCGGCGGCATTCTGATCGCTGTTCTCTTCTGGATCGCCAGAAAACTTCCCCGCACTTGGCACATCTGGGGCGCCGTGTTCACCATTCTCTTCATCAGTTTCGCCGTCATGATCGCCCCCGTCTTCATTTTTCCCCTCTTCAACAAAATCACGCGTCTGGATGACCCGAAGGTTACGAAACCCATTCTCTCCATGGCCCATGCCAACGGCATCCCCGCTCACGACGTCTTCCAAATCGACGCTTCCCGCCAGACCACCCGCATGAGTGCCAACGTCAGCGGCTTCGGCAAAACCATGCGCATTACCCTGAACGACAACCTTCTCCGGCGCGGCTCTCCGGAAGAAATCCAGTCGGTGATGGGCCACGAAATGGGCCACTACGTCCTGCACCACGTCTACAAGGACATCCTCTTCATGTTTATCATCGTGGCCGCGTTTTTTGCTTTCCTGCGCTGGGGGCTGGAGTGGTCGCTGGCCCGCTGGGGAGAATCGTGGAAGATTCACGGCATTGGTGATGTCGCCGTTTTGCCGCTGGTCTTTTTCCTTGTGACCCTGTTCGGCTTTGTCTTTACGCCGATCCAGAACACCGAGACCCGCACCAATGAACATGAAGCTGACATGTACGGCCTGAACGCCAGCCGGCAGCCCGATGGTTTCGCCCAAGCCGCCATTCATCTTGGCGAATACCGCAAGATGAGTCCGGGCCCTATCGAAGAATTCGTTTTCTACGACCACCCCAGCGGCCGCCATCGCATCCACGACGCCATGCAGTGGAAGGCGGAAAACCTCAGCCTTTTCCAAAACCAGCCCACGCACTGAAGCGTGTCAATTCGCTTCTCCAATCTTTACTTCCATGTGAAGCGTACGCCCCCACGCACAAATATTGGCGGCCCTACCAGAAACACCGGGGTTGCCGCCGTATTAAACCGGTCATTCGTCAGGTTCTGCACGGCAAAGAACAGGGAAGTTCGCCGCGACAGGTTTCTCGAAACCTGTGCATCCAAGGAGAATGCCCGGCCCAGGGGCAACAGATTCTGGTCGTCATCGAACTGGTTCCCCGAGAATCTGCCCTGTAGTCCCGCCGTCCACCTCTTCCCCGCATAACTGGCTTGAAAGGTGAATTGGTTCTGCGGGACTTGAGGCAGGAAGTTTCCCACCAAAGCGGGGTTTGATGAAAAACTCAACACGGTGCTGTTCACGAACAAATACGCCGCCGCGACCTCGATCTGTGCTGTGACGTGGACCTGCCCGGACAGCTCAAATCCGCGCGCCCGTATTGCGCCGAGATTCTCCTTCTCCCGCGTGATCAGCGCGGGTGTGTTCGTCAGCGTGACATTTGCCACCGGATCCGAAATATCGCTCCAGAAAAAATTCCCGCGTAACGTCAGCCGGTTCTCCCACACCAATTGGCTTACCCCTGCTTCGCCGCCTGTCAGGTGTTCTCCGGTTAACGCTGGATTCGCCAACGTCAGCACGTTTCCGACTCGAAAATTCCGGTACAACTCGTTCAGCGTCGGTGCGCGGTAGCCGCGGTACACGGACGCATTGAGCGCCGTCCCATGCGAAAAGCTCTTGAGCAACGACACGCGCGGGCTGAACGCCGTCTCCGTCCGCTCGGGAAACGTGCTGTTCGTTGGTGTACCGCTCGGCAGCGGCGTCCGGTTCTGGTAGCCCGTGTTGTTGTTCCAGGTGTCCACTCTTCCGCCCAGCGTCAGCAGCCAGCTCCGCGCAAACGCGTAGGCATCCTGCGCAAAAAACCCAAAAGCGTGCTGTCTGCCGCCAGCATCCACCAGTGCCGTTTCTGCCCCCAAGTGATAAGTCGTCTCCTCGCTGTGCCCACGCACGTCCTGTGCTTCCACGCCAGCGGCAACCCGGTGCTTCTCCACGAACAGGCGCGACCACGTTCCCACGAACCCGATCTGCTGCGAAGGGCTGCGCTGCACATCCGTCAGCGACTCGGAATTACGATCCGCGGCAATAGACGAAAACGTCTGGTGATACAGCTCGCGCGAGCCATACAGCCGCGCGGAAAAACTTCCCGCCTCCGTCGAACGCCAGTCCGCTCCCAGGTCCAGTTCCGGGATCGTCGTGTCATTGCGCTGCAGCGGCGTTCCATTTTTCCCGGTCTCTCCGAATCCGCTGCCGCGTACGAAGAATCGGCCCCTCTCCCCCAGGCTTCGCGACAATTCCACTAACCCTGAGAGCACACCGGACTTCAAATTTGTATCAACTGCACCACGTTGATTCTCCGGGACCGCGATGTAACCTTGCGTTTGATACGCCTGCCCCGCTGCGCTCACCGACCAGCGGCCTACCGGTGCTCCCGCTGCAAAGGAAAAATCCGGCGTGTCCATGCTTCCGTACGACAATTCCCCGGACGCATACGCCGCCTCTCCCGTTCGCGTCCGCAGGTTGACCACGCCTCCTAGCGCCCCGCCTCCGTACAGGTCCGAGGCGCCGCCATTTGCCACTTCCATCGTCTCCATCGCTTCCCGCGGAATCCGCGCCCAATACACCCAGCCGCCAAACGCGTCGTTTATCGGGATTCCGTCCAGCAGGACGTTCGATCGGCTCGTTGCGCTTGCGCCCACTCCTCGCAGCGACACGCCCTGCGACGTTGGGTTCGCAAACAAACTGCTCGACCGTCGAAACGTACTGAATCCCGGCGCCTGCCTCAATATGTCATCCAGCGCCAGGCTTCCGGATTGATCGATCGCCTCCGACGAAATCTCGTACTGGCTCGCCGGTATTGCTGGAATCCGATCTCCCCCGGTCGCTTTCACCTCAATGCGCTGCAGATTCGCGGCCGGCGCCAGCACGATTTGCAGATTCTCTGCGGACATGCGCGGGCGAATTTCTCTTCTCACTATGGCAAACCCAGGGAAGTTTACAGTCAGCGTTCCGCCCGCCCCTTTCCCCTCGACGCGGAAACGTCCTTGCTCATCACTGCGGCCTACCGCGACACCGCCCTCCGTTCGAAGCTCGATTTGCGCACCTTCAATTGCTGTTCCCGTGATGTCCTCCACTTTCCCGGAAACCGTGGTGCGCTCCTGCGCTTGCCCAGCATCTGCCCACATCAACACCATGGCGCACAGCAATACGTTCCCAAATCTCCAGACAATCTTCCAGCAGGCTCCTGGCCGATGGGCACGAACGTTCATTCTCAGTTTCTCGATTCCTTCCGGCGGTTTGGATGGCGCCTCGTCAACCCCTGCGCTCTAGACGCAGGGCCTCCCTGCCAGGTACAGGTTATCTGACTTTTTTCTACGCGAGATGCTACCTGTGTCTCGCGTCACCTAACTTGCAAGTCTCTACTGCTTGAGGTGCTCGCGATGATCGCCGCCACGGGTGCTACCGTCTCCTGCCTGGCACCCGACCCCACTTCCAGCTAACATTTCTCCTGCACTCATTCCTCTTTACGGAGAATCCTCATGTCTACGTTCGGCCTCATCGAGTACAAGGACGCCAGTCCCCAGGTCAAAGCTATCTACGACGACATCATGGCCACCCGCAAAACCGACTACATCAACAATTTTTGGAAGGCTATCGCCCATGATCCCGCGCTTCTCAAGCGCACTTGGGAAGACCTCAAAGCCGTCATGGGCCCGGGCTCACTCGATCCCCTCACCAAGGAACTCATCTACATTGCCGTCAGCGTCACCAACAACTGCCACTACTGCATCGCCTCTCACACCGCCTCTGCCTTCGCCAAGGGAATGACTCCGGCCATGTTCAAAGAGCTTCAGGCCGTCATCGGTATGGCCAATGAAACTAACAAGCTGGTCACTGGCTACCAGGTTGCCCTTGACGCGCGCTTCCATCCGCCCCTCGACCTCCCGAAATGATCGCTCCGTTTTCTCCCGTCGCAGTGCAATATCGTGCAACCAGTCCGCAGCCTCAATGCTCTCTCTCATTACGATTTTCTCTAGCGATCCAACGTGGCGCTGTCCTCCTCCGCTGCGGTTCGAAAACTTGTGCCTAATCAAGCAAATCCCCTTCCTCTGTTTCCATCGTAGTACCCACGTACTATGGCTCCCCCTCTTCACCCACCCCACCATGTAGAGGTACAGCAGCGGAGCTCTGTTTTTACAGGGCACTCATCCGAATTTTCTATTGAGTGGATACTCTATGGCACCTATTGCGAAAGGAACCGACTCTACGGTCGCGACCACGACTACCTCTTCTCCCGCTGCCTCAGCGCTCAAATCCCCCAACGAAACCCCCACGCGCCCGCAACCCGTCGCGCTCGAGATTCCTGTTACCGTGAATGGCGCCCGCACCGTCGATGGTTCCGACAAACGCGAACCTTTCTCGGAAACCACTCAGACCGTTCTCGTCTTCGCTCATGGTGCCGTGGTTCGTGTCACTACCCCTCTTGTTTCCGGCCAGCTCATTTTCCTCACGAACGAGAAAACCAAGAAGGAAGTCGTCTGTCAGGTTGTGAAGTCGAAGTCCAGTGGCTCGGCCAGCGGCTACGTCGAACTTCAGTTTACTGAGCCCGCTCCTGGCTTTTGGGGTCTGCGCATGCCCGCCGCACCGGTCGCGCCCTCAACTCAGCCAGTGCCTCTTCCTCGCCCCGCCGCGCCGACTACACCGCCTCCTCCTAAAGCGGCTTCACCCGCTCCACCGCTCGAAACGAAGCCGGTGGCTCCAAAACCCGAAGAACCCGTCGCTACTATGCCTTCACCTGCACCCGAACAGCCGGCCGTCATGCCACCGCCTCCCCCGGTCCTGACGCGGCCAGAACTTGTACCCGCACAACCCGTTTCGTCAACACTTCCTGCCCCTCCGATCTCTGTTCCGCCGCCCCCTGTTGCGGTAGTTCCCGAACCGCCGCCTGTACGCGTCATTCCCCCCGCACCGGTTGCGACGCTGCCCCCGGCCATCTCGACGGGGAATCTCCCTGCGCCCGACAAACATACTCCTTCGATCGATCCTCCCCCCCTACACGACTATTCGAAGGAAATCGACGCTCTCTTCTCCACCCACCAGGGACCTACTTCACACTCGGCTCCTTCCCCCACCGCGGAGTCTCAAGTCCCTCCCGCCCCTTCTTCGCCCTCTAGCGAGGAGTTGAAGCTTCAGGCCGCTCGTCTGCAGGCGCAGCTCAGTTCCATGCTTTTCACAGAATCTGCTACCGCCCCGCCCCCCGCATCGATTCACTCCGAGGCGTCCAAGCCAGAAGCGCCCGCGCCCGATGTTGCCAAAAAAGTCCTTGAATTCGCGAACGAGGAACCCAAACCCGTCATCAAGACTGAGCCGAAGCCTGCTCCTCCCATTTTTAAGCCAGTTCCCACTTCACTCTCAGCCGAAGACGAGGAAGTGAAAATACCTTCTTGGCTCGCGCCACTTTCCCAGAACACCGAGCCGTCGCTTGCCGAGCCGACTGCTTCCGTGTCTATGGAATCCTCTTCGGACATGCCCGCGGCTGAGGCATCTTCCGAGGTTTTGACCACAGAGCCTGCAGAGCATCCACAGGCTGTCGTGTTCGGTGGCCAATTGCTTGGCGAAGCCTCCGCCGAGGTGGCAAGTCCTGCTTCGTCTGGTTCGAAAAAAGGACTCCTATTGGGGTTGGCTGCGGCTGCGATTCTGGTCGCGGGTGGCGCCTGGTATTTCCGTCAAAGTCAATCTGGCGCTTCCTCTACAGCCGCCGTGAAGCCTATGAGCGCCTCCTCCTCCGCCTCTTTGGCGCCAGCTTCCAATGCGCCTGTCTCGCACACCGTTTCTACTCCAGCGCTGGTGAATCCCGCTCCGCCATCACCCCAACCTGTGAAAAATTCCGAACACGTGCCTTCACCAGCAGCTTCCGCCGCCCCTCCGGAACGCAGGACTTCCAATCCCACGCCGCAAACCGCTGCGGAACCTGAGCCGGCGAACGAATCCCCTCTCGGTGAAGTTCATCTCGCCGCCCCTGTGGTCAATCGGGGCGGCATTTCCCAGCAGTCCGCAGAACCGTTGCCCTCCGTCGATGGCAGCGCTGCCAATTCTGGCGGCGAGGCTTTCTCCGCCCTCGCTCCTCCTGACCACAAGCAACCCACCGCTCCTCCCCCCGTCGGTGGTGAGGTGACGCCCGTTCAGCTCGTCAAGTCAGTTCCGCCAGTTTATCCCCAACTGGCCAAGACCCAGCGCATCGCCGGCAATGTTCAGATTGATGCCCTCATCGATGCCTCGGGAAACGTCACTGATGTGAAAGTGCTCTCGGGTCCAGGGGTTCTTCATCGCGCGGCCCTCGAGGCTGTCAAGCAATGGAAATACAAGCCCGCCATGCTCGATGGGGAGCCCACTTCGGTGCACATCACCATCACGGTGCAGTTCCGCAATCAGTAGTAGCAGGGCTTTTCTTGGACTGTGAGCTATCCGCTGTAAGCTGTCGGCTTTCTACCGCTCCTGAGGATGGTTCCCTTGCGCTGTGAGGACGGATTGCCCATTCGTGCTTGCCTGCCTTTCTTGCCCCTGCCTTTCTTCTTCCGTGTGCAAAATCGCGATCCAGGACAGATGTGGGAAAGGCAGAAAGCGGTCGACGTGCCGTACTATCGGCACCAGCGTATTCAGCAGTTTGATCTGCCAGAACCCAAACGTTTTCCTTTTCAGAATCCGTCCGTTCCACCACCAACCTGGGGATCCAATCCGGTTAAATTTGAGGACCTTCTCTACGCGGAATCCAGCGCGCGCACACGCCTCCACAAGCTGATCTCTCGTGTATCTTCTGAAGTGCCCCAAGACTTCATCCAGCGTTCCGTATAGCCCCGGACCATTCGGCACCAAAATGATTGCCCGGCCGTTCTTGTCAAGACTCGCGCGGATATTCTTCAGCGCCTTGACGTCGTCCTCCAGGTGCTCTACCACGTTTAGACAGATCACCGTGTCGAACTCTTCCGCCGGAAAGGACTCGCCCGTGGTCGCATCCGTGTAACTGACGTGCATATATGGCCGCGTCGCCTTCAATTTCTCCAGGCGGTCCAGGTATTGCGGATTGATGTCGCTCGCCCAGTACACCGTTCGTGGCGCCAGATTCGCCGTCAGGTTCCCGATCCCCGCTCCAATCTCCAGGATCCGCTCTCCGAGGTAGGGCCGGATGGTGTCCGCCATCCATTTTGTGAATCGTGGGGCTCGATTGAGCCGCGCCAGAATTTCGCTTCCGCGTTCGTCAGCCACATAAATCCGGTCCGAGACCCCGTATTTTAACAGCGCTCCCAGCGCTTTCACTCCGTCCTTCCACGTGATCTTTTTTCCCTCAGCATAGGTTCTGCCTGAATAGCGGATCGGAAGCTCGAAGATTCTCGCTTCCCGTTTCGCCAGCTTGATCGTGATTTCCGGCTCGAAGCCGAACCGCTTGCTCTCCAGCGGAATGCTTTTCAGCAATTCCGTTCGGATCATCTTGTAGCACGTCTCCATATCCGTGAGGTTCAGGTCCGTCACGAAATCCGTGAGCAGTGTGAGCAGCTTGTTTCCCAGGCTATGCCGGAAGAACAGCACGCGCCGGTAATCGCCTGCAAGGAACCGCGAACCATATACTGCGTCCGCATCTTCTGCCACGAACAGCGGAATCATCTGCAGCAAATCCTCGGGGTGATACTCCAGATCCGCGTCATGGATCACCAGCAGGTCCGTATCCGCGTGTTCCAGCGCGGTGCGGATGGCCGCGCCCTTCCCCTGGTTCGTCTCATGCTCCAGAAATACCCATTCGAATCGCGCCAGTCCCGTCTGCCCCAGTCCTTCCCGGAATCTCCGTAGCGCTTCACTGGTCTGGTCTGTGGACGCGTCGTTTACCACGATCACGCGCACCCGCTCCAGCCACGGTGATTCCGCCAGCACTTCCAGCCTCCTCAGGCTGGCTTCCACCAGGTACTGTTCGTTGTAGACTGGCACCACGACTGCCAGGCTTAGCTTCGATTGCATCGCGTTCCCAGCCCGCTTTCTCCCTCGCGGATTTCTTCTGTTCTGCTTTGTAGTTTACGCCCTTGCTCCTTCTTCGGACACCGGCTTCCCTGATTTCCGTGGCCTCGCACTAACCCCCTAGTATCTTCGGTCGTGGTTGCCTTGCTCTCCGCCATTCCCCTTACTATACTGGCGACCCGGCCGGGTGGCGACTCCAGTGGGTGGGTAGCTCACTGGCGGGTTTTCTCCTTGGCCTTTCCTTTCGCGCCTGCTCGTCTCTTTCAGGCCGAATGATGCTGCGCAGCCGTCCGCTCTGCTGGCTGTCCGCGCAAAGGAGACTTCTGCATGCCCAACACGCTCGTTCCCGAAGAAATGAATGTCTACCAGAACGCCGAGGCGCGTTTTGAGGTCGCCGCCAACAAGCTTGGCCTCGAGCAGGGTGTCTACCGCTATCTCAAATATCCCGACAAGGAAATCACCCTCTATATTCCCGTCGGTATGGACAACGGCCAACTCGAGGTCTTCACCGGCTATCGCGTCCTTCACTCCACTGTCCGCGGCCCCGGCAAGGGAGGGATCCGCTTTGCACCCGACGTTTCCATCGACGAGGTTCGTGCCCTCTCCGCCTGGATGACCTGGAAATGCGCCGTCGTCGATATCCCCTTTGGTGGGGCCAAAGGCGGCATCATCTGTGACCCTCGCAAAATGACCCGCGGCGAACTTGAGCGCCTTACCCGCCGTTACACTGCAGAACTTTCGGACTGGCTCGGGCCTGAGCGGGACATCCCCGCACCAGACGTCGGCACCAACGAGCAGACTATGGCTTGGGTCATGGACACCTATGCTATGCACGCCCGGCAGGCTACCACTGCCGTCGTCACCGGCAAGCCCATCGATCTTGGTGGTTCCCGCGGGCGCCGCGAAGCCACCGGTCGCGGCGTGATGATCTGCGTCGACAAGGCCATCACCAAGCTCGGCATGCGCCGGGAAGAGTCGCGCGTGGTTGTGCAAGGCTTTGGGAACGTTGGTTCTCTTGCCGCCGAACTGATGCAGAAGGCGGGCTACAAAATCATTGGTCTCGCCGATATTGGTGGCGGCCTCTACAATGAAAATGGCTTTGACGTGCCCAGAGTCATCGACTGGGTTTACGTCCAGAAAAAGCCCTTACAGGACTTTCCCGGCGGCGGCACAAAGATGAGCGCGCGCGACGTCCTCTTCCAGCCTTGCGACGTTCTCATTCCTGCGGCCATCGAAAATCAGATCACCGAGCAAAACGCCCACCGTGTGCAAGCCAGAATCCTCTGCGAGGGTGCCAATGGCCCCACCACCTGGCAGGCCGACGCCATCATCGATTCCAAGGGCATCTTCACTGTGCCGGACATTTTAGGAAACGCAGGTGGCGTCACCGTCAGCTACTTCGAGTGGGTGCAGGATCGCCAGGGTTTTTTCTGGCGCGAAAGCGAAGTGAATGAACGACTCCTAGACGTCATGGAACGCGCCTTCGACGAGGTTGTCCGTTACGCCGAAACTCATCGCGTCAACAACCGGATCGCTGCTTACATGTTGGCCATCGACCGCGTCGCCACCGCTCTGAAGCTTCGCGGCATTTACGCGTGATTTTCTCTTGGCTTTCTGTGCGTCAAGTCATACTCTTTCTGTGGTTTTTGCCGTACAATTCGGGGTGCTGAGGCCTATGGGATTTCTCACGGTCCCGGGAAGGAGTACGCACCGTGCCTTCGGATCCAATGCCCGCTCCTTCAACTCGCTCTGAAAAACAACATCGCCAGGAGATCTGTCTGGTCGGGCGATGGCTTTACGAGCGCGGCCACATCGTTGCCGCCGAAGGGAATCTCTCTGTCCGCCTGGATGCCGACCGCATTCTGACATCTCCCACCTGTCTCAACAAAGGCATGATGTCACCCGACGATCTCGTCATCATGGACCTCGAGGGGCGGCACCTTCATGGCCATCGTCAGGTTTCTTCCGAAGCCGGCATGCACCTCCTCTTCTATCGCATGCGTCCGGATGTCCAGGCCGTTTGCCATGCCCATCCTCCCACAGCTACGGGTTTCGCCGCAGCCGGTCAGGGCCTGGATCAGGCCTTACTTCCTGAGGTGGTCGTCACTCTCGGAACGGTCCCTCTTGTTCGTTACGCCACTCCCGGTACTCCCGATCTCAGCGCTGTCCTCGAGCCCTACGTCCCTCACTACGATGCCCTGCTGCTTGCCAATCATGGTGCGGTGACTTGCGGACCGGATCTCCTCACAGCTTTCTATCGCATGGAGATCGTCGAGCACTTTGCCAAGATCACGCTTGCCGCCCGTCTTGCCGGCGAGCCCCAGCTTCTCTCCACGCGCGAAGTCGCCAAGCTTATGGCCGCTCGTGCCAGGTACAATGTCACTCCTCCGCCCGGTGGTGGCGCGGAGCTCCCCGAAACCTGCGACAGCGGCGAAAGCACAACCGAGGAAATCACCCTCACCCGTTCGGAGCTCGACGCTCTCGTCGATGAAGCCGTACGCAAGGACCGCGCCAGGCGCTAGCCCAAGCCCTCCGTCGGGATGTCACCGCGAGATGTCATCCTGAGCGCGCCTTTTGCGCGAAGGATCTCAACTGTCCTGCAACTCCCGGCTACTGACTCCTCACTACTGACTACCATCCGCCTTTAACTGGTCACATTTTTTCGTGTGTCCTCATTTCTTTCCCCAGCATCCAACTTTGCGCGAGTGGGGAGGCTCGCTTCTATGGATGCAAGGCTCGACTATCGCAAATTTTCTCCGGAACCTTTGAAGGCTTTGCTCGCCCTCGAAGACTATCTCACCCGTACCACCCTCGAACCACAACTCCTGCATCTCCTCAAACTTCGCGCTTCGCAAATCAATGGCTGCGCCTTCTGTATCGATATGCACTCCAAGGACGCGCGTGCCCTTGGCGAGACGGAGCTCCGCCTCTATGAGCTCAACGCCTGGCGCGAAACTCCTTTTTATACCGACCGTGAACGCGCCGCTCTCGAATGGACTGAAGCGCTCACTCTCGTTTCCCAGACCCATGCCCCGGATGATTCCTACGAACGGCTCAGGGCCCACTTCACGGAACAAGAAATCGTTGACCTCACTTACGCCATCGGCATGATCAATTTCTGGAACCGCCTGGCCATCGCCTTGCGCGCCGTTCCCGGTCACTACCAGCCCGCGCGCAAATCGTCGGCTGCCTCGTAGCTCGCAAGCCCTCTCTTTCCTATCTCCACTGCTCCGCGACTCCGGGCTAAGGGTTCCTTGTGCTACTCTTTTCGTCCGTTCCTCTAGACCTCAGCCCGAGAAAGGCAAGCCCGTGCCCGACAAAAAGACCTTCTTCGATGCCATCCGCTCCGACGATCTTTCCCAGGCCCGGTCTCTCCTTGACGCCGATCCTTCCCTCGCCTCCTCCAGCAACGAATCCGGCGCATCCGCACTTCTCATTTCCATCTATACCGGGCGCCGCGAAATCCGCGAACTCCTCCTTTCCTCGGGTGCCACTTGCACTGCCTCCGCCAGTTCACCGGCGTCGTAGCTGTGGACGCCTCTCCTTCGACTCCTTCATGTTTGGCACGTCTTCCCGCTCTGGACTAGAATCTCCCTGAGATTCCCACCATGCTTCCCAAACCATTTAACCTCGCGCTTGCTTTTCTCTTTGCGGCGGGCCTCACGCTTGATGCCGGCTGCACATCACGTTCTCCTGGAGGTGATACCATGACATTCACTTTGAAGAGCCCCGACTTTACCGCCGGTGGCATGATTCCAAAACAATTCACCTGCGAAGGCGCCGATCTCTCGCCCGCTCTGCAATGGATCGACCCTCCTGCTGCTACGCAGAGCTTTGCTCTCATCGCCGATGATCCCGATGCCCCCGTCGGCACTTGGGTCCACTGGGTGCTCTTTGATGTCCCCGCGAATCTCCGCGCCCTCCCGCAGAATTTCCCGAAAACCGAGCAGGCTGCCGACGGTTCTCGCCAAGGCCGAAACGACTTCAGCAAAATTGGCTATGGTGGCCCCTGCCCCCCTCCGGGCAAAGCGCATCGCTACTTCTTCAAGCTTTACGCACTCGACACCAAGCTCGATCTCAAGCCCGGCGCATCCAAAAAAGACGTCGAACGGGCCATGAAGGGCCACATCCTCGCGCAAGGCGAATACATGGGCCGCTTCTCCCGCTGAGGGTGCTGCAACGCAGACTTTGCATTTCATTGACACCATGCGCCTACCCGGCAATACTTTCTTCCGATGATCGGACTTCTGCGCGGCCGCCTCCTCGAAAAACGTCCCAACCAGGTCATTCTCGATGTCGGCGGCGTTGGCTATCTCATTGCTGTTCCGCTTTCCACTTTCGCTGCTCTCGGCGAACTTCACGCCGAGGTTACTCTCCTGATCTACACCCACGTTCGCGAAGATGCGCTCGCACTCTACGGCTTCCTCTCCGCCCGCGAAAAGCATCTCTTCGAACTTTTGCTCGGGGCTTCCGGCGTTGGTCCCACCCTTGCCCTGAAAATTCTCTCGGGCATGAATGTGGAAGAACTCGTTCCGGCCATCCGCACCGGCGATCTCGTGCGGCTCACCAAAATTCCCGGGGTCGGGCGCAAGACCGCCGAGCGCATGGTCGTCGAACTGAAGGACAAGCTCGAAGCCGTTGCCATCGAGACAGAAGTGCCTGCCGCCGCTTCCCCCGCCGGCGCGGAAGCGGATGTCAAATCCGCGCTCATCAATCTCGGCTACGACGAGCGCGCCGCCGATTCCGCTCTCTCCGAAGCCAAGCGCCAGGCCGGCACCTCCAATTTCGAAAAGCTCTTACGCGCCTGCCTTGCTGTTTTGACCGAAGCGAAGGGCGTTGCCTCACGAAGCAGGTAGCTGGCCGCAATCCATGACGCCATCGGAACACGCCAAGCGCTCTCTCAGGTTGTTTCGCACCGCGTTCAAAAGACGTCTGGCTTCTAACTTCTAACTTCTAACTTCTAACTTCTGTTTTCTGATTACTGGTATCCTTTACCAGACATGCCCAACTCCACTCCCAGGAAAGCTCGCTTGGACTCGGCTCTCGACTCCGACCGTCCCTCCCGCATTGTCTCCGGCGCTGCTTGGGACGACGATGCGCGCATCGACGCCAGCGTTCGCCCGAAAACTCTGGCCGAATACATCGGCCAAAAGCGCGTTAAGGAAAACATCGCCATTGCCCTCGAAGCCGCGCGCAATCGTGAGGAGGCCCTCGACCACGTCCTCCTCTACGGTCCTCCCGGTCTCGGCAAGACTACCCTCGCCNCAAATCCTCGCCCACGAACTCAACGTGCCCATCAAAACCAGCGCTGGCCCGCTTCTCGAGCGCAAAGGCGACCTCACCGCCATTCTCACTTCCCTTGAACTTCGCGAAGTTTTCTTTCTCGACGAGATCCACCGCCTCCAACCCGCCGTTGAGGAAGTCCTCTATCCTGCCATGGAAGACTTCCGCGTCGATCTCATCATTGGCCAGGGTCCGGGCGCGCGCATCCACCCGTTTCATCTCAGTCATTTCACCCTCGTCGGTGCCACTACCCGCGCCGGTCTCATCACCGCACCGCTCCGCTCCCGCTTTGGCATCGTCCATCGCCTCGATTTTTATGAGCCCGACGATCTCCTCATCATCCTCCACCGCTCCGCCAAAATTCTGAATATCCAGATGGACGACGAAGGCGCAGAAGAGATCGCTTCTCGTTGCCGTGGTACGCCGCGTGTCGCCAATCGCCTGCTCCGCCGCGCTCGCGATTTCGCCGAGGTCCGCGCCGGCGGCCGCATTACTCGCGAAGTCGCTCAGGAAGCTTTGCACATGCTCGGTGTCGATAAGCATGGCCTTGACGAAGTGGACCGCAACCTCATGATCGCTCTGCTCGACAAGTACGCCGGCGGTCCCGTAGGCCTCGGCACTCTCGCCGCTGCTCTCAGCGAGGAAGAAGATGCTATCGAAGAAATGTACGAGCCCTACCTCATGCAGATCGGCATGCTCGACCGCACTCCGCGCGGACGCGTCGCCACGCACCGCGCCTACGAGTACTTCGGCCGCGAACTTCCCCGCCGCCAGCCCCGCCTCTTCTGACTTATTTGGAGTGAATTTCCTTGGATGCGCACCCCCCCGAATACCGCGTTTAAGATCGTGCTTGTCCCAGTCCACGCTTCGGTGTAGAGATAGTCCCGCACCAGGTTAATCTGCCGTTCCATTGTTTCTGGACTACAGGGAGGAGAAACGTGTTTCAAAAACTACTCAATACCCAGAATGACCTTTCCCTCACGTTCGCCCGCCTTCTTTTGGGCGTCGTTTTCTTTGCTCACGGAGCGCAAAAGCTGCTCGGCTGGTTTGGTGGCTTTGGCTTCTCGGGTACCGTCGGGGCCTTCACCAAAATGGGCATGCCTGTCGCGCTCGTGTTTTTCGTGATCTTCGTGGAGTTTTTTGGCGGCCTGAGCATGCTCTTTGGTCTGTTGTCGCGCTTGGCTGGGCTCGGCATCACCGCGCTCATGATCGGTGCCATTTTCACCATTCACATCCACAACGGTTTCTTCATGAATTGGTACGGGCGCCAGAAGGGGGAAGGCTTCGAATTCCACCTCCTGGCGATTGCGCTTGCCGTTTTGATCCTGGTCCGTGGAGCCGGTGCGCTCTCTCTGGATCGCCTCCTCTCCTCCAAAACCTGAAGCGGCACTGACCGCTTCCCGCCCTTTTTCCTTTCACGATGCTTTTACCTCACGGCCGAAGGCGCGTCAGAACTTACAAACATGTAGCAAACACACTTGCCGTAGGCGCGACACATCCTAGCCTCAGTTGTGCTTCACAAACTCCCCCGCCTTCCCCGTCAACGAGTTGTACAGCGTCTCAATGAACTTGTCGCTATCGATAAAATCTCCCGACCATTTCTTCCACGGGTCGAAAATCTTCTCCTGTTTCATCTGCTCAACGGTCTTGTGCTGGTCGATCGCCTTCTGCACTACCGCCGAAGTTTCCTTCAGCATCTTCACAAATTCCCGCACATCATCCAGATTCGAAAGTCCCCCGTGTCCTGGAATCACTTTCACGTCCGCCGGCAATTGTGCCGAGACCTTTTCCATCGCCGCAATCATCCCCTGCACGCTGCCCCCGCTCGCCACATCTATAAACGGAAATCCGTATCTCACAAAATCATCGCCCATGTGCACCACATTATTTTTGGGAAAGAAAATCACCGCGTCTCCATCTGTGTGCCCGGCAGGGAAGTGCAGTGCGCGAATGTCCTCTCCATTCAGGTGCACGGTCACGTCATGCTCAAAAGTAATCACCGGCAATCCCGCCTTCGATTCGGCCTTGTAATCGAACTTCAGCGAACTCCCATTTCCCGCCGTCCCGCCTGTCGCCAACCGTTTCCGGACGTTGTCCTGCGCAATGACCGTCGAGCCCGTGTTCGCAAACGGCTCGTTCCCGCCCGTATGATCTCCGTGGTAGTGCGTATTGATCACAAACCGCACTGGCTTATCGGTGATTGCCAGATTCTTCAGCGCCGCCTGAATCTTTTCTGCCAGCGGCGCATACTGATCATCCACGATTACGATTCCGTCCTCCCCCACGGACGCCGCAATATTCCCGCCTGCACCCTCGAGCATATAAATGTTTCCGGCAACCTTGGTCACCTTGATCTGCACCTTGGAAAAATCCTGCTCTTGTCCGTGCGCCGCCACGCCCAGCGCCAACACCAACAACACGCCAATCCGCAGCATTCCTTCAGCCCTCTGCATTCTCTTCATCTCGTCCTCCTCGTTCGCGCCGCATTCTATCATTCTCGTTTTTTCTTTGAGACTTTATCTAGCTCGCGAGAACCTTCGCTTCCTCTCTGCAACGGAATCTCGTCTATCATCATCCAACCCCCCGCGCTCCTCGCCACCTATCAGGCCGCCGTCCGTTGACTCTTACTCCGCAACTCGGTTCATGCACGAACGGCCCTATGAGGCCGGTTATTCCTCCAAAGTAGCTTCACGGCACACGCTTGCCAATTCCCTCCAGCCCAACTCCGCGAGTAAGGTATCTTCATTTTACGGAGCCGGGCCGCACTTGCCATTNACTTGCCATTTTTACGCGTTTGGGAATCCTCGTGACCGATTCAGCCACCGCCACTTCTCAACCAGCTAGTTCCAGACGCTACGCCTTCCTTGTCGCCGCAGGCATCTTCCTCAGCCGCATCGCCGGCCTGATCCGCGACCGCGTCTTCGCCCATTACTTCGGCAACTCTGACGCCGCGGACGTTTTCCGAGCCGCCTTCCGTATCCCCAACTTCCTGCAAAATCTCTTCGGCGAAGGCGTCCTTTCCGCCTCCTTCATTCCTGTTTATGCCCGTCTTCTCGCGAGCGACGACAAGGACGAAGCTCGCAAAACCGCTGGTGCTGTCGCCGCTCTCCTGGCTCTCAGCACTTCCATCCTAGTCCTCGTCGGAGTGCTCACGGCTCCCTGGCTCATTGAAGCCATCGCCCCAGGCTTCCATGGCGAGAAGCGCGAACTCACCGTCCTCCTCGTCCGGATTCTTTTTCCAGGTGCCGGCCTTCTCGTCGGCTCGGCCTGGTGCCTCGGCGTCCTTAACAGCCACCGCAAGTTTTTCCTCTCGTACACTGCTCCGGTTCTCTGGAACATTGCCATGATCGCCGGCATGATCGCGTTCGGCGCTGGCCGCCCGCAAAATTCTCTCATTGTCATCACCGCTTGGGCTTCCGTGGCTGGCAGCGCGCTCCAGGTTGGGGTGCAATTGCCCACCGTCTTGAAACTTCTCGGCGGCCTGCAACTCGCCCTCGCCCACGAAGCGGAAAACGTTCGCACTGTCATCCGTAATTTCTTCCCCGTCTTCGTCAGCCGCGGTGTCGTCCAGATCAGTGCATACATCGACGCCTTCCTCGCCAGTTGGCTTCCCACCGGCGCCGTCGCCGCTCTCTCCTACGCGCAGACGCTTTACACTCTTCCGGTCAGCCTCTTTGGCATGTCCGTCTCCGCCGCCGAACTCCCGGTCATGAGCGGCGCCCTCGGTGCGGCCGACGAAGTCGCCCGCATTCTCCGCACTCGCCTCAACAACGGCCTTCGTCAGATTAGTTTCCTCGTGGTTCCTTCCGTGGTTGGCTTCCTAGCGCTTGGCGATGTCATCGTCGCCGCGATTTACCAAACCGGCCGCTTCACTCATACCGACGTCCTCTATGTTTGGGGAATTCTTGCCGGCTCCACTGTCGGCCTCCTCGCATCCACGCTCGGCCGCCTCTACTCTTCCGGCTACTACGCCCTGCGCGACACGCGCACTCCCCTCCGCTTCGCTATCGTTCGGGTTGTGCTCACGACCGCTCTCGGTTATCTCGCCGCGCTGCCCCTTCCCCGCCTGCTTGGCATTGAGCAGCGCTGGGGTGTCGCTGGACTCACCATCTCCGCCGGCATCGCCTCTTGGGTTGAATTTACGCTCCTGCAGAGAGGTCTCCGCCGCCGCATCGGCCAGGTCGGCCTTCCTTACTCATTTCTTGTGCAAGTCTGGATCGCTTCGCTTCTCGCTGCCGCTGCATCGAGAGGCCTTCTCGTTGCTCTCGGGCATCGCGGGCCTATCTTTCTCGCCGTTTTCGTCCTCGGCCTCTACGGCATCGTCTTCTTCGCCGTCACCCTCGCCCTAAAACTCCCCGAAGCCCACTCCATGCTCAGTCTCCTCAGCCGTCGCGCCGGCATACAATAAGAGTCCAGTATGCCCACGGTTTACGTCGCCCTCGGCTCCAACATCGGCGACCGCGAAGCGAATCTTCGCGAAGCTGTTCGTCTCCTCGCGCAATTCGCCGTTCACATCTCAAGACTCTCCAGCATCTATGAAACGGAGCCCGTCGATTACCTGGACCAACCCTGGTTCCTGAATGCGGTGCTCCAAGCGCAAACCGATCTCCCCGCCGCGCAACTCCTGGCCATCCTGCGCCAAATCGAATCGCAAATGGGCAGCAAGAAAGCCTTCGCCAAGGGCCCTCGCCTCATCGACCTCGACATCCTTCTCTACGGCGACGACACCATCGATACCCCAGACCTTCAGGTTCCTCATCCCCGCATGCTCCTGCGCAACTTCGTCCTCGTCCCCCTCGCCGAAATTGCCCCCACTCTCCGCCATCCATCATGGCCCGCCTCCGCCGCCGAACTCCTCGCCCATTCCCCCGACCGCAGCCTCGTCCGCCCATTCTCTTCCCCCCTGTAGGGGCGGCTTTACGCCGCCGTCCTCCTGCAGGTTCGCTAGGGTGCTTTCCTTGCTTCCTTACCACCACACTGCTTCACTTCCTTCCAGTTCAACTCGTTCTTCTCACAACTAGTCTATGCAACGTCGGCACTTTCGGTTGCAATGCGTCCAACTCAATCTGCGAACGATCCCCCTCGCTGATCTCCCGCCACATGTACACGCCCGGCTCTGACTCCGTCTGCTCCCGCCCCTTTAATCGCTGCAAGAATTCCTGCGCATCTTCTGCCGAAGCCTTCTCTCGCAACGTCGGTCGCGCCACCGCCTCCACGGCATAACTCCGCAGCAGCTTATTCCAATACTGGTCGAACAGTTCACCCGAGGCGAAAATGTCGCTCCACGCCACCTCGCCTCCGTAGGCAATCACCACACCCAGCACGCGCTCGCCCTTCAACCCCGCCGACTCTCTCCGAAACCGCCGCTGCACCTCATTCACCATCGCCTCCACCGACGGCGCCACTCGCCGCGATTCGTAGATCTTCGAATACGATTGCGTCGGCGCCTCCGACTCCACGACTACGGACAGAGCTTCCGTCGATACCGCTGGCGCCGGTGCCCCCGCTGCCCGTGCTGCCGTCGACCCCTTTGTCACCGACGCCCATACGTCCGCCTGCTTCTGGTTCACCGCCGCCTGCTCCCGCACACTCGGATGCACAATCGTCGACGCGCTTGTGAACTTTGATCCCGCCGACCAACGTCCATGCTCCACGCAAAACACATCCAGAGGCAGCGGCTCCGCTCCCGGCGCCACGATCCGGTCTTTCGCAATCACCCGGTCCTGTTTGCCGCCGCTCACCAGTTCGCCCGCCAGCAACAGCAGGGGCTGCTTGCTCCGGTTTACCAGCACCAACTGGTTCACCGAGGGGCCTACGTAGTCCCGCACCACCGGTCGCCGGCCATCGCGATCCCTCACCATTGTTTCCGCGCCTTGCTCTCGTACGATGACCTCCCCGCGCGAAAGCCCCTCTTCCAGCGTCAGGAATGGCCGGGTGTCGTCCTCCGAGGAACTCACCACAGGAAACACCGTCAGGTTTTCGTAGGCAATCGGCTCCAGCAGGCGCCAGTTGCCGTCCCCTTTTCCGGGAGGCGCCGGACTCCCTGGCGCGGACCAGAGCATTCCCAGGGCCGCCATGCCTAGCGTCCCAAACCCCAACAGAGAGTTGCCCAGCACTGTAAACATAGAGCGTTCCATGCCATCCTCCTCCGCGTGCACCCGAAGCACGCCTCAGAGTTGGAACGATCAACCAGGAGTTTCTTGCACTGGAATTTTACTTTTTAGGTGGGGCGCTGTCAGATGGGACGAACCACAGATTTATCCTCTCGGATCTCCTAAATTTGTTCTTGGCTTCAAGCGCCGATTCTTCGCCGCCTCGGCCTCTTCTCGCTCATATTCCGCCAGCTCTTCCTCGGTATAGGAGTACGAATCCCGCGCCGCAAACATCGTCGTCGTCCGGCTTGCCTGCTTTTTCTTTTTGCGGGCCGCCCCAAACTCGTACCGCGTCATACGCAGCGGCCCTTCAATGGCCTTTACCTCAACCAGCAAATCGCTCACTTTCTCCAGGAAATCGTGCAAGTGGAACGGCCGCACCGAGTACGGCAACTTCGCTGCTTCGAGTGCCGAAACATACTGGCTCCCCGTCATTTCCGGCACTACAAACAGAACCCGGATCCGCCCACCTTCTTCCGCCGACACCGAGGCCAGTTCCTGAAGCACGTGGAATGTCGGCGAGTCCACTCCCACCAGCGCTACATTCGCTATCAACAGTGAATATTCTGCGGTCTTGAGCTCGGCGTGCAGCAAGACCAGGTCCGGCACCGCGCGGACCCGCCACCCCTCCGCATCCAGGATTTGCTTCAAGGCAGCAGCGTTCTCAGGGTCGTTTTCGAGCACAAGAAGGCCGACTTGCCGGCCTGCCGTCGGAGGGTTTGCCATTTATGAAGTATAGGTATCGGGGACGGCAAGGACATCCAACCATCGACCTACGGAGTCCAAAACGCTACCTGTCCTTTCGGCCGGGCCTTTGGAGTGCGGGAGCCGAGATTGCGGCTTCTTCTCTACCGTTCCCACCTGTTTCAAAATCATCTCCACATGCGACGGATTCCCCGCCGTCAACACCATGTACGTTCGGTCGCTGATAAACAGCAACTTCCCATCCACCAAAATCCGCGCAGTCACCGCATATTTGTCCTTCGCATTAAGCTGTGCCGTTTCATATGGCAATTCGAACCCTATTGGTACCTGCCGGTTTCCCAACGTGATTTTTTTCTCCCCGATCACCTTGGCGGGTGCCTGCGATACATCCAGCAACTGCACCTCAATCACGGCATTCGGTGGCAGCGCAATTCTCTGCAGGTAGTTTACCGTCCCCGTTACCGCGCCCGTCTCCGCGTTCAATGGCTTGTCCAGCTTGCAACCTTCCACAATCATCTTGCCGTCCCAGTTCGGCGTGTCCTCCTGGAGGAATCCTCCGTTTCCTTTGCCCCACCACACCACCTTTCCATCCGAGTACCGGTTCCCGTCCGCCGATTGCGTCTGTTTCATCAGGTACTCGTGGTCCTGATAGCGCACCCTGGCCGTCGTTCCACTCAGCAGCACCGTCAATTTTGCTCCGCCTTCGCACGTGTACTCAAAACGCTTCCACTCAATCGCCTGCCGCACATTGTTGTGTGCCGTTTGTGCTGGAGCTGCTGCTGACGCAGCGGGCGGCTCTTGTCCCGTCATCGCGCTCCCCAACAGACATCCCACCGCAAGCCCCGCCATTGCACTCCATCTCGCCGGCATGACGACCTCCTTCTTTCTTTCGCCATCCATTCTAGCCCTCTGTGGCCCCTTGCGCCCACACCGCCAATTCGCAAGGGCAGTTGCAACTGACTTTTGTAGTGGCTGACCTCTAGGTCGGTTTTGGAGTGCAGCGAAAGCCCACTCACACATCCACTGTCGTGCTGACGCGCAACGCAGTTTCCGCGCCGAAGCATCTCAACCGCATAATTCGCAACAATGTGTATGTTGATTGCTATCAGGCAAATTCAGCAGAGTTCGTGCAGGAGACACGCCACCTGATCGCTGGCTGCAGGCAACGCCTCCTGCACCGCGGCCGACAATCCCACGCCCGTCGTGACCTTCTCCGGTTCCACTCCCACCACAAACAACCGGTCTGGCAATTCATCCAGCAATTCCGCGGCGGCCAACAACTCCCCAGCGTTGCTTTCGTGGCCGGAACTCGCGCGCCCCGGCGAGACTTCCCGCAGCTCCGGCAGCGTCAGCCGGTACACCGTTCCCGGTGCAGCGCCCTTCTTCAACGCATCCACAATAATCAGCGCACGCCGCCCGCTCAACTGGCCCAGCAGCGCCAGGCCCTGTGTGCCGCCGTCCAGAAATTCCACTTCTCCATTCCAAGTGCTCTCGGTCCCCGCCAGTTGCTGGAGCAGAGCCGGACCTACGCCATCATCGGTCAGGAGCATGTTGCCAAGTCCCAGCACAAGGATCGGTGCGGGTTCGGCCCTGCGCGAATTTTCAGGAAATCCATTCATCGTGCCGGATATCCCCTCGACGATAGAACTTATAGCCGGAAATAATCGACGTGATTAGGCCGTTCCCGTACTGCGTCGAGTCGTACGTCACGATGTAAACGTGCAATAGCGCAAAGATCGGGAACGCCCAGGCCACCAGGTGGTGAATCATGTGCGTCTTGTAGGAATTTCCAATCAGTGGGATCACCCACCCAAACAACTTATTCAGCGTGCCCCCGGGATTTGTCTCCGAATACAGCGCCAGCCCTGTGAAAATCTGCACCCACCCCAGGAAAATCACAAAAAAGGTGTAGACCGTTCCTCCCAGCGCGTTATGGCCGAGGTGCACGTGCCCCCGTTGCAGACGCAGGTAATCGGTCGCCTGCCGGAACAGGTCTTGCCACCAACTCTTTTTCCACACCATCGGGAATCCTGACCGTGCATAGTTATTTCCCGCCCAGAACCAGTAGATCCGCAGGAGGAAACTGATCACAAAAATAATCCCCGCGGCGAAATGAATTTGCCGGATTCGTCCCATCAAAAAGTGATTCGCCGGTTCCCCGCTCGATGTCAGGATCGGCGATCCGATGTACAACCCCGTCAGAAACAGTGTCGTGACGCATAACGCGTTCACCCAGTGCGTCAGCCGCACCGGTAGTTCCCAGATGTACGCCCGCCGGAAATAGTGCTCCGGGCGCGCCACCACATCCTTTGGATCGAATGGTTCGATGACTTTCGCCATGCCCGCCTCCTACACCCGGATNCAGCACTTCCGACAGTTTGCGGCCGTCCTTGTCCATCACGTGCGACGCGCAAGCCAGGCACGGATCGAAGGAATGAATCGTGCGCAATATCTCCAGTGGCCGCTTCGGGTCTGCCATCGGTGTTCCCAGCAACGCCGATTCGTACGCCCCGTGCTGTCCTTTCGTGTCCTTCGGCGATGCGTTCCACGTTGATGGCACCACGATCTGGTAATTGGTGATCTTCGTATCCTTGATATGGATCCAGTGGCACAGCGCCCCGCGCGGCGCCTCCGTGAATCCGTAGCCCTTCGCTTCCGCCGGCCATGTGGTAGGTTCCCACTTCGTGGTGTTCGCTGTGGCCGTATCCCCCGCTTTCAGGTTTGCGATCAGCTTGTCGTACTCTTCTTGCAGCCAGTGNCGCCGATTCGTACGCTCCGTGCTGTCCTTTCGCGTCCTTCGGCGATGCGTTCCAGGTTGATGGCACCACGATCTGGTAATTGGCGATCTTCGTATCCTTGATGTGGATCCAGTGGCACAGCGCCCCGCGCGGCGCCTCCGTGAACCCGTAGCCCTTCGTTTCCGCCGGCCACGTGTTGGGCTCCCACTTCGCGGTGTTCGCTGTCGCTGTGTCCCCGGCTTTCAGATTTGCGATCAGCTTGTCGTACTCTTCCTGCAGCCAGTGCACGCCCAGCCGCGTCTCTAATCCGCGCGCTGCTGTGCGTCCCAGCGTCGAGAAAAGCGCCGTCGGCGGCACCTTCAGTGCCCCGAGGGCTTCGGTCACCACATCCTTGTATTCCGTCCTGCCGCTCGCGAATCCGATCAGCATCCGCGAAAGCGGCCCGACTTCCACCGCGTTGCCCTTCCACCGCGGCGATTTCAGCCACGAATACTTGGCATTTTCATCCAACTGCGTGTACGGCGGCTTTGGCCCCGTGTATTTCGGCTTGGTCTCGCCTTCCCACGGATGCAGTGCGTCTTTCCCTGCCGAATACTCATACCAGGAGTGCGCAATCTCTTCCCGGATCTGTGCATCGTCTGCCGGGTCCACCGGCAAAACTTCCGCCAGGTTCTTGTTTAGGATGGCCCCGCGTGGCATCCGGAACTTCGCCACGTCGCTGATTCCGTTCTCCGGCACATCTCCATATGCCAGATAGTTCCCCAGTCCGCCGCCAATCTGCGTCCATTCCGGATAGAACGACGCCACCGCCAGCAGATCCGGGATGTACATCGTCTCTACCACCTGCTTTGCCTGTGTGATCAAATCCTTCACCACGCTCAGCCGTTCGACGTTAATCGCACTGTCGCTCTGCAGTGCAATCGCCGACGCTACGCCCCCCACCAGATAATTCGGGTGCGGGTTCTTCCCTCCAAAAATCGTGTGAATCTTGATGATTTCTTTCTGCCACTTCAGCGCTTCCAGGTAATGTGACACCGCCATCAGATTCGCTTCCGGAGGCAGTTTATACGCTGGATGTCCCCAATACGCGTTGTCGAACAACCCGAGCTGCCCCGAGTCCACGTACTTCTTCAACGTCGTGGCAATGTCACGGAAGTACCCAGGTGTCGCCTTCTCCGCGCTCGGCGACACTTTCTGCGCCAGCGCCGCCGTGTGATCCGGGTCGGCCTTCAATGCCGACACAATGTCCACCCAGTCCAGCGCATGCAGGTGGTAGAAGTGGATCACGTGGTCCTGCACCATCTGTGTCAGGAACAGTATGTTTCGTATGATCTCCGCGTTCTTCGGAACCTGTACGCCCAGTGCATTTTCCACGCAGCGCACCGAGGCCAGCGCGTGCACCGTCGTACACACGCCGCAGATGCGTTCGCAGAACGCCCACGCGTCGCGCGGGTCACGCCCCTGCAGGATTACTTCCAGCCCGCGCCACATCGTCCCGCTGGACATCGCATCCCCGACGTGTCCGTTTTCATTCAGCATGGCCTCAATGCGCAGGTGCCCCTCAATGCGGGTCACTGGATCGACAACAACTCGGGTCGTCATGGTGTACTCCTATTCGCCTTTCCCGCTCGCTGGCGGTGTATCCTCGGTGCGAATGATCCGAGCGTTTTTGTTGACCACCGTCGATACCAGGTGTGCAGCTACACCCACGAACGCAGCAGTGCCAAGTACCGCGCCGATTCTGTCGGGCGTGGCATCAATTCCCGGCACCACCACAGTGGACAGCCGCTGATAGAATGGCCCGTTATCCCAGAATCCCGCTTCGCTGCACCCGATGCAGCCGTGGCCCGAGCCGATCGGGAACGACACGCCGTTGTTCCACTTGAAGGTCGAGCACGAGTTGTACGTTGTCGGCCCGCGGCAGCCCATCTTGTACAGGCACCAACCCTTTCGCGCTCCTTCGTCGTCCCACGCCTCCACGAACTGCCCCGCATCGAAAAACGCCCGCCGGTAGCACTTGTCGTGGATCCTCTGCCCGTAGAACATCTTTGGTCTTCCGAAGCGGTCCAGTTCCGGCAGCGCGTCAAACGTCAGCACGTACGTCAGCACCCCGGTCATCACCTCTGCGATCGGCGGGCATCCCGGAACATTGATAATCGGCTTGTCGGTGATGATCTGGTGAACCGGCTTTGCTCCCGTCGGGTTCGGGCTCGCCGCCTGAACGCATCCGTTAGAGGCGCACGATCCCCATGCCACAATCGCTTTCGCGTGCTCGGCCGTCTCTTTCAGCACGTTCAAGAACGTGTCACCACCCACCGTGCAGTACACGCCGCCATCTGCCGTCGGTGCGTTTCCTTCCACGGCCAACAGATAGCCTCCGGGGTGCTCCTTGATCAGCTTCTTCCGGATCTCTTCCACCTGGAATCCGGCCGCCGCCTGCAGCGTGTCGTCATAGTCCAGCGAGATCATATTCAGCACTACGTCCTGCGCGATCGGGTGCGAGGATCGGATAAACGATTCGCTGCAGCAGGTGCATTCCAGCCCGTGCAGCCACACCACGGGGATGCGCGGCTTCGTTTCCATCGCCGCGATCACCTTCGGCACCATGGTCGACTCCAGGCCCAGTGCCGCGGCCGTCGTCACGCAAAACTTGATAAAGTCGCGGCGCTCCACGCCGTGCCGCCGAAGCACATCGTAAGTTGTTTGAAATGAAGAGGAAGGCTTGTTCACGGGAGAACCCCCAGATGTGACGAGAAAAAAAGCTCGAAGGATGTGACAGCATCTGCCGGAAATGAACCAAGGGTCAGTGATGTGGCGCACGCCACCCTGTGATTTGCTGTCACTCGGCCCTCTCCCGATTCACGCATCTGCGGCGGCCCAGAGGCCAGGTTGCGCGCGGGGTCTTCTCCTGTGGCACAACCGTTCCCGACTGTGCTCTTGTTTTTGCTTTTTCTTTAAGGGGTCGGAGCTTCGGCTCCGACATTAGAGGGCTAGAAAGCACGGGCTACAGCCCCTGAGGAATCTTATTCTTCGGCTCTCAATTTTGCTGCCCGGAACTCATCCCTTTACGACTGGCGTCCACACCATCATCGGCGTCGGTGTGCGATTGGCCCACGCGTAGTAAGGAATAAACGTAAGCGGGACTTTGCTGCTCTTCCCGGCTGGCGCAGAATAGGGGAAGTACAGCGCTTTGCGCTCTGAAGAGCTTTGCACCACTGCGCCTTCGTGATGCAGCACGACGACTCCACCCAGCAAATCCTTCTCAAAGGTCTCAGAGAAGCCCGCCTCGCCCATCGAACCCCTAGCGGGAAGGCCCACGTCACTGAGCGCTACGCCTTGCTCCTGGTCGAGTTCTTCCAGGCAGTACACCAGTGGTCCGCGCTGCACCGCCACTCGCCCGTTATCCTCCACGACTCGTGCGTTGGCTTCCAGGATTTGCGGCGACATATCCAGTTCGAGGCGAATCACATCCCCCACAGCCCAGCGCCGCCGCAGCGGCAGATACCGCCCCGGCGTGACCCCTGTAAACGCCTTACCGTTTACAGAGACCGCCGAACGATTACTCCATCCCGGCACCCGCAGATGGACGATGAATTCGCTCGGCGACGAAGGGCTCACCTCGATCTCCACCGCGCCCTCCCACGGGTACTTCGTCCTCTGTACTACTTTCAGCCCCGTGCCGTTCTCCAGTCGCCAGTGCAGCTCCGAATTGTGAAACAAGTGCACATAGATCCCGTCGGTGCTCGTGCTGTAGAAATAGCCCGGCAGCGACGCAAACGTTCTCTCCAGATTCGGCGGGCAGCACGTCGTGTCGTACCACTCATTGCGGATTTTCTCCCCATTTTCAGGATCGAAGGCCAGCGGATTGCGGTAACAGTAGAGCGTCCCGTCCAGCGACATCCCAGAGTTGATCCCGTTGTACAGCGCGCGCTCGATCACGTCCGCATGCCGTGCGTCCCCCGTCGCCGCCAGCATCCGCCAGTTCCACATCATGTTGCCGATGGCCGCGCAACTTTCTCCATATGCTTGTGCGTTCGGCAATTCATACGCATCCCCAAACGCTTCGCCATCGCTTCGCGCGCCCACGCCTCCGGTGATGTACATCTGGCGGTTCACCAGGTCGCTCCACAGTATCTCCAGGGTCTTCCAGTACGCCGTGTCCCCGGTTTCCAGGTAATAATCCGTAGCGCCACAGCAGGCGTACATCGCGCGCACCGCATGCCCTTCCAGATGCGTCCGCGAAGTAAACGGCTTGCCGCAAAAGTGATACACGTAATCCGGCGATTTCAGCGGAATGCGGTCGTCCCCGCGCAAAAGGTACTCTGCAAGTTGCAACTGCCGCTTGTCAGCCGTCATGCGATAGAGCTCCACCAGCGCCATTTCCATTTCCGGATGTCCCGAGAGCAGCGGCTTCTGGCCTGGGCCCGGTCCATACGTCGGCAGCAGAAACTTGTGCACGAAACGGATTCCCGCATCCAGCAACGTGCGATCGCCCGTAGCCCGGTAATACGCCGTCCCTCCTTGCAACAGGTGGCCGATGTTGTACAACTCATGGCCCCATTGCTGTGTCTTCGGCTCCATTCGCTGCCCCGCTCGCTCGCCCACGTAGTACGCATTCAAGTACCCGCCGGGCTCCTGCGCCGCGACCACTTCCTTAATCGTCGCATCCGCCAGCGCACGCAGTTCTGGCCGCTCGCCGCTCTGCAATGCGAATCCCACCGCCTCCAGCCATTTGTACACATCCGAATCCGAATACACCGGCCCGCGCTGTGCCGCTGTACTCTTTCCGGTCAGCCGCCGGAAATTATCCATGCGCCCATTGACTTCCAGGAGTTTCCCCATCGAGGGAATGCTTCTCTCCACATTTGCCGTCCGCCGCGAGGCCCAGAACCCGCCTTCCATCTTCACCGCGTGTACGGGAACATTGTTCAGCTTCGCGTACGACGAGTGGGCCAGGTTCAAAATGCCCTGCTCGTTCCAGGGTGGGTTGTTCGAGAGCGCCACGGGCGCGGCCTGATCCGGGAAGAACGAGGATACGTGTGCAGGCAGTCTCGTCAACACAACTGCGGAACTTGCGGCCGAAACGAATTGCCGCCTTGTGATCTGTCCTGGCATAGACAAACTCCCTTTACTTTGCGATAGCTCGGATATTACCGCGATGGCCGTTGGCGCGCGAGATTCTTCACCTTTTTACCTAGTTCCCACGGCACACGCCCACTTCCGAGGAACCACGCTTCTTCCAACGTCTCGTCGCTGGCGCGAATTTAACTGGTTTTTGCGGGAGCTACCTCGATGGTTGTTTGGAAGCTAAGGGACATCATCCACCTGCCGTCCCGCTTGACCCACACCCGGCTCACCCGCATAGGCTTGCCCGTGTAGGGTTGGTGCAAGCAAGTCATTACGACAGAATCGCCAAAATCAAACATTTGCACGGCAGCCACTGGCGGCGGCAATGCCCCGCGCCCCGTCTGCTTCTGCAGATTCAGCGTTGCAACGCGGTCGGCTTTTGTCAGCGGGTGCTCGTTCGTGGAGCCGAGCATGGTGAACTCGTTTGCGATGTAAGGNTACCCAGCCGAACGCATCATGGTTGGCCACCGCCGTCTCCACCGCCTCCCAGGAAGTCAAAACCTCCTGCTCCACTTCGTTTTTGGGCTTGTACGGCACTGTCTTGCAGGGATTTTCGCACTCTCTCGTTCCAGAATCGGCGGGGCTTGCGCCTTCTCGGCCCAGGGCAACTTCGTGATACAGCAGCAAGCGCCACGCCGCGCCGCGCTTCACCCACACGCGCAGGGTGTGGATTCTGTCTCGGTTCACCATGATGACTTCCACTTGGCCATACGCTCGCCGTAACACGCTCGCGTCCGCTTCATCACCCAGCGCAGGCGTCGGCAGAGAATTCAGCGCCTGCGTTCGTGTAAGCGTTCTGCCATCCGTATCGGTCCAAGTGAATTCCACGTCAACGAGCTTGGCTGCCGTGACCGCGTCTCCCTTCACTGCCGCGCGCACAAATTCATGATCCGCTTGAAGCGCTGTGGCTTCTTCAGCCGCGGCCGCTACCGGCTTGCGTGGCGTTGCAGCTAGAAAGCCGCAAACCACGAATCCCAGCCCCAGCACGTTCCTAAACTGGCGTGTCATTACTCTCCATCCTCCCGGAGTCTCCCTTCTTGGTTATACTTCAGAAAAATCCCCGTGTGGGTTCCGTCGTTTCTTTTGTTTCCTAATAAGGACTGCTTGCGCGAAAGATGAATTGAAGACCCAGTTGGATGGCGCGGCGTCGCGCTCATCCACGTGGACGCATTTCCTTCATTGCACTCGCCGAATATGCAAGCGATTTCCCTGAGCGTGGTGGCTCGCGCCAGTTTCTGCACTTCGGCTCGGCCTACAAGCTCGCCGCGCATCACCAGATCGACTTCCATATCGCCGTCGGCCTCTCCAGCGCAGCACCCAATGCCTACGTCGGCTTCGGCTACTCCTTCCTCTTTCTCGCGAAGTAACCCGCCATCACCCCAGCAAGCATTGCGCAGGGAGTTGATCGTCTAATCTGTACCCGCATCGGCCTGGAATCGCGTCCTTCTCATGAGTGCGGAACGCCCTTCCAAGCAACGAGGTGCTCTCCGTGGAGATTCTCAGCCTCGGCTCGGAAGCAAGGGGGGCTTATGTTCATCGACGCACGTCGTTCCCTTCTGCTTCTTTTGCCTCTGCTGTATACCGTTACAGTTTCTGCCCAGCAGCCCAGCGCACCAACCCAACTCAGCGGTAAGATCTACCTTGATGTCGTTGTAACTCCGAAGTCTGGCCCGCCGGTAAGTGGTCTTCAACAGCAAGACTTCACGCTCCTCGATAACAAAGTTCCACGGACCATCGCCTCCTTCCAGGCACTCGGCGGGAGTCAGGGTCCCATTGAAGTCATCCTCGTAATCGACGCGGTCAACACCGGTGTCGAGCACGTCGACTATGAACGCCAAGCGATCGAGAAATTCCTCCATGCCAACGAAGGTCATCTTGCTTACCCCACTGCCCTGGCCGTTTTTGAGGATACAGGCACCCAACTGCAAAACGACTTCTCTCAAGATGGCAACGCTCTCAGCGCTTCTCTGGATCAGTACGTCATCGGTCTCCGCACCATCCGCCGCTCCGCCGGCTTCTACGGTGCGGCCGAACGCTTCCAACTCTCCCTCCAGGCTCTGCATCAGCTTGCAGTCCGTGAAGGCTCGCGCCCGGGGCGCAAGATCATTCTTTGGGTATCTCCCGGCTGGCCGCTCCTCTCCGGCCCCGAAGTCCAGCTCGACCCGAAGGAGCAGCAGCAGATTTTCGCGGAAATCGTCAGTGTCTCGACGCAACTGCTGCAGGGCCGCATCACCCTCTATAGCATCGATCCTCTTGGTACTGCCGACTTCGGCGATCGCGCTTTCTTCTGGGAAGCCTTCGTCAAGGGAATTAGCAAACCTGAGCAGGTCGACATCGGGGATTTAGCGCTACAAGTTGTCGCTGTGCAAAGCGGCGGCCTTGCTCTCAACTCCAGCAACGACATCCCCGCCCTTTTGCAAAAGTGCCTCGACGATGCGGGGGCCTACTACGAGCTCTCCTTCGATCCACCCCTTGGCGATCAGCCACACGAATACCACCATCTCGAAGTCAAAGTCACAAAGCCGGGCCTGACCGCTCGCACTCGTCAGGGTTATTATTCGCAACCATGACCTTGCTGCTGATGCCACCTTCCCTCCACGCTTACCCTATTCTCTGAATTGATTTCACAGACGCACGCGCATACGGACAGTCCCGAGCCTATGTGGTAGGCTCAAGCCACACGGAGGGTCACCTATGAAACTTCTATTTGCTGCTTTGTTTGTCCTTTCTGTAGTCGGCCCCGTGCTCGCCCAGGACGTCACCGAGCCCAAGTCCGGAACAAAGTTCGCCGTCAAGGATGGCGACACCTCCTTGCTCGGAGTCGGTCTGCGCACGAAGACCGTGCTCAAGGTAAGGGTTTACGCGATTGGCCTCTATGTGGCGGACTCGGCGATCTCGGGACCTCTCAGAGGCAAAGCGGGCTCCGCGCTTTACGGTGAACTTGTGAATGGCGACTTCAAAAAGAAAGTNCGTCATGAAGTTCGTGCGCGACGTGAGCGCCAGCCAGGTCCGCGAGGCCTTCCAGGATGCGCTGAAAGGTGTGGGAGGCAAGACAAACGAGTGGGTCGCCTATTTCGGCGATATCCGCTCCGGCCAAGAGTGCGTCATCGCCTGGACGCCCGGCGTGGGCCTCGAAACCAAGGTTGTCGGCGTTGACAAGCCCGCCATCAACGACAAGGCCTTCTCTTCCGCGGTCTTCGGCATATGGCTCGGTGACAAACCGATTCAGGAAGATATCAAAAGGGATCTCGTCGCCCGCGCTACCGAACTGCTCAAATAACTCACCCCGCCTCCTATGCCATTGACACGATCCCACTTCTTGTTTTTTCGATTTGGTTGTTAGTCCGGCACCAGCGAGCTAGTGACCGAGAAGCGCCCGCTTGTATTGTCTGCAGCTCGGCCCAATGCATTCTTCGACAAACTCGCTGATTCCTGCCTTTGCGTACGTCCTCTGTCGTTTTAACCTGAAAGTAAGCGCTGCACGGTTCTCGCGACTGAGTAAGGAACACCAGCTATGCGATGCCCGAATCCGACTTTGTTTCTTGTCGCGCTTCTGTTCTGCCCGGCTCTTCGCCTTCTCGCGCAATCTCCAGAGCCCCAGCCACCGTCATCTGAACCCTCCTCCAATGCGCCCGCTGCAGGAAAACCCAAGAAAGTCTGGACAAACGAGAATATCTCTTCGATCTCGCGTACCGTCTCCGTTGTAGGCGGCTCGGAAACAGGCTCGCCAAACCAACGGCCGCCCCACGAGGAGCCAATCTCCCACGGGGGAACAATTCTCACTCCGCAACACGGGTCCATCGTTCATCCTGGGGAAACATTGCGGGTGGAGGTGGCGCTCGACACCGATATCACGCTCGTACATGGAATGATCGTCACGATGGGGCTGGACGCCGTCAGCGAGATCCGGCAATCCCCTCCTTATTCCTTTACGCTCAGGGTGCCGAGTCAAGATTCTGACAGTGGCCATTTAATCGGTTTTCACAAGTTGAACGCAGTGGGAGCGGTTGCGGGTCGCAAGGATGACCCGTTTCTGGCCGCGGTCGACGTGGACGTAGAGGAACCCGACTTGCCCCTCGAGATCAGTGCATTCAGCAACGCAGGCCCTCAGAAGGCTGATCCATCCATGAGATTTTTCTCCGCTGGTACGGACGAAAGCGTCGAAGTCTACGCCAAATTCCCTGGCGGCCGGGTGCGCAACGTGACAGAGTCCACCCACTTGACTGCGCTTTCCGAAAATCCCAGGGTCGCCCGCGTCTTCGGATATGGCGGGGTCAGTTCGACCGGCCCCGGCGATACTGTGGTGGTCTTCACCTATTCCCTCGGCTCTGAGCACAAGCAAATCTTCGTTCCCGCTCATGTTGCGGCTGACCATGGAAACCTTGTTGCGGATCCCGCTGTCGTTGATTTTGGCGATCAGCCGGTCGGCACGACCAGCACGCGGGCCGTGACGCTGACGAATAAGGCCACATGGCCCATCGAGGTAGGCACACTCACAGGTGGATTTCGCCGCGAAGCCGAGAACTGCTCTCACACAACTCTCCCGCCCGGCGGCCAATGCTCGATCACCTTTACATTCAGCCCTGCAACTCCAGGCCCCGACCACGACATTCTCTATATCTCAAATACCTCCGGGCAGATACAAATCTCCTTCTTCGGCAACGGAATTTAGTCGGCGACCAATGGTTCTGATTACCTCATATACCCCGCATGTTCGAAACTGAACAAGATGATCCTCGGTGAAGGCCTCGTAACTGCTTGTGCCTGGCAAAGGATGATGCCCATCGCGGAAGTCAGTGTCGGCCGCGCTACCGAACTGCTCAAGTAACTCGCACGCCCCCGGCGACTGCACCCTGCCATGCCAACAACTTGATCCGCTCATCTGCATTTCCGCCTGTTCGGGACAATCTTTGAGTTTGAGATAATCCCGACGGGAG
>OCOJ01036211.1_pt3 | contig 35905 bp, 38 predicted proteins | sample 1539251 | NCBI WGS metagenome assembly OCOJ01 (sample SAMN01911457, study PRJEB22624) | soil metagenome | biome: Soil | place: Malaysia | collected 2012-04-30 | depth RA_metagenome m
ACGGCCACCGCAATGCTGCCGAGAAAGGCGGCGGCGAGGGCGGCATAGACGGTTTTGCGCAGTTCGGCGCGACCAATCTTGGTGAGATAGGCGAGGGTGATGCCGACGATGAGGGCGGCTTCGACTCCCTCACGAAGCGTAACGACAAAAGCCTGAAGCATGGTTTGCGAACGTCCTTAGGAGCTTATGATTTTGAAAATGAATTTCAATTTCAATTTCTAAGGATATGCCGCGGGGCGGAGGGCGTCAATCCGCGATCGCACAACCATGTGTGATCAGGATCACAGTGGGAACCTCGGTCAATAAGTGATGGGGCGACTTTGCAACAGCTATGAAAGCCTCCTGCCGTGACCACATAGCGCGCATCAGGATGTGACTCGCCTCACTGAAATCGCGTGAGCCCAAGGACAAAATTGCGTCGTAGGTCCTCCCGCCTCTCCAAAGAGCCCCTTCCATCAAAGTCGCAAACAGGAGGCTGTCATGAATCACAAAGTCGCTGTTATAGGGACAGGCCGAATGGGATCGGCGCTTGCGGCCGCGCTGTTCAACAAGGGATTTGCCACAACCGTATGGAATCGCACCGCTTCCAAGACAGAACGTCTCGCCCAGCTCGGTCTGCGCGTAGCGCAGAGCGTCCCGGAAGCCGTCAATGAAGCCGATGTAGTCATCGTCAACATCAACAACTACGAGTCGACAATGCAGTTGCTGCGGCACGCGGATATTGAGTCCGCACTCCGAGGCAAGATTCTCGTACAACTGACCAGCGGCACGCCCGACGAGGCCCGCGAGATGGAATCCTGGGCCCGACGGTGCGGGATTCAGTATCTCGACGGAGCCATCTGGAGCGCTCCTATGATGATCGGGACACCGCAATGCATGCTTTTGTATTCGGGCCCGGAAGAGCTTTTCGATCGCGTGAAGCCGGTTCTGATTGCGTTTGGAGAGAACACCCGGTTTCTTGGGAATGAAATCGGCAAGGCTTCGGCACTCGACGTCGCCGTTTTGGCTGGCCTGGTGATGAATGCGCTGCTCGGCTTCTTTCAGGGGTACGTGGTGTGCGAGGGGGAGAACATACCGGCCGAGACGTACCTCCAGTTTGTCAAGAACATACTGCCGCGCATGGAGCCGGGAATCACGCGTTATTACGGCAAACTTCAGGGCAAGGACTATAGCGCTGACCAGTCTTCCATCGAAGCCTGGTCTGTAGGTCCCAAAATGCTAATTGGCTGGAGCCGCAATCATGGGGCGGACCATTGCATCGCCGATGCCCAGCTTTCCCTCATGGAAAGAGCGATCAAGGCCGGCAAGGGCCAGTCTGATTTCGCTTATTTGTGTGAGGTTCTTAGAAGAGGCTCAGCCGAGAGTGCTGCTGATTTCGAGTCCGAAAACGAGATTACGGTTGAGATTCACTGAGGGGAGGTGCACATGCGCTGTTTCGTTCGCTGGCTGCTTCGCCTTGGGATTGCGATCGTAGCTTTGGTCATAGTTGCGGAAGTTTTGCTTCTGGGAGTGAACGCAGTTGAGCAACATCACCTGAGAGCAATTCTCAACCTTCCGCGCTCAGAGTTTGTGCTTGAGGAACCGGCCAGACTCGCTTTGGACCATGTCCGCATTATTGACGGCACGGGAGGCCCTGCACGCGAGGACCAAAGTGTGGTCATTGATTCGGGCAGGATCGCCTATGTCGGGCCGGCTTCTTCGCGAGCCGATTTGGCCGGCGGCAAAGCGCTCGATCTGAACGGACGAACTGTCTTACTGGGCCTGGTTGGCATGCACGAACATCTCTTCACCATGGCGCCGACTTTTGCCCCAAGAGGCGTCGAACAATCTGTACTGTTCTCGCGCAGGTATCTGGCAGCGGGAGTGACGACGATGCGCACCGCCGGAAGCATTGCTCCAGAGCAGGATCTTGCCATCAAGCAGAAGATCGATCGCAGAAGTCGCAGGCCCGCAGATTTTCCCCACGGCTCCATATTTGGAAGGAAGCCCGCCGACTTTTACGTTTATGCACGGTCTGGCGAATGCGGAGGAAGCCCGTCAGTCCGTCGCCCACTGGGCTCAGCGGGGTATGACCTCGTTCAAGGCTTACATGATGATCACACCTGAGGAACTTCGCGCGGCGGCTGCGGAAGCTCACGCACGCGGGTTCAAGATCACAGGTCACTTGTGTGCGTTCGGTTTTAAGGAGGCTGCCGACCTGGGAATTGACAATCTCGAGCATGGATGGCTGGTGGACACAGAGTTCTACACGAAAAAGCAGCCGGATGTCTGCCCGAAAGGTCTTCCTTTGCTGCAGGAATACAGCGATAAGCTCGACATTGAATCTCAGCCGGTGCAGGAGATGATTGCCTACCTGGTGGCCAAGCATATTGCTGTTACCTCTACACTCGCCGTTCTTGAGGAGGGGTTTGGTGGTGCGCTGCCGGCGGAAGAGATCGAACGATCACGCCAGGCCCTGACGTGGAAGGGGTGGAAACTTTCGAGACTAAGGGTTTCAATAGCCCGACATTTCCACCTTCAGCGCGTCGTAGAAAAGGAAATGGCATTTGAGCGCGATTTTGCGAAAGCCGGGGGAACGCTGCTGGCAGGATGCGATCCGACCAGGGACGGCAGCGTGCTGGCCGGTTTCGGCGATCAGCGTGGGCTTGAGCTGCTGGTGAAAGCTGGCTTTTCTCCTACCGAGGCGATTCAAATTGCAACCAAGAACGGCGCTGATTTTCTGGGCATCGGCGATCAAGTAGGCACTGTTGTTGCCGGGAAACAGGCCGATCTAGTTGTCGTCAAGGGCAACCCCGCAGAGAAGATCTCAGACGTCAAAAATGTGGTCGTCTCCCGCAATGGAATTGCTTACGATCTCGACAAAACGCTCATACTCCGCAGCGTCATTGAAATACGCGATCCTGTTGAGCCACACAATCGTCCAAGTCCCTCCGGGAGCGAACTCCTCGCCCTTCGCGGGCGAAATGATCCCGTCGATAGCCTGCGGACTGCTTCCAGGCCCATGAAGCTCCATCTGTAGCTCGTAGATCCAGAAGCCAGTTACCGCATCAAAACGGCCTGTAGCCATGGGCAAACCAAGGGTGGCCGCCAACGGGTCAGTCTTGAAGGCCAATTGGAGGAGTGCTTGAACGATTCTCACATCGTTGTGAAGGTTGGCTTGTCTCGGGCCAACCCGATACACAACGTTGACGATGCTCTTCAATGGAGATTGTGTATTCTTCAATTGCAAGATGCGAATCATCGCCCTAGCTCCCCCTAGCTCTCAGACGTTCCACCGAAGAAGAGGTGACATTGTAGCATTACGCGCCAGCAGTCTAAGAAACCGCATTTGCGATGGTTGTGGTTTGCAACGACGCGGTCTATCTGATATGGCCTACACCCGCTTCAGAAATGCGTTCGCTTCTGCAAGCCTAGGGAACAGTTTCTCTTCCGCCTGGAAATCAGCCGAGTGCACGCAGCGCCGGCTGCCCCGCAGGCGTACGGGATGCTTCAGGTGCAGCATCTCGTGGTAGACGATGTATTCAACGGCGTAGCGTGGCACGCTGAAGTGATCGAAGATGCGGCTGATGACGATGGCGTTGTGCGCGGGATCGTAGTGACCCAAAATGCGGCGGGTGCGCAGCTGACTCCAGCTCAGGCGCGGGCGCGCCATCAGCCCGTGAAAAAAGCGCGTGTTCAAGTCTTCGAAGATGGCTTCCAGGTCGTAGAAGTGTCCTTGGGCGGAATGCAGGCGTTTGCGGCCGCGCATCTGGCGCACCAGGTGGGTCTTGCGGACGATGTCGTGGCTGGCGAGGTATTTGCGATAGCGCGCGGCGTGACTGCGGTCAATGGGCTGGCGGTACATCTTGGCCAGCAGGATGTGTGCGATCGCTCGCAGAATGGCGTCGGGAGCGCCTTCGAGCAGATCGGAAAGCCGCACCAAGAGCCGTCCTTGACGGAGCCGGATGGTGTTGTTGATGTTGGTGAAGGCGAAGAATTCGATCTTCATCTCCGGCAGCACTGAGGCCGGACGCAGTTCGCGGTAGGTTTCCTGGAAGATTTCGAGCAGCCCGGCACGCACGGTAAGGGTAGGTTAGCATGAGCCAGACGCGTCGGCGCAGGCATCCCGTGGCGCGGTCAGGGAGGCACCAAGAAAAATCAAGTTGTTGTACCAGCGCATGGGCACTTGGCTTTCGCCACGGAGCTAGCTCCGCGACAGCCCCTTCGGCTGCGCTCAGGGCAGGCTTGGGCGGCTGTCCCCACATGTGCACAAGTGCTTCCGTGCTACTCCGGACCGCGTTGACTCTTCGCGTTCGAGCTGGAATTCAGTTTCTTGTGCTTGGCGGCTTCTTCCTGATCAGCGAGCAGTTTGTGATGGTCCTCGGTCGATGAGTCCACGGTATCGATGGCATTGCTCAGCACGAACTCGTATTGCTGCGCCTCTTCCTTAGGGACGTCGGCCGCGTCCCGCAGCGCGCGCAGCTTGGCCTGGAACTCGGTATCGGCCTCGATCACAGTTTTCAGCGGCTTGCGAATGTCGTCCTTGCGCTCCATATAGGTGTCGAGGTTGTCGTTAAGCTCGTCGAAGATGAGGAGGAAGTCGTCGAGCAGGTCATGCGTCTGCTGGGCGCGGTCTTTCGTCTTAGGATCGCTTCGCATCTGCTCCAGCTTCACCAGCCGCGCGCGCGCGAACTCGACATAGAGAGTGAGGCGCTGCTTCGGCTCCCAACTGGCATCGCGAATCTGGTCGATCTCGGGCTGCGTCAGTGGGTCGCGATGGCGCTGGGCGAACGCCGCTGCGGCCAGGGCCAGCACACCAAACATAAGGAGACGAAGGGCAGCATGAATGGTGGGACTGATCATTGGTCGCCTTTCTGAGCGTGGGGAAACATGGAAAACAGCAGGTCGGTGCGCACGTGCTGCAGACGGTCGACGGCCTCTTGCAGCGGAGGCTGCTCCTCGTGGCTTACCGTGCGCTTGATGTCCTCAATGCGGCGGATCATTTTGCGGACCGCGATCTCGGTTTGCTTCTGGTGTTTGTGAGACTGGATCGCATAATCACGCGCCAGCTCGGCAAAGGCGGTCACTTCCGCAAGCGTGGCTTGGGCCTTTTCGCTCTCGACGGCAGCATAGAGCTTGTCGGCGGCATCAAGTTGTTTGTTCGCGATCTCGAGGCAGAGCTCGGGGCGATCGCCGATGCTCGTCGACGATAACCGTCCCTTCAATTCTTCGACCGAAGCATCCCTGCGGGGGAGAGAGCTGGCCGTGATGGCCGCGCCGAAAATCAGCGAGGTCACCAGAACCACCCTAGGTGTCAGGTTGCCGCCAAGCATGACTGGACTTCGGAACTACTTTTTCGGTTCGATGGCGATCAAGCGATGNCTTCGCCTGCCACTCCTGATCAGGATACTTCCCGTTGGCAGTGTTGAGGAAGAGGTGATAGTTGATGGCCGCCTGTTTCATATCGCGGAGATGGTCATAGGCTGAGGCACGCAGAAAATACGTGATCGGGATTTCGGGCAGAGACTTTGCCCGCAAATCCAACGCTTTAATGGTCAACGCGTAATCCTTGTTTTCGCTCGCCGCGAAAGCCAGATCGCCGTAGGCTTCCGCCCAGTCAGGCTTGAGCTTCACCGTCAGCATGAATTCCTGCTGCGCCTCGGGGAACTTCCTCTGCCGAAGAAGTACCTGGCCCAGGGCGCGATGCAGTTCCGCGTCATCGGGATGACCGTTGAGCAAAGCGCGATATACAGGCTCAGCCTGATCGTCCTTTCCCGCGGCGATGTAGACGTCGGCAAGATCGCGCTGCACGGAAAGATCTGCCGGAGCGAGTTTGGCTGCGGTTTGTAGCTCGGCCAGAGCGCTGTCGGTTTTGCCCTCTGCCGCGAGAACTCGCCCGAGCTGCACGTGCGCGGCCACGTCGTTTGGGCGAGCGATCACCAGCCTGTGGAGATATTCTTCGGCTTCGGTGAAGCGCCGGCCACGCATGTAGATATTCGCCAGACCGGTCAGAGCGTCTGCGCTCGGCTCGAGCGCGAGAGCTAGTTTGTATTCCTGTTCGGCGTCGGCAAACTTGTTTTCCTGTTCGAGCAAAAGCCCAGCACTGAGATGAGATTCGGGATTCCTTGGCTGAAGCTCAGCTGCCTTGCGGTAAGCGGAAAGAGCCTCATCCGGCTTCGACTTTTCGATGACGTGCGCCAGCGAGAGCCAGGCACGCGCTTGTCCCTCCGCAACGTGATCAGCTGGTTTGAGCTGCGTCGCCGCGCGAAGAAATTGTTCCGCATCGGGTTGGTTAGTCTTGGCAAGTTGCAAGCCAAGATTCAAGTTCGACTCGAACACATCAGGCTTACCCGCTACTGATTTTCGATATGCGGCGATAGAGTCATCCATCTTGCCCAATCCGTTCTCTACGAAGCCGAGGTCAAACCAGGCCGCGTAATTGGCGGGATCGCTGTCGACCACTTTGCGCAGCAGCGGCTCGGCAGCCGCGTAATCGTGCTTGTCGATTGCGGCTTCTGCCTGCGTCAGCTCAGGCGGCGGGGCACTTTTTTCCTCGACTTGGACGTGGTGCGTGCGGTTCGAGTTGCTCTTGGCGTGGGGCTTGCTCGAGGACGTGCCTGTTGATTGCGATTGCGACTGATTTGAGTTCGAAGAGTCCTGCGGTTGAGATTGAGTCTGAACCGAATCGGACGATGCCTGGTTCGCCGCTCGAACGCTCGCGGGCGTGAACGCCGCCGCGATCGTCAAACACAAAGCGAGAGTGACTCTACGCGCGACCATTCGAACCTGCAGCGCCATTGCCATTCAGGATGCGAGCTAAGTACTTTCCCGTGTAAGAGGCAGGCAATTTGGCGATGGCCTCGGGAGGACCTGCACCCACCACCGTGCCACCGCGCGTGCCGCCTTCGGGACCAAGGTCGATCACCCAGTCCGCGGTCTTGATCACTTCGAGGTTGTGTTCGATGACGAGAATGGATCCTCCTGCTTCGATGAGACGGCGAAAGGCAGCCAGGAGTTTGCTGACGTCGTCAAAATGAAGACCGGTGGTCGGCTCGTCGAAAATGTACAGCAAACGGCGCTTGGGGCGCACCTCCTGGCTCGAGGCGCGACGGCCCATCACAGCCGTGGTGGGCTGCAGATGGGCGGCAAGTTTCATCCGCTGAGCTTCACCGCCGGAGAGAGTCGTGGCCGACTGGCCCAGGCGCAGGTAGCCGAGGCCTACTTCCTCCAGCGTGTGCAGCTTTTCGGTGACCTTGGGCACTTCGGCAAAAAACCTCAAGCCTTCCTTGACGGTGAGATTCAGCACTTCGTGAATGTTCTTGCCGCGGTAGCGCACCTCCAGCACTTGTGGTTTGTAGCGCGTCCCTTTGCACTCTTCGCAGATCAGCTCCACATCGGCGAGAAATTGCATCTCCACCGTGACCGTGCCGTCTCCCTGGCAAGTCTCGCAGCGGCCGCCCGGAATGTTGAATGAAAAATGTCCGGCGCTGAAACCGCGCTTCTTCGATTCTGGCAGGGAAGCGAAGAGCTCGCGGATAGCATCGAACGCCTTGATATAGGTAACCGGGTTTGAGCGCGGCGTGCGGCCGATCGGAGACTGGTCGACGAGAACCACCTCGTCGATGAACTGATCGCCCTCCACCGCACTCCACGTCGCCGGCGTAGACGCCGTACCGTTGCGTTGCTGCTTTTTCGCCTGTGACAGTGCCTGATAGAGGACTTGGTGAAGCAGCGTGGACTTGCCGGAACCGGAGACGCCCGTGATAGCGACAATCATGCCGAGCGGGATGCAGATGTCGATCCCTTTCAGGTTGTTAGCACGAGCACCGCGAATTCTGATCTGCTGCGAACCGGGTTTGCGGCGTGCCGCCGGGAGCTGAATTCTCAAGTCTCCCGCAAGATAGCGGCCGGTGAGCGAGGTCGGGTTGTGCCGGATTTCTTCGTAGGTTCCGTCGGCAACCAGCTTGCCGCCGTTTTCGCCGGCGCCGGGGCCGAGATCGAGAATCCGGTCTGACGCCCGCATGATGTCGGGATCGTGTTCGACCACGAGAATCGTGTTCCCCAAGTCGCGGAGGCCGTGAAGAATCTTGATCAGGCGGTGGGTGTCTCGCGTGTGCAGTCCAATCGACGGCTCATCGAGTACGTAAAGCGTGCCCACCAAGCGCGATCCCAGCGAAGTCGCCAGCTGAATGCGCTGAGCCTCGCCGCCGGAAAGCGTGGAAGAGAGGCGATCCAGCGTCAAGTATTCGAGCCCCACGTCGTTGAGGAAGCGCAAGCGCTCGCGAATTTCCTGAAGCAGCTTGTCGGCGATGTCGGCTTCCTGCGCGCTCAACTCGACCTGATCGAAGAAGCGGGCCGCGTCTTCCACTGTCATGGCGCAGATTTCGCAGATGTTGCGGCCCTGAATTTTGACCTGCCGCGCTTCAACCCGCAGCCGGCTGCCATTGCAGGCCGGACACAGCGAATATCCTCGATAACGGCTGAGAAACACGCGCACGTGCAGCTTGTATTTCTTGCGCTCGAGATAGTTGAAGAACCCACGCACACCAGGAAAGCGTCCCTCGCCATTGAGCACTCTTTGCTGATGCTCGGGGTCAAGCTCAGCCCATGGCACATCAAGCGGAATGCCAGCCTGCTTGGCATATCGCTTCAAATCCGTGAACAGCGGGCGATACTTAGGCTTGGTCCAAGGTTCGATCGCTCCCTCGGCCAGGGTTTTTGTCTTGTCAGGGATGACCAGGTTCAGATCGAAGTCGATCGTGTTGCCAAATCCCTGGCAGCGCGGGCACGCTCCGTATGGATTGTTGAAGGAAAAAAGCCGCGGTTCCGGCTCTTCGTAGCGCAGGTTACAGTTCTTGCATTCAAAACGCTGGGCGAAGCGCAACTGGCGTGCGGGCTGATCATCGTGGGGCAGAATTTCGAAGATGACCTCGCCGGATTCACGGTACGCGGTCTCCACCGCGTCGACGATGCGGGAGCGAGTCTCCGCGGACACGGAAAGCCGATCGACCAGCAAAAATACCGGGTGGCCGAAGTTGATGTCGAGCAGCGATTCCGGAGTAGAAAACTCGAACACCTGGCCTGCCTGATACAAACGGTTGAAGCCGCTCTTCCGCAGGTCGAACAGCCGGGCCTTGAGCGCGTCGGACAGGGGTACGGATTCCGCTGATGCGGCTTTCTTCTTTGAGTGTGGCCAGCGCGAAGACTTGGTTTCTTCCTTCTGCTTGGGGGTATTGCGCTGCAGCGGAAACAACACTTGCAGCCGCGTGTTGGGATCTAGCGCCAGAATGGCGTCGGCAACCTCATCGACTGTGTCTTTCTTCACTTCACCGCCGCAATTCGCGCAATAGGTGCGGCCGACCCTGGCAAAGAGCAGGCGCAAATAATCGTAGATCTCGGTGGCCGTTGCGACGGTCGAGCGGGGGTTGCGCGTCGTGTTCTTCTGCCGGATGGCGACCGCCGGCGCGATCCCGTCGATCACGTCGGCGTCGGGTTTCTCAATGCGCTCAAGGAACTGCCGCGCATAGGCCGATAGCGACTCGACGTACCGCCGCTGCCCTTCCGCATAAATTGTGTCAAACGCCAGCGAAGACTTGCCTGACCCGGAGACACCGGTCACCACCGTTAGGGTGTTGTGCGGAACCTCGAAATCAATGTTCCTGAGGTTATGGACGCGGGCACCGCGTACAACAATGCTTTCCGTGGACATCGGGTCGAAGAGGGAGCCGCAACCTACGCATATAGCCGGGGACCAGACGTTCCCAGTCGCTTCCGCGAAGGCTACCGAATCTTTCTATTATAAAGCAGGCTCCTCACGCCGCGGACCGGCGATACCATGTGTCACAGGGAAGGAAAGGCTGAATCAACTTGCGGAGGGCAGGAGTTGTTTGGCCGACGTTCGCTATGGCTGATCGTTGTCTTGATCGCGGCGTTTTCCGTAACGGAAGGCGAGACCAACACCCAACGTCATCGCCCCTAAGGGAGGCACCAGCAGAACCAGGATGGCGCGGTTGATTGCGCGCTGGCCATCCTTGGGCGCTCCTTTGGCGTTGGCGTAGCACATGGCACAGCCCTGGGCCAGGGCGGGGACACTGGAAAATCCCAGCGCCAGAAGTGCAATGCCGAGCCGGAGTTTGAATCGCCGCTTCACTGCCCACCCAGCCATTTCACGCCCAGGTCACGGAGGCGGTCCGCATCGGGGAAGAAGAAGAAATACATAATCACGAAGCATGCGACTACTGCGATGATGAGCATCCAGCGCATCAGCGCGCGCTCAAACTTCAGGTGCATGAAGTAGGCGATGATCAGCGCCGACTTGATGATGGAGAGGACAAGCAGAACTTCCAGCATCGCTAAAGGCTGGAAGACCTGCCTATAGGCGAGGACGACCTCCACTGCAGTCAGAATTAGCAACGCGCCCCACACCCAGAAATATTGCCCTTTGCTGTCGTCGTGCGCCGCTATGTCGTGCATGTGCCTTGCCCCCTTGCGTTTTTCTCGACTCATGTGGGGACCGCCGCCCCCGGCTGTCCGGCGGCCCGGATTCACCAGGCCGCGTCCGTTAAGTGATCTTGGTCGACATCAAGTAGACCAAGGGAAAGATGAACATCCACACTAGGTCGACGAAATGCCAATACAACCCCGAAACCTCGACATCATGCGCATCGTAATCTTTCGGCTTCAGCACAAGAATGACGGTCGCCACGATCAGGCCGACTAGGAGTACGTGAATGCCGTAGTGAAAGACGTTGTTCGCCGGGATCAGGAAATATCCAGCGATCCAGATCGCAGCCAGGATCGGCAGGAATTTCTTGCGCAACGAAACCACGCCCAGATAGATCACACCGACGGTGACGTGCAGCATGTGCATGCCGGTGAGCGTGAAGAACGTTCCCCCGAACTGCGGAACCGATGGCGACCAAGGATTCGCGAATGGAGTCATGCCTTCGCGGATCAGCTTGCTCCACTCGGTCGCGTGCAGGACGATGAACGCTGTGCCGAAGGCCATGGTGGCAAGCAGCCAGTTGCGCGTCCAGGCGCGGTCGTGGCGATTCGCGGCGAATACAGCGAGTACCATCGTCAACGAACTCGACAGCAGGCAGGCTGTCATGATGGTCGCGTTGGTGATGCTCTCTTTACCGAACGGCGTTGGCCACGCCGGATTCGAGATTCGGTTATAGCTGAAGGCAAACAGCAGCGCCCCGAAGGTCAGCGAGTCGGAGGCCAGGAACAGCCACATGCCGACCTTTTTGGAATACGCCCCGAACAACGGAGCCTCATAAACCCCGGGAAGTCCGTGCTGCACCGTGTAATGTTGAAGCGTGGCATCCGCCATTCTTCAAGTTCCCCTTTCTGTCCCAACTATCTAGCAAACTGCAACAGAGCAAAGATATAAATCCAGATGAACGCCATGAAATGCCAGTACCAGGCCGTCACGTCGATAACGATGCGCCGCGACTCGACGGCACGCCTCAGCAGGGAAGTCGTTGCCGCCCATAACAGCGCAATGATCCCTCCTGCCAGGTGAACTGCATGCGTAATCGTCAGCAGAAATGCAAACGAACTGCTCGGATTCGTGTCGACGTAAAAGCCGCGATTGTGCAGTTCTCCCCAGGCTATCCACTGGCCGATCAAAAAGCCGAGGCCGAGCACCAGGGTAATCCCCAGCCACGGAAAACGCCTCTCGTCGCCCAACGAGACGCCGGGAATCGACTTCACCGGCGCCAATGCGGCCTGGCGCGTGATGCTGCGCCGCGCGGCTTCCATGGTTCCGCTGCTCACCAGGAGCAACGCCGTGTTGACCGCAAGCAGCAGCCAAGGCAGCTGCACTTCACCCCAGTCATGCACGTAACTCTTCGAGGCGTCGTCGTACGTGGGCAGGCCGTGCCTGACGATCAGTGCACTGGTCAGGGAGATAAACACCATGCTGACCGTGGTAACCGCGCAAATCAACCCCAGGCGCGCCCGCCGCAACCGCGCTCCGTAATCGGGCCCTCTGCCACCGCGGTCGTCATCTCCACCGCCATGCGGCGGCATGGGCGGGATTCTGCCGCCCAGGTCATCGATCGGCGTGCTCGGAGTGTAGGTCGCCATGCTCGATTCGTTGATCAGTGCGCCGGTACGGTTGCCGGATCGGTCTGCATGATGTAGTCCTTCGCCGCGCCCGGAACGCCATATTCGTAAGGACCGTGATGAACCACTGGCGTCACCCCGCCGAAATTGTCATGCGGAGGAGGCGTGGTCGTTGTCCACTCGAGCGTGGTGGCCTCCCACGGATTGTCGCTGGCTTTCTGCCCCTTGAACATGCTCCAGAAAAGATTGATCACGAAAATGAACTGAGCGGCAACCGTGATGATCGCTGCATACGTGATGAACTTGTTCAATGGAATTAGCCTTTGGAGATAGGCCACTTCGGTGAATTGCGAATAGCGCCGTGGCTGGCCAGCCATTCCCAGCCAGTGCATGGGCATGAAGATGGCGTAGGTCCCGATCAGCGTGATGAAGAAGTGAATTCTGCCCAGAGTCTCATTCATCATCCGGCCAAACATTTTCGGGAACCAGTAATACGTCGCCGCAAAGATGCCGAAAATCGCGGCAACACCCATGATGAGGTGGAAATGCGCCGGAACATAGGCGGTGTCATGCAATGGGATGTCCAGTACCGGCTGCGCCAGGAATGGCCCACTCAGCCCGCCCGAGACGAACAGTGACACGAAGCCGATGGCGTAGAGCATCGGCGTGTGGAAGCGGATGCGGCCCTTGTGTAACGTGCCCAGCCAGTTAAAAGTCTTGATCGCCGATGGAACCCCGATGCACATGGTCAAGATCGAGAAAGCAAAGGCCGAGTAAGGGCTCATGCCGCTCATGAACATGTGATGACCCCACACCATGAAGCCGAAGAATCCGATCGTGAGCATGGCGTACACCATTGCCTTGTATCCGAAGATCGGTTTCCGCGAAAACGTGGACAGAACCTGCGAAGCCACGCCCATGCCCGGCAGGATTGCGATGTAGACCTCCGGATGTCCGAAGAACCAGAACAGGTGCTGCCAGAGCAGGGGCGAGCCGCCCTTGTGCCCCATGACCTGCCCGTTCACGATGACCAGCGGCACATAAAAACTGGTGCCCAAATTGCGGTCCATCAACAGCAAGATTCCCGCCGACAGCAACACACCGAACGCGAGCAAGCCGAGAATCGCGGTGATAAACCATGACCACACCGTAAGTGGCAGGCGCATCAGGCTCATGCCCTTCGCGCGCAGATCGAGCGTCGTCGTAATGAAGTTCAACGCGCCCATCAGCGAGGCGATGCAGAAAATCGCAATGCTCGTGATCCAGAGATCGGCGCCCAGTCCCTCACCTGGGCCGGCAGACGGCACAGCGCTAAGCGGCGTGTATCCGGTCCAGCCGTGCAACGGAGCTCCACCTACCACAAAGAACGCCGAGAGCATGATGACGTACGCCACAAAGGTCGTCCAGAACGAAAGCATGTTGAGAACGGGGAACGCCATGTCCGGCGCGCCGATCTGGATGGGCAGCACGTAGTTGCCGAAACCGCCCTGGGGCGCCGTGGTCAGCACGAAAAACACCATGATGGTGCCGTGCATGGTCATCAGGCTCAGATAGGTTTCGGGTTTGATCTCGCCAATCAGCGGAATCACGGCTGTGGGCCAGATCATGTGGATGCGCATCAAAATCGACAGCAGCATCCCTACGAAGACCGCCGTGAGCGCCAGGAAGTAATACTGAAGCCCAATGACTTTGTGATCGAGGCTGAAAATGTATTTGCGAATGAAACCCTGCGGGGCCGCGTGCGCGTGAACCGTAACTGGGGTCGCCATTTTACTGTTTCTCCGCCTCCCGTGCCGCCAGCCATTTGTCGAAGTCTTCTTGGCTGACGACGTGAACCATGCCGTGCATCTTGTAATGGCCGAGTCCGCAGAGTTCGGCACAGGCAATCTCATAGTCGCCGATCGCGGTGGGCTTGATATGCATGTGAATGTTGAGACCCGGCACTGCGTCCTGCTTAAAGCGCAGCGACGGAACAAAGAAGCTGTGGATCACGTCTACCGCGCGCAGGCTGAGATCGACCTCGCGATTCACGGGAAGGTACATCGTTCCGGTAACGATATCGTCTTTAGAAGCAGGATCGGAAGTATCGAGCCCGACCGCTGCTTCACCACCCGCGGAGGGATCCATCAGCTTCGGGCTGGTCGCGCCATATTTGCCGTCTGGCCCTGGATAGCGGAAGTACCAGGCAAACTGCATGCCGGTCACTTCGACTTGCACGGCGCCAGCCTCAGCCGGTTCGAAGCGCTCGTGCGCCCACACGCGGCTGCCCATCAGGTTCAGTCCGATGAACAGGATCGCCGTCAGCGTGGTCCAAAGGACTTCCAGCGTCGTATTGCCATGCGAATACTCGACCGGCGGAGCGGAAGGCCGGTCGCGATATTTCCAGGCGAAGAGGCCCAGGCCAAGCTGGGCCGCGAGAAAGACGATTCCCATCAGGACATAGGTGAGCGCGAACTGTCCGTCGATGAAATTGGCCGAGGCGGAAGCCCCAACCGGCAGCCACCAGGTCTTCGCCACAAAGAAATACGTGCTGACCAGAGTGATCAGCCAGATCACAGCGAGCAACGCGAGGCCCATTCCCCAGTCCTCCCCAGTCCTAACGACGCCATGAAACGATTCCCTTACAGCGGTTGCTCGCTCCCACAAGCGCGAGCAACATCGGCGGCGAGTTTACCACAGCAGCGCGAGAAATTTACAGAGATGAGTTCTACGAGAAGCACCATAAAGAAAAACCGGCCACAGATTTCCACGGATCAGCCTGCCGGTAGTGGTGCGTTTTTATAGTGAGGCGAGTCAGACGGGCGATGAGGCGTCGCAAACCACGCCCGTTCGGCGCGCTTCGCTTGCTCAGGGCAGGCTTGCTTCGCGCGGCTCGCCCAAATCCCTTCGACTTCGCTCAGGGCAAGCTCTTCGCTGCGCAAAGAACGCTGCTCAGGATCACAATCAAACTGCACCCAACCCACGCAGTCGCATCAGAAAACTCGGAACGCACACCGCTGACTCGTGCAAGTCGCTAGGCTATTTCTCTTGCCACTCCGGGACTCTGCCCGGAGTCCAAGGCGCGCCGGCAGCCTCCATATCTTTTTCCAGCTTAGCCAGATCGACTTCAACCAATACATGAAGCTTTGCCAGTTGCTCGGCGAATCCAGCAGCAGCAACACTGTAGGAATCGATGCTGGTCTGCGTTGGCTTCGCGAGCGAGAAGCGTTCGCCCTCCATGATTCCCTCGACCCGGTCATTGATCGACGAAGGCGTCGGTTCGTTGCGCTTTCTAAGGTCGACATCGCCGCGCAGGGCGCGGAGGATGTCGCGATTCTGCTGTTCGATCGAATCAGCCACGGCCCCTAGTTGTTTCTCGACCGCGGGCGTCTCGCGCAGCGCCGCGCGGATCGACTTCAGCCGCGACGCCACATCGTCCGCTGTGTGCTGTGCGCCCGAGACTGCGCGGTACAACCGCGCGACCTTACGCAGAAACTCCTCTTGCGCGGCACGGTCGGCCGGACTCATTGACAACGCACCCTCCGTCGCCACCTTGAAGGTCTGCGGCCCAGCAAGTTCGCTGACCGCCCCATTCACCTTCTGGAACATGCGCACCGAGTAGGTACCGGGCATCACGAGCGGCCCACTCGCGGCGGCAGGCGGAAAATCTTCGCCCTCTCCCGTTTCCTCGTGCAAGGAAGATGGCGGGTAGCGCAGATCCCATGCCGCACGCTGGAAACCCCCATCGGTCGCGCCCTCCACGCGGCGGATCGCTGCGCCCGAATCGTCATACACAATGAAATACAGTTCCGGCTTTGCCTCCTGATCTTCGACGCGCAGCTCGTCGTTGGTGGGATAGGGTAGCGTCTCATTTTTCTTCGCCGCTTCCTTTTCTGCCTCCTGCCGTTTTTCCTTCTTCGTCTTCAGCTTTTCCTTCAGGAAGGCCGTGAACACAGCGCCATAGGGAGGATTGTCTGCCGTAAAAAACGCATCGCCCTGAAAACTCTTCCTTGGTCCGCCTATCGGATGCCGCTCGATATACAGCAGCGAATCCTTCGCGGGGAATAACGCCGAGGCCTGCTCGACCGTTTCCGGCTTGATCTGCCGCAGCGGCGAGATGTCATCGAGCACGTAGAATCCGCGTCCGAACGTAGCAATCACAAGATCGCCTTCGCGGGCCTGGATCACCATGTCACGCACGGCAATGGTCGGCAATCCCCCCTTCAGACGTACCCATTGCTGGCCGCCATCGATGGTGAAGAATGCACCGAACTCCGTGCCGGCAAAAAGCAAATTTGCATTGACTGGATCTTCGGCAAAAGCCAGCACGGGGCCGTTCTCTGGCAGGTTGCCGGCTACGGAAGTCCATGTCTTGCCGGCGTCAGTCGACTTCAGCAGATACGGCTTGAAGTCCTCGTTCTTGTGATTTTCGAATGCCGCATAGACCGTGTTGGCATCGTGATTCGAAGCAGCCAGGCGGCTGACGTAGGTGATCTCTGGCACGCCGGGAAACTTCTCGTACTTCGTCCAGTGCGCGCCGCCGTCGTTAGTTACTTGAATCAATCCGTCGTCGGTGCCGACGTAAATCAATCCCTCTGTTTTCGGCGACTCTGACAGGGCAACGATATTTCCGTAGAACGAAGTCGAAGCGTTCTTGGCCACCGCATCCGGGCCCCACACCTTGCCCATCACCGGCAGCTTGTTGCGATCGATCTGCCGCGTGAGGTCGCCGCTGATGGCTTTCCACGTATCTCCCCGATCGTCGCTGCGGAACAGTTTGTTCGCCGCGAAGTACAACCGAGTATGCGAATGCGGACTGATAATCAGCGGCGAATCCCAGTTCCAGCGCAGCGGCGGCTCGCCCTTGCCCTCGACCGGCTGCAGAACCAATTCCTGCCCGGTCGGTTTGTCGTGCCGAACCAGCACTCCATACTGCGACTCCGAGTAGATCGTGTTGGGATCGACCGGATCGACCTGCGAGCGAAAGCCATCCCCACCCGTGGTCACGAACCAGTCGGAATTCACGATGCCGTTGATGTTGCGGGTGCGCGAAGGCCCGCACCATGAAAAATTATCTTGCGTTCCGCCGCAGACGTTGTAGAAGGGAAGCGCGTTGTCGACCGTAACATCGTAGAACTGAACCGTCGGCAAATTTGCTTTGAACTGCCAGGTATTGGCGTTATCTACAGTCTCGTACATGCCGCCATCGCAACCTTCCAACCAGTGCTTGGTATTGTCGGGATCGATCCACATCGCATGATTGTCGACGTGGTGGTTGACCTCATTGACCTTGTGCAGCGTCTTGCCGCCGTCGAGCGATTCCCGCAGATTCACGTTCATGACAAAGATGCGATCGACGTTTTTCGGGTCGGCGACGACGCGCGCGTAGTACATCGCTCCCACATCAAATTCGTTGCGCCGGTCCCAGTTCGCGCCTTTGTCGTCAGAGCGAAAGATGCCGCCTTTGCCGTCGGCAGCTTCGATGGTCGCGTACACAACGTTCGGATCGGCCGGCGAAACTGCTAGCCCAATGCGGCCCATGTCAACCGTGGGCAGGCCTGACTTCAACTTATTCCAGGTCGCACCCGCATCCGTAGATTTGTATATTGCGCTCTCAGGTCCGCCGTCGATCAGAGTGAAAACATGCCGCCGCCGCTGATACGCGGCCGCATAGACGATGTCAGGGTCCGATGGATCAAGTGCCACATCGACCACGCCCGTGTTCTCGCTGATGGTGAGCACGGCCTTCCAGTTTTTTCCGCCGTCCGTCGACTTGTACAGCCCACGGTCACCGCCCGGTCCCCAGAGCGGGCCTTCGGCGGCGACGTACACGACTTTCGAGTCGCGCGGATCGATCACGATTCGGCCGATGTGTTCTGATTTCTTCAGCCCCATGTTCTGCCAATTCTTGCCGCCATCGTCAGAGCGATACACTCCGTCGCCCCACGCCACGCTGCGCTGGCTGTTGCTCTCGCCCGCGCCGACCCATACAACCGATGGATCACTCGGATCGAGCGTGACCCATCCAATCGAGTACGATCCCTCGCCATCGAATACCGGAGTCCAGGTTGTACCGTCGTTGACCGTCTTCCACACTCCACCTGAGGCAACGCCGACGTAGTACTCGGACTTGTTCTTCGGATTCACCGCGATCGACATGACGCGGCCTGAAGCGACTGCCGGGCCGATTGAGCGGAACTTCAGCCCGGAGAACGTGTCGGCGGTCATGCCGCCTTTTTTCTCTTCTTTCGGTTCTTCTTTCTTTTCGTCTTTTTTCTGCTCTTTCTTGGTTTCTTTCTTCCCCTGTGGCGCAGCCGCAGAAGTGGTTGTCGTGTCCTTTGTGGCTTGAGCTGCGGCGAAAAAGGCGAGAGCAAGAAAAGCTGCCAGATAAGTCACGAATCGCGATTTCACAGGAAGCTCCAATCGTGAACGCGAAGGCGCCCGCCCCAGCAACTCGTCCCAAACCCTTGGCGTCCCTTGCGGTCTTAGCGGTGAATGTTCAAAACGGATATGTATACAAGATTTGAGTGCAACTGAGAAAGGAAATTCGCGTTGTCCTCTGCGCCTCTATGGTTATCGGGATACAGGATAGAATCCTTGCCATGCCTCGCAAATCCTCCGGCCACGGCCACGATACCCGTTTCGTCAAGATGCAGAAGAACTACTGCTTCGTCTGCGGCATGAACAATCCCGACGGCATGCGCCTGAAGTTTACCCTCGACGAAGAACGCAAGACGTTTGTTTGCCGTTTTCGCCTGGACAAGCGCTATACCGGGCCGCCCGGCCACTCCCACGGCGGCATCATCGCGTGCATCCTCGACGATGCGATGGGCAAAGTAAACAAGCTTCGCCACGTCATTGCGCTGACCAAAGAAATGACCGTCGAATACCTGAAGCCCGTGCCGCTGCACAAACCGCTGCGGGTCGAGGGCAGGGAAGTGAGTGTCCACGGACGCCAGCACATCAACATGGCCGAGATACTTAATGAAAAAGATGAAGTGCTGGCGCGGAGCAAAGGCATCTTCATCGCGATCGATCCCGAAAGGATGTTCGCCAAGTTCGTAGAGCGGTAGCCACCACGGAGTCACAGAGACACGGAGAAATTGAAGGAAATGAGGCGATCTCCGTGCCTCTGTGTCTCCGTGGTGAATGGAACAGCAGCCCGGGGTTCCGCAATCTGTTCGCCCGCGCTAAAATGAATCAGCGGCGAAACCCCTCCCGGGTCCATCCAATGAAGGGTTAGCTGAGAGCTGCCGGCGATAGCTGACAGCCATTCTTCGCGATCGCGAAAAGGTATCCACAGGGTTCCGAACATGTCTCAGAACAACGGCAGTTCCACCAGTCTCCGTCTCAAGACCGGCCTGGCCGAGATGCTCAAGGGCGGCGTCATTATGGACGTCACTAACGCCGAGCAGGCCATCATCGCCGAAAAAGCCGGCGCCGTGGCGGTCATGGCGCTCGAGCGCGTGCCGGCGCAGATTCGCGCTGAAGGCGGCGTGGCCCGCATGGCTTCGCCCAAAAAGATTCGCGAGATCATGGACGCCGTCTCCATTCCGGTGATGGCCAAGTGCCGCATCGGCCATTTTGCGGAAGCCCAAATTCTGCAGGAACTTGGCGTCGACTACATCGACGAATCCGAGGTGCTCACGCCCGCCGACGAAGCCCACCACGTCGACAAGCACGCCTTCACCGTGCCCTTCGTCTGCGGCGCGCGCAATCTGGGCGAGGCTCTGCGCCGCATCGCCGAAGGCGCGGCCATGATTCGCACCAAGGGCGAAGCCGGCACCGGAGACGTGGTGCACGCCGTCAAGCACATCCGCCAGATCGTGCAGGAGATGAAGATTCTCACCGTGCTCAGCGAAGAAGAACTCTACGCCAAGGCCAAAGAGCACCAGGCGCCCTACGAGCTGATCAAGATGGTCGCCAAGGAAGGGAAGCTGCCGGTGCCGAATTTTTCCGCCGGAGGCATCGCCACCCCCGCCGACGCCTCGCTCGTCATGCAGCTCGGAGCCGAAGCCGTGTTCGTCGGCTCGGGCATCTTCATGGGCAAGCGCTCGACCTGCGTGAGCTGCGAAGAAGGCAAGCACCGCTTCGACGACACCTGCTGCTTCGCTCCGCCTGAGCAAGCCGCCAAGCGCGCCCGCGCCATCGTGCTCGCCGCCACCCACTACCAGGATCCTAAAGTGTTACTTGAGGTCAGCGAGGACCTGCAGGGAGCGATGAAAGGCCTGGCAGTCAGCGCGCTGGACGAGGCGCAGATGCTGCAGACCAGAGGGTGGTAACCGACTCCGTTTAGGGGCTTTGTGGCAGAGTCGTCGCCTGCTGGGCGTCCTCATGGACGCTTAGTGGTGCCCTGTGAATCCCCACACTATAAATCCCGCTAGAACGCTAACGGCAAGGGCAACCCCGACGCCCCACAGTAGGTTGCCAGTGAGCCTTTGTCGCCTCTCAAATCGCTGTTTCCGCTTTCCAAAGAGGAACTCGTTCCCTGGGAAGATGAGAGCCACGATAGCCCCGGTTGATCCGAGCAGAACTAGCAAGGAAAGTGCCATCCCGACGCCGACGGACACGAGCGCCTTCCAGGTGAACATCCCTACCTCTCTATGCTTGATCAGAAAGTTGAGCTTCGTAGGGACGTCTGCGCTCTCTAATGCCTGCCTCGATAACTCAGGATCAAAATGCTCAGTGAAGTACATTCCAGCCAAAACCGCACCTATAAGTACCCCGACACTGAGGACCAACTGGAGGCCACGTCCTCTTTCTCTGTCTATCGCGCGTGTGACGGCAACCTCGTGCTGTATGTACTCGCGCAGGTCGGAGAATAAAAGAAATACGCGATCCCGATCGTCAGCGGCGATTCGCAGTTCGCAACCCTCTTTCCCAGAGAACGATAGGAGAAAAGCGAAATCGGACTTCTTGCCCGCCTCTTCCGACTTAGGGGAAACCCTGAGGTCGAGTCGCGTGATCCGCCTCCAGTCCTCATTCTCCTCGTTAACCACGTCATCCACTGATTCCGTATCGTACGAATACGAGTCCCCGCGATAAACGCGGTAGACAATCTTGGCTTGGGAGTTCCTCGCCTCCCTACTCTCAATGATGTCCTTGATTTTCCTAAGGCGAGGTTCGTCTAGCAGGAAGCCGCCCTTAAAGGAATGTTCGACAAACGCTGGCACTCTGAAACCCCTTTGAATCTAAGCACGAAGGGTAACACCGTTGACCATTCAAATAAAGGTGCTTCGGTCCACTGGACTTTCTCTCGGCGCGTGTCCGCCCTTCTGCCTTGACAAGCTTTAACTCCGGCGTCATAGTTTCCTCGTCTTCCCACAGGTTCGATCAATCCTCGGGCAACCCAACCTAGCTGACTGAGGATTGCATTCACTCCCTCACCCGCACGGTCAAACGGTGCGGATCATGGCTGCTTTCTCGCAAACCCGATCGAAAGCCTTCAGAAACGATCCAACCTAAGGAGGAACTTATGGCACAAGGATCTACTGCACGCAGTCTCGAAATCACATCGCCGTATGTCTTAGTTAGAGGCATCCTACTTCCAGTGGTCGGTCCCGGCGGAGAAACCACCGGCAAGGCAATCTCACTCGATCACGCTCTGCAACTCGAGGGGCATACCGTCTGGTCGATTGACGTGGAAGGAGTGAGGGATCCGGCTTCGGCTAATGGGAAATATGTTGAGGCGTCAGGCCCGATTTCCTATCGACAGGGCCCGGCTCGCCCATTTTGGCCGGTTCTGGAGATCCGCGACCTAAAAACCTTGCAAATTGATGGTCGAGCGGAGAAGGAAAAAGAACTTGTACAGAAAAAGGTCACCTTGACCATCGAGCCGGCCGTGTTCGCGTGGACCAACCTGGCTGGTGAACCGCAACCGTCTCCGAAGGTCACTTATAGCCTTCGCAACGACAGCCGGACTACCCTACATCTTACCTTCTCCACGCCGGAGCAGGTCTCCTTCGTAGTGAGGGATACTACGACAAAAAAAGATCTGTGGAAGAATCCTAAATTCGACTACGCGGTGGTAAAGGAGGTCATACTCCAGACCGGCGAGACCTTCAGCCGGGCAATTAATTTGCCCAGGGAAGCGGCACCAAATCCTGGAACCTACATCATGGATGTTGGCTTGTGTGATTACGAAGAATTCGATCTGACCACCAGATTTGAGGTCGGCATCAGCTAGAAACCGTAAGCGCGTTTGGCCCACTCAAGCCTGCGTTCGGCCTGAGTGGTTTTTTTTTGCGGGGAGAAAACGCAGAGATAATCTCCCTAAGTAACTTGACGGCGCGCTTTAATTATCCGATACTCAGCTGGACAGTGAGCTACGCCACGGCAATTGCAATGGCTCCGGATTCCGGAGCCATTTGTATTTGGCGCCCGAATAATGTCTATGTGAACCTAGCGCATTTCTGCTATCCGCTAGAATCGAGTCAGACAAGGTGGTTGGGCGGTTGGCCGCTGCAATCGTGAAGCCCATTTCTTTCGGCAATCCCAACCGCAATGCTGAAGCATTGCGCCACCCAAGAACCTGTGCCAATAAATAGCTCCTGCAGGATTCACGCTTCACCACAGTCCGCCGCATACCATCTGGCACTTCATCCGACGTGATCTGCAACGCATCCGTTAGAATCAAGGGAGAGGGCAAGAAGACTCCGCGCCCTCTATGTCCTCTGTAGTGAAGAGGTTTTGGAAATGATCATCGGAGTCCTGGCCCTGCAGGGCGATTTCGACGCGCATCGCAGGCGGCTCGCAGAGCTGGGCGCTGAAGTTGTGCTCGTGCGCAAGCCCGAGCAGCTGGACGAGATCGACGGCCTGATCATCCCGGGAGGCGAATCCAGCACGTTCCTCAAACTGCTGGGCGATGCGGGATTCGAGAAACTGAAGCAGTTCGTCCATACCAAACCCACGTTCGGCACGTGCGCGGGCGCTATCTTGTTGGCGGCTGAGGTCGAGAATCCCCAGCAGACCGGCCTCGGCGCGCTCGATATCCGCGTTCGCCGCAACGCCTACGGACGCCAGATCGACAGCTCGATCCGCGAAGGCAGGTTTTTGACCCCCTCTCGCTCTGGCGATCCTCACGACGGAGCGCTACGCGAGTCGCCGATCGAAATGGTCTTCATTCGTGCCCCCAAGATCGAGCGCNATCGGCCCGGGCGTCGAAGTCATTGCCACCGAAAGCGGCGATCCCGTCGCCGTGCGGCAAGGAAGAGCGATGGCGGCTACGTTCCATCCCGAGCTCTCAAGCGACCGGCGCGTGCATCAGGCCTTTCTTGACCTCGTCTCAAATGGAAATAAACGCTAACCGCGGGTAGGGAATCGTTCAAGAAATCCGAACCTGTAAATCAAAGTCCCCGCCCTCCCGCGGAAAGCGCGGGAAGGACGGGACACCCAGAATTTTCTTGACATCGGACTCGCGTAACCGTATAGTTACATATTATGCGTGACCGATCGGTTACATATTCGGCGCCCCGGGCTGCCGAGGCTACGTTTCAGGCTCTGGCCGATCCCACCCGCCGCGCCGTCCTCGATCTCTTGCGGCGGGGCAGCCCGCCCGCCNNNGATTGCAGGAGCCTTTCCGGTCTCGCGTCCGGCGATCTCCAAGCACCTGCGGCTGTTGCGCCGGGCTCACCTGGTGCGTGAGCATCGCGAAGGCCGTCACCGCGTGTATGAACTCAATCCTGAGCCTCTGCGCGCCGTCGACTCGTGGCTCAACCAGTACCGTAGTTTCTGGAGCGCGAGCCTGACCAGCCTGAAGGCCTTTGTAGAAGCTGAACACGCGCGGGAGTCGAATGCTCCCGCCGGTCCCAAGGGAATCCGAACGCAGCAGCAGAAGTCCGAATGATGATGCGAATACGTTGCAAGCAAAATTGCGAAATGAAAGGAACAAAGCCATGACTAGATCCATTCGTGTTGCTCTCGCACTGCTCGTAGCGCTGACCGCCACGGCGCTCCTCGCTCAGTCCGATGCGGAGAGGGGTTTCGATCAACTCAAGTCGCTCACCGGCTCGTGGGAAGGGAAGGCGTCGGAGGGAAAGGCAGTACAGGTTTCTTTCCGCACCACCGCCGGCGGCTCGGCCTTGATGAGCGAAATCCTAGGTCAGGGCAGCGAGGACATGATTACCATGTTCCATCTCGACGGTCCCAACCGGCTGCTGATGACGCACTACTGCGGCGCGGGCAATCAGCCGCGCATGCAGGCCAGCGTCTCCCCAGACGGCAAAACCCTCGCCTTTGATTTCATCGACGCCACCAACCTCGCCAGCCCCGACGCGGGTCACATGCGCCGCCTGGTGATCGCGGTGCTCGATGCGAACCACCACACCGAGGAGTGGACCTTCGCCGACCACGGTAAAGAGATGAAGGAAGTTTTCGATCTGCACCGCAAGGCCATGTAGGACACATGCCACGAAGCATCGGCGCACCGTAGGACTGAGGAGCAACTATGGCTTCGACACATATCACGCCCGATCGCGACGCGGTGGTCAGCGAGATTGAGATCGTCGCGCCGCCCGAGCGCGTGTTTCAGGCCTTGATCACACGCGAGCAGGCGCTGCAGTGGGGATCGAACGAAGGCTTCGAGATGACGCACTGGGAAATGGACCCGCGGCCGGGCGGGAAGTGGCGCATCATCTCCCACGAGAAAGCGGGCAACTATCCTCCCGGTATCAGCGAGTTTGATCACCACGGCGAGGTGCTGGAAATCGATCCTCCGCGCGTGCTCGCCTATTCGTGGTTTGCCAACTGGCACGAGCAGCCTTCCCACCGCACCGTGGTGCGCTGGGAGCTCACGCCCACCCCTGCGGGCACACGGGTGCGCGTGACGCATAGCGGACTGACGCAACTGCCGGCGGCTTGCACCGCCTACAGCCAGGGTTGGCCCGGCCTGGTGCAGGCCCTTAAGAACTTTTTCGAGAAATGACAGGAGCACTTTATGGCTACGACAGCAGTCACTCCCGACAATGATGCCGTCGTTACGGAAGTTCACATCGCCGCGCCCCCGGATCGCGTGTTCCAGGCGCTGATTGATCCCAGGCAGGTCATGCAGTGGTGGANCCAGTAAGGAATGCCAGATCGAGTCGTTCACGATGGAGCCGCGCAAGAACGGGCGCTGGACCTACGACACCCGCGACAGCGCGATCAACGTGAACGGTGTCAGTAAGTTTCACTGCGAAGGGGAAGTGCTGGAGTACGATCCTCCGCGGCTGCTCGCCTACAGCTGGATCGCCAACTGGCACGATGACAAGGCCCTACGCACGGTGGTGCGCTGGGAGCTGACACCGAAGAGTGGCGGCACGGCCTTGAAGGTCACGCATAGCGGGCTCGCCCAGGAAGCCACAGCACGGCGCGACTATGCAGGCGGATGGCCGGGCGTGGTCGGCAACCTCAAGAAATTCGTGGAGACGTAGGCCTATGGCAACTTTCGCAGTCAGTCCCGACCAGGATGCGGTCACAGCCGAAATCTTCATCGCCGCGCCGCCCGAGCGTGTCTTCCAGGCCATCACCGATCCCAGCCAGGTTCCTCGCTGGTGGGGCCATCAGGGCATGTATCGGACTACGGAGTGGAAGGCCGATCTTCGTCCCGGCGGCAAGTGGTCGAGTGTGGGCGTCAATGCCGATGGCAAGCCTTTTCGCGTCGATGGCGAGTACCTGGAAGTGGACCCGCCGCGCCGGCTAGTTCACACCTGGATCGCCAGTTGGACCGGCACATTGAAGACGGTTGTACGCTGGGAGCTCGAGCCACAGAGCGTGCACGACCTGCACACGACCGGCCCGCGCCGGGCGGGCACGGGAACGCTGGTCAAGATCCGCCACGAAGGCTTCGCTGTTGCACCCGGGGCGGCTACCAGCCACGGCGAGGGATGGAAGCACATCCTCGGCTGGATGGAAGGCTATTTGGAAAGGGGCGAGACGGTCGACACGCGCGCGCCGGTGCCGTAGGAGTGTGCGGGCGGATGACAGAGCCTGCGTAATCGGGGCAGTGTCGCATCCCCGGGGCGGAAAAAACTCACATCCAAGTCCCCGCCCTGTCCTCCAAAGAACGGAGAGATAGGGACGGGACACACAGCAGCTCGAAGCTAAGAGGCTCGAAACCTTCCACCGCGTTATACTTGCACTATGTCTGGGGGTTCGCAAAGCGATCGGCAGAAGACCTTCTACCTGGAAACCTTTGGCTGCCAGATGAATGTGCATGACTCGGAAAAGGTCATCGGCACGCTCGTGCAGCAGGGATATCGCCAGGTGGAGACGGTCGACGAGGCCGACCTGATCCTCTACAACACGTGCTCGATCCGCGACAAGGCGGAACAGAAGGTCTTTCATCGCCTGGCCGATTACAAGAAGCTCGAGGCGCAGGGAAAACGCTTCGGCGTGCTGGGCTGCGTGGCGCAGCAGGAAGGCGAGAAGATTTTCGAGCGCGCTCCGCATGTGTCGCTGGTGTGCGGCTCGGCGTCGTACCGCAACCTGCCCGAGATGCTCGTGCAGATTGAGGCAGGGAAGCGCGCCACCGGGCTCGACGACCGCCAGACCGACGAGTGCTTCGAGACGGAGTTCACGGCGCGCACGAATCCCTACCGCGGATACATCACCATCATCGAGGGCTGCGACAAGTTCTGCGCCTACTGCGTGGTGCCGTTCACGCGTGGCAAGGAGCGCAGCCGGACGTCGGAATCGGTGCTGGCCGAAGGGCGCCAGATGTCCGATCTCGGTTATACAGAGATCCAATTGCTGGGGCAAAACGTGAATTCGTATAGAGATCCGGCAGGGAAGCAGACGTTCGCCGAACTGCTGGCCGCGGTGGGCGAGGTGCCGGGCATACAGCGCGTGCGTTTCACGACTTCCCATCCCCGCGATTTTGGGCGCGACATCGTCGAGGCGATCGACGCCGTGCCCGCGCTCTGCGACCACGTCCATCTGCCCGTGCAGAGCGGGTCGACGCGCGTGCTGAATGCGATGCAGCGTCTTTACTCGCGCGAGCAGTATCTGGAGCGCATCGCGTGGATCAAGGCGGCGAAGCGGGAGATTAGCATTACTACGGATGTGATCGTCGGTTTCCCGGGCGAGACCGAGGCGGACTTCGAGGAGACGCTAACCCTGCNTCGATGAGGTGGGCTACGACGGCGTGTTTTCGTTCAAGTATTCACCGCGGCCGAACACGCCGGCGCTCGCTCTAGACGACCCAATTCCCGACCAGGAAAAGGCGCGGCGGCTGGAAGTGCTGATGAGCAGGCAGAAGGAGATTCAAAACGAAAACAACAAGAAGCATATCGGCGTGATATGTGAAGTGATGGTTGAAGGCAGAAATGATGCCCGCGGGCAGTGGATCGGGCGCACGTCCCAGAACAAGACCTTGAACTTTACTGCTCCCGAGAATGCAGCGCCCAAGGTGGGAAGTTACGTCCCGGTCAAGACAACGATGAGTTTTCCCAACAGCCTGGCGGGGGAAATGGTGGTATAAGGGAAGAGATTTTTGATTGCTGATTGGCGATTGTTGATTGAAAACCGTTCGGTGTGGAGGTTCAATCAGCAATCAGGGAGTTAACAATCAAAAATAGGTTCCCCGGAGGGCACGATGGAAGTGGAGATGACTATCCGCGGACTGATGATGGACCCCGTCTCGAACATGCCCATCGTGATCCTGAAGGACATTTCGAGCGATACAGTGTTACCCATCTGGGTCGGGGGCTACGAGGCCAACGCGATTGCCCTGGAAATGGAGAAGGTTAGCACGCCGCGGCCCATGACCCACGATCTGATCAAGAATGTCCTCACCGGCCTGGAGACCCAGGTGCGCAAAGTAGTGGTGACGGAGTTGCGCGATGACACGTTCTACGCCGTGATTTGGCTGGAGCACGATGGTTCGGTCATCAGCATCGACTCGCGTCCGTCGGATGCGCTGGCGCTGGCCCTACGGGTCGATTGCCCGATTTTCGTCGACGATGGCGTGCTCAAGAACTCCAAGCTCGCCGCCAACCTTAACGAGCGGGTCACCAGCGAAGAACTGCGCAAGTGGCTCGAAGGCCTGAACGACGAGGATTTAGGCAAGTACAAGATGTAGAGTTCAGACTAGAATTGTGGCCGGGCGCCGAGTGACCCACAGCTTGCGCATCAATCGGCCAAACAACCAGACCAGAATCACCACCCCACACAGAAATTCCAGCAGCTGCCATCTCAAGAAGGCGGTTCACAGTTGTAGGCAAAGAGGGTGGGAAGTGAGTGAGGCAGATCACTGGCCGGCGCTCATGAGGCGGCACCAAAGTCGGCTACTTTACATAATACCGGTTATCGGACTCTGTATGGGGTGAGCCTGGGTCGCTAACTTCCGGCGGCAATCTTCTGAGGGGCTGAGCACAATCGACGCGTGTTGCCTAACGTAGATCCCGTGACGGCGAAGCGCTGCGCGCCGCGACCGTTTCATTGTCCGGATTGGGTCTATCAGACGTACCGCTCAGTAGCGGCGGTTTGAGACTGCGGACTGGAGCGCGGCTCGGTCAGGGTGTACTTGAGCAGGCAAAAGAGGGCGCGGACACCGTCCTTCCAGCCGATCTTTTTCCCTTCCTCGTAAGTGCGTCCCCAGTAACTGATGCCCACTTCGTAGACGCGCAAGCGCCGCTTACCGATCTTGACCGTAATCTCCGGCTCGAAACCAAAGCGGTCTTCCTCGATGGGGATGGACTGGATGACCTCGCGGCGGAAGACCTTGTAGCAGGTTTCCATGTCGGTCATGTTCATGTTGGTGAGGGCGTTGGAGAGTAAAGTTAGCAGCCAGTTCCCCACCGAATGCCAGAAGTAGAGCACGCGGTGCGGGCCGCCGCCTAGAAAGCGCGATCCGTAGACGACGTCGGCCTTGCCTTGGATCAGAGGTTCCAAGAGCACCGGGTATTCGGCGGGGTCGTATTCCAGGTCCGCATCCTGAATGATGACGAAGTCGCCGGTCGCTTCCTGAATCCCGCGGCGCAGAGCGGCTCCCTTGCCCATGTTCTTAGGCTGGAGGTAGACGCGAATCTGCGGATGGGCTGCGGCAAGCTCGGCCAGAGTGTCGCGCGAGCCGTCGCTGGAACCGTCGTCGACGCAGATGAGTTCCAGATCGAGCGGCACGGCGAGCACGCCCGCCACCACCTCGCGCAAAGTGGCGTGCTCGTTGTAGACGGGCATAACGACCGAGAGTTTCATGAACAGTCCACACAGTAAAGGCGATGCAGGCTAACGTCAAGGAAGCGCGATGATTCCCTCGCTTGAGGGATGGGCAGCCCTTCTTCCCCAAGCAAGACTAGTGTCAGAGGTGGCTGACAGGAGTGTCCGCCCCACACGCGTCGGACCCGTAGAACACAATCCGCGGATGGAACAGCGTGCCGGCAACGCGTGTGGCGATGGCGATCAATTCCCTCTGTCCATAGAACACCTTGACCTGGCGGGCACGGGAGAGTTCGGGAAGGTTGACGGGGCGTCCGGCACGGATCCGGGCGGCGTTGCCCTCGTCAGCGGTTACCGACGGAAATTCCGGCAGAAGCTTGCGCGGATGCACGAAAAGATCTAGGACAGCGCCATTCCGCGCGGCCTCTTCCACCTTCTCCAGTGTGTGTGCATCTTCGAGGGTGAACTCGGCGACGGCGGTGCGGCGCAGCGATTCGAGATGAGCTCCGCAGCCGAGCAGCACGCCCATGTCGTGTGCCACGCAGCGCATGTAGGTTCCTGAAGCCACGCGGGCGCGAAAATGAGCGCGTTCGCCTTCCACTCGAAGAATTTCGAACTCCTTGATCTCGACCTGCACCGGCTTCAGGACCACCTCTTTCTGCTTGCGTGCCAGCTTGTAGGCGGGTACGCCGTGAATCTTCTTGGCGGAAAACGGCGGCGGGACCTGCTCGATCACACCGCGGAATTTCGCTGCTGCTTCGCGCACTTGCTCGAGGCTCAGGCTCACCGCATGGGCGGGACCGACGGCCTCGCCTTCGGCGTCGTAGGTGTCGGTGGCGAATCCGAAGCGAATCGTCCCTCCATACGTTTTTTCTGACGTGGTGTAGAACTGGGCCAGGCGCGTGAGACTGCCGGTCACCAGCGGCAATACGCCGGTGGCCAGCGGATCGAGCGTTCCCAGGTGGCCGACGGAGCGCTGCTGCAGGATACGGCGCACGCGGTTGACCACGTCATGGGAGGTCATACCGGCAGGTTTATCGATAATGAGGACGCCGTTCATGCGGGATTTGGTAATTTAGTGATCGGGTAATTGAAGAGCCAGCCGTAGTCGTCGAGTTCGAGGAGCAGACGGCCCCCTTCGTCAAATTACTAAATTATCAAATTACTGAATTACTCAATCCGACATGTTTCCGATCCGCGATGACCAGCCGCGATACAGTACGCCGTATGTGAACGGCTTCCTGATCACTCTCAACATTCTCATCTATCTCTATCAGTCGTTGCTCGATCCGCGCAGCTATGAACAGGTCGCCCGCCAGTTTGGAGAGGTGCCCGCTCATTTGGCGGCATTTCTGGCGGGATCGCCGCGGTATTCGCTGCCGGCAGTCGTGATTCCCTTCTTCACGTCGATGTTTCTGCATGCCTCGTGGATGCACGTGCTAGGGAACATGTGGTTCCTGTACATTTTTGGCGACAACGTCGAAGACTACCTTGGACATTTTAAGTATCTCGTGTTTTATCTTCTCTCCGGGTTAATCGCTATGACCACCCAGGTAGCGATCTACCCGCACTCGAACGTTCCCACGGTGGGCGCAAGCGGGGCCATTGCCGGAGTGCTTGGGGCATATTTCGTCCAGTATGGGAAAGCGCGGGTGCTCACTTGGTTTCCGCCGATCTTCTTTTTCTACCTGCCGGCGTGGATCATGTTGGGTTACTGGTTCGTGCTGCAGTTTTTGAGTGGGGCCGCGACCCTATCAATGGCGCACGCGGGCCGCGATGTTGGCGGAGTAGCGGTTTGGGCACACGTGGGGGGATTCGTCGCGGGCGTCGTGATGATCAAGCTGTTTCCCGAGCGCAGGCGGAGATATCCGTACGCGTATCAGTAAATCTTGTCAGCAAAAGGATCCACTTCTGGCGCAATCAGCGCGCGAGGAATGAGGCACCCGCGAAGGTCCTAGAGCATCCCGTCGTTTGGTTAGACGGCAGGGATCCTTCTACGCAAAGAGGCGCTCGGCAGTGCGAGCGCCTCTTCCTCTTCACTCAGGACGACCAATGACCGCAGTGTCTCGTCACTTCTTAGGCCGGGACTCGGGCGGCACCAATCCGGCGACGCGATAGTAAACGACGAGCTGACCGTAGTGTTCGCCGCAGTGCTCGATCAAGCCGTACGCCATGTCTAAGACTCGCACTTGCTGATTGGCAAAGGGATCGACAAGCAGATCAGCCATCCCTTTGTCGCCTTTGGCTTGGATCGCTGCGGCGCCGTCGGCAAAGGATTTTTTTACGAACGCGACAATGTCAGCTTTCGTCTTGTATAGGTCGCGCTTGGGATCTTCCGTGGCAGGCATCGGCTTTCCCATCGCCGGATTGATGAAAAAGTAGTTTGCGCCCGCCATGTGCAGCAGTTGCTCGGCGAACGTGCGCTGGGCAGGATTGGGCTTGAAATCATATTTGTCTTCGGGGAAATCTTCGGCCATGGCGATGAGTTTGCGGCCGATATCGTTCCAGGAGTCGAGCACGACCTTGGACGGACTGTCGGCGGGCTTGACGGCGGTGTCTTTCTTCACGGCCTCTTGCGCGCGAGCGGGAAGAGCTAGGGTTGCGAGCAGGACGGCGGCGAGAAGGGGCAGCTTCATCATCGTGGTTTTCATCTTCGTCTCCTTGGAGTGTGGGTTGGCGGTCGTCATTGTACTTGGACTTTGTTTGAGGCAAAAGGCGAGCGCCTAGAGAGTGCCGGCGGTGGGCAGAATCTCGAGATTCTCGATGGTGGCATTCGCGGGCAGCAGAATCGCTTTCACCACAGCCTCGGCCACCATTTGTGGCGACATCATCTTGTGCCGGGGCGCCTGTGGCCACAGCGTTTTCCAGATGTCGGTGTCGGTCGCCCCTGGAAGAAGCCCGATCACGCGGATGCCTTTGGGGCGTAGTTCCTCGCGCAACGTGTTGGTGAGTCCCATGGCTCCGTGCTTGGAGGTGTTGTAGCCAGCCGATCCAGGGAAAACGCGGTTGGCGGCGATGGAGAGATTGTTGACGATCGTGCCGCCACGTTTCATGAGGACTAGCGCGGCTTGCGTGACGAGAAACATTCCGTCCAGATTGGTTTCCATCACACTCTTCCACACTGGAAACGGAAGCTTCTCCACGGGAAGGTTGGCATGGGCAATGCCCGCGTTGTTGATGAGGATATCGAGCTGCTTGAATTCGCGCCGGACAGCACGAAAGAGGTCATCGACCGAGTGGGGATCGCGCACGTCGCAGACCTGCTCCAATACGCGGATCTTGGCACGTGCTAGTTCCCTGCCGACGCGAGTCAATGCGGACGCGTCGCGGGCCGCGAGGATCAGGGTGCAGCCTTCCGCAGCCAGAGCATGAGCGATGGCGAGGCCGATGCCGCGCGTCGCACCGGTGATGAGGGCGACTTGGTCAGCTAGAGGTTTTCGTTCCTTAAGCGCCGATCGTGTTGGCAAAGGAGCGCCTTCAGTCAGTCGTAAGAGCTGGGATTGGCCCAGCCAGACAGCCGAGTGGCGGCTGTCCCCGCCCTTCATTATCCGCTGCCGGCAAACGTAGTGGGATCCCTTGTCCGCTAGACGCCATTCGGCCGCTGGCGGATCAGCGACAGGAATTCCGTGCGCGTTTCTTCTTCGTTGCGGAAGCAGCCCAGCATGGACGAAGTGACCGCAGCCGAGTGCTGCTTTTCGACTCCGCGCATCATCATACACAGATGCCGCGCTTCGATGACCACTCCTACCCCTTGCGGCTCAACGACGCTCTGAATGGTCTCGGCGATTTGCGTGGTCAACCGTTCCTGAATCTGTAAACGGCGCGAAAACAGTTCGATGAGGCGCGGAATCTTGCTTAACCCGATGACGCGTCCGTTGGGGATGTAAGCCACATGCACCTTGCCGAAAAACGGCAGCATGTGGTGCTCGCACAAGCTGAACATCTCGACGTCTTTGACGATCACCATCTCGTCGTAGCTCACCTTGAACAACGCGCCCTTGAGCAGCGCCTCGGGATCTTCGCTGTAGCCCTTGGTCAGGAATTGCAGGGCCTTGCGCACGCGTTTGGGAGTGCTGGTGAGGCCCTCGCGCTCCGGATCTTCGCCCAGGCGGATGAGCATCTCGCGCACCAGGTCTTCAAAACTGGCGCTGGTGAGGGTAAGTGGTTTCGTCATCTCTTCAATCGAGGCTGGTTTCATAGTGATATATTCGGCTGGCCCTTCCCTTCCTTCGCTTGCTATGCGGCTAGCGGCGGGCTTCAACCCCACCCGTGTACTCGAAGGAATTCATCATGGTCTCTTGCAGCTTCACTCTTTCCAGATGCGCCTGGCCGAAGCCGCGCTGCAATATTTCAAAGATTGCCACACACAGATTCTCCGTGGTCGGCACATCTTCCGCGAATTCTTTCAGCGTATTCAAATTCTCGAGATCGTAGCGGGAGAGCACTTCCCTTTCGACGAAACCGTCGAGATCGACGAGATTGCATACCATGCCGGTGCCCTCGTCCACAGGCCCGCTTACGGTGACTTCGAGGGCATAATTGTGCCCGTGTCCATAAGGATTGTTGCACTTACCAAAGGTTACACGATTTTCTTCCGCCGACATCTGGTCGCTGTGCAGGCGGTGCGAGGCCGAGAACGTGTAACGGCGGGTGAGGTGGGCGATCATGATTCTTAGCTGCTAACTAGTTCTTGGCTCGTAGCTCTTGGCTTAACCCCCTTCCCCATAGAAATCTACGAACAAGTCTGATGTCTCATAGACCCGCACCCGGTGCAACTGCGCCTTGTCGAGCTTGGGAGCAAGGCGCTGCCAGATGGCGATCGCGAGATTCTCAGTTGTTGGGATGCGAGTAAAGAACTCGGGAACTTCTTTGTTCAGGAAGCGGTGGTCCATGGCATCGAGCACTTCGCGGTGCATGATGTCCTTGAGCTGCTTCAGGTCGACGACAAAACCGGAGCGGGGATCGACTTCGCCCTTCACCGTGACTTCGAGCGTGTAGTTGTGCCCGTGGCCGTTCGGGTTGTTGCACTTGCCGAAGACGCGGCGATTCTCCTCCGGGGTGAACTCCGGGTTGTGATAGTAGTGCGAGGCGGAAAATTCGGCTTTGCGGGTTAGATAAACCATGGAATCAGTTGTCAGTTCTCAGTAGTGAGTAAAACCTCAGTGGTGCGATTCGAGCAGCGACGGAGTGCTTGCGCCGGCTGAGCGAAACGTCTTTGCATTTGGATCCGCACCTGAGTCCGAATCACGGTGCGGCGGCGCGGGTGCCGAGTAAACCATTCCCTTCCATGAAATGTTGCCGCTCGCGTGCGCTCGCTTGGAGCGCAGGAGCAGGTAGGCGAACATTGGCATGCCGAAGATCGCGCCGTTCACGAGTCCGTCGCGTCTGAAATTAGAGCACCTGAGGCGAGTGCACAGATAGACGAACAGGACGACATCAATACCGCCCAGCCAACGTGTCCACGCAAATGCTTTAATGAGCGCGATCAGAATCCAAGGGCTGACCCACATTAGCAGCGCCTTCGCGGCCAGCCAACCCGGACTCGGAAACAGCAGCGCCAGATTCTTCGTCCAGCCCTCGCAAAGCTGCCGGAAGTTGCGGTACATGCGGGTGCGGACGGCGTCGGCGGCATAGCGGAAGCGCAACTTGCGGCCGGACTGCTTCACGAGGCGTGCCAGAGCGACGTCCTCTAGAATTTCGCCGGCGATCGCCGCATGCCCGCGAACCGCATCATACGTGTCGCGACAGATGAGAACGTATTGTCCGTTCGCCGCCGCAATCGGCGAGGCCGGATCACTGACCTTCTTGGGCGGATACTGCCGCGCCAGTTCCGCAAAGACGACCGGCACGACGGCCATCTCCCAGAAGGTGACTGCGACCTGTTCGGGAGAATACGAAAGCAACTCCGCGCCGTTTTCCCTAGCTTCGGCCAATGCGCGGGCAAGCGAGCCCGGCAAATGCACCGTGTCAGCATCGGTAAAAAGCAGCCACTCGCCGCGGGCGGCGCGAGCCCCGGTCGCCACGGCATTGTTCTTGCCGGTCCAGCCCTCGGGCAGCGGGCCAGCGTCAATAACACGCACTGTCGGGAAAGAGGAAGCAATCTCGCGGGTGCGGTCCGTCGAATGATCGTCCACTACGATAAGTTCAAAATCCACGCCGGTTTGTGCGACCAGCGATTCCAGGCAGTCTCGCAGCGAGGCTTCCTCGTTGCGCGCCGGAACGATTACCGATATTGTAGGTGGCCGCGTCACTGTCTCCGTCACGGTCGGCTCAGATTCATTATTATAGATGCGTGACACGCATCGTTGTTACTTCTCGTAACGCGCTAACCGCAGCCATCCTGCTCGGGCTCGCAGCCTGCTACAGCGGTTCCCGCCCGCCGCGCATCGGCACTGCCGCCCCTGATTTCACGGTGCAGGACTCCGACCGCAAAGTCACGCTTGACCAGTTTCACGGCCAGGTGGTAGTGCTGAATTTCTGGGCGACGTGGTGTCCTCCCTGCGTGGAAGAGGTCCCGTCGCTGGTCGAGATGCAGCGGCGCATGAAGGCGAAGGGAGTAACCGTGCTGGCGGTGAGCGTGGACGTGGACAAGAATGCGTACGAGCGCTTCGTCAAGGACCACAATGTGAATCTGCTCACCGTGCGCGATCCCGACCAGAAGAGCCCCGCGCTTTATGGCACATTTAAGTTTCCCGAGACCTACGTCATCGACCGTAACGGCGTTATGCGGCGCAAGTTCATC
>OCOJ01045393.1_pt1 | contig 35529 bp, 25 predicted proteins | sample 1539251 | NCBI WGS metagenome assembly OCOJ01 (sample SAMN01911457, study PRJEB22624) | soil metagenome | biome: Soil | place: Malaysia | collected 2012-04-30 | depth RA_metagenome m
GCGCCAAGGCATCCACCGTACGCCCTTAGTAGCTTAACCATAAAACTCGCCGCACACGTCGTGCGCGCCCTCACGGGCCCGCCCGCCGTCTCCGGCAAATTCGCCATTTCGACAGGTAGCGCTTACTAAAGGGAACTTATGGTTAGACAAACGCCCGCGTCCTATTCAGACGCTTGCGTCTGCCTATGCCTCATTCGGTTGTCAAAGAACCTGGATCCCGCTCCCGGCGGAACCTCCGAACGCCTGCCATCGGCGTGCGCCTCTGAAAAGCGTCCGGAAAATAAAAAACCCGGCGTCGAGCGCCGGGCGCGTCCGTCCACGCAGGACGGACCTGCTCGCTGCTCGACCGTCTTTCTATCCGGTATTCGTAACCAACCTCACCTCGTAGGTCTGGAAACCGGGACACCGCTGCCCACTACTTACGCAAGGCCAGCGACCAGGAAGCAGTATAGCAAATGTTACAGCCGCGTCAAGCCCCCTATTCCGCCCTTTTTTCTCCACTCCCTGTGCAAATTCCCGCCCCTGTGGATTTCGCTGCGAGCCACTTTTGCCTCGGTTGCAGCCGCGCACGCGCCGCTAGCGGGAATTTCCCACATGGTTGTAGCGCAGGGCGTTCCAACCTGCATTCCGAGCGGCCGGCACGCTCCCACCGGCAACGACACTGCTGCCCACCGTGCATTGGAGCCCTGCGGTTTGTTCCCTTGAATTTGCGCTACAGCGGGTGTCAGTTCCGATGGTGGTGAGAAATCCCGGCTATTCCGGGAAGCCGGCTGGAGGCAGGCCTGGGGCGACTTTGAGCGCGTTCTTGTAATACAGCTTTTTCAGCACCGCGTCCGGCAGCTCCAGGCCATACAGCTTCCAGAAGGCGTGGTAGCCGCGATAATAGTCGAAGTACTCGTCCGCGGTTTCAAACGTGCGCCAGTAATACGGATACTCGTCGGGCTGGAAGCTGTCCTTCCCGAACAGAATGCGGTCCTGGTATTGGACAAAGAAGGCCCGGGCGGCGCGCGGCTGGCGGCCAAAATCGTACAGCACGGCGGCCACATCCATATAAACATTCGGCAGCCGGTCCATCAATTCGCCCGCGCGCGCCAAGTCGTTCGCGTGCCACCCGAAATGCGGCAGGATGTACCGTGTGCGCGGATGCCGCGCCAGCATGTTGTTGCGCTCGGTGATCAGCTCCTCGAAGGAAGGGAACTTGCTGCGGTCCTGGTAGCGGCGTTCCGGATACAGCGCCAGCTCCAGCCAGCGCTCGTTGTGCATATCAATGGGCTCAAAAAACTCCTGCGGGTCTGCCACATGAATCAGCACCGGCACGTTCAGCTCCGCGCATTTTTCCCAGATGGGATCGAGTTCCGGATCATCCACCTTCAAGCGCGAGCCATCCACCTTGGTCGCGCGCAGCCCGAGGTTCTTGAAGATCTTCAGGCCGATGGCGCCGGCCTTGATGTCCTCTTCGAGTTGTTTGGCGGCGCGCAGGCCGAAGCCTGGACCCACGTTTGTGAAGTCCACATTCGCGAACAAGAACATGCGGCCGGGAGCCGGGCTGTTCCCAATCACCGCGAGGCCCTGGCGCAGGCGGTCGCCCCAGGAGCCGCTGAGATTCACGATCAGCCGGATATTGTTCTCGTCCATCGCCTTGACCACCTTGGCGTACTGCTCGGGCGAGATGGGCGTGGGATGGTGGCTGTGAATATCAATCACCGGGAATCTGGCGCGCGCTACCAGGTGCTGCGGCACCACCAGGGTTGACCGCGGGTGGTAGTCCACGATGCTCGGCGGCGGCCACTCCGGTTGGCGCCCTTCCGCCGGGCGCGGACGCACCTGGCCCGGCGTTTCCGGCGCCTGGGCGCGGACAACGAACGTTACCAGCAGGGAGAAGAGAGCCGCAGCGAGAGCCAAGCGCGGAGCGAATCGCCGGACGCGAACCAGTGCCATGGTGTAGTCCCTCGTGAACTGGAAGAATGAGGCCACATGCTAACCCGAACGCGCCCAAACTCGCATGGTGAGCCTCTGCCCCGGATCGACCTGCCCGACATGCGGCGTTACCAAAGCTGTTCTGTCCAAGCTGCTGGTTTCGACAAACGACCGGGGCCGGGGAGAATCGCAAACTATTCCTGTTTCAGGGCGAGGATGGGGTCCACGCGCGCTGCGTGCTGCGCAGGCAGGTAGCAGGCCAGCAGGGCCACCGCCAATAGCAGCCCGGCCGCGCCGGCAATCACCACTGGGTCGGTGGAGTTTACTTCCGTGAGCATGCGGGAGAGCATGCGGCCCATCGCCCAGGCAGCGGCCAGTCCCAGCGCCAGCCCGGCCAGCGAGATGCGCAGGCCGTGCCCTAGCATCATTTGCAGCACTCTGCGCGGCGTGGAGCCCAGGGCCATGCGAATGCCGATTTCGCGCACGCGCTCGCCCACCATTAACGAGAGCGCTCCGTAAATCCCCAGCGCGGCAAGCAGCAGGCCGAACGCGGAGAGCGCAGAGATCAGCGCGGCGCTCAGGCGGTCCTGCTGGAGCGAATCCTGGTAGACACCGGCCATGGTGGATTCATCGAACAGGGCCAGATCGCGGTCCACGCGCCACACGGCATTTTCCACCGCGCCTTGTACGCTGCGCGGATCGCCGGCCGCACGCGCCATGAGAATCACATTCGCAGCCGCGGGTGACTCGGCGAATTGCGCATACGGCAGGTACCAGGTCTCCTTCGGCGCGCCGGGATCGCGGGAATCGAGAACGTCTCCCACCACGCCGACCACGGTGAGCCACGGAGCGCCGGGGCGATTCAGGCGCAGCCGCTTTCCGGTGGCTTCGGCGTTGGGAAAAAACTTGGCGGCCAGGCGAGCGCTCACCAGGACCACGGGTGGCGCTGCTTCGTTGTCCTGCTCGGTGAAATAGCGTCCGGCCAGGAGCGGAATGCCCATGGTGCGGCACAGTTCCGGCGTAACCAGCCGGTGATTCACCAGCGGGGTGCTGCCCTGGGGATCCTCCGGCTGGCCTTCGGCCACTACGGGCGCCCACCAACTGGCGTCACCCAGCGGATTGAGCGTGGTCACACCGGCGGAGAGCACGCCCGGGGCGGAGCCAGCTTCGTGCAGAATATCGCGCACCAGATTGCGCCTCGCCGCGGCCTGCCGATAGCGAGGCGCGGAGATGGAGACCTGCATGGAGAAGAGATGCGCGGCATCGATTCCCAGCGGACGCTGGGCCAGCGCCAGAAAATTCCGGATCATGAACCCGGCTCCAGCCAGCAGCGCCAGGGCCAGCATGAATTGCGCCACCACGAAGCCGTCCATCACCCAGCGCTCCCTGCGTCCCAGACCGGCGCGCGGACTGCTTTCGATGAGCATGCGGCCGTCAGCCTTGCCGCCGCGCAGCGCAGGAAGGAAACCGGAGAGCGCCCCGGCGAGCAGCCCCGCCGCTGCGGTGACCATAACCACCCGGGCGTCTAAGCTGTTGGACACGATGCCCAGTTGCCGCGAGAGGTTGGAGGGCACCAGCAGGCCCAGCCATCCGCCCAGCCAGGCTGCCAGGAGCAGTCCCGCGCAGGTGCCGGCCAGCGCCAGGGCCAGCGCGTCCACCAACGTACCGCGGAACATTTGCCAGCGCGATGCACCGAGGGCAATGCGGATGGCCTGCTCGCGGCGCCGGGTGACCGAGCGGGCCAGCAGCAGGTTGGCCACATTGGCGCTGGCCAGCAGCAGGAAGAAAACAGCCACTCCGGCGAGCGCCAGCGCGGCACCCTGGCGATTCTCCAGCAGATTGTCCATCAGTGTGGCCTGCGAGAAACCGAATCCGGCGGCGGTGTCCGGGAATTGATCGCGCACGCCTTTTGCCGCGGCATCGAGCACGGCTTGCGCGCTCTGGCGCGTGGCCTCCGGCTCGAGGCGGGCAAACACCGCGTAATCGCGGCTCAGGTCCCAGGGAGTGCTGACCGGGGTCCACACCTCCGCGTCGTAGGGAAACCGGAAACCCGCGGGCATGACGCCCACAATTGAATAGGGCCGCCCGTCCAGGTTCATCGTCTGGCCCGCAGCGCGCGCAACGCCCCCAAAGCGGCTCTCCGCCAGCTCGTGCGAAATTACGGCCACGCCGCTCTCTTCTCCCAGGCTCTCCTCCTCGGAACTCGGCCAGCGGCCGGCCGCGGGCGGTGTGCCCAGAGTGGGCATCCACCCGGGGGTGCAGTGGACCAGGGTGACGCGCTGTGGTGTGGACTTTCCGGTGAGCGTGACCTGCACATCCTCGAGGCCCACCAGGGCCGCGAGCGGTCCGCGCTCAGCCGCCGCAGTTTGGGCCAAGACATTGAATTCCCGCCCGCGGACGGTGACCTGGGAGATGCTTCCGTCGGGTTTGCGATAGCTGGCGTAGATGCGCAGGACGCGGTCCGCCTGACGGATGGGCAGGCGAGCATAGAAAGTGGCGTTCACCACCCCGAGCACGGCTGCGCTGCTGCCCATGGCCAGTCCCAGCGTCAAGACCACGACGGCGGTGAACGCCGGTTCATTCCAGGCGCGCCGCCAGGTAAGCTTCAGTTCGTCGGTGAGCCGCCCCATGGATTTCCCTCCTCGCCCTTGGTCACACCGCAACGCGTGGACCTGAGCAAGATGGCAACCAAGGCGCGGCAGCGCATCGCCTGTGGTATGAATCACTTACGGGCAATTCAGCAGTGTTCGAGAGCGGACGCTGCTCGCCCTTGGGACTTGGCGTCGCGTTGCAGGACAGGCTTGCAGCCGGGAATCGCAGTGGCGCTGCCCGCCGCGGCGGGCAGCGCGCTCTCACTACAGCATCGCCGCCGCGGCCCTTTGAAAGCAGGGCGCGGCCCTTCCTGCGTCAGGGTACACAACCAGCGCCTGTACTGTCAGCGAGGTTGCAACGCGGTTCTGCTTACCCCAGTTTGGGCGAAGACTGCTGCAGTTGGTGGAGAAGTTCCTTCGCCGCTGGCGGTGGGGCCACCTTGGCCTCGCGGACGATTTCTTCCGGGGAGAGCGACTTGCCGTACAAGTTCCGGTTGGCGTCGCCATCCGGACGCAGGGTTGAGCCTTCCAGGGAAATTCCCGCAAAGATGCCCCGCGCGCGGGAATAGGTCAAGATTTCGGCGCGCATGAACGCGTCCGTATCCGCGGAGGCGGTGCGTCCCACCGGGCCGGCGGCCGCGGAGGCGTCTGCGCCGAGCTTCACTTTGCTCTTCAGCAGGCTGTGCGCTCCGGTGTCGTTCATGATCAGGAACACGAAATCCGTCGCTTCTCCGCCGATTTGCAGGCCGAAGCTGCCTCCTTCGAGCGCCATCATGGTCGGCGGGCCCCACGCGCCTTCATAGTCTTTGCCCGAGCGGCAGACCATCGCGCCGCGGCCATACGCGCCGCCGAAGACGAACGCCGCCTTCAGCACCGTAGGCATCACCACCACGCAGCGCGCGTGATCCAGGATTCTCTGCGGGATGTCGTCCGGCACGTCCAGAATTTCCTGCATCACGCGCCCGGCGTTCTCCACCCGCTCGCGTTCGGTTCTTCCTTCATCCGCTCTTGCCGGCAGAAACGGCGCTGCCATGAAAACCGCGGCCAGTACTGCGATCCATCGCATCATGAATTCCCTCCTCAGTTGTGGTTTCACGCGGAGCACTGCGTCATCCCCCGCTCCGCTCCTCCCATCAGGACGCCCGTGGCGTCCCGGTCCATCCCAGGGGCACCCCCTGTGATGGATGCGCGCAAGGCGCCACCAGACAGTCTGCAATCCGGTTTCCGATGTGGATGGTCCGTATGTTATTGAAATACAATAACCTACGCATGCTGCTGACGCTGCGCCGATGGCTTTCTTCAGGGGTCGTGGAAGTTTTACCGGGTACTAGAACCACCCTCCGAAACACTGCGCAACATCAGGCGAAGCGCCAGCGGTGACACGGAAGGTGTCACAGAGTCGAGAAAGGGAGAAGGCTACTGCGCCGGCTGGAGAGAAGGAGGCGGCAATCAGTGCCCATCCTCCGCGACTGTGTATCTATCCGGTTTCGTTGAAAACAAGAAACCTGCTGCCGTCGCACAAGCTGTCCGCTCCGTCTCCGGGTGTAGAATCCCTCCACTGTGGGAGATACCCCGCCGGAAGCCGCCCAGGTCGGCCGGTTGCTTGGACCATACCGCCTCGCGGCGCAAATCGGCGCCGGCGGAATGGGAGAAGTGTACCGTGCGCATGACGAGCGGCTGGACCGGGACGTGGCCGTAAAGATTCTCCCCGCGGCCCGTGCCGTGGACGAAGCCGCCCGCAACCGCTTCCGCAAAGAGGCCCTGGCCCTTTCCAAACTGAATCATCCCAACATCGCCACCATCTTCGATTTCAGCACCTGCGAGGGCCGGGACTACCTGGTGATGGAGCTGGTGGAAGGCGAATCGCTGGCCGCGCGCATCGGCAGCCAGCCGCTCGCGGAGAAGGAAATTGCCTCCGCCGGGGCGCAGATTGCGGACGCGCTGGAAGAAGCCCACGAGCACGGCGTGGTGCATCGCGACCTGAAGCCCGCAAACATCGTGATCACGCCGAAAGGGCGCGTGAAAGTGCTGGACTTCGGCCTGGCCCGGCTGTTGCGAGTCCCCGGCGTGACGGATGTGACCGCCAGCTTTACCGCCACTCCCGCCGCCGCGGGTACGCTTCCCTACATGGCGCCGGAACAGTTGCAGGGAGAAGAAGCGGATGCGCGTGCGGACATCTATGCCCTGGGCTGCGTGCTCTACGAGATGTCCACGGGCCAGCGCCCTTTTCGCGACGAGCTCCCTACACGCCTGGTGGACGCGATCCTGCACCGCCCGCCGGTGGCGCCGCGCGCGCGCAACGAGCGGATCTCCCCCGGCCTCGAGCGCGCCATATTGAAGTGTCTGGAGAAGGAGCCGGGCCTGCGCTACCAGACGGCCAAGGAACTCGCTGTGGATTTGCGCCGGTGCGTGCAGCCTTCGTCTATCTCCGAGGTGCAGCCCGCCCGGGAACCTGCCGTTCCCCTACGGCACTTGCCGGCCAAGGCGGTGCTGGTGTCCGCCGCGTTGCTCCTTCTTGTGCTCGTGGCTGGACTTGCCATCGGGCTGAACCTGGCGGGATTGCGCGACCGCTTTTCGGGCCGAAGCACTTCGGGACGGATTGAATCCCTGGCCGTGCTGCCGCTGGATAATCTTTCCCACGATCCACAGCAGGACTACTTCACCGACGGGATGACCGAGGAACTCACCGCCAACCTGGCGCAGATTGCTTCGCTCCGGGTGATTTCCCGCACCTCGGTGATGCAGTACAAGGGGACGCACAAGACCATGCCGGAAATCGGGCGGGAATTGAAAGTGGACGCGCTCATCGAAGGCTCTGTTCTCCGCGCCGGGCAGCGCGTGCGCATCACCGCGCAATTGATCCGCGCCGCCGCGGACCAGCATCTCTGGGCCAAGAGCTACGAGGGCGACCTGGGGGACGTGCTGGCGCTGCAAAGCACCGTGGCCCGCGAAATCGCCAGAGAAATCCAGGCGGCGCTCACTCCCCAGGACCAGGCGCGGCTGGCCAGCGCGCGCAAAGTGGACCCGGAAGCGTACGAAGCCTATTTGCGAGGGCGGCATTTATGGGAGCAATCCAACGGCGCCGACCTCCGGAGGAGCATTGAGTTTTACAAACAGGCCTTGGCTAAGGATCCGAATTATGCTCTGGCCTATGCGGGCCTCGCAGATAGTTATTCGATGCTTTCGGATTTTTACCTGCCGCCCCGTGAGGCCATGCCCCAGGCGTCCGAGGCTGCCAAGAAAGCCCTCGCGCTTGATGAATCGCTGGCCCAGGCCCACAACGCTCTGGCCGAAATCCACTTTGTCTATGACTGGGACTGGCCGGGAGCGGAGCGCGAATTCCAACGGGCCATCGCGCTCAATCCCAATTTTGCGGACGCGCACCATCTCTACGGCCAATGCCTGGCCGCCCTGCGGCGGCCCGCGGAGGCGGCCACTGAAATCAGGCGCGCGGAGCAACTGGCTCCCTTCTCCGGGCAGGTTTACGTCAGCGCCACTTCCGTGTTCTGGCTGTCCCGCCAGTACGAAGAATCGGTGGCGCATGCGCGGAAAGGACTGGAGATTGACCCTCAAAACGCCCAGTTGCACGCCCAATTCAGCTTGACCCTCGCCAGTAAGGGCCAGTTCGACGAAGCCATCCGCGAGGGGGAGACGGCCAGAAAACTGGATGAGAGCCCCATCCTATACGGCTTTCTCGGGACCACCTATGCGCAGGCGGGCAGGAGGGCGGAAGCCAGAAAAGTCAGAGACACCCTGGCGGCCAACATGAGCCGCAACTACGTCTGCCCGTATGAAATCGGCACGATCACTCTCCTGCTGGGCGATAAGGATGGGTTTTTCCGCTGGCTGGACAGGGCCAGCGAGGTCCGTTCCGTTTGCATGCCCTTCTTGTGGACGGACCCGCGCCTGGATTCCGTCCGCGGCGACCCGCGCTACGAGGAATATGTTCGCCGCATGAAATTCCCACAGTGAACCTACCCTTCATCCCGCCCGCTCAGTTGACGCTCCCTCCGGCCCTGCGTAGCATGATTCTTGCGCTCGTGCCTTCTGGGAGCGCGCCTTCGCATGCCCCGCTGGACGCAACTTCCTCGTCCTATTCTCACCGTGGCGGCGGTAATCCTGGCTGCGGGCGCCACGCTCTATAGCGCGCTCTGGATGTATGCCGTCCGGCACCAGCAGCCACCCGTGGAGATCGGTTACGACCCTGTATCCGGGTTCTTTCCTCGTTGCCAGCAGGTCGAGAGCATCTATCCGAACAGCCCCGCGCAACGCGCCGGCCTGCGCCCTGGCGATTGCCTTCTGGCCGTCAACGACCGCTCCGTCGTGTCCACGGATGTCCTCGACGAAGCATGGTGGAATGCCCGGCCCGGTGATGCGGTGGCGCTCACCATTGAGCGTTCGGGTGTCCCCGACACGCTGACTCTTCATGCGTTCTTCCGGGCGCGTCAATCGAAGTCGCAGGAGGGCCTGGCACGATCCTCGGCGGCCGAGGTGTTGGGTTCGTATCCCGCCCCCTTTCTGCTGGTGGGGATCGCCGTGCTGTTTCTCCGCCGGGAAGATGCAAACGCCTGGCTGCTCGCACTGGTGCTGTGCGCGTTTATCGGCGCAGCGCCACTGCCGGCTGTTTTCTACTCGCTGCCGTCCAGTGTGCGCCCGTTTATGACCGGGTTCCGTGCGACCTTTCAGGGATTGCTGGGAGCAATTTTCTACATCTTCTTCGCCGTTTTCCCGGCGCCATCGCCTCTGGAGCGGTACGTTCCCTGGTTCAAATGGGTCGCGCTCGCCTGGAGCGCGTCGGTCATCCTTCCCGGCCTCCGAAGAGGAGAGATGACTCCGCCCCTCATTCTAGAGAGCTGGACCGGGCCCGCAGCGGCTCGGGCGTATGTCCTGACCTACGTGTACGGGTTCCTTTTCCTGGGCGTGGTAGCGCTCATCGGCAATGCCCTCAACACGGCCAACCCGGTGGTATCACGAAAGAGCCGGCTCATCCTGTGGGGGACCGCGGTGGGGGTGGTGCCCGTGGTGGCGGAAAGGGCGGCGATGGACTTCGCCCGCATTCAGCCTCCCTTCTGGATCGATACAGCCGTCATCCTGGACCTCGCCATTTTCCCGCTGACCTTCGCCTATGTGGTGGTCAAGCATCGCGTGATGGAAATCCCTCTTCTGCTGAAACGCAGTGCGCGCTACGTCCTTGTCCAGCGCGGATTTCTCGTTCTCCTGATTGTCGTGGCGGCGGCCATGATCGCGATCTTCACGCGGACATTGGGGCCGCTCCTCCCCGCCGGTTCCGACTGGGGCATGGCCGCGAGCGCGGTCTTCGGGATTCTGCTCGTGTGGGCTTCCGAGCCGCTGATCCGCCGCGGCACGGAGCGCATTGATCGCGCTTTCTTTCGCAGCGCCTACGATGCCCGCGTCATCCTGCGCGACCTCGCGGAACGAACGCGCCGGGTGAGCGACCGCAGCCAGCTTGCCGCGCTGCTCGAACCCCATATCCGCGACGCATTGCATCCGAAGTCGCTGGCCGGATATCTGGAAGGGAAGGATGGCCGTTTGACCGCGGAATTCGGCGAGGTACCCCGGGGGATCGCCACGCTTGACCCCGCTCTTCCCCTGCTGGGCGAACTCGCCCGCCGGGGAAAGCCGTGGGAAGTGCCGCCTCCGGAAGTGCGGGGCGCTGGAGATATTTCGCCGCTGGAACCGCTCGCGCCAGAATGCCTGGTCCCCATTCTGGGCCGGGACGATCGGCTGATCGGCCTGCTCGTCCTTGGCGAGCGTCGCTCCGAAGAACCTTACTCCACCGAGGACGCTGGTCTTCTCGCTTCCGTCGCCAGCCAGGCCGGAATCGCGCTCGAAGGCATCCGCCTGGCCGAAAACATCACCGAGCGCATGGAGGCGGAGCGCCGCGCCGCCCATGAAGTGGAGATTGCGCGCGACGTGCAGTCCCGGCTGTTCCCGCAGAATATGCCGCCGCTTGAAACTCTGGAATACGCGGGAGGGTGCGTGCAGGCGCGCGTGGTCGGTGGGGATTACTACGATTTTCTCGACCTCGGGCCCGGGAGGCTGGGCATCGTCCTGGCAGACATCGCCGGAAAAGGCATCGCCGGCGCGCTGCTGATGGCCAATCTCCAGGCCAACCTGCGCAGCCAGCACGCGCTGGCGCTGGAGGATCTGCCGCGGCTGCTCGAATCGGTGAACCGCTTGTTTTACGAGAACACCCCGGACGACCGTTATGCCACGCTCTTCTTCGCGGACTATTGGGACGGGGGGCGCACTCTGCGTTATGTGAATTGCGGCCACAATCCTCCGCTGATCCTGCGTGCCGGCGGCAGGCTGGAGCGGCTGGCCTCCACCGCCACTGTCCTCGGAATGTTCCGCAACTGGAAGTGCGAGCTGGTGGAGACCGCCCTGCATGCCGGCGACACGCTGGTGATGTACACGGACGGCGTGACCGAAGCGGTCAATGCGAGCGGCGATGAATTCGGAGAAGCGCGCCTGGTGGAAACTGTCCGCTCGTTGGCCGGCGCGAGCGCCCAGGCGTTGCTGGACGGAATTGTGGCCGCCGTCGAGCATTACAGCGGCGGCATCCAAGCCGACGACCTCACGCTCGTAGTCGCCCGGGCGAGATGAATCGGCGTCCGCTGGGCCGTTTTACTCCTGGACGCCACCCGCGGCCTTCACAGGCGCTGGCGCGGCCGTTTCCGCGGGCGGCTTCCAGCCGGCGGCCAGATGATCGAAGTGCAGCGCGGCGTTGAGCACCAGCATGAAGCTGCCCTCAGTTTCCTGCCGCCACAGGGGATTGATGGCGAAGAGCACCACGTGCCCGCGGCCCACCGGCACGTCCACCACCGCCGGGGTTTCCGCCAGTTCTCCTCCGCCGGCCAGCATGCCGCTGGCCCACAGGTTTTTCTCGGGAGCAAAGCGCAGTACCACGCGCGGCCAGAGCTGCGGCGGAGGAATCATCGCGCGCAGCAATTCACGCAGTTCGGGATCCACGTACGTTTCCTGCTCCACCTTCGAACGCTTCGGCTCCGGAGCCGGAGGATCCCACGGACGCCCTTGCGGAATATCCGGGTCGGTCAGCGAGCCGCGGCCGCTGGTGCGCCCCGCCTGTTCCCCGGGCGGCGGGCCGAACCCTCCCATGCCCCCGGAGAGCGAAACGTGAAGCACCGGGGCTTGGTTGAAGTACACCCCAAGGTGATCGTCATAGCCGTAGGCGATGGGGCTCTTCTTATCCGCCACGTCCGCGTTCACCACCGTGCCGCGCGCCTGGAGCTGCCGCGTCTGTGCTACGGAGACGTCTTCCGTAATTCCCAGATCAATGGGCAGCGCCACGCTCCCGCCGACGGAGATCAGCGCTCCTCCTTGCTCCACGAATTTTTGCAAATGCGCCGCGCCTTCCAGACCCAGGCCGCCGCGCACGTCCGCAGTCTGGTCCGGTGAATCGCCGAAGCTGGGCGTAAGGTTTGACTTTTGCCAGGGAATCCCGCCGCCGGAGTCTGAGCCATCGGGCAAAGTGCGCCGCGGCATGCCGCGCAGCATGCGCGCGACGTCCTGCGGCCCGGGCGGCAACAGGATGACGTCATACCGCGCCCTCAAATCTTCGGTGTTCCGGATATTCTCGTCGGAGATGTAAGAGTACGGAATCTTCCATTCATCCAGCATCAGCCGGTACCAGCCCTCGTTCTGCGTATTCACCCAGGTGTGCATCAGCGCGATGCGCGGCACGCCCACGGGGTGCCGCGCGACGGAGATGTCGCCGGCCACTGCTTCCACTTTCAGGCCCAGTTCGCGCGCGGCCGAGTCCAGCCGTCCGCGCAAATCGCCTCCCGCCGCGGGTATCACCAGCGCCCCGGCGTGGAATTTCTTTCCGTCCGCTTCAAACGCGTCCTCCGCTGCGCTCATGGCCACATCCTTGAGCCGGAAGCGGAGCGTGGCGATGGCCGGTTCGGCATTGGCGTCTACAATGTAGTTTTTCGCCGTCTCCGCGCCGGCCAGGCTTCCTGCGGCGCGCGCCGGCGCCGCCACCAGCGTCATCCCCGCCTTCAGAATCGCCGCATCCGTCACGCGTACCGTATTCACGTTGCGCAGCGGCCCGAGCGTCCATCCGGTGTCGTCATACGGCCGCGGATCATTTGTGGAGTAGTACTGTGTGTCCAGCAGCATGTCTGCCATGCGGCTGTACGGCTGGTCCATGCGCACCACATAACTGCCCGCGGGCAGATGCATGGTCTGCGGTTCTTTTTTCTCGGGCTTTTCGGCCTTTTCGGGTTTTGCTTCCGCCTGCTTCCCGCCAGTCGCGCCGTCTTCTTTCCCTTTTGCTTCTCCGGTTTTCGGCTCCGGCTTCGGTTCCGGGGCTTTCACCGTCAACTCGCCATCCAGCCGATGCACCTCGGTCCCCAGATTTTGCAGCAGTGCCGCGAGTTGCGCGGCCATCGCCGGCCGGCGCCCGTCGTTCACGATTACCCACGCGGCGGGGCCTTCCGTGGTCGCTTTGGCCACGGAGCGGCGGCTCTTCTCATAGAACCGCGCCAGGAAGTCCGAGCCGTGCTGCGCCGTGTAATCCAGGGCAAACAGCAGCGCGCTCTCCTGCAGGTTGATATTGTCCCGAATGGACCATTTGATTTTCGGAAGGGGAGGATTCGGCCGGAACCACGTGCGCGAGGTCGCGTCCGCCGGTACCGTGCGCTCTCCGGTGTCCGCGCCGCGCCCGCCGAAGGTCTCGTAGAACCTTCCCACCGCGTTGTGGCCCTGGGCCACGAACATCATGTAGTTCGGCGCCCAGCCGTCGTAGAAGCCGTGGGTCCAGATCCCCGGCACGCCGCGCTCCGTCATTTTCTGGATTTCGTAATAGGCCAGCTCCTGCCATTCGCTTACCACGATGGGATCCAGCCACGCGTTGTACGGCCCCATGCCCGTTGAGGTGTAAAGGAAGGGCACGGATTCGTGCAGGTCATGCAGCACCTGCGGATGCCACTCCAGGAATGTGCGCATCTGGATTCGTGAGAGCGCCAGGCCCATGCCGATGGCGTCGCGATTGTTGTCGTGGGCTACGTAGTGGCCCCAGTACACCAGGTTGGGCACCGGCTTATCGGGATTGGCCTTGCGATAGTTGTAGAGGTCCACCGCGCGGTCCCGGCCATCCACTTCCAGCACCGGTGTGATCAGCACGATCACGTTGTTGCGGATGCTCTGAATCAGCGGTGTATCCTCCACCGCCAGCCGGTAGGCCAGTTCCATCAGCATTTCCGGCGAACCGGTTTCGGGAGAGTGAATCGAACCGGAGAGCCAGTAGAAGGGCTTGCCGTCATGAATCAATTGCTGCGCCGTGGCTTCGGTCAGTTTGCGCGGGTCGGCGAGCTGCGCGGTGATCTGCTTGTAATGGTCCAGCGCCTGGATATTGGCTTCCGAGCTGACCGCCACCAGCACAAAGTCGCGCCCTTCCTCGCTCTTTCCCGTCACCCACATCTTCACGCGCGGAGAAGCGTCCGCCAGCGAGCGGTAGTAGCGGTAGATTTCCGCCGTGTGCGTCAATTTGTCGGGAGTGCCGATGACGTAGCCCAGAATCTTCTGCGGCGTGGGCACCTTGGAGGACGCGGGCAAATGGTCCACCAAATCTGTGGTCAGATACGGCTCGGTGGTGAACTCGCGAATCTTTCCCGTATAGCTGACGTCCAGCGTAATGATGTCTTTCCCCGGCTTGATCTTTGTTTTCCGGGAGGATTCTTCCGGCTTCTCGTAAGAAACCGTTTGTGCCGCCGCCGATGCCGCGCTCCCGCCGGCCAAGAGCGAAGCCAGCAGAAACCTGCTCAAGATGTTGTTGCGGAAGAATAGCGTGCCCATGATGTGCTCCCCGTGCGGCGAGTGATTTGCCCCGGGAGGATTCCCCGGCCCGCGCGGGCGGGATTGTGCGATAGTTTTGGGCCACGGAGGTAGGGAAAAATGACTGCCGCCCCCGGTGCCGCTTCACCCCCATCGGTATTAATTACCGGCGCCACCGACGGACTGGGCCGGGCCGCGGCCATCTTTCTTGCGGGCAATGGCTACCGCGTGTTCGCCGGGGGGCGCAACGCGCAAAAGCGCGCTTCGCTCGAGCGCCTGGCGGAAGAGAAGCGCCTGCCCATTGAAACTTTCCACCTGGATGTGACCAACGACGATTCCGCACGCCGCGCCGTGGCCCGCGTTCTGGAGAGCGCCGGCTCCCTCGACGTGCTCATCAACAATGCCGGCATCGCCTACGTCGCCGTGATGGAAGAAATCCGCCTGGAGGACCTGCGCCGCCAGTACGAGACCAACGTGTTCGGCGGGGTGCGCATGATCCAGGCCGCGCTGCCCGCCATGCGCGCGCGCCGCCGCGGGCGCATCATCAACATGAGCAGCATCGCCGGAAAAATCGCCTCGCCGCTCATGGGGCCGTACGCCTCCAGCAAATTCGCGCTCGAAGGGCTCTCGGACTCGCTGCGCGTGGAACTCTCCCCCTTCGGCATCCATGTGGTGCTGATCGAACCCGGCATCATCCACACGAATATGCAGAGCGCGTCGCTGGAACTGTCTTCGTCTTATGCTGCGGGCGCGGAGAAGAGCCCCTACGCTGCGGTCTATCAAGGCTTTCGCAATTCCTGGAAAAAGAGCAGCTCCGGAGCGAGCACCACCCCGGAGGATTGCGCCCGCGTGATCCTGCGCGCGCTGCGCGACACGCCCCCCCGCGCCCGTTACACGGTCACCAAGCGCGCACGCTACGGCATGCTGGCCAAACGCTTCCTCTCAGACCGCTTCCTGGATAGGCAGATTTTGAAGGCGATGGGCCTGGATAAGCCGCTGTAACGCCGGCGTATTTGGTAGCGCCGGCTTCCCGCCGGCTCTTTTCCGGCGCAAGAAACTCCGGGCCCGCTAAATGTCCTTTGAAATCGCACGGGACCAGCCGGCGCTACAAATATGGCCAGCTCACGTTCAGTGCTTTCCTTCTTTTTGGGCGAATTGCAAGGAGAGAAACTGTGCCAGAAGCGCCTGTGCCGCTGGAGTGAGCTCGGTGAATTCCACCGCCGCTCCCCGTCCCAATTCCATGCGCTTCACCACGCCGCGCGCTTCAAAGTTTTCTCCGCTGCGCAGGGAGAGCTTCAGGTCCACGTCTTCTCCGGCGGGCGGGGGATCCGGGAGCAGCAGATAAACGCCGCGCAGGGAGATGTCCTGCACCTCGGCGGGCGGCACCAGGCATCGCACGTTTGCCTGCATGTCCGAGGCCCGGCGCGAATGGCGGCGCTCTGCGGGCGGTTGGGCCATTGCGCGGATTCTAGCACGTAGCCGGAGATGTGCGCGGCGGCCCGATTCGGTCCCCTTCCCATCTAGGAACGGCCCTGCACTTCTCCGTGCCCTCCGTGTTCTCCGCGTTAAATCTTTCCGTGGTCTTGCAGTTTCCCCGCAGGGACTCACGGATTGCTGAGCTGCGGGGAAATGGACGCTTCGCGGATGGCCAGATATTCCTTGGACCATTTCTCGTGCAGCGGGTTGTCCGAGTAGTCGTTGGCCGCCTCGCGGCTGGCGAACTCGATGGCGAAGGCGGTGTCGTAATCCCGCGGCTGCATGCGGTCCACTTTCAGCCACACGGTCTTGATTCCGGGGATTTGCCCGGCCATCTCCTTGATCCCATCCATGGCCTTTTGCTTCTCGGCGTCGGAAACGCCCTTCTTCCACTTGATCATCGAGACTTGCAGCACCGTCTTCGGCTGCGCAAACGTATTCTTCACTTGCCCCGCGGCAAACCCCGCGCCGAACAGCGCCACGGCCGCGAACCCCGCCCCTGTAACCAACAGCGCCCGTTTTGTCATTTGCATGGATTCACTCCTCTCATCAAGCTCGGTCCCCTGCATGCTTCTTCCACCCTCCACCCGCCAAAGACAGACAAGCGAGCACGGCTCCCGGTTCCTATCCCGGCACACCCGCCAGAGCGGTTCGGACCAAATCCGTGTCCATGTACTCGGTCACTTCTTTGAGTCGTGAGTCTGCGAGCCGGAATACAAAGCAATAGGAATTGTTGTAGACAAGCCCGTCTCGCGTGGTGTTGTTTCCGCGTGCCTCCACCACCACGTATTCGCCCTCGGCAATCAATCTGTGCGCGGTCGTTTTGAGCCTTCCGGAAATCCTTGCGCGCAGCGGGCCGAACAGCTCGGTCAGGACCGCCTGTTTTCCGTCATACGTTCTGGACCACGGCGTCGTCCCGGTGACCGTCCAGCGGAAATCGTCGGCCATGGCCGCCACCAGCGGCTCGGAGTTGCCCTTCGAAAGTTCCTCGAAGATGTGCCGCAGGATTTGCTTATTCTCCGCTGCCCCCATGATTCACCTTCCTCCTCTGGCGCAAAGCGTGAGCCAATCCCGCGAGGCGTGCCGCCGCTGCCTCGCTACTCGACCTTTGGGCGGACCAGCTCGAACAAATCCGTGGTGCGCGCATAGGACGTGCCGCCCATGCGGCCGATGGCGCGGAGCTTCGCCGGGTTGATGCGGAAATCGTCGAACAGCGCGTCGTCCACGTGGAAGCGCAGCACCTCGCCAATCACCAGGCTGCCGCCCAGCGGCTTTTCGCTCACACGCACAATCTGCACCAGGCGGCACTCCATGTTGACGTGCGATTCTTTGACGCGCGCCGGCTTCACCAGGTCGCTGGGCACGGGCGTCAGGCCGCTCACCTCGAATTCATTCACCTCCGGCGGATACTCGCCGGAGCACAGATTCATCTTTTCCGCGAACTCTTCCGAGACGATGTTCACCACGAACTCGCGCGTGGCTTCCACATTATTCAGCGTGTCTTTGTGCTTGCCGTCCGACGAGCGGACCATCGGGGAGAAGCAAATCACCGGCGGGTTGGCGCTGATGGCGGTGAAAAAACTGAACGGCGCGAGGTTGGGGATGCCTTCCGCGCTGAGCGAAGAAACAAACGCGATGGGCCGCGGCACGATGGCCCCGATCATCAGCTTATAGACGTTCCGCGCGTCCGCGGCCCCGGGATCAACGACCATTGCCGCCCGCAGCAACCGGCTCGTACTTCGCGCCGCTCCAGCTCTTCCAGTATTCCTTCCACTCGCACTGCTCCCCGGCCGGAAGCACGTGAATGGGATTCAGCCCGTCGAGCATCACCGCGGACTCGTCCGTATGCGTCTTCTTGGCCTGGTTGGCCAGCGCCTTGGGATGCGGCCCGTGATGGATCCCCCGCGGGTGCAGCGTGGCCATGCCCGCCTTGATGTTGTCTTTCGAGAAGAAATCGCCGTCGTGGTAGAAGATGAATTCGTCGTAGTCCGTGTTGCGGTGGAAAAAGGGCACGCGCAGCGCCTCCGGATCCTGCTCCAGCGGACGCGGCAGAAAGCTGCACACCACCGCGCCCTGCGTCAGAAAAGTAGTATGCGCGCTGGGCGGCAGGTGGGCGCGGTGGCTCATGATCGGGCGGATGTCCCGCAGGTTGATCTTCCACACGGTCAGGTCGCCCTTCCAGCCCACCACGTCCAGCGGATTGAATGGATAAAACACCTTCGAGTACTCGTTTTCCACCTTGATGCGCACTTCCCACTCGCGGCCATCTTCGGGTTGCGGCTTCGGCTCGGGAGTAAAAATAATCGCGGGGTCATAAAGGGCGTGCTGCCCGATCAGGCCTTTGTCCGGCTGCTCGAACTCCGTTTTCGATTGGGTAATCAGGAAAAAGTTGTCGCGCGTCTGCGGCACCACGCGGTAGGTGACCGCGCGCGGGATGTTGATGTAGTCGCCCTTCTCGAACGGCACCGGCCCNGAAATCCGTCTCCATCACCCCTTCGCCGCGGTGCACAAAGTACAGCTCGTCGCCATCGGCGTTGCGAAAATAAAACGGCATCGGCGCGGAACGGCGGGAGACGTAGAGCACCACGTCGTCGTTGCCCAGAAAGGCCGCGGGCGCGCCCTGGGGATCCTTCAGGTCGGTGGGCTCGAGGAGATTCAGGTCAAAGCAGTGCGGCCGCAGTTTGCCCTCAAAGCGCACCCAGCCCGTCGGCGGATGCGTGTGATAGAGGTGCGCCGATTTTCCGTAGAACCCTTTGCGGCCGTGCTCCTCTTCGTAGGTCCCTTCCGGCAGGCCCACGTGGGCCTGGCGGGTAGTAATGCCTTTCTTGAGCGGATACATGAAAACCTCCAAGAGCCGAAAATCGAAAACCGAAAATTGAAAAACGATCCCGAAGCTTCGGGACGAAGTCTCGGCCCGGCGCGGTCCCGACTATTCGGGAGCCGGCGTCACGGCCGCTTCACCGCGCGGTTGCGGAGAACGCCGATTTTTTCGACCTCCAGTTCCATCACGTCGCCGGGCTGCACCCAGCGGTCCAGCTCCAGGCCGCAGCCGGTGCCCACGGTGCCGGAGCCCAGTACGTCTCCCGGGAAAACGGTATCATCCAGGGTCAGAAATTCAATCATCTGCTCGAATTTCCAGTAGATGGTGCTGGAATTGCCCCGCGACCATTCTTCGCCGTTGATGCGCGCGGTCATTTCCAGATTGTACGGGTCGCCGATCTCCTCCGCGGTCACCAGCACGGGTCCCAGCGCCGTGCACCAATCCTTGCCCTTGGCCGGCCCCAGGCGCACCTTCATTTCCCGCCGCTGGATATCGCGCGCGCTGAAGTCGTTCATCACCATATACCCAGCAATGTAGGCGCCGGCCTCGGCCGCGGGGATATTGCTGCCTTTCCGCCCGATCACCGCGGCCAACTCCAGCTCGTAATCGAATTTTTCGGTAAACCGCGGCCAGAGCACGTCCTCATCCGTGCCGATAATGTTGTGGTTTCCGCTGCGGTAATAGACGGGGATTTCGTACCACTCCTTGGGCATGGGCTCGCCGCGTTTCTCAAAGCCCTTCTTTACGTGGGCCTCGAAGGCGTAAAAATCCCGCACGGAGGGAGGCCGGGGAATGGGCGTGTGCAGGCAGTAGCTGCCCGGCGCGCGCAGAATATTTTCCCCGTGCGCTCCGCGCTCACGTCCGGTGCGCAACGCATCCTCCTGGGCCTGGCGCGCCGCATCCAGCATTCCCGCTTCGAGGATGCCCAACACGCTCGCCGGCAGGCGCGGGTCCGCGGCGTTCAGGTCCACGATGCCGCGCTCGGTGAACGCGCCCGCGCGCAGCATCGGCCCTTGTGGCGTGGTGATTTCAAAAGTGCAGAGTTTCATCGCGGCCGTAGCGCCGGCTCCCGACTATTCGGGACGCCGGCCCCATACATTTACAGATTCCCGCGGGCGGCCTGCTCGCGCTCGATGGCCTCAAAGAGCGCCTTGAAATTGCCCTTGCCGAAGCTGCGGCTGCCCTTGCGCTGGATCACTTCGTAGAACAGCGTGGGCCGGTCCTCCACGGGCTTGGAGAAAATCTGCAGCATGTAGCCCTCGTCGTCGCGGTCCACCAGGATGCCGAGCTTCGCCAGTTCGGAGACCGGCTCGTCAATCTTGCCCACGCGCGCTTCGAGCGCCTCGTAGTAGCTGTTCGGCACGCGCAGAAAATCCATGCCGCGGCCTTGCAGCTCGCTCACCGTGGCGATGATGTCGCCCGTGCCCAGGGCGATGTGCTGCACGCCGGGCCCTTTGTAGAATTCCAGATACTCTTCGATCTGCGATTTCTTGCGTCCCTGCGCCGGCTCGTTGATGGGGAACTTGATGCGCCCGTTGCCGTTGGCCATCACCTTGGACATGAGCGCGGAGTACTCGGTGGAAATATCCTTGTCGTCGAAGTGCTGGTAGAGGGAGAAGCCCATCACGTCGCGGTAGAAGTCCACAAACTTGTTCATTTCGCCCCAGCCTACGTTCCCCACGATGTGGTCAATGTACTTGACCCCGATGGGGCGGGCCAGCGCGTCTGTCTCCACGCGGCGGAAACCCGGCAAAAACGCGCCGCGGTAGTTGCGCCGCTCCACAAACGTGTGGATGGTGTCGCCATACGCGGCGATGGCCGCCACGCGCACGCTGCCGCGTTCGTCGCGCAATTCTTCCGGCGGGCGCACGCTCTTCGCCCCGCGCGCGGTCGTTTCGCGCCAGGCAGCGTCGCAATCCTCCACTTCCATGGCCACGTCGCGAACCCCGTCTCCGTGCAGGTTGATGTGGGCGGCGACGGGATGCTCCGGATGCAGCGGCGTGGTGAGCACAAAGCGGATCTTCTCCCGCTGCAGCACGTAGCTCGCGCGGTCGCGCACGCCCGTCTCCGGACCCGCGTAGGCACAGAGCGCCAGGCCCAGCGTGGTGCGGTAATAGTGCGCCGCCTGACGAGCGTTCCCTACGTAGAACTCAACGTAATCCACGCCTTGCAGTGGCAGGAAGTCCTTCCGGGAAGTCTGGGTTTGTTCAGCAACTTGGGGCATATTCGGTTCCTCGACCGTACCTAAGTATAGCGCCGAAGACAGCGCCGGGTATCCGGGGCACTCAGGAAGAGGCGCCGCCGCGCTCCCGGTGGGATTCTCGCAGGTATAGCAGCAGCGGCAGCCCCAATGAAACCCCTACGGTCAGGACAGCCAATAGAGTCAGCCACCGGACAGAGGCGCCAAGGCGTGCGCTCTCGCTGCGGGCAAAGACCAGCAGCGCCAGCGCGGAGACGAGCACATCCATTCCGAAGAATGCGCCGATGCGGTTGGCGAACAGCTCCCGCAAGAACAGCGGCATATTCAGGCCATTTGCGGCCACCCAGGGCAGGAACTGCCAGTACGGTAACGCAATCCCCAGGACGCAGAGAACCAAGTAAATTGTCCTCATCTTCATCGTGCACTCCTGCTGTGTGGCCGCCGCCGATTGCCTGAGCCGCCGCGCGGAGCAACCTGCGGCGAAGCGATGGCACTCATTTTCCAATTACGCGCAAAGATTGTGAAGATTTCGTTGCGGCTAAATAGATGCGACTGTCCCCGCGGATAACGCTCCTAGATAAACCTCAGGAGGGGAATCCCAGCAGTGTAGGAAACTTTGCTCCTTCGATACTCAGAAGTTTTGTTTTGGTATGGAGCGCGCCGGGAGCGGAGAAGCCGCCGAGGCGTCCGTTGGCGGCGAGGACGCGGTGACAGGGGATGATCAGCGGGATGGGATTCCGCGCCAGCGCCTGGCCAACGGCGCGAGAAATCGGAAGTTGGAGGTTTGATGTTAGAGGTGGGAAAGACTGGGAGACCAGCTTGCCGAGTTCGCCGTAGGTGCGCGTCTCGCCGGGAGGGATGCGCATCGCGGCTTCGTAAACCGAGCGGTCAAACTCGCCCACGCCGGAGAGGTCCAGCGGAACTTCGCGAAATTCCTGCAACTCGCCGCCCAGATGCTTCCTCACCTTTTCGATCACACCGGCGATGACGGAGGGAGGGTTTCCGGGAACGCCGCCGGATTGGCGCGCGATGCGTTGCTCGGTCTCTTGCGGGGTGGATTCAGGAAGTTGCAGGTGGGTGATAGTGCAACGGCCCCCGGACGCGCGCCAGGCAATCGCGCAAGTGCCGATCGGAGAGTCAAACAGGGTGTAAGAGGTCTGCTTCACGCCAACAGTGTAACCCGCCAGGGCCACCAGCAGGAGCCGCAGCCAGGCGGAACATCCCTCAGCTCAGCGTGACTTTGCCGGTGGCGAGGTCATAGACCCCGGCGGCCACCTTCAGATTCCCGGCCTTCACTGCTTCCTTAATGACGGTAGAGGAAGTGCGCAGCAGTTCGGCCTGAATCTTGGCGTTGGCTTCGATGGCTTTCTCGAAGTTGCCGTTGGACTCTACTACCGCCCGCCGCAGGTGCGGGTACAGGCTGCTGATTTGTCCCGGGACCGCCTCGGCCTTCATCGCCGCCTTCACCGCTCCGCATTTGCTGTGGCCGAGCACTAAGAGAGCCTTGACCCCCAGAACCGCGACGCCGTATTCCAGGCTGGCAATCAGTTCGGGAGTGACGATGTTGCCGGCCACGCGGGTCACGAAGATCTGGCCGATGGTCTGGTCAAACACCAGTTCCACGGGGACGCGCGAATCGGCACAGGCAAGCACCGCGGCAAAGGGCTCCTGTTTACCCACCGTTTTTTCCTTCAGCGCGGTCAGGTCATGTTCGATGGAGGTGAGTTGATTCGCCGCGAACCGCTGATTGCCCGCCACCAGTTCCTGGAGCGCTGCATCGGGGCTCATCTTGGTCTGAGCGAAAACGCTTCCCGGAGCGACCAGATCGATTCCTGTTCGCGCGGCCGCGGTGATGGCCGCGCCCGCGAGAGCGGTCTCGAGAAACTCTCTCCTTCCGGAGCTGCCACGGTTGACCCGTCGCGTCGGCATGGCGTGTCCACCTCCCTGATTTGATGCCCCCTCCGATGTGCCATCGTATCTCACCCGGCCTTTTCCCCGAAATATAAGTTCGCTGCCGGCCTTCGGTTCCGGGGCCCTGCGGAAGCGTCGCTCTGGTGGTGTATAGTTCCGGCGCAGCTTGCGTCCCCAAGGGATCATTCAGGCCAGCGGAGGATAGCCTTCATGCGATCAAAATGCCTGTCACTGTTTCTTGCGGCTGGAATCGTTGCGCTTGCCTCCATGAAAGCAGCGCACTCGGCGCCTGCTTCCGGCCCGTACCAGGTGCTGAAGAAGGCGAGAGTCGGGGGCGAAGGGGGATTTGATTACATCTTCGCGGACGTCAAGGGCCGGCGTCTGTATGTGCCGCGGGGCGGACCCGCGGGGCAACTGATGGTCTTTAATCTGGACACGCTGGAACCCGCCGGAGCCGTGGAAAAGGTAAGCGCCGGCGGCGCCACGGTGGATCCCAAGTCCCACCACGGCTTCTCCACCACCAAGCCGCTCACAATGTGGGACGCAAAAACACTCAAGGTAATCAAGACCATTGACGTGGAGGGCCGTCCCGACGGCATATTGACCGATCCATTGAACCGGCGAGTGTGGGTGCTGAGCCACCAGCCGCCCCATGCCACGGTGATCGACGCGAAGGCGGGCACCGTTGTGGGGACTCTTGACCTGGGCGGCGCTCCCGAGCAGGCGGTGAGCGACGGCAAGGGCACCATCTACGTGAACATCACGGACAAGGCCAGCATCGCCGTGGTGGACGCGAAGAACATGAAAGTCACGGCGCACTATGATCTGAGTTCGAAGGGAAGCGGCGGCAGCGGTCTGGCCTTCGACGCCAGGAATCACATCCTCTTCGCTTATTACCGGCAGCCCTCCCCGGTGGTGGTGATCGTGAATGCGGAGAACGGCAATATCATTACCTCCCTCCCAACCGGCCAGGGAGTGGACACCGTCGCCTTCAACCCCAAAACGATGGAGGCAATCAGCGCGGAATATGCCGGCACGATGACCTTCATCAAGGAAAACAGTCCCACCAGCTTCACCGTCGAGCAGACGCTCGAGACCATGCGCGGCGCCAAAACTCTGGCGCTGGACACGGAGACGAATCACCTCTTCACCATGAGCGCCGAATTCGGCCCGCCCGCGCCCGACGCGAAGCCGGGACCGGCAGGCCGGCCTCCACGCGGACCCATGATCCCGGGCTCATTCACCATTCTGATGGTGGGGAAAAAATAGCCGTCTGAACCGGTGGCAGCCGACGCGGAGGAGCGGCTTGCGCGGCCCCACAGCCTTGCAAATGACTCCTGCCGGGGATAGTATTCGCGCTCGTTGGCGGAACACCACTCGAACTTCTAGGTCCAATTCATTCTGTGGGGGCATCGAAATGAAATTCCACCGGAATCATGCGCGCGGGCTCTTTTTTCTGTCTTTGGCGATGATTTTGTTCGCCGCGGCGGCGCTGGGGCAGGAAAAGCCCCGGAAGGGCAAGGGCGCCAAAGAAACTCCGGCCGCGGCGGAAACTTCGGCCCCACAGAGCGGCCCGGGTTATGCCGCGGCCATTGAAAACCTGCAATGGCGCGAGCTTGGTCCGGCCATCATGGGCGGGCGCATTGATGATTTCGCGGTGGTGGAAAGCAATCCGCACATCGTTTACGTGGGCACGGCTACCGGCGGCGTCTGGAGAACCACGAACGACGGCACCACCTGGGAGCCCCTGTTCGACAAAGAGCCTGTCTCCACGATTGGAGCGATCAGCGTGGCGCCCTCCGACCCGTCCATCGTGTGGGTGGGAACCGGCGAGGCCAACAACCGGCAGAGTTCGTCCTGGGGCAACGGCGTATACAAATCCACCGACGCCGGTAAGACCTGGACGCACCTGGGGCTCGAAGAAACGCACCACATCGGACGCATCGCCATCCATCCCTCCAATCCGGACGTGGTGTACGTGGCTGCGGAAGGGCGCCTGTGGGGCGCGAGCAAGGAGCGCGGCGTCTATAAAACCGCGGACGGCGGGAAAACCTGGTCGCTGGTGCTGTTCATCAACGAAGATACCGGGGTGAGCGATATCGCCATGGACCCGCAGAGCCCGGACACGCTCTATGCCGCGGCCTACGAGCGCCGGCGCACGGTGTTCGGCTTCAACGGCGGCGGGCCCGGCGGCGGTATCTACAAAACCACGGACGGCGGCGCCACCTGGAAGAAGCTGACCAAAGGCCTGCCGTACGCAGAAGGCGGGGACGTGGGCCGCATCGGGCTCTCCATTTACCGGCACAATCCCAACATCGTGTACGCCGTGGTGCAGCACGCCAAAGGCGGCACCTACCGCAGCGAGGACAAAGGCGAGAGTTGGACGCGCATGAGCGACACGGATCCGCGCGCCTCCTACTACAGCCAGATCCGCGTGGACCCCAACAACGATCTGCGCATCTGGGTGCTGGGCGCCCCGCTGCAATATTCCGAAGACGGCGGAAAGACGTTTGTGACCACGCGCGGCGCGCGCATCCACGGCGATTACCACGCGATGTGGATCGATCCCGCGAATTCCCAGCACATGATCGCCGGCACCGACGGCGGCATCCACTGGAGCTACGACGCGGCGCATACCTGGGATTACGTGAACACGGTGGCGCTGGGCCAGTTCTACGAAATCGGGCTGGACATGCGCAAGCCCTGGTGGGTATGCGGAGGCTTGCAGGACAACGGAAGCTGGTGCGGACCCAGCGCCACTCCGTATAACGAAGGCATCACCAATGATGATTGGTTCCGGGTGGGAGGCGGCGACGGTTTCTACGCCACGGTGGACCCCACCGATCCATCCACCGTGTACGCCGAATCGCAGGATGGGAACATCTCCCGGCGCGACACTCGCTCCAACGAGGCGCGCTTCATCCGCCCGCTGTTCAAAGAGGGCGATCCCCCCTACCGCTTCTATTGGAATTCGCCGGCGATTATTTCCTCCCACGACCACAACACCATCTATTACGGCGGGAATTTCCTGTTCAAGTCCACGGACCGCGGAGACACCTGGACCAAGCTGGGCGGCGACCTGACCACCGGGGTCGAGCGCGGCAAACTGCCCATTCTGGGGAAAGTGCCGGATAAGGACACGCTCTCGCGCAACGACGGCGTACAGGACTATCCCACGATCACCACCATCAGCGAATCCGCCGCCAACGCTTCTGTGCTCTGGGTGGGCACGGACGACGGCAATCTGCAGGTGACGCGAGACGGCGGACAGAACTGGAAAAACGTGGCGGAGCGCGTGCCCGGCGTGCCCAAGGGAACCTACGTCAGCCGCGTGGTGGCCTCGCGCTATGCGGAAGGGACCGCGTTCGCGGCCTTCGACGGCCATCGCAGCAACGACTTCCATGTGTACCTGTTCATGACCGCCGACTTCGGCGAGACGTGGAAGGCGATCTCCAGCGGCCTGCCTGCAAACAATGGGACGCTGCACGTGATCCGCGAACATCCGCGGAACCAGAACCTGCTGTTCGCGGGCACGGAGTACGGAATGTTCGTTTCCTTCGACCGCGGCGCCAATTGGACGCCGCTGAAGAACAATCTGCCCACGGTGCCGGTGGACGACATCCAGATTCACCCGCGCGACAACGATCTGGTTCTGGGCACCCACGGACGGTCCATCTGGGTGATGGACGACATTACTGCGCTCGAGCAACTCGGCGACAAAGTGCTGGGCGAAGACCTGCACGTGTTCGACATGCGGCCCGCGGTCGAGTGGCGCATGTTCGGCTACAAGGGGAATACGGGACACAAATGGTTCGAGGCTCACAATCCTGCTTACGGGGCGCTGATCAGCTTCTACCTGAAAGCCAAGCCGGGCGAAAAAGAGCCGGTGAAAATCACCATCCAGGATAAAGATGGCAAGACCATCCGGGAAATCTCCTGCCCGGCGCGGACAGGCGAAGGCGCGCCAGCCCCACCGCGCGCCTTCGGTGCTCCCCCGTGCGAAGCCAAGGCCGGCATCAATCGCACCAACTGGGACCTGCGCATGGCGCCGTATGCCGAACCGACCCCGCAGCAGCGCCAGGCCATGGAGGCGGGATTCGGATTCGGGCCCCGCGGGCCCCAGGTCGAGCCCGGCGAATACACGGTGATCATCAAGGCTGGGAAAAACGAAACGGCCAAGCGCGTCACGGTGGAGGAGGATCCCCGCATCCACATGAGCTCGAGTGACCGCGCCGCTCGCCACGACGCCGTGCAGCAGCTTTACGCCCTGGGCAAGACCGCGGATGGCGACCGCAAAACGGTCGTGGGCTTGCAGACATCGCTCAAAGCCAGCTTGGAAGCGTGGAAGAAGCCCGGGGCGCCAAAGATCCCGGAAAACATTCAGAAAGCGGCGGAGGCGCTGTCAAAGAAGCTGGAAGATCTGCACGGCAAATACGTCCCGCCGGAGCAGATCCAGGGCAACGCCGGACCGCCGCTGGTCTACACCCCGCCGGCATTGGGACAGCGCGTGGGACAGTTGATGGGCGCGATAGAAGGGTACTCGGCCGCGCCCACCTCCCAGCAAAAGGAAGAGCTGGCGACAGTGAAGAAACTGGTGGGCGACGGCCACGCGGCAGTGCAAAAGTTGGTGGACGAAGACCTCGCCGCGCTCAATAAAATGATGAATGACGCCGGCGTGCCGCACATCGAGCCGGCCTCGGAGGGTGGCGAGCGGCGCGGCCCGGGCAGATAGCCGGCACTCGCCGTTCAGCAGCTCAGGCACCAGTAAGGCGCAGGGAGGCAGGCGGAAACCGTCCGGCCTCCTTCCGGGCACGAACAGGCGCATTCACTCCGAAACTTCCTGCACTCTTCCATTGCGCGTGCCCCCGCCGGGCCGCTCAGACGGCGTTTTTTTGACCCTGTAACTCTTGACAGCAGCGCACGCCACCGCGAAAAAGGCAGACTAGCGCCCAAACAGATACGCTGCGCGCCCGGAAGGATACCCACGCCCCCCATCCTTCCGGGCACGCGGTCCCTCGGGATCGCTCCGGGGCGTGGCGAAGCTTTCCGCTCTCCGATGTCTCCGGTGTAAACGGACCACGACGGGCCTAGGCCCGCTTTTCGCGCGTCACAAGAACGCCGGCCACTTCCTTGGCGGAGAGGCCGCCCTTCTTCTTTTGCCAGGCGATCTGTTCACGCCAGGCATCTGCAAACAACTGCACGATTCGCTGCGCGGATAGCTCCACGGCAGGCCGCTTGGGGCGTTCGCGCAGCATGCCATCCAGCAGTTCGCCGGGAGTGGCGCCGGGAGCGTGTACCACCACGTTCTGCGGACGGTGCTGGATCCCCCGGTCGCGCATCATTGTGAAGGTGGCGCCGGTGCCGTCCTGGTAGCGCGTCACCAGCTCCATCCAGTTTCCGGCTTTGGGATGTTCGTAGAGGCACGCGAACACACAGTGCTCCGCATTCAGCAGGAAGCGCACCAGCACTCCCGGCAGCTCCGCGATGGAGTAGTCCCCCGTGGCGGAGAATCCCCGCGCCAGCAGCGGTTCCTCCAGCCGTTTGATGGCGTCCGGATTTCTCCACGCGGTGCCGGTCAGCCGCGCCAGGTGGATCGTCTCGGGTTGTTTGGTCAGCGCATCCTTGCCGATGGCCTTCAGCCCGGCGCCGATCACAAAGCGTGCCAGCAGCAATTTGAGAATCCTGCGCAAAAGGGGCAGCGCCAGAAGGAACAGTACGAGCACCACAAGCGAACTCGGCAAATTCACGGGTACCTCCCGGGAAAACGGGATGGTCGTAACTGCCCCGATGGCAGCATTCCGCCCGCTTGTGCACAATCACCCGGCCGGATTTTGTAACGAAAAAGGCACTGGAAACGCCGCGCACGGCCTGCTTCCCCCATTGCACGCAACACGAACGCATCTGCTGCGCGCCGGGCCAGGGTCCTTGCCGGGGGCGTGCGGCGCATAGAGCATCCGCTGCGGCGGGGCTTTTACCAGCTTGTTCGATTCTGCGGTCTAGAGATCAATCGCCTCAGACTTCAGGTAAGCGATTCCTGCTTTCTGCGGCGGGCGGAGCGCNTCTGCGGTCTAGAGATCAATCGCCTCAGACTTCAGGTAAGCGATTCCAACTTTCTGCGGCGGGCGGAGCGCATTTGCGATTGCTTGGCTGGCAACTACTTTTCCACAGACCGGGTGTTCGTAACCAAATCCAGGCGGGGCAGGCCCTTATCATCTCCGGCGAGTTTTTCGAGCTCGTCAAGGCGAGCATTTAGGTTCCTAAGGTCCTCGGCGCCCATCTGCTCCGAGCAACCCGCGACGACGCGCCGGCCATGCTCGAGGAGCATCCTCCGGTAACCCCCATCCCGCGATGTGATCGCGATATCGCCCAGGGCCCTCAGAAGACGCAGGCTGACTGCGACGTCGCTCTTCGAGTACATGCGGATCTGGCCGAACGCCGACTCCAGCAACTTCTCGAAGTCGATCCATTGAAAATGGACGCGGGCGACGCCACGCAGATCGTAGAGCCGGGGTTCCGGCACCTCCCTGGACGCAAAGCGAATCAGGATGCGGCTCAATTGGTCGACGCACCCCACCGCCGTTGTGGGGTCGTTCACCGCCGGAGAAATTGCTTTCAGAGCGATATCCACGATTTGCAGGACGCCGAACTCGATATCCTGCTGCAGCGTTCGCGTAGGGCCAAAGTCGAAGGAGGCCTGCAATGCGGAAGCAAGTTCCGGGGAAAGGCGATCGGCCTTGTTTACCCGGAGCAGCGGCGTGCCGGCGGGCACAAACTGGCCCGCCCGGCGGACCACTTGGATTTTTACGTGGTGGGAGGCGGCAAGCGCCAGGAGCTGCTTGAGATCCACAAACCGGATGTAACCCGCGGCCTCGTTCTCGAGCGACGTTTCCCACACGGTCGGGACAGTGGAATCACTCGTTTCCATGTGCACGTCCCTGCGCGGCAAGGGCATCACTTCATCGATCACCGCCACAGTCTCCGTGGCAATTCGGTCCACAATGTGATTGACGCTGATGGCCTGGGAAATGTGATGAATGAAGAACAGCAGCAGCGCCACGCACAGCACCGCCAGGATGATTGCGCCCATAACGGTCAGAACCGGGGCAAAGGGCGCGGGCCGCGAATGCGCAGCCGGGAGAGCGGCCATGCAATAGAGGAACGTGCCCAGGAAAATGCCCAGGGTCCACTGGGTAACGCGGTCGCGCGCAAAGCTGACGATAATGCGCGGCGAGAACTGCATGGAGGCAAGGGTCAGGGTCATCAGCAGGATCGCAAACACGATGGAAACCACCGTCATCGTGGAGGTGGCGATGTCGCTGAGGATGACCTGGGCGACCGCGGGATCTCCATGCGAGAAAAAAAGCACGCGGGGAGCCCAGTCGCTGATGAAAGGATTGGACTCTTCGATCCAGGAGAGCACCGCCCCGGCCCAGGCCAGAGCAATCGCGATGGTCAGCGGCCGAACAAGGAATCCACCGCGCAGGTTGTAGCCGGCTTTCCGAAAAAGCAGACGAAGGCGTTCGATCACGGTATTCGTTTTCGCGGAGTAGCCTCGCGCCAGACCATCCGGACGGGCACGCGGCCCGCCCGGCGAGGCGCGATGCTGGCCCTGGGAATTGCTCCCTCGCGAGCAAACTCTAGCACACGCAGAAATACGGTTCTAGATAAACCGGAATCGCGGCGGGCGAAACCTTCGTTTGCGCGTCGATTTACGGAAAACAAGTCATCGTAAGCCTTACGTATCGCTGCGGCCAACTCTCTCCCGGACTGTCCTTGATCCGGAAATTCGTAGTACCTCTCTGTGGGAGCTCCTGTTTCTTCCAGGCAGCCTGGCCTTTTCAAAACTCCGATAAAGAGTCGGTCGTTGCTGCTCGAATAGCTGTCAGCGAGTTACGATCTCTTGAGATTGTGTACAGCGGCTCATTTCGGTGCTTTCCTGCACAGTTCGTGCACAAGTTGGAATGCAATCCAAAGAAAAGTTCCCTCAGTATTTCAAACGGAAGGATTTTGGTGGACGTGGCCGGGATCGAACCGGCGACCCCCTGCTTGCAAAGCCACTTTAGAAAAGCTAAGTAGCTGGCTCGTCTTGCCTTTCCCTATGTCGTGGTACCCGGTTTTTGACGGTGTTTGGCGGGTTTTGTTCCTCGATTGTTCCCGGATTTGACCTCCTGCGCGCATGTAGTTTTCGCTGCCATCGGAGCAATCTAGCGCATTCTTCGCTGATTTCGCTTCCTAAAGCACGCTGGGAAGCGCCACTTTGGCCTTCAGACGTGCCTCTGGAAAGTCCTTCGGATTCAGTGTCACAACGAAATCGCCTCTGCCTTGCTCGGCACACAGGCAGAAAGGGTCATCTCCGGGGTCAGGCGAGATTTCAATTGAGGAGCGGACTTTGACCTCTTCGCCTCGTTCTCGGATCAGGTTAACGACTCGCCCGATCACGTGCGGGCGGACACGAAGGCGTTTCAAAACTTCCTTGTACTCATCGAGAATGTCTTCGGTTACGAGCCAGATGAAGTGGCCCTTCTCGGCCCATCTGTGGAGAACATCGGCGCTTGCATTGCGCCCTTGCACGAAAGGTTCTCGGAAGCCCGAAATGCCGGCCACCAGCACGCTTGTGTCAACGACCACACGCGGCCTCCGGCGCTTACCTTTCGGCGGCAACGGTGATCTCCGGGGCGCGCCGCTCCCTACGGTAACTGCGCACTGTGCGCAGAATCTCCTCTTCAGAAACCTCTCCGATGTCCTTCGCCACTTCTGCCAGCGATTCGAGAAATTCCTTTTTCCAGCCTCGGCGCTTTCTGCCGCGTGGCAAGTCCCGGTAGAGATTGGCCCGGCTCATCCGTTCCTCAATCTGTTCTTCTAAGGCCCGGAAAGGCACTCCAACCTTCAGCGGCTCTTCGTCCGCTGTCAGCCGGCAAGTAAAAACAACGTAGCTCGGATTCTCGGCCTTGAGCTTCCCTTCTGACTCCCTGAATGCGTCCATCAGCTTCGAAAGCACGTTGGTGCGCGTTCCAAGCGACTCCTTCAGGTAGAAGGCAACCTTCGCCACCAGGAGGGTGCTTGGGTCAAAATAGTAAGTTCCTTCCGACCTTTTCGGCTTTACAACGCGAAATTGGACCAGGTTTTGCAGTTCCTTCGGCTCAACCTGGAGGACGGCACTCGCTTGCTTNCAGCTTTAACAGTTGCTCGCTCATGGTGGCTCCTAATAACGTCTAAATGTTAGACGGTATTCCGATTTGTGTCAAGAATTCCTTCTCCGAGAGTGCTCAAGATGGGTCGTCTCTCCCTGAACCGGGAGAAAAAGTGCCGGTTCAGCACCGTGTCTGCCGGTCAGGCGGTCCACTAATTAGACTGGAGTTTCGGAACCGCTGAAAACACGACCGCGGGCCGATGTTCGTCAGCCAGCTTCAGACGTGGGTTCGATTCCGATCGCCCGCTTTATAAAGCCTGTTGATGCAGTTGGCCCTACTGGCTTTCACCCCTGAAAAGCAGCCCGCGCTGGGTGGATTTTGGACGCAGTTGGACGCGAAACGCGGCCACAGGAGTCTAGTTGGACGTGAGGGGTGCGAACGTCAGAAGCGGCTGACATGCCACAAAACAGGCGGAAAACTGGCAGCCGGTTCCTTAAGAGCAGACCCGAGCGTGGGGAACGTCGTGATTCGTCGCGCTGTTGGCTGCCCTTATCTTTTACTCACGGACGCGAACGCGTCTTCCCTTGCGCATCGTGAACGCGTGTTCCGCCCACTTCGGATATCCCGCAGACACACGATCATATTCTCGATTTGCACCGACCATGTCGCCCATGTCGGCATACGCATCACCCCGCTTCAGAAACAGTTCTGGCAAGATGATGTCATCTTCTTCCTTCGCATTAACCAAGAACTGCTTAGCGTAATTCGCGTAGCTCATTTGCGGAAGAAACAGCCCGCGAAGCTTTTCGCATAAAACGTCATCAGCGACATCATCGTATTCGGGATAGATTCTCCGGAATTGGTTGATATTGAATCCATAAATCGTGCCCGCCAAGAAATTCCTGATGGCCTGGCTCAGGTCACTAATCGCATGCGGGTAATCATGGAGCTTCAAATAGACGTTTGCTCGGTTTTCATAAGCAGAGCACAGGGAATCCTCACAGCCTTGATCAATTGCCTTGGTGTAATCGGTAATCGCCGCCTGATATTCCTTCAACTCGCCTTCTGCCCACCCGCGATTTCCATAAAGCTTCCCTTTAGGGTTGAGTTCAAGTGCCTTGGTGTAGTCCCGCACGGCTTGGCGATACTCCTTCAACTTCCCGTGAGCCGACCCACGCACGGCATAAGCTGGTTCAAATGTTGGGTCAGCGGCAATTGCCTGCGTAAGGAACCGAACGCCTGTGCGGTGAATCTGATCAAGCGCGAGACATTCTTTCGTGCGCGGCACCACATAATCTAGACAACTTGCGTTGGCTTTCGACATCAGCCCGCCAATGCCGCCATAAACGTATAATTCCCCGCTGAAATAGAGCGGGAGACCTGAAGCTGGATTAAGTTCAGCCGCGTGGGCAAATGCTTTCAAGATCGGTTCGTAATCAGTGTCGTAATTGAATTTGGCGAATTCAGTCAAATACAAACCAACGTATAGCGATGGTCGGTAATCCTTCGGAAACAACTCCGTCAATTCGTTCACATCAGCGCGTGACCACATGCACGGCATGGCGATAGGTTCATCGGGCTTAGCATTGCCGTTATTGAACAAATTCTCGGCGCTGCCGTAGTCGATTCGAATACCGGCATCGAGGTCGTTCATGGCTTCGAGATATCGGGCCAAGAGAAACTCAATTTTCGCCTTCGCAGCGTAGTGGCCCGTTAGAGAGTCAAAAGCAGTGTCGTCGCCGGGTCTCCAAAGCTTCATAGATGTCGCAACATCACTTAGCATTGCCTCTTTGTTGCTGCCCGCTATCTCACAGGAGACGGTTGCCCTCATGAAATATAAGTCGCTGTCCGTGGGATCTTTCTGAATGAAGGACGTGATTTCATGCACGGCCGATGCAAGGACTGATGGGTCTTTCGAATTCAGTTTCTCCAGAACTCCACTTTGAGCAAACGCTCGCTTAGTGGGCGTTAGCACAATAGGCTTTTTCGGCGGGCCGCTAAGTTCAAAGGGGCCAGCGACCGGTCGGCGAGATGTTGTGGGGTTTTTGGCACTGCCTTCCTCGACAGCCCCGCTCGGCGGCGCGCCCACGGTCCCGTCCTTTGGCACCGGCACCGCGGTCGACATGTCGAATCCACTCGGCTGCGCTGGCGGCGCCTGAACCGGCACCGCTCTCGACGTATCGAATCCCGGAGATGGAGTCTGTTCGGGCATCCGCGCGTGTTCCTGACGCGTGTGCCAAAGCAGCAAGCCGAACACGCCTCCTGCGCAAACAGCGATTAGCGCGGGCCGTACCCACGGGCGCTGGCCAAGCAACTGAGGTTCCGCAGCCGGCTTGTTAAACCGATGGAACGAGAACGTGCCTCGTACGGCGTTCACAAACGCGAGAGTAAAAATCGCAGCCACAATGCTGAAAGGGGGGATCGAGGTGCTGCCCGAAGAATCAAAATACTGCAGGATCCTAGCAGCCATCTCGGCGAGATACATTAGGAGGCCCAGCACGGCCCAGACGCGAGACATTCGGTAGATCCGCCAGCCAACCAGAGCGAAGAGTACAGCGTCAAAGAGTGCCCACCCATCTATACCGAGAATTGGCTTGCGGGAAAGGATGCTTACAATTGCCGTTACTCCAGTTACTGCAGAGACGAACAGGCTGACGCCCACTCCTTCCAGGGCGGCGTCACGAGCCGAGTTGGCATCCACAATCTTGGGCCAGTGCCAAGAGGTGGACTTCCTCTTGGTGACGNGGCGCGGGCGGTAAGGATAGGAATGGCTCCCCTTCCGGAGATCGAACGAGGGGGGCGCCACAATGACCGCAGTATTGTGCTTCCGTCGGTACCGAAGAACCACATTTGCCACAAAACATATGTAATCACATCCCGACTAAGGTTTCATTTATTCCCGAGTTCACGGCCACTACCTTGACCGCGCTACCAGCGGTAACGCGAGTTTCCCGGAAAGTTCAAAGGTTCGAACCAAAGGTGTCCCTCACGCGCTTTGATTTTCTGAAGTAGGACCACCAAATCGCGGCAGACCCGATGGTGCCCAACCCGGCTACGAGCGCGTCTTTGTCGCCAGAGTCACTCGCGAATGAACCTAGGACGCTCAGAATGCCCAACGCGAGCATAACTATGAAGAAAATTTTAACCAGCCTCATGGCATTCGGTCTGACTCGCGTCAAAGCGATGCCTGTATAAATCGAAAATGCTACCAAACCCACCTCCAACACTACGAGGAAGGGCTGGTCGAGACTCTGATTAATCTCGCGCAGGCCATGCAACGGAGCGAGTACGACTAGACCGAAGCAGAAGAATGCCAGCCAGCCCCCTATCTTCAGTCGCTCGCCGGCCGCCTGCTGAAGACTATCAGCCGGTGGAGCAGCGATTGCCGTCTGACGGAGCTCCCGTGATGATGCCCCCGAAACATCTGCTGGCTGGTGTGCCACCGACAGATTTGGCTGCAAGGCCACACCGCAGTTAGTACAGAATAGATTTTCGTTGGGATTGCGGCCACCACAACGAGGGCAAAACACGGTTCCAGTCGCCAAAGCTTGGACCGGGTATGATGGAGCAGGAGCAATCACCACGGACGCTTGTGTTCCCGGATACACAACTTGCGCCCCACATCCCACGCAAAATCTCGCCCCGGCCGGGAGCTGCAAGCCA
>OCOJ01033614.1_pt4 | contig 35404 bp, 37 predicted proteins | sample 1539251 | NCBI WGS metagenome assembly OCOJ01 (sample SAMN01911457, study PRJEB22624) | soil metagenome | biome: Soil | place: Malaysia | collected 2012-04-30 | depth RA_metagenome m
ACCGTTGGGCAGCCTCCCGCGAATAAGAAGCCAGGCGCGCAGGCCGTCTTGCCGGCGAAAAATCCGCCTGCGAAGAATTCTTCCGCTAAGCCAGCGCCGACCGCAAGCGAGGATGAATAAGAGAGTTTGTGGAGCAATTTCTAACCGACTCAGACCGACAGGCGGCATTGCATTCCTGTTACAAGCGTTGGTGGGTGGGTTTTGGCGTGCTCAGGTTTAGGGGAACCTGATCGGCGATGCGAATGCCGTAGCCTTCGAGCGCCACGACTTTCTTCGGGTGGTTGGTCACCACGCGAATATCCTTCAATCCCAGATCGATCAGGATTTGTGCGCCGATGCCGCTTTCGTGTTGCACCATGCGCTGGCGCGCCACTTCGTGGTCCAGTTGCCCGCGTGTGTGAAAATGAATCTTCGGCAATGCCCCAGGCGCATCCGGCGTGTCGATCGTAAAGCCGCGGCCCGTATGGTGCAGGTACAAAAACACGCCGCGATTCTCATTGGCGATTAACTCAAGCGATTTGGCTACCAACTCCGTGCAATCGCAGGCCACGGAGCCGAAGACGTCGCCCGTCAGACAGTGCGAGTGGACGCGGACGAGCGGCGGGGTAGGCCCTTCGAGCTCGCCGCGGATTAAGGCCACATGCTGGTCGCGATCGACGTCGCTGTAATACGCAATCATCCGAAAATCGCCGTACCGCGTCGGCAAAACTGTTTCAGCCATGCGCCGCACGTAGCGTTCGTGCGCCATGCGGTAGCGGATCAGGTCCGCCACGGTGAGCATCTTCAAATTGTGTTCCCGGCAGAATTCGATGAGTTGCGGCACGCGCGCCATGGTGCCGTCTTCATTCATGATTTCGCAAATCACGCCGGAGGGATTCAGCCCTGCAATCCGCGCCAGGTCCACGGAGGCTTCGGTTTGTCCGGCGCGCACCAGCACGCCGCCATTTCGCGCGCGCAGCGGAAACATGTGCCCGGGCCGGGCCAGGTCCTGCGGGCGCGTTTTCGCATCAACCGCGGTGAGGATGGTGATGGCGCGGTCCGACGCGCTGATTCCGGTGGTGACGCCCAGCTTGGCGTCAATCGCCTCGCAGAAAGCCGTGCGGTGCGCCGAAGTATTAATCGGGGACATCAGCGGCAGGTTCAGTTCCTCGCAGCGCTGTTCGGTCAGCGCCAGGCAGATCAATCCCCGTCCAAACTTGGCCATGAAATTGATCGCTTCGGGCGTAATCTTCTCGGCGGCCATGGTCAGGTCGCCTTCGTTCTCGCGATCCTCGTCGTCCACCAGGACAATCATGCGCCCCTGGCGGATCTCTTCGACCGCATCCTCAACACTGGCAAAAGGCTTCGGCTCGGTCGTCATAGGCACCCAAGTGTCTAGTATACGCGGAACCCGGGCCTGCTCAATCAGCGCTGGCGTGCTTGGAGGTATTGGTATCGGACCCTTCTGCCAGGACAGCATCCGATGCGAGAGGGCGCGGCCGCACGGGTAGGTCCGCCCACGCATTCATAATCCCCAGGACCTCATGCACGACTTGCGTCAGGTCATTGGGGGTCCGCCACCATTGGCCGGCTTCGAAAGCGTCGTCAGAGACCCCGTGAACGATTGCCGTTCCCCGAGGCGCAAAATACTTGGTCCACAAGAGGTGCACGCGGCGCGTGTGCGCCTTATTGGTCACGATGATGACCTTTTGCCCACCCTTGCTTTTCAGGGCCGTACTGATTGCGTCCAATTCCTCGTCGGTATTTTCAATGGGCGAATCCAAAACGTGGATGGCCTTGGCCGGAACGCCCCGCCTGCGAAGCACGCGGATGTTGAAGTCATCTTCACTGGGATACGAAATGCCGAGAGCCCTCAGCGCATCCGCATGCGCTCCCGGATGTGTCAGCCAGATTTCTTTCGCGTAGCCCCGGTGGTAGAGTTCCGCCGCTTCCAAAGCGCGGGCGGGGATATTTCCGCTGAGCACCGCAATGGCTGTGGCCGGCTGCAATGGATCTTCCCGGACGAGCCATTTTCCAATGCCGAATAGAATCACCAGGCTGGACGTTGCCGCAAGGAGGAATGTAATTCCGAGGAGCCAGAACAGAAATCGTAACCGCTGTGCCGTACCTTTTCTCAAAATTCCGTGAATGGGCTCCGTTTCCCCATCATCATATCCGTGTTCTCTCAAATGATCGCTGGTGACATTCGGGGAGCACTTTGATTGCCAAAAAGCTGCTTGGCCCCTCTTCAAGGCTCTCCTCTTCTAACGCTGTTTCCGCCTTGAAATCAGTAGTTTCTGCGGCTCGTGGCACTTTTTCGCCGGGCGGCATGGCTCGGCCGCGTATTGCGCTGTGTAAATCTGTCAACAAGGATGAAAAAGCCACCCAAGCGCACCTAAAAATGGCTTGACAGACTCATTCGTAAGCAGTAGCTTACCGTAAGTGAATACTTACGTACAGAAGGGACTCACTGCCTTGGGCGACCCCACCCGCCTAGCCATCTTTGAGATGCTGGGCGCCCGCCCGCGCGCGGTGCATGAACTCGCGGCTGGCCTGCCCATATCGCGCCCTGCCGTCTCGCAGCATCTGCGCGTCTTGAAGCACGCCCACCTCGTGCACGACCGCCGCGACGGCACGCGCCGCATCTACGAATTGAATCCCCAAGGCGTGGCCTTCCTGCGCGATCACTTTGCGCACCTTTGGGACCAGGTTCTGGCGGCTTTTCAGAAAGCCGCCGAAGACGAATACAAGAAGGAGAAACAAAATGACGCCCGAAACCGCACGAACGGCAGCCGTAAAGCGGACGCTCCGCGTAAACGTACCCATTGACCACGCCTTTCGCATGCTGACGCAAAAGATGGGCGCGTGGTGGCCGGCCAGCCATCACATCGGCAAGGCACCGTTCGCGGAAATTGTCGTGGAACCGCGCGTGGGCGGGCGCTGGTTTGAACGCGACGGAAATGGCGCGGAGTGTGACTGGGGCAACGTGCTGGTATGGGAACCGCCCAAGCAGGTTGTGTTTGCCTGGCAGTTGCAGCCGGACTGGCAATACAGTCCGGACATGTCGCGGGCCAGCGAAGTCTCGTTCGAATTCATTGCGGAAGGCCCGGAGGCCACGCGGCTGGAATTTGAGCACCGCCACATCGAGCGCCACGGCGAGGGCTGGGAGAAGCTGCGCGCGGGCGTGGATTCGCCTGGCGGGTGGACCGGAATCCTGGCCGAATTCGAATGCTCGCTGACCGGACAGCGCAGGTTTGGCCCTTTGTCACAAGCGGAACGCGACCTCGCCCTTGCCGAACTGGAAGGGTCGCGGGAAGTGTTCCTCGATGCGACGAGGGGTCTTACACCAGCGCAATGGAGCTTTAAGCCTACGGCGGATCGCTGGTCCGCTGCGGAGTGTGCGGAACACATCGGCATCATCGAGGATTTGGCCTTCCGACTGATTACCGAACGGGCGTTGAAAAGTCCGGCGGATCCGGAGAAGCGGAAGTCCATCAGATTCAGCGACCCTGGAATCCTGCGCCTAGGCAGCGAACGTAAACAGAAATTGAATGCGCCGGAATCTGTGCGGCCATCGGGGCGCTGGGCCACCCCCGATGGAATTCTCCAAAATGTCAAGGCCTTCCGGACGCGCACGATGGACTTTGTCAAGAGCACACAAGAAGATTTGCGCAACCACTTTCTCGACCACCCTGCATTCGGCACGCTGGATACCTACCAGTGGATGCTGCTCATCTCGGCTCACATGCGCCGCCACGCTGACCAAATCCTGGAAGTGAAGGCGCACGGTCAATTCCCGAAGCAATAAAGGCGGCTCCGGCCTGGGCCAAGCTTTCAAGAGCGAGGGATTCCATCATGATTGCCGGCCATCTTGCTTTGCTCGTCTCCGCATGCTTCACGGGAGCGGCGTTCTATATCAACCTTGTGGAACAGCCGGCGAGGCTCAAGCTGGATGATCGTGCCCAGGTGTTGGAGTGGAAGACGGCGTACAAGCGCAGCTATGCCGTCCAGGCGCCGTTGGCAGTTCTGGGTTTCGCGTTCGGGATGCTGGCCTGGTACCAAACGAAGCAGTTGCCATTTCTGCTGGGAGCTGTGCTCATGATTGCGAATTGGCCTTGGACGCTCATCGTCATCAAGCCGGTCAACGACGTGCTGATGGCAACCCCCGCAGACAATGCTGGTGCGGCGACCCGCGCGTTAATTATGAAATGGAATGCGCTTCATCTTGTCCGCTCCCTCTTAGGAGGTGCGGCAGCGATGTCTTTCCTGTACGGACTCTCGGCGAAATAAACTACTTCCAGTAGGGAGGGGTAATCCAATGGCTACTCAGATCAGAAAAGTTATCCTGGCCTGCACACTTGGTTTTTCCGCGTTGCTTTGGGCGCAGACGCCGACTGACGATCCGCTGGCGCCTTACATCCCAAAGAACCTGAAGCCGTACTACCTGGAAATGCTGTTGTTGAAAGATAAGCCAGCGGCAGCTCTGCCGGAAGGAGAACGAACGCAATTGATGCAGAAGCATCTCGCGTATATCCGTTCGCAAGTGGAGGCCGGTAAATTTGCGCTGGTGGGGCGCCTAACNGGAAGAAAACCGGCTCCGGGGCATTGTCGTGATCAAAGCGGATTCACTGGAAGAAGCACAACGCCTCGCTTCCGCGGATGCCTTGGTCCAATCCGGCCAACTCGTCGTTGAGGTTCACCCCATCCTGCTCGAGGNACCTCTCGGCCGTCCGCTTTGACTACCCGCAAATGAATAGATGAACACCGACGTACCTGGAGACACTTTCCAACACGGGCGCTGAACCTGCCGCCCTGGCGGATTCGCATTCCCCGGCAGCTGCCTTGACTGGGCCCCAAGCTCGCTTACTTCTTGGGTCGAGATACGCTCAACGGAGAAGAAGCAATAAGGTATTTCCCCTCATCCGCATTTACGGGTTGCAGATCAATTGACCATATTTGGCTATCGCGTCCTTCGGATTCCACGTGAGTTTGCACGCGGAAGAAGTAAGTCTTTCCCGCCTCCGCGGTGAAGCTGGCCAACGAATGCTGGTCAGAGAGGCGCTTCATAACGGACTGCCAGTTTGTGCAGAGGTGATGTTCGCCGGGGTTCAAGGAAAAGAAGAGATAAGAAGTGCCGTGATTGGCGCCAACCCATGCGCCGTTCAGGCCCACCCGGATTGTCGGTGTCCCGAGTTCTCCGGGTGGCCGTTGAAATACCTCGATGACATACACAAGGGCTTTGCCTGGCTCGGGTTGAACCACAGCATGTTGAGTATTGTCCAGCTTGACGTCAAACTTCACATTGCTAGGTCCGCAGGAAGGGGCCAGTGGATCGGAAGTGGGTCGGCTTTGAGCGAAGAGGGAAGATGCGAAGAGCAGGAAAACGAGCGCGGTTTTCATGGGGCTCCTTTCCGAGCCAGCACGTCATGGGAAAATCATTTTCTGAGGCAGCCTCCTGCACCTATGACGTAATTGCGCGGACTGTGGTTCCGCCGGTTTCCAGTCAGCAAATAGGAAAGGGCGGCCGAGAAACCGGCCGCCCTCGTTGGATTGAGATTCTGGGCTAGCTGGATATGCCTTAGTACATGCCGCCCATGCCGCCGGCGCCAGGCGCGGCAGCAGCCTTCTTTTCCTCTTCCTTCAGCTCGGCCACCAACGCTTCGGTGGTGAGCATCAGGCCCGCGATGGACGCGGCGTTCTGCAGCGCGAGACGGGTAACCTTGGCCGGATCGATAACGCCCATCTTGACCATGTCCCCGTACTCGTTCGTCTCCGCATTGAAGCCGTAGCTCTCGTCCTTGGATTCGCGGATCTTGCCGATTACGACCGCGCCCTCGGAGCCGGCGTTGTGCGCGATCTGGCGCGAGGGTTCTTCGAGCGCGCGCTTCACGATGCCCACGCCGACGAGTTCGTCGCCGTCCATCTTGATCTTCTCGAGCGCCGGGATGGCCCGGAGCAGCGCCACGCCGCCGCCGGGAACGATGCCTTCCTCAACGGCCGCGCGGGTGGCATGCATGGCGTCCTCAACGCGAGCCTTCTTCTCCTTCAGCTCAGTTTCGGTTGCCGCGCCCACCTTGATGACCGCAACGCCGCCGACCAGCTTCGCTAACCGCTCCTGGAGCTTCTCGCGGTCATAATCGCTGGTGGTGACTTCGATCTGCTGGCGGATCTGCTTCACACGACCTTCGATTTCGCTGGCCTTGCCATTGCCCTCCACGATCGTGGAGTTGTCCTTGTCAATGGTGATCTTCTTGGCCTTGCCGAGGTCCTCGATCTTCACGTTCTCGAGCTTGATGCCGAGGTCTTCGGTGATGGCCTTGCCGCCGGTCAGTACCGCGATGTCCTCGAGCATGGCCTTGCGGCGATCGCCAAAGCCAGGGGCCTTGACGGCGGCGCACTGTAGCGTGCCGCGCAGCTTGTTCACCACCAGAGTGGCCAGCGCTTCACCTTCCACTTCCTCGGCGATGATCAGCAGCGGCTTTNCACCAGAGTGGCCAGCGCTTCACCTTCCACTTCCTCGGCGATGATCAGCAGCGGCTTGCCAAGCTTGGCAATCTGTTCGAGCAGGGGGAGCAGGTCCTTCATTGAGCTGATCTTCTTCTCGTGGATCAGAATCAGCGCGTTCTCCAGCACGCACTCCATGCGCTCTGGATCAGTGATGAAGTAGGGGGACAGGTAGCCGCGGTCGAACTGCATGCCTTCCACGACTTCCAGCGTGGTTTCCATGGTCTTGGACTCTTCCACGGTGATCACGCCGTCCTTGCCGACCTTCTTCATAGCTTCGGCAATGATTCCGCCAATCTGCTTGTCATTGTTGGCGGAAATGGTGCCGACCTGAGCGATCATGTCGCCCTTCACGTCCTTGTGCAGTTTCTTGATCTCCTCGACGGCCACTTCGACGGACTTATCGATACCGCGCTTGAGTGCCGTGGGGCTTGCGCCGGCGGCAACCGTCTTCACGCCTTCACGGAAGATGGCCTGCGCCAGAACGGTGGCGGTGGTGGTGCCGTCGCCAGCCACGTCGCTGGTCTTGCTGGCGACTTCGCGCACCATTTGCGCGCCCATGTTCTCCAGGGGATCCTTCAGCTCGATTTCCTTCGCTACGGTCACGCCGTCCTTGGNTAATGACCGGCGCACCGAACTTCTTCTCGATCACCGCATTGCGGCCCTTGGGGCCAAGGGTGATCTTTACCGCATCCGCCAGAGCATTCACGCCACGTAGAATCGCCTGGCGGGAATTCTCTCCGGTAACAATCTGCTTCGCCATTTCTTGATTCCTCCTAATGAATTCCTTGCTACTGCTTCGTTTGAAAATCCTTCTTTACATCTTGGAACTGGCTAAAGGTAATCAGTAATCAGTGATCAGCGATCAGTAAGAGCGGGAAACTGAGACTGGGAACTGACGACTGAGAACTTCCTTACTTCTTTGCTGCCTTCGCTGCGCCGCCCAGCTTTGCCAGGATCTCTTCCTCGCGAAGGATGAGGTACTCCTGGTCTTCGATTTTGATCTCGCTGCCGCTGTACTTGCCGAACAGCACGCGATCGCCCACAGCCACGTCCAGGGGGATGCGCTCGCCCTTCTCGCGCTTGCCCGCACCGACGGCGATTACTTCGCCCTCTTGCGGCTTCTCTTTCGCGGAGTCGGGGATAATGATCCCGCCCTTGACGGTTTCCTTCTCTTCAATGCGCTTCACGATCACACGGTCGTGCAGCGGTGTCAGATTGACTGCCATCTTTGAAAAACCTCCATAGGTGATCTAACGGTACTGCTGAAAAAACAGAAGTAGGAGCGCTGAAGGGGATTAGCACTCCTCAGAGCCGAGTGCTAATATACCAGTTTTTGCCCTCCAGTCAAGCATTTTTCTGACGCCTGCATGGTCCACTTCCGCCCGTCTTCACCTGTAAGCTATTTCGTTTCAGTAGATTAATATGCCAGATTATTCCGACACTTGGTCATTGCCCTGCTTTTCCACTGGCGCTAGACTCGCGGCATCGCCTCATGCGCTGGCTTCTCTATCTCCGGCTTGTCACCCTAACGGCGGGCACGCTGCTCCCGTTCTTCTGGATGGTGGTGATTCTCGGCCACCGCCGCCAACGCAACTTCGAACGTATCTTCTTCTTCCTTTGCCTTGTGCTGACCTGTTTTTTCGGCAGCAGCCTGCTGGCCCTGAACGCCCAGCTCTACTATGGCACGCCTCAACAAGGCTTACTTCGTTTCTGCTGGACGGTCCTCAGCCTCGGCTTGTGGTTCATTCCGCCCCTCGTATTACACCTCCATGTCGAATACGCTTCCCTCCGGGATCTTTTCAGGTCCGCGCGCCAGAAGTACGTCTGGCTGGCTATCGCTTGGCTCCCGGCAGCGGCTGTTGCGCTCGACCTTGGCCGCGCCCTGCGGCTCGAGGCAGGGTTCGATTTTGCGCGGCCCACGCACCTGCTCGGTACGGCGTTCCAGGTCTGGCTCGCGCTGGGCCTGCTTGTGGCGGGGTATTGGCAGCTACGCTTCCGGGCAGCCGCTCCTGATAGCGAACAAAGAGCTTTTCACCGCACGCTGGCCGCTCTCCTTATTTTTCTCTTTTTGTTGTTTGCGGTGCTCGTCGTACTCCAAAGAATCTATGTACCGCAGGCCGGGGAAATTGTCGCCGTCTTGCTCGCGATTCTCGCCCTGTTACCCCTGGGCATCCTGATCGGAAACGTCCAGCGCTTCAATTTCCTGCAGATTGGCCGGCAGCGGAATCTGATTTACGCCGTCACCAGTGTGTTTCTTGCGCTGCTCTATCTGAGCTTTGTGCGCCGCGCCAGCGAGTGGTTTGAACCGTATTTGCCGCCTGCGGCCAGTGCGGCGCTGCTGCTGTTCTTGCCGGTGGTTTTCTTCGAACCTCTCCAGCGATTCGTTGGCCAGACGCTGCGAGCAACGGCGCGGCGGGAAATGGAAGTCGTCTACCGCCTTTCCGCGCAGATTCAACGGGAAGCGCGTCAGGGCGATTTGTTCGGGCTGATCGCCTTCATCGAACGGCGCGTCAAGGAGGAGTTTGAGTTCGAGGATGTCTGGTTGAATCTTCTGGAACCGAAGCTGGAGTTTCAGGGCGACAAAAAGCAGGAACGACAAGGTGACGAAAGCTTTTCCGTCTACCGCCCGAGCCGCTTGAACGGCGCGCTCACGGTGAGGCCCCATGGCGCTATGCTTTCAGGTGAAGTGGTGGCGGCGATGCAGTTTTTGTGCGAGGGCATCGCCGGGTCCATCGACCTCTGCATCGTATTGGAAGAAAAGCTGCAACTGGAAAGGGAACTGGCGGAACGCGAACGCATGGCACTTGTCGGGCAAATGGCCGCCAGCATCTCTCACAATCTGAAAAATCCGCTGGGCTCCATCAAAACCATTTTGCAGGTGCAGATGGAAAGCGCGGAATTACCTGCGTCATTGCGCGGGGAAACCCAGATGGTCCTCGATGAAATCAACCGACTTTCCGCCAAGCTGAACCAATTGCTGCAATTCAGCCGACCTGGTGTGCGCTCCACGAAAAGAGGCGACCACTGCAATGTTGTTTCCGTCGCCGCCACTGTCGTCGAGGTTCTCCGGCATGAAGCCGAGCCCAGCGGGGTCTCCTTGAAATTTGCGGCACGGAACGGCGCCTGCGAAGTTGCCGCCAGTGGAGAAGCCGTCAACGATATCCTTTCGAACGTGGTCTTGAACGCCATCGAAGCCGTCGGCCACGGTGGCCACGTCCGTCTTGGCTTGCAATGCGAACAGCAATCGTGCACCGTAGCCGTCGAAGATGATGGCCCAGGCATTCCCGCAGAAATGAGGGAGAAAATTCTCCGGCCATTCTTTACCACCAAGGCGCGTGGCACCGGCCTCGGCCTTGCCATCGTCGCACGGCGCCTGGAAGAAATTGGAGGAGCCTTGGAGATTGACAGTCCCATTCGGGAGGAGCGCGGCAGCAGGTTCCGCGTGATTCTCCCGCTTGCTGCAAAGGAAAAGCCGTCATGAAAACCGTGCTGATCGTCGACGACGAGCCTGCGTCACGCTACGCCCTTCGCCGCGCGCTGGAGAACCGTTACCGGATCGCGGAGGCCGATTCGGCCGCTGCCGCGCGCTCCGCCCTGGCCACAGAAAAGCCGGACCTGCTGCTGCTCGACGTCATTCTTCCCGGCGAAGACGGAATTTCTTTCCTCAAATGGCTGCGACAGGAAGGCCATGACCTGCCCGTGCTGATGGTTTCCGCGCTGGACACCGCGAAAACGGCTGTCGAAGCGCTACAGTTAGGAGCGGCGGATTATCTGGTGAAAGGCTTCGAGCTAGATGAGCTTCGACAACGCGTTGCTACGCTGCTGAAACTGGTTACCCTGGAGCAGGAAAACGATTCTCTGCGCCGCCGCTTGGCCACCGAAGGACAATTCGGCCAGATGATTGGCCGATCGGCGGCGATGCGGCGCGCGTTCGAAATGGCCGATCGCGTCGCGCCCACGGATTCCACGGTTTTAATCCTTGGCGAAAGCGGCACGGGCAAAGACCTGCTCGCCCAGGAAATTCATGCCCGCTCGCAGCGCAATGGCAAACCCTTCGTGGCCGTGAATTGTGCCGCGCTGCCGGAAACTCTGATCGAGTCGGAACTCTTCGGCTACGAGCGCGGCGCGTTCACCGGCGCAGCCCAGCAGAAAAAGGGCCGCTTTGAGCAGGCCGACAGCGGCACGCTTTTCCTTGATGAAATTGGCGATATGAATCCGGTAACGCAATCGAAGGTGCTGCGCGCGCTGGAAAATCGCACCATCGAACGCCTTGGCGGCACGCAATCGATTCCCGTCGACGTCCGCGTCATCAGTGCGACACACCGCCACCTGCCGCTCGCCATCCGCGACGGGAAGTTCCGCGAAGACCTTTTCTACCGCCTGCGCGTGGTCACCATTGATTTGCCTCCGCTGCGCGCGCACAAGGATGACATCCCCATCCTCGTACAAGCATTTCTGCAATTGCACGGGGCGCGTTTGGGCCGCACTGTGCGCTTGACCAAGGAAGCTCTCTCCACCCTTGAGCGCTACGACTGGCCCGGCAACGTCCGCGAACTCAAGAATGCCATCGAGCGCGGCATGGTGCTCTGTCGCGGCGACGAATTGGGCGTCAACGATTTGCCGGAGGAAGTGGTCAAGGGCTCGCCGGTCCTGCCAAAGAGCGGCGAAGGAAGCCCGGATCATGGACTCAGCGAAAAAGACTTTCGCGAGGCCAAGCGCAAGTTCGAAATCGCCTATCTGCGGCGCCAGCTCGCCGCGCATCGCTGGAATATTTCGCGCACCGCCGCGACCATCGGCCTGCACCGCCAAAGCCTCCAGGAGCGCCTGCGCGAGCTTGGCATCCGCCGCCCCGGCCAGGAAATTTCCGAGGACGACGAAGCATGAAATTCCCGGGCTTCGTGCAGGCGGGCGGCGGTAGCACGCGCTTTGGAAGCGACAAGGCGCTGGTGCACATTGCCGGGAAAACCATGCTGCGGCGCACCGGCGAACTGCTGGCCAGCGTGTGCGACGACGTGACCATCGTTGCGCCCGCCGGGAAGTATCCTGATTCGCCATGGCCGGTGATTGCCGACCGCTGGCCTGGCGAGGGGCCACTGGGCGGAATCCTTACAGCCCTGCATCATGCCAACAAGTCTGTTTCCTCAACCGAGGCAGGGGTCAAGGAACACGGGCCAAATTCCTTCCTTCTGATCGTAAGCTGCGACATGCCGTTCCTCACGCATGAATTCCTTGCGCACCTGCGCGAACGGGCGCTGCAAAGCAGCGCGCTTGTCGTCGTGCCAGAGTCCACGAGCGGCCTCGAGCCGCTCTGCGCCTGCTGGCGAGGGAATGCCCTCGCCGCGGTTCAAGCGGCCTTTGATGCGGGGATCCGCAAAGTTACGGAAGCGATGAAACATCTTCCGATGGAAGTGCTTGACGAGTCCGCATGGAAACGATTTGATAAGGACAATCGCCTTTTTTGGAACATGAATACGCCTGCAGATTTCGAAGCGGCGCGACGCCTTCTCGAGGTTCCACATCGATGAGCGAAGAGATCCACGAAGCGGGATTGACAGCCGCCGCGAAAGGGCAGAACGGCGCGAAGTATTATTTCGAGTTTCGCGGCGTCACCAAGGCCTTTGACGACCACGTGGTGCTCAACAACGTCAGCTTTACTGTGCAGCACGGCGAAACCTGCGTGATTATGGGCCGCAGCGGCGTCGGCAAGTCGGTTACTCTCAAACACATCATGGGCTTTCTGAAAGCAGACTCCGGCCGGGTGTTCATTGATGGCCGCGACGTCACGGATTGCACGGAGCGCGAGTTCGAAGAGATTCGCCGCAAAGTCACGATGGTCTTTCAATCTGGCGCCTTGTTCGATTCGTTGACCGTTGCCGAAAACATCGCCTTTCCGCTTGAGGGGCAGCCCGGGCTGACCGAAGACGACATCGAGGCCTATGTTCGGAAACTCGCGCACATGCTCGAAGTGGAAGACGTTCTCGAGAAGATCCCCAGCGAACTTTCGACCGGCACCAAGCGCGCTGTCGCCATTGCCCGCGCCCTGGCACAGAATCCCGAAGCGATTCTCTATGACGAGCCCACCACTATGGTCGACCCGATCATGGCCGGGCACATGGGCGACCTGATCCTGCGCCTGAAAGAAGCATTTCACAAGACGTCCATCGTGGTCACACACGACACGCATCTGGCCAAACGCCTCGCGGACACTGTAGTGTTCCTGCAGGATGGGCGCTCCCAGGTCTTCTCCAATTGGGCCGATTTTCAAAGCTCCAAGGATTCCCTGGTGCGCGACTTCCTTCTCCTAGATGAACTCATCCCCGCTCTGGACGTGAGCCTGTGAGACGCCGCCTCCGCCCGCTTTATTCCCTTTTCCATCCTTCCATTTTCCTTTTTGAGATCCGCTATACGCGTTGCCCTGTTCGGAACGCTCGACCTAATTGAGGAGCGAAACGCCCGATGAGCCAGCCCAAGAAAGAGTTCAAACCGTTTGTTCCCGCCGAATCCACCGCGCCCGAGATGTCTTTCAAGGCAGTAATCCTCGGCGTGCTGCTCTCGGCGTTGTTCGGGGCCGCAAACGCCTATTTGGCAATGAAGGCCGGGCAGACCATTGCGGCCACCATTCCTGCTGCAGTCATCGCCATTGCGGCCTTCCGGCTCCCCTTCTTTCGCGGCGGCGTCTTGGAGCAGAACATTGCGCGCACCGGCGCTTCCGTCGGCGAAGCTCTGGTCGCGGGCACGGCTTTCACCGTGCCAGCTTTTCTGCTGGTGCAGATTGGCGGGCGAGCCATCTGGGCAGACTTCCACGGTCATTTCTGGGATGCGGTCATGATGATGTTGGCTGGCGGGCTGCTCGGCATCTTCTTCATCATCGTTTTACGGCGTCCCCTGTGCGTGGAGTCGGACTTGCCCTTCCCAGAGGCCACGGCTTGTGCCGAGATCGTCAAGGCGGGGCAGCACGGAGCCAGCGATGCCCCGCGCTACGTGTTCACGGCCCTGGGGCTGGGTGCCCTTCTGCAATTCTTCACGAACAGCCGGGGCCTGCAAATCTTCCGGGACTCCATGGAAGGCTTCGTGAAGTTTCCTCGCTCGGTGATCAGTCATTTCGATTTTGACAAGAATCCGATTGGCAATGTAGCGGCCACGGGTGGGATGCCTTACGCCACGCCTTCCGCTTCCCCCGCTTTGATGGGCATCGGCTACATCATCGGGCCGCGCCTGTCGGCCATCAACTTCTCGGGCTCCGTTCTCGCCTGGTGGGTACTCATTCCGCTGGCGCTCTTTATTGATCCGGACTTGCCGCAAAGGCTGGCGACCGGAGGAGTGCCCGCGGGGTGGGACGTGCTGAGCTACAGCGTGTGGTACAACGTGGTGCGGCCTATCGCCGTGGGCGCGATGCTGGTCGCGGCCGTCTATACCCTGTACACCATGCGCGACTCGCTGCTGGCTTCCCTTCGCGGCGCAATGGCCGCGCGCAGCGGCGCTTCGGCCAAAGTCGCCAGCCGCCTCGACCGCGATATCCCGTTGCCCTGGATCATCTTCTCCATCGCGGCCTTGGTGATACCGATCGGCTTCATCTACTACCGTTTCATCGGCCTTGTGGGCACGGCCATCCTGGTGGCGGCGGTCATGACCGTTACCGGATTCGTTCTCGCCGCCGTGAGCGGCTACCTGGTCGGGCTCATTGGCAGCAGCAACCAGCCCGTTTCGGGGCTGACCTTGTCCGCGCTGGTAATTGCCGCGCTACTGATGGTTGGCATCGGAGTCCGCGGGCTCTCCGGAGTGGCCGCGGTGCTGGGCGTGGCTTCGGTGGTGTGCATTGCCTGCTCCGTTTCGGGCAGCCTTATTCAGGACCTCAAGGCCGGGTACCTGCTTGGCGGAACACCCTGGAAAATGCAAGTAACGGAAATCATCAGCGTGAGCGTGCTCGCTTTCTTCCTCATGTTCCCCATTATTGCGCTGCACAAGAGCTACGGCATTGGCAGCCGGGTCCTCCCCGCCCCGCAGGCCGGACTCATGGCCGTGCTGGCAAAGGGCATTGTGGGCGGTGAAATGGCCTGGGGGCTCGTCCTGATGGGCTGCATTTTCGGAATCACGCTCATCCTGATTGACGCCCCAGCCCCCATGCTGATTGCCGTCGGCATGTACCTGCCCTTTGAAACGACTTCGGCCATTTTCGTCGGGGGCGCGCTCAAGTGGGTGGCCGATCGCATTGCGGACCGTAAGAAACTCTCTGCGGCGGGCAGGGAGGCGTTTGAGCAGCGCGGGACGCTGCTCGCCTCTGGGTTCATTGCCGGCGAAGCGCTACTGGCGATCTTACTTTCCCTGGGCTTCATTGCGGCGGAAAGCCGCGGCTTTCAGAACTTCTCTGTCTCCAACTGGTTGACCCATAAGCCGGAACTGGCCCTTTATCAACACTGGGGTGGGCTGCTGTCGCTCATCGTGTTTGCTGTCGTGGCCTATGCTCTGATTCGGGGCCCGTTCCGAAAGCGGTTGCCGGAATAGTATCTCCGCGCCAAGGATCTATCTCTGCCACCGAATGTGCCGGTTAACTAAAAACCCTGCTGCACGAGTTGTTCGATGGTCAGGTTGGAAGCGGGCTTTGCGCCGCTGCGCGCCTCCAGGTAGCGCTCCACATACTTCCCCAAAACGTCGCCTTCCAGGTTCACCGCGTCGCCGATTTTCTTCCCACGGATGTTCGTGTGTTCATACGTAAACGGAATGATCGCAATCTCTGCAATGCGGCCATTCCAGCGCGCGACGGTCAGGCTGATCCCGTCGATCGCGATCGATCCCTGCGGCACGATGCACTTCGCGAACGACTCCGGCACTTCCACGCCGTACCACCAGTTCTCGCCTTCAGGATCGAGCCGTGTTACGCGTCCGATGGTGTCCACGTGACCCAGCACAAAATGCCCGCCAAACTCTTTGCCCGCGGTCATCGGCTGCTCCAGATTCACGCGCGTGCCGGACTTCCATTCCCCCATGGAAGTCTTGCGAATGGTCTCCGTGGACAAGTCGGCCGAAAAGCGCTCGCCTTCCAACGCCACCACGGTCAGGCAGCAGCCGTCGACCGCGATGCTATTGGCAATCGTCAGATGCGGCGCCACGGTCGGCGCGTGAATAGTTAGCCGTCCGCCTTCCGCGTGCAACTTCAGGGAATCGACAGTGCCCAGATGCTCGATAATGCCGGTGAACATGTGGCCCTCACTTGGATTTCAACGCGGAACCCCACCGCGCTCTCTCTTTCTTCTTACCACTGATAACTGAAAACTGAAAACTTATAACTGGCCTGGCTTGTGCGCGAAGTCCTTGACGAGCCCTCGCGGGGATAGGAACATTGGGTAGACCACGCTCCTGGTCCAAGGTGGTTTATGTTTGAACCAAACCTGACCGATCCCCATCCCGAATCAGCGAAGACACATCCCCAAAAGGTGCATTGCTCGCTGCACGACCGCGACGCCACCATCGTCGTGGCCAACTGGCCGTTCAGCGATGAGGGTTGGAGCGACTGGCGCGTGATCGACTGCTCACTTTTGCCCCCGGGCGCGGTCCATTGCGGAATGGATTGCCTCTCGCAGGCCCGCTTGAACGAGAAGTAGCGCTGCTTTGGCTCCTGGGCAAGGAGCCGACAGTTTTTGTGTGTTCGTGTAACCTTGACAAGCAAGGGAGCGCGGGGCACCATGAGTCGAACCAGGCCATTCTTAGCTGTCTTTGACGGAGGAAAGGCATGCCCGATCCGGAACTTCTCGACCGCATCCTGGAAAACTGCAGCTTCCGCTTTCGCAACGTCGTTTGCCCCAACAAGGATAAGGTTGCCAGTATCACTGCGGCGAAGTTTCAAGGCGAGGATGCGGACTGGTCGGTTGTGGAATGCTCCTTGCTTCCTAATGGCGAAATCAGATGCGCCATGACCTGCCTCCTGCGTGATCCGGAGTTTGATCCCACCCGTTAAGGTAACCCTCCTCTCCCGCGGGCTTTGAATTTCTCCTCGTACTTTCCTATCTTTGGTTTCTTGGATTGTCAGGCCTTTTGTGGCGCCGGGTTTCCTGCCTGTGCCATGTCCCGCAACTTCCGCAAATCGAGCTTGCCCGTGCCAAGGTACGGCAGCTTTTCCACGTACAAAAATTGATCCGGCCGCGGCTTCCAGAGTGCCGGAAGGTCACTCTTCGAAAGCTTGTCCAGACATTCCTTCAACAAGTCCTCTTTTAGCGTGTGAATCACGACCAGCCGCTCGCCCTTCTTCTCATCGGGAATCGCCGTGACCGCCAGGACTTGTCCGTCGGCCTCCACCAATTCGTGCAGCTTCTCCTCCACCTTGATGTGCGGCACCATCTCCCCGCCGATTTTGCTGAAGCGGCTCAGCCGGTCGGTGATGCGCAAAAATCCATCCACATCTACCGTGGCGATGTCACCCGTGTTGTACCAGCCGTCCCTCAACACCTCCGCGGTTTTTTCCGGGCCATTCAGGTAGCCCACCATGACGTTCGGCCCGCGAACCAGGAGCAGGCCGGGCTTGTCCACGGGCAACGATTCCCCCGATTCCGGATCAATGATGCGCACGCCGATGCCCGGCAGCGGATGGCCGATCGTGCCGCGTTTTGCGCCGACTTGGCGAAAATACGCTGCGCGGAAATCGTAGGTGTTCACGGCTACAACCGGCGAGCACTCCGTGCAGCCATAACCCTCGAGTGGCCGGATGCCGAAGCGGTCTTCGAAAGACTGCGCGATGCGCTCGGGCAGTTTCTCCGCTCCGGCCATCACGATGCGCAAGCTGCCAAACACTTCCGGCGGGCAGCGCCGCGTATAGGAATTCAGAAAGGTGGGTGTGGACAGCAGCATCGTGACCGCGTATTTGCTCACCAAAGCACCGATGACTTTCGCGTCGAGGGGGCTCGGGTGAAACACTACGCCGATGCCCGTCAGCGGTGGCAGGCACAGCGTTCCCGTAAACCCGAACGAATGGAAGAAGGGAAGAATACCGAGGATGCGGTCGCCGTCATGCAAGTGGAACACTTGCTCCAATTGCTCTACGTTTGAAGCAAGGTTGAAATGCGAAAGCACTACGCCCTTGGGTTCGCCCGTGGACCCGCTTGAAAAAATGATTGTCGCAGTGTCATCCAGTAAAGGCGTCAGCGAGACGCCGAGGAAAAGCTCCAGCAGTCGTGCGGGGAACAGCTTTGCCGCAAGCAGTGCAGCGATCTTCTCGCCCGGGTCGGGGTTTTGCGCCAGGTCTTCCGCATAGATGATCTCGCCGGGCGGCCGCACCGGCACTTTCTCCAGGAATTGCCGCGAGGTGACCACCGTTTTCAACTCGCACTGCGTTGCGCAGGAGGCGATCGATTCATTCGAGGAGGTGTAATTGAGATTGATGGGGATTTTGCCGAGCAGCAGTGCGGCCCAGTTCACCAATGCCCCGGGAATGGACGGCGGAAGAAGAATCCCGACCATTTTCTGATCCCGCCAGAGCGGGCGGAGCCGGCGTGCCAAAAATACGGTTTTGACCAGCGAATCGCCAAAGGTGAGTTTTGGCGTTCGTCCATCGGCCATGGCAAAACGCCGCGGGTAACGCCTTGCCGCATTGATGAACGAACGCGTCAGCGGCTTCATATAGCGCCGGCGTCGCAAAAACGCGTCCACACCGAGTTGCTGCACTGCCTGCCGCACTTCGGGTGCGGTCGTGGTCGACGGCAGGGCCGCGCCAAACGTGATGCGCACGGGGTAGGGGATTGTTCGAGGCCACTTCCAGAAAAAACGCCCGCCGGAAAAACTGAAGATGGAGCCCCAGATGCCATCGACATTCACAGGAATAATCGGAGCATCAATTCCCTTGACGATGCGTTCGAAGCCGCGGCGAAACGGCAACATCTGGCCGATGCGGGTGATCTCACCCTCCGGGAAGATGCACACCACTTCGCCGTCGCGCAGCGCTTCCGAGGCTTCGCGCAGTGAATGAATCATCTCGCGCGGTCCTTGATCCGACGCGATGGGAATGATCTTCAGCATTTTGGCGAAAGGCTTGATCAGTGGATGGTCGTACGCGCCCTTGAACATCAGGAATCGAATCGGGCGGTCCGTTGCGGCGATGAGCAGCACGGCATCGACCCACGACGTGTGATTCGGAGTGAGCAGCGCCCCTCCGCGCGCGGGAATATTTTCATTGCCCTTCAAGTCCAACCGGTACAACGTGTGCGCCGCAATCCACAGCAGCAGCCGCAGCAACGAATCCGGCAGCAGCCACAGCACGTAAGCAAGCGCGCCAAGCGTCACGCACGAAGCCCAGAAGAAGATGCCGGCGGGGCTCAGGTGCAGGAAATGTTTGGCGAGGAAATAGACAACCGACGCGCCCAAAATCCCAACGAACGACAAAAGATTTGCCGTTGCCAGCACGCCGCCGCGATGTCGTTCTTCCGGCCGGTGCTGCAGCAGCGCGCTGATGGGCACGATGAAGAATCCGCCGAAGAAGCCCAGCGCCGCCAACAAAGCCAGCACCGTGACAAACGTCAGCCCAGGGAGCGCCAGCAGAAAGCCGAAAACCGTGATGCCAATGCCGCCGAGCGGAATCAGCCCGTATTCGATTTTTCTACCGGAAAGATATCCGGCGGCCAAGCTGCCGAGACCGATCCCAATCGCAATCGCGGCTTGCAGGTAACTCCCGTGCGTTGCCGTGACGTGGAGGACGTCGCGGCCGTAGAAAACAATGTCAAACTGCAGCAGCGCGCCGAGAAAAAAGAAAAACGTGTTGCCGGCCACGGCGAGCCACAACACACGGTCCTGGGCAATGCGTTGGCCTTCGGCCCAAAGGTCGCCCAGGGGATTGACGTGGAATTTCTTTGCCGGATCGGCCGCGCGCACGCGCGTGATGCCCAGGCTCGACACCAGTCCAACGACTGAGCATGCCAGGAAAAAGACACCCGAATACACCTGGCGCCCCGCAAATCGTTCCGAAAGATGTGCCCCGGCCAGAGTTCCGGAGATCGCCGCGAGGAAAGTCCCCAGTTCAATGACGCCGTTGCCCCAGGACAAGCGCATCTCGGGCAAAATCTCCGGCAACAGCCCGTATTTCGACGGCCCGAACAGCGCGCCCTGTGTGCTTGCGAGAAATAGCGCTGCCAGCGACATCGTCATGCTATGTAGCGCAAATCCTGCAATCGCGAACAGCATCACGCCAACTTCAAAAATCTTCGTTCCGATGGTGACTGTGCGCTTGCTGAAGCGGTCCGCCAGGAAGCCCCCGGTCATCGAAAATAAAATGAACGGCAGCGCAAAGAGGGCACCGACCAGCAGAACCTTGGTTTCTTCTTCGTCCGGAGACAAGTTCGTGCCGATGATCAGGTAGAGGACGAGGAATTTCAGGCCGTTGTCGTTGAAAGCGCCCTGAAATTGCGTGGCAATCAGGCTCCAGAATCCGAGACGCCAGGAGCGGGGAGCGTCAGGCATACCGCAGGGACCTCCACCGGTGACGGTGAGCGAACAGCAGTGCGATGCCAAATCGTCGCAGAGATAGCCCAGATTGAGTAGAGGTTTCTTCCGCCCGTGTGCCTTGCGTGCCGAGGCACGTTGCCTCTGAACGGCTCAACAACGTGCCGCGCCTTTGTAGCGGCCGCTTTCTGAAGCGGGCGGATGTTGGGGAGTACTTGCTTAGCGTAGTGGAACCAAAGGCGCCCGCNGGCGGCCGCTACACAGACTTAGCTCGCAGGTACACCTCGATGGCAATATCCGGCCCGACTTGCTGGAAGGATTGGAGGTAAAGATGCGAGGAAATGGCGCTCGCCGAGAGAAGGAAGGGAACTCCTGAACGTCCCGCGAGCTTGGGGGCGTAGAAGAGAATCAGCTTCTGCACGATGTCTGCCGCGAGCGCAGCACCATTCAATCGCGGCCCCGCCTCGAGCAACACATTCAGAATCTCCCGTTTGCCCAATTCCTTCACGACCGCCTGTGGATCGATTTTGCCGCCGCGCGGCTTCAAATGCATCAACTCTACGCCCGCGTTCCGAAGCTTTTTTGCCTTCGGTGACTTGAGAGACGCGGCAGTGAACACGAGCAAATCATTGTCGGCGTTCTGCACTATGCGCGCTTTCGGCGAAAGTCGCAGCTTGGTATCCAGAACGACGCGCAACAGCCGGCGCCGCCGAGGCAACCCGCTACGATCCGTCAGTAACGGGTCATCCGCGAGAATCGTGCCGATGCCAGTCATCAGCGCGTCTGAGGCATGCCGCATGCGCTGCACTTCTGCCCGCGATTCTTCGCTCGAGATCCACAAGCGTTTTTTGCTTCCTCGCGTTTGCGGCAACGCGAGCTGCCCATCCAATGTCAACGCCGATTTCAACGTCACAAACGGCTTGTGGGTCGTGATCCAGCATGCAAACGCTTCATTCAGCTTTTGAGCCTCGGCCTCGAGCACCCCGGTTTTGACTTCGATGCCCCCCTCGCGCAACCGCGCGAAACCGCTGCCGCGCGTCTTTGGGTTGGGATCCTCCGTCGCCGCCACCACGCGCGTAATTCCCGCGGCGATGATCGCTTCCGTGCAGGGGCCCGTCCGCCCCGTGTGATTGCACGGTTCCAGCGTGACAAAGAGCGTCGCCCTGCGCGCCTTCTCGCCCACCTGTTTCAGTGCCACGATCTCCGCATGATCGCGCTCGTTGTACTGGTGGAACCCTTCGCCCACAATTGCGCCATCCCTCACGATGACGCAGCCCACGGTCGGGTTCGGGCTCGCGAGTCCGACGCCTTTGCGCGCCAAGTCGAGCGCATGCTCCATGAAGTGCAAATCGTGATTGTCCACAGTATTAGTTGAAAAGCGAATCCGCGTAGGTCTGCGCGTCGAACGGCACCAGGTCGTTAATCTTCTCGCCAGTGCCCACAAAGCGGATCGGCAGACCGAGCTCGCGCGAGATGGCCACCACGATTCCGCCCTTGGCCGTGCCATCCAGCTTGGTCAGGATTATGCCCGTTACACCTACGGTCGAGGTAAACTCGCGCGCCTGCGCGAGCCCGTTTTGCCCGGTCGTCGCATCCAGCACCAGCAGCACATCGTGGGGCGCACCCGGAATCACCTTTGCCGCTGTGCGCTTCATCTTTTCCAGTTCCGCCATCAGGTTGGACTTCGTATGCAACCGCCCCGCCGTGTCGACAATTACCGCGTCTGCGTTCCGGGCCTTAGCCGCGGCCATGGCATCGTATACGACCGCTGCCGGATCCGCGCCCGACTTCTGCTTGATGACTTCCACGCCATTCCGCTGCGCCCAGATCTCCAATTGTTCGATCGCCGCGGCGCGAAACGTATCCGCCGCGCACAAGACCACGCTCCTGCCTTCTTGCCGCAAGCGGTTAGCCAGCTTCCCGATGCTAGTTGTCTTTCCTGCGCCGTTAACGCCCACAATAAAAATCACCCGCGGATCGTTGCCATTCGCCGCGCCCGCCAACGCCGGTGTATTGCCATAGACATTGAGCGTCCGGAACACGTGTGCCTTGATCTCGCGCTTCAGTTGTTCGCCGTCGGAGAGCGCCTTCCGTTCGATTTGTTCCTTCACGGAGTCCAGGATTTCCCGCGTGGTTTTCACGCCCAAATCTGCCGAAAGCAACGCGTTCTCCACTTCCTTCAGCACGGAAGGATCGATCTGACGCCCTCCCTTGGTGACGTTGTCGAGCGTGTCGGCCAGGGCATTCTTCGTCTTGCTGACGGAGTCCTTCAGCCGCTCCATCAGCGTGGGTTCGGGTTTGCCAAAAAGGGTGATCATACAGTTCCACGCGCGCCTAGCGGGGCAACACAAAATTGTAACAGATAGCGGTGAGTGACCGTGTGGGGGCCCAAATGTGTGCACTAGAGCGATCAGCGACGAGGCTTGAAATTTCTTGTCAGCTTCATCCGTATCGTCAGTAAAGGAGGGCCTCATGAAGAGACTGTCGTTTTTGCTTGTTGCGTTACTTTTCGGAGGAACCGTGTGGGCCGGGCCCATTCAGGAGAAGAACAAAGCGGTGGCGCGGCGAGTTTTCGAGGAGATCTTTAATCAAAATAAGTTCGAGGTCGCCAAGGAGATTTACTCCCCGGACTTTGTGAACCATGGCCTACAAAGGTCAGTGGGGCTCAAGGAAGATCAAGAAGCTGCCCGGGGCTGGAAAGACGCCTTCCCGGACGGAAAAATGGGGATTGTCCTTATGGTCGCCGAAGATGATCTCGTCACCGTCATTTGGACAGGGACTGGAACGAATACGGGTCAAGGGAACGGGCTGCCCGCGACCGGGAAAAAGGTGGAGCTGCGCGGCATCACCGTCTGGCGCNATCGTGGACGGAAAGATACGCGAGGAGTGGAGCGCATTTGACAAGCTGCGCATGATGCAGCAGTTGGGGCTGATTCCAGAGAGCAAATAGCTAAGCGCGACGGAGCGAGCTTGCTACACGTGCACTTCGACCGCGGACAGGCGGACCTTGCCAGCTTTTATTGCGGATTCCAACGCGTTGACCACCACTTGATCGAATTTCGATCCCGTCAGGGCCTTGATGCGTCCTAGCGCATATTCCAGATCCATGGCCGATTGATACGGCCGGTTCGTGGTCATAGCGTCGAGGGTGTCCGCGACCGCAATGATGCGCGCCATCAGGGGAATCTGCGGCCCGGTCAAGCCGTAAGGATACCCGCGGCCATCCAGGTGCTCGTGATGCAATTCGATGCCGGGCAGCATGTCTTTCAACTGCGACACTGGACGCATGATATTCGCCCCTTTGGTCGTGTGTGTCTTCATGATCTCGAACTCTTCCGGCGTCAGCGAGCCCGGCTTTTTCAAGACGCGGTCGTCCACGCCGATCTTGCCGACGTCGTGAAGGAGCGCAGAAATTTTCAGCTTGTCCAGTTCCTCGGCGGACATGCGCATTTCCTGCGCAATCACCGTTGAGTATTTCGCCACGCGCCCGGAGTGACCGCGTGTGTATGGGTCCTTTTCGTCGATTGCGGCCGCCAGCATGCGGATCGAGCCGACGAAGAGCTCGCGGTTCTCTTCCGCCGCCTGCTTCAGCTTTTCGATGTACTCCTCGATGTCGCTGGCCATCAGATTGAAGTTTTCCGCCAGCTCGCTGATCTCGGCCGCACCGCGCACCGGCGTGCGCTGGTGGAATTCGCCGCGGCTGATGGCGCGCGTGGACGCGGCCAGGCCGCGGATCGGCCCGCTGATCCCGACCGCAAAGAAATACCCAAGCAGAACGGCCAGCAGAACTACGACGCTGACGAAGGCCAGTGCCTGCCGGTTCAATTCCGTTACGCCCGCATCAGCGCGCGCCTCCTTCACGCTTCTTTGCGCAATCACCGCCCAATTCACTTCCGGAAACGTGCTGTAGGTGCCGACCATTTCCACGTCGCGCTTGTTTTCTTTCTCCGTGAAATGCACCGTTTCCGTGTTGCGCAATTCCCGCGGCAACCCCTTGACCTGGGACACCAGATGGGACTTTTCGCTCAAATCCTCGCCCGGCACAAAATGTTTCGTGTCCGGGTGCGCAACGATGTGGCCGAAATGATCCACCACAAATACAATCCGCCCGCGCACGCTCGCGTCCTGCAAGCGGCGCAGAATCGGGTCCAGCGAAACCACCGCCGCCAGCATTCCCGCAAAATTGTCCTGCGCATCCTTGAGCGGCACCGCGATCACAAAGGCCGGGCGGTTATCCGGCGCAAGCGCCAGGGGATCGCTGCGGAATTTCACGGATTGCATCGAGCCAACGAATGCGCGTTGCAAAGCCTTGGCTACAAAGGGGTCCTGTTCGGCGCGGAAATTGCCTTGCGAAGCGCTGGTTCCTTTGCCGTCGCGTCCCACGGCCGCCAGGTAAATGAAGGAATTGCGATTGGAATCGACGAAATTTTCCAGCAGCAGCTTCACTTTCGGTTCAATCGCCGGGTCGGTGACATTTTCGTTAAGACCGGTCAGCGTCAAAATTTGCCTTTGGCTGACCAGTTGCTGTGTCACGTTTGATTCGAAAAATTGGACTTCCTGTGCAAGCGACCGCGTCAGCTCCGTTTGCTGCACGCGCTCGGTATCGACCAGTTTCTCCTGGCTAAGCTCCAGCACCTGGCGGTGATACAAACCAATAGGGAGCGCGCTGACCAGTAGGAGCGCACCGAGCACAAGCCACAGGATGCGCACCCGGCCCGATCGGAGGCGCGTCAGCAGGGATGGGAGTGAGACCGCCATCTCAACACTACAATTTTAGGTGGTTAATCAGTAGGGCTCGGCTGGCCCAAGGGACAGGCGACGCGCAAGTGCAACTGGGACCAAAGTACCAGGGCAGCCTGTCTTTGCCGTTTCCAGGCCAGGGTCTTCCCCTGGAACTAAAAACTGACGGCTGAAGACTTATTACTCTCTCTTCAGCGGCCGCTCCATAATCGCGCGGATCGCGTCGCGCGGCGAATTCCCCAGATGCAGGAAGCTGTAAACCTGTTCCGTAATTGGCAGTTCGATATGGTGCTCCCTCGCCAAGGCCATCAGCGCCTCCGTAGTTCCGACTCCTTCCGCCACCATGTTCATTTCCGCCAAAATTTCTGCGAGCCCGCGGCCGCGCCCCAGTTCAAAGCCCACATGACGATTCCGGCTCAGCGCTCCGTTGCAGGTCAGCACTAAGTCCCCTAGACCGGCAAGCCCGCTCAGCGTCTCCGGCTTGCCACCCAGCGCCACGGCCAGCCGCGTCATTTCCGCAAGGCCGCGTGTAATCAGCGCCGCCAACGCGTTTGCGCCCAACCCCAGGCCCTGGCAAGCACCTGCGGCAATCGCTATTACATTTTTCATGGCGCCGGCGAGTTCCACGCCCAGCACGTCGTCATTCGTGTACAGGCGGAAGCTGGGCCCGGCAAACTCCTCTTGCAGAAATATAGCGAGCGCTCGATCCTTCGAGGCCAGCACGACGGCGGTCGGCTCACCTCGCGCCGCTTCCAGCGCAAAGGACGGACCGGAAAGCACAGCAATCCGCGGAATAAAGCGCAGCGAAAAGACCTGCTCAACCACTTCGCTCATGCGCAGCCGCGTGGCCGGCTCAAGCCCTTTCGTCGCGCTGACAATGGCCGATTCCATCGGAATATGCGGAAGCGCTTGCGTGAAGACCTCCCGGGCGTGTGCGGAGGGAACCACCCCGAGCACGATCTGCACATCGCGAAGGGCCTCGCTGATTTCCGAGGATGCCTGGATATTTTCCGGGAGCCGAACGCCCTGCAGGTAGACGGGGTTCTCGTGATTCTCCTGGATGCTCTGTGCGATGGACGCCTCGCGCGCCCAGATGCGGATCTCGTGTTTCCGCCGACTGCGAGACAGCACCACGGAGAGTCCCGTTCCCCAACTCCCGCCTCCCAGAATGGCGATTCTGCTCATGCGTCGCGGCCTTTCGATTTGCCGAGAGGGAATTTTGGCTCCGTGCCCTCCATCAATCGTCGGAGGTTCGCACTGTGCTTATAAAAAATCAGCGCAGCGGCCAGGAGCGTGCCGACGGTGACGGAAAGTGGCGGCGCATGCTTGGGAGCCCAAAGAAAATGAATCAGCAGCGGCATTGCGGCGGTTCCGGCCAGCGAGGCCAGCGAGACGTATCGCCAGTACAGAAATACCAGCACAAACACCACAAATCCTGACACCGCTGCTAGAGGACAAAGCGCAGCAAACACGCCCAAGCCTGTCGCCACTCCCTTGCCTCCCTTAAACCCCAGCCACACTGAAAAACAATGCCCAACGAGCGCCGCCAGGCCGGCTGCCATCATCGCCGTTGCATTTTGTCCCGTGAAGCGCGCCGCGAGCAACACCGCCGCCGCGCCTTTCCCCGCGTCCAGCAGCAACGTGAGGATTCCGGCAAGCGGGCCGGCCACACGAGAAACGTTCGTCGCGCCAATATTGCCGCTACCATGCTGCCGCACGTCTTTTCCGCCGAACACTTTTGCGAGGATGAGTCCGAACGGAATCGAACCAAGCACGTACCCGGCCGGCAGGGCAAGCCAAGTTTCAATGGAAAGCGCCATGAAACGCTAGGTCTCCGCCACGAAAGGGAACGACTGCAAGGTAGTGTACTCCGCTCCAGTAGGCTTGAGCCTGCTTTCGATGAGATGGAATTCGTGGGCGGCGAATGAGCCGAAGGTCCGCACGGCATTTTCCTTCGCCGCCGAACCCAGCTTCGGGGGCAGTCCTGGCGGCTCGAGTCTCGCCAGCGTGAGATGCGGCGTGAAGGGCCGGTCCTCCAACGGATAGCCCAGTTTGTGCACGCGCTGGTCGATTCCTTCGGCGAGCACTTTCAAATTTGAGGATGCCTCCATGCCCACCCAGAACACCCGTGCTCGTTTTTCATTGGGGAAGAAGCCCAGGCCGCGAAAATCAAGTGTGACTGGCTGTGCGTCCCGGATCGACGCGAGCGCCTCTTCGATCGCGCGCAATTTCGTTGGCTCCGTATGTCCAAGAAATTTCAGCGTAATGTGCAGATTCTCTGCACGCACCCATTTGGCTTGTGGCGCAATTCCGCGCAATTCTTTCAGGAATGCGGCCAGGGACTCGCGCACTTCGTTAGGAATTTCAATAGCGACAAAGAGTCTCATCGCGCCTTTTGGGCGACCCCCTGAATCACTGAAGCAGTCTCATAAATAGTTCTCCGGAGGTCGGAGCAACCCTTACCACCGTGCTTGCATGTCGTACAAGTAGTGCATCCGCACCATATCCAGCGCGATCTGCGAAGCATAGAAGCGGATCCCTTCCCGGTCGCCCGGCAGGTGCACCAGCCGCTCCTTGGTACCGCCAGGCGCAGCCAGCGCCAGGTGCACCGTGCCAACCGGTTTTTCCTCGCTGCCTCCGGTCGGCCCGGCAATCCCAGTGATGCCGATCCCAAACGTGCTTCCCACACACCGGCGGATGCCTTCCGCCAGCGCGACGGCCACTTCGCTGCTCACCGCACCTTTTGCGGCGATCAGTTCGGCTGGCACATCCGCCCAGGCCGTCTTCATTTCGTTGCTGTAGCAGACAACCCCACCGAGAAAATAACTGGAGCTGCCGGGAATGCGCGTGAGCCGCTCGGCCAGCAAACCGCCGGTGCAGCTTTCGGCCGCGGCAATCGTAGCGTGATTCTCGATCAGAAGTTGCGCCACCACCTGCTCCAGCGGCGTCGCCGCGTGCGCGAAGATGCGATCCCCTAAAGCCAGTTCGAAACTGCGCACCATTTCATCCAGCGTTTGATTCGCCTCTGCCGCATTGTCGCTCCAGCGCCGGAGATGAATTTGGATCTCGCCGGGCATGGAAAGGATCGTTGTGTTCACGTCCGTGTGGCGCGTGTAGATCGGTTTTATCCGTTCCTCGACGTGGGATTCGCCCAGGCCAGTCACCCGCAATTCGCGATGAAACATGCGCACGGCGGACGCGCGCCGCTGCAGCCGCGGCAACACCTGTTCCAGAAAGNCATGCGCACGGCGGACGAGCGGCGCTGCAGGCGCGGCAATACCTGCTCCAGAAAGAGCGGCTTGAGTTCGCGCGGCGGGCCTGGTAGAAGCGCAATCATGCGCCCACGGTCCTCCATCCACAAACCGGGTGCGGTGCCGCGCGGATTCTCCAACACCTCCGCGCCTTCCGGGACCATGGCCTGGCGAAGATTCAGGGCCGGCATCTCCCTCTTGAAACTGCGAAAGCGCGCTTCAATCGCTTTCGCAACAGCCTCATTCCGTTGCAGCTTGCGGCCCAGAAGTTCCGCCACGGTTTCCCGCGTCAGATCGTCTTCAGTCGGCCCCAAACCGCCACTCGCGATGACCACCGGCACGCGATTCAGCGCGTCACGAAACGCCTCCGCCAGTAGATCGCGCTGATCGCCGACGATCGTCTTCCGCAAAACCTCAATGCCCAGCTTGTTTAGTTCTTCGGTAAGAAAAAGGGAGTTCGTATCCAGCCGGTCCGGCGTCAACAGCTCCGAACCCACGGCAATAATTTCCGCCTTCATGCGCAGTATTGTAGCTCAGCCAGAACCGGTACCGCCTCGACGCGGAACCTGATCGTGTAACCGTCGTCGCGGGATCTGCTCTTGTAGCGGCCGCCTTCTGAGGCGGGCGCTTTTGGAAATAACCTGTGTTAACTTACGCTATACGTAAACGTAGAGTTATTATACAATGATCCCATCATGGAAATATCCGCCTGCCGGCTGAGGACTACCGGGGGAGGAACACCTATTTCATAACAATCTGTTGCGCAGATCGTCGCAAGATTTTCACCTGCCCAAAGAGTTGCAACGACCTACTTAGTCTGTTAGAGGAGGAATCCGTGCTTCGCGGGTTTGCCATTCGGGCTTATTGTCTAATGCCAGATCACCTGCACTTTCTGGCCAGCGGGTCAGCTGCAAATAGCAACTTCTTGATGTTTATGAAGTCATTCAGAATTAAGTCTTCCCGCACACACATGCGCCTCACGGGAAAAGCTCTGTGGCAAAAGAAATTCTACGATCGCATTTTACGGTCAGGCGAATCTCTCGAGTCAGTCGCCTGGTATATATGGATGAACCCCGTACGCGCGGGGCTCTCAAAGAACGTTGGTGAGTATCCGTTCGCTGGGTCTTTCACGATACCTGAGCCTTTCCGCGTGCGGCCTGAAAAAGAATGGAAGCCAGAATGGAAGCGCTGACTATCCGCGAAAAGCGCCCGCCTCAGAAGGCGGCCGCTACAGAACCACGCCAAAACAATTCGCCCGGACCTAGCCTAGCAGCGGCAGGCCGCGGACATTCCAATCCAGGGTGAACAACGCGCTATTGGCGGCAAGGATCGCGCGCCCGCTCGGCAGCAGAGCCAGGCCCACGAGCGCCGGTCCGCTCAGGACATGGTCGGCGTGACCCTGCGGCGAGATTCGCACCACGCCGCGGTGCCCGGCAAACGACGCCACGATGTAGAGATTGAGGTCCTTATCGAACGCCAGCCCCTGCGGTCGCCCGAGCCCGCGGTAAAACACATGTACTTCGCCGCCCTGTGTGATGCGGTAAACACGATCATAGCTCGACGTGGTCGGGCCGCTTACATACAACTCCCCGCTTGGATGAAACGCCAAGTGATACGCCGCGACCGAAGGTTCCAGCGTAGCAAACACAAAAATTTCCCGCGAAGGGCTGATTTTGAAAATGGTTCCGCTGCGGTCTCCCACAAAAAGATTCCCCGCGCGATCGAAGGCCAGTCCCGTGGCGATGCCCATGCCCTCAATCCACTGCTCCGCCCGGCCGTCACGCCCGACCCGGTGGATGGTCCCGTCATGCCGGCACGAAACAAAAAGATCCCCGTCCGGTCCAATCGCGAGCCCGGTAGGATTCACGAGCGAGGTCACGTATGGCTTCACCGCATAGTTCGGACCGATTTTGTACAACGAAACCGGAACCCGTTGCCCGCGTGGTCCGCTGAACGTCACGTAAATGTTTCCCTGCGCATCCACCGCCGGATTCGCCACTGGATGCAGGTTGTCCGCAATCTGATACGCCACTGCCACGGGAAATGGCTGGCTCTCGTTCTGAGCGCTTACCACCTGAATGGTGCCGCCTGTCGCGTTCTCCGGGACGCGCGCAATCAACCGGTTGCTGCTGGCCAGGCTCAAGGAAGCCTCAACGTCGCCGAAGCGCACCAGGGGACGCGCCCCGTGCCGAGACGTGAACCCGCTCCCGTAGATCGTGATGTCCCCGCCCGGAATAGCGGCCATCGGCGAAATGCGCTCGATGTGCGGGACGCCGTTTTTTTCTGCCGTGCTGCCGAACCCGAATTTCATAACAATTGAAAGTGTAACGCGAGACGCAGGCAAATTGCAGCATAGACCGCTGCCATCCAATCATCGGCCATGATGCCCCATCCGCCCGCAAGTTTCTCCAACCGCCGGCAGGGAAATGGCTTCGCAATGTCAAACAACCGAAACAAGAGGAACCCGGCGAGCAGGTATTTCCAATTCAGCAAGCTCATTCCAGTGTAAAGAGCAAAAGCCTCGGCGTCCGCAGCGTGCAGGAATGTTCCCGGAGTGGTCAGTGGCGCTAGTCCTAGCATCAGCGCCAGATGCACCCCGGAGACCTCATCAACCACCACATACTGGGGATCCTTCACTCCCGCTAATGCAGCGACTCGCGCGCTGCTGCGCACCCCGAGATACGCGAGCGCCAGCCACACCGCCACCGAAGGCACCAGCAGCACCAACATGCCCACCGGTCCAGACAACAGAGGCTTATCCCTCCCGATGCCGAGCACGAATCCATGGCCGAACAAAAGGAACCAGCTATACGGGTGCGAGATCACCGCCACAACCAGGCCGAAGAGGGAACCCCACGTTCCCGGGGCAGGCTTTAGGTAGCCCGTTCCCAAGGCCGTAGCGATTGCATAGTCAAGCCGCGGTTGTTCGCCGGTTGCGGCTGCCGTAACTTCAGTGGATGGTTTCATCGGATTTCCGCGGGCCTTCGCGCAACGCGCGCCGGTCCGGCTCGGGAATTTCTTCTTCGTCGAAGATCGGGTCAGATACGACGTATTTCTCCGCCGACCATGCGCCGAGGTCTAGAAGCCGGCAGCGCTCTGAGCAAAAGGGGAAATCGGCGCCCTTCTCTGAGTCTGTCGGCTTTTTGCAAATGGGGCAAGTATGTTTCATGGCGTAAGACAGTCTTTTACCATAGCGGCGAAATAGAGCACAGCGAAGAAAAATTACCCGAGAACACGCAGCGGCGCTCCCGTGGCAATACGCGTAAGCTTCTCCACTGGTGGGACTTGGGGAACTACGGGAATGGGCTGAATCGCCGGGCGCGGTCGAATTTCTACTACGCGGCCAATCAGGTCGTATGCGTCTGTTTTCGTGATTTCGACTTTCACAACGTCTCCAGTCGACGCTACTTCGCCATTAGGTAGCTCAATGTCCGTCAGGTAGAGCTTGCCGTCGATGTCCGGAGCCATGCCTTCGAGACGCCCTTCCCAGACCAGCGGATTGTCCTTCGAAGGTCCTTCGACCAGGGCGAGTTCCGTGCGTCCTTTGAACGCGCGCAATTTTTCCCGTGAAATTTTTCGCTGTAGCGCCATGAGCCGTGTGCGTCGCTCCTCAATCGTCTCCGCGTCCACTTTGTCTTCGAGTGCGTAACTCGCGGCGTTGTCCACGTCTGAATACGCAAACACGCCCATCCAATCGAGTTTCGCCGCGGCCACGAATTGCATCAGTTCCTCAAAGTCCTGCTTGGTCTCGCCTGGAAAACCGACAATAAAACTGGTGCGCAGCGCCACTCCCGGAATCGTGCGCCGCAAGCGTTCCAGTAATTTCAGGAACGCATCGCCGTTCGACCCGCGCTTCATCCGCGCCAGCACGTTGCGGCTCGCGTGCTGCAGCGGCATATCGATGTATTTCACTAGCCGTGGATGGACCGCCAGCGTGTCCAGCAGTTTTTGGGTCACGCGGTTCGGGTACGCATACAGAAAGCGCACCCAAAGCAAATCCTCAATCCCGGCCAGCTTCTCCAATAACAGCGCCAGTCCATCCCGCAAGCCCAGGTCTTCTCCGTAGGAAGTCGTGTCCTGCCCGATAAGCGTGATTTCGCGCGCTCCCGCTGCTGCNCAGATTCTGGGCCTCGCGCACCACCGATTCGAAACGCCGGCTGCGGAACGCGCCCCGCAACTGCGGGATGATGCAGAACGAGCAAGGATGATCGCAACCTTCCGCGATCTTGATGTAAGCCTGATGTTGCGGCGTGGTGATAATACGGGGAGTCAGGTCANTGGTACAGAAACGACGGCGGCTGTGCTGGCAAGACCTTCAAATCCCCGTGCACCGCCTCCAGGATGCGCTCCACTTCGCCTGTTCCCACCACCGCATCGACTTCGGGCACTTGCTCCAAAATTTGCTCGCGATAGCGCTCCACCAGGCATCCGGCCACGATTAGCTTCTTCGCTGCGCCAAATTTCTTGTGCTCCGCCATCTCCAGGATGGTGTCCACCGATTCCTTCTGGGCCGGCTCGATGAAGCTGCACGTGTTCACGACCAGGACTTCTGCCTCGTCCGCGCGCGGCGTCAGTTCGTACCCTCCCCGCGCCAGAATGCCCATCATCACCTCGCTATCGACGAGGTTCTTCGGACAACCCAGCGAAATGAATCCCACCTTGGGCATGCAGAAAAAAGCGCCTCAGCGCATCCTTCAATTTTAGCATGTGCCCTGCACAAGCCCGAATCGCGGCCATTCGGTCACATCATGAGAAAAGGAAGCGGCCCCGGAAAATTTCCGGGGCCGCGCGGTTTCATTCCGTTACTAGCGATGAGGTTTGCTCCCACCAGATATTAAGAGGAGGCCCTCATTCATTCGTCAAAGAAGAGAAAGGTGGATCGTTCCTCGGCCGGCTACCACAAAATGGTGCCAACCGTAACAACGGCCTGGATCAGGCTCTCACCGTTCGGCGTGCCCAGGCCAGTCACGTTATCCCAGCCAGGTCCGGTGGTTAGCGATGAGTCAGTCCCAAACGTAAACACATCCCAGCGAGTGGACGTGGAGCTTTGGAACAAGGCACTCACAAACAGCTTCGTGTTTTCCAATGGTTGAGCCAGAGCCCACGGGCTTTCATATGTCACCGGGTTCGGTGGGTTGAAAATGAGTCCCGAGACGTTTTGCAAAGTGTCAGCTCGCTTCAAATCGACGTCTGTTATCCCACTCGGAAGTTCATAGAGCATCGGCGCCGCTTGCCCCAACGGTCCGCCCCCAACCGCTTGGTTCGCAATGGCCCAAAGGGCGGTAAACATCGGGCTAGAGAGGCTCGTGCCGCCGAACACTTCCACAAAGACCTCGTGGCCCGGAACACTGTCGGGGGTCACGATAATCTCCACGCCGGTCTCTGGATCCGCATTCATTGCGATATCCGGAACTTGCCGGAACTCGCCAGGCACTCTCCATTGGAATCCCGGCTTAGCGTAAACAATGCTGGCTCCTCCTCCGGCTCCCTCCTGGAACCCAAAAAACAGAGGCGGGACCGTAGGTGGATTCGGAGTGGGGTTGGCAATCCGCACAAAATTAAGGCCCCATCCCGTTTGCAATTTGATGTTGTGGTTGGAATCCAAGAACGTGCTGGTGCCGCCAACGGCCGTCACGAAGGGGGAATCGGCATTCGCCCCGACGGAAACTGAATTAATGCCAAAGGCAGCGTTGTCAAGAGCCAGGTTGTCGCCCGAGTCCCCTGTCGAAACTTGCTGGGAGATACCAAAAGCGGCAGCCAGCTCTGAAATGTCATTCTCAATTACAAGTTCCTCAGGCAGAAACACCACGAGCGCCACTTCGGGTATGCCAAAACTATTCGAGAGCACGTTGCCAAAACCGTTCTCGATGGCAAACAGGTTTGCAATATCTAGGTTGGTAAACGTGTTGTCTGCCCCCAAGATCAAAACAATATTGGCGCCCGGGGCAATGGCATGGGCCCATTCCACGTCGAGCGTGGTTTCGAACTGCCAGTTTCCGGTTATACATCCGTTCTTGGCCGTACAGGTAGCGGAGCCGTTAGGAGTGTAAATCGCGAAATTCGTTGGCGTGAACGAAGGCAGTCCGTTCAGGGTGGAAAATAGGTTCGCGTCGTTCACGATTGTATTCGAGCCAAACGCGTCCACGATCATGATCGTCTGGCCAGTCCCGTCCAGGTTGTTGTTATATAAACTCTTGAGACCGTACGCCGTCTGCATTTCATCGGCGTCATAGCCGCATGATGGCAGATTAGGAAAAGGGCTGTTGATGTCCGCCCCATATCGGTTGCCCAAGTAGATCGCCGTGGGGCCACCACCAGCTGTGATAAACGTTACCTCCTCCGGCGGACGGAGGCAGTCTGCGCTGAAGAACACCCCATTGGGGCCGACAGAGGAAAGCGGCAGGCCCGCATAAGCCTCTCCGGTCTCAGGATTGAAGGCAGCGCTTACGTGCGATCTGTAGGTGAGATCGCTCAGCCCCTGGACAGCCGAGATAAGTGCACCTGCAGGCCCGTCAACGGAAGCTTGCGACGCATTTACACGATGTATCTTTCCATTAACCATCATGCGATTGATCTTCACGTTGAAGGCCGCTTGCGCGTCGGCGACACTTCCTTGAGCGGTCACGAAAAGATTGAACTTGTCAACCGAGTTGACTTTCATATTGTGAGTAGCGAGGAAATCGCGCACCGTGGCTACTTCCTTGTCAGTCGGCGCGAATTGGGCTTTGAACTGCGCCCTTGTGAGAAAGCGGTGATAATCCGCAGAGTTTTTGTCGTATAGTCGCTGAACCAAATCATCCAGTTCTGACTTGTTGTGCAGATTTAGCCACACGGTTACGGAAATCTGCTTGGTTTCATCCTCAGGTCCGATGTTCGTCCCTTGACCGAACGCAGAACTTACCATCAGTGCGAAGGCTCCGAACCAAAGGAATAGTCGAATACTCATTTCCGGCACACCCCTTTTAGATCGCATACACAACTCCTTTCGGAGGCGCGGCTCTCCTGTCTTCAAGTTTTTGAGTCACGTGAAACCGGGACAACCTGACAGGCCAATTACTCCATTAAAGAGTTGTTGTCAATAAACAAATGCACAAATTTGGAATTGCATCCCGATTTCTTGGCAAGCGGACTGATGCGTTCTAGCCTGTTCAGTACCTGGGAGGCGATTCGAACGAGACGTCCGAGTAGCACGGGGACTTGGACGGCCCCTTATTGACGGCGGGCCACTTTCAGTCGTAGCGTTTTGCCAACCACTGCTTCGTGGATGTGACTTTTACATGCCCGATGCTATTTGGCTTGTTTCACTTCTTGGACCAGGGCGGCACGACGCCGGTCATGCGCGCGTAGGCCACCAACTGCCCCATATGTTCGTTGGCGTGAACAAGGATACGCAGGTACATTCCGTCCACCGTGGCATCCCTGTCGACGATGTGCACTTTACGCCCTAGGTCATCAGGCTTCTCAGCTAAATGAGCTTCTTTCACCGCTTCGAGCGAACGCTTTAGCCA
>OCOJ01033141.1_pt2 | contig 35396 bp, 35 predicted proteins | sample 1539251 | NCBI WGS metagenome assembly OCOJ01 (sample SAMN01911457, study PRJEB22624) | soil metagenome | biome: Soil | place: Malaysia | collected 2012-04-30 | depth RA_metagenome m
GCAGGGTCCACCACGACGTTGGTGACCATCATGACCGTTGGGCCGTTCTCGTCGCATGCGAGCAGCGCCTTGCCGACGTCGCTGCCCAGGTCCCCCTGGGGCCAGATCTTCGGGATGCGGTAAGCTTGGGCGACGTGCGGGGGCGGGTGGTGCCTGACCACCATGCCGAGCAGCGCCTCATGAAGCGGGAGTTTCTTCCCCAATTCCTCGGGGGTCGAGTTGTTGTAGGCGTTGATGATGTCCTTGAAGGACATGCCAGCTTTCTTGATCATGTCGAAGTTGAAGCCCCACTTGTCCTTCGACGAGCCGAAGGCGACCTGCGCGTCCTGGATGGAGACCTTCCACTTCTGCCTGTACTCGGGCTCGGCGTACGTCTCGATGAGCCTGTTGAAGTCCTTGACGATGTTGAAGAGCCATTCCTGCATCTTCTCCGGGGTGAGCCTCAACTCCTTGATTAGCCGGTCTATCTTGTTGATGTAAACGACAGGCCGGACCCGCTCCTCGAGAGCTTGACGGGTGACCGTGTCGGTCTGCGTCATGATACCTTCTACTGCGTCTATAACGACAATCGCACCATCAACGGCCCTTAGCGAGCGAGTTACCTTGCCAGTGAAGTCGATGTGTCCTGGCGTATCAATGAGGTTGATTACGTAAGGCTTGCCGGCTTCTTCATAATAGAGTGTGACATTCGCCGCCTTGATCGTCATTTGGCGTTGCTGTTCTAGCTCCATGTAGTCCAGAGCTAACGCTTGACCCGCCACTGAAGGCGACAACATTCCGCAGGCGGCCAGAAGGGAATCAGAGGTTGTGGTCTTGCCGTGATCTACGCCGCGCTGCCGATGGCGAACGCGTCTACGTGGGCAATGATCCCCAGATTCCGTATCTGTTCTCTGTTGTGGACTATCTTCAGGGCCTCTGCAGTCGTCTTGAACTTCGGCATTCTCCGCTTTCGGGGCTTCCCCTTTTCAAGTGGTTATGAATGTTTCTTCAGAAAGTTCTTGTAAGTCTTCGGGTAATGAGGGGGTAATCCCGCGGCTTGTAACCATCGGGTGATATCCGCCAGTTCACTGGTCGGCATATCTAAGCTTGTCAACCGTAGGAGACGAAATGACCGCAATCGGGACACGTCCCCTCAACCAACCTATCACAGAGCTTCGAACATCTGCATCGGGGTGGTGCGCATCTCTCACACAACTTGAGTCTCCGCTCGGGTCCAAGTAATAAGATTGAGACCTACGCTTCAATCGTTTGGATCTCAGATTTCCCTTCTAACTACTTCCCATGCGACAACGATTATCGCCGTCGCCCCCGCAGCCCCGAACAAGTAGACAGTTAGCGCCCAACCAAGGAGTGGGTATCCCCCCATGGCGGCAATGATGAAGAGAATGGCGGGTATCCCCCACATGTTCGAGATCCTTCCTCTCTCCTTCGCTTGGGTAGGTGAAGGCGTAGGATTGGTACCAGATTGGTTCGACCCTCTTTCGAGCAAGTCCAACCTATCATTGACTTTTCTTAGGGATTCCTCGATTCGGGTTACAGCCCTGTAGAACCAAACCAACACGAAAGCGACGACGGCGAGAGATAATACGCCCTCGATGGAAGCCGATAGAGCGGAGTAGTCAATCGCCAGCGGCAGAGTTTCAGCAAGCATCTACTCTCCCCCAGGCGGCGTCTGCATTCAGCTTTTCCATTGCGTCGTTCCCCGATGGATTCTGCCAACCTGCAAAGGTGGATATTAGCCTTTGCATGAAGAGATGACGAAATCGTTAGGGAAAAGGCGTATGAGTCAGCTTTCACCTGAAGATACGATGAAGCTACTTGGGAAAAGGCTTCTGACCTTCGCTCTGCTCCCGTTGCTCCTCGTGATGTTCGTGTCCATTACTCCGCCCGCCTCCGCCGCATCAAGCCAGAAGTGCACCACTCACAGCACCTCACACACCTTCCACGACCCCGACAATACCACGGCAGTGGTGACCCAGACGATCACCAAGTGCACCGACCAAGTGGACGACACGTACCAAACAATCTACTCAACCACTTACCTCGCCAAATATGGCTATTGGGGCAATTGGCTGTTCACATGGGGAATCCAGGAGTGGTGGACGACTGACCTAACCACCAGCACGATAACAGCTTTCCAGAATCCACCTGGCATATCATGGGCGCAATGCTGCACGAACCCTGACGGACAACCTGCATTTGTCTACACCGGTGCATCGACTAGCGCGACCCAGGTCGACTCTCAAGATATCAAGGCGACCGGTTCCGCCCTTGTCTGGTGGGGCGTCTTTACTTGCAACATCTTTGGCTATTGTAGCACCCTATACTATCCCTACGACAGTGTTAGCTGCACCATGTCCGCTCATCTTACTTCCCCGAGCGGGAGCTGTTCCGGATAGCACAATGGGAGCAGATTTCTCTTTTTTGATTCTCCACTCTTAGGTATCTTTATGGGGTTCAAGGGAAGATTGCCCGCCTTTCCGCCATGGTCATACAGAATATTGTATTCTTTCTTGGCGAGGTATTGCTTTAGTCTCTGATCTGACCGCCTCCTTCTCGCGTGACCCTTTCGCAGGGACTTGAGATAGAAAAGGCCACTTACTCATCCAACGTCGGCAGTTGAACCAGAGCGGGGTACGAAGCCGCCTCAATGGACCTGTCGGGCTCACGTTCACCGCCGAGCATCGCACTGGTGGTGATTTCTCACCTTCTGCGCTTCAGCGTCTATATTGGAATACGATTCGTACTAGGATCAACGACACTACGCTAGCTTCGTCTGGGCCGAATCGTTGGGACCGTATTTCAGCTCTAGGTTCCGATACTCTGTGATGACGACGTGCCTGTCGCGAGAGTCCTTTACGCGGAGTACCACAGCGTTGTAGGGCCCATGGGCCTTCGGAAGTTCATAGGAGAATCATTCTATCTCCCGACAGTTACAAGCCAAAAGACCACCGTTTCGTCTCCCGGAGAGTTACAAGAACTCTTCAGAAAAGAAAGGGGAAGGGAAGACTTCGCTCGGTGAATAGAATTCAGATGAGAGAGCTTGTCCCGCTTCTCAGCAGATAGGAAACCGATTTCACTTTCGAAGAGTCTCATATTGACTGTCCGATAGACGTGGAGCATCCACACGGCTGACATACCTTGTTTCGTCTTCTCCAATCCTAACGGGGCCAGATATGACTTGATTCCGAGAGCATAAAGGCAGAGTGATGCCGACACCAATAGCAATGGTGGGGTTTTCTCCAGATCATCTTGAATCTGCCTGGGCAGTGCTGACGCTTTGACTCGTCTCTTGCCATCGGGGATGGTGAATTCCAGCGGAGTCGGAAAGCTGACTGACTGTCCAAGTTTCAGTGAATCTCTGGTTGGAGAACCCTCGGCATCCCATAGGGACCGTTGGCACGAAGTCATCGTCTCCTTCGATGTAAGGAATACCCAACTTGGCAACGGATTCTTTGCATATTTCTGCTTCCGCGAATTGTCCAACCCCCCTATCGACGTGAGAATGGTCACAAAAACTCCGACGTTTGTCCTGTCGACGCCATTTCCGTGAATGACAGATGTTGTGAATGGGACTGCGCCGATTGTTGCCAGGATTGAGTTCTTGTAGTCGCGATGCAAGCTCGTGTCGTGGTTGACTAGAGCTGAGGTATCATGGGTGACGTCTCCTCTGTAACCGAACAGCTTGACGCCGCTTGGGGTAGCGAGATTGAATGGTAGTTTCGGGTTTGAGATGATTCGTGACGTTCCTGTGCTGGCAGCTCTAATGGCCATGGTGTAGGGCTCGAGCACATCGACTCCGAAGCCTGTTAGCTCTTCGAACTTTCTCCAGAGATGAAGACTGCTCCATCTGCTCATTTTTCCAGACTTCATGATGTCCCACATACACCGGAAGTGCTTTGAACCCCATTCAGATCCATGTTCGTTGACCAGTTTGTCCCAGTAAGGACGCAAAAGGTCACGAACGTCGGGTGAGAGGGTTGGAATCACTTGGTCTGGAAGGTCCGAGAGGTGGATGATTGGTTTCCCTGGCCGCTCCCTGTACCGAGCTACGAGCTGGTCGAGCCATTCCTGCCTGAAGTGGTGCTTGACATGTTGTTTGGATTTCCTAGTCTCTTCGATGAGACGTGAACCGAGTTCCAAGACCGCTTTGATGGCATCTTCGACATCGTAGTTCTCGAACGGACTTGTCTCCCCCCTACTGTCGGATTCGTCGTCTGATTTCGTGTAGTCCATAGTTTGCATTTCCTCTTAACGACCCAAGCTACANGTGGCTCAGTGCCTGAATTGATTCCTGGTGAAACTAACGACCTTCTTGGGGTTGGGAGATTGCTCTCCGCCCGCAGTCGGTCGTGAGAATGGCTGAGCTTCCAACTCGTCTCCCCTTTCCTCCTTCCGCATGGTCAGTCGGTCGCCTCCCCACCTTCAACGCGCTTTTGCTAGCGGGCCGTTCCTATGCGGACCTGTATCGCGCCTGACCTCTCGATCTGGCGTTCATCCTTGCACTCCGATGGGGCACAGCGGTGTAAAGGGCGTGCCCAACACAAATACTGTCTGGCACAAAATGTGCCTTAGGACGGGGTACCGATGCACAAACCGTGCACCTTCTGAGCGTGGAGGGGAAGGGTCAGATCCGAGGTCTGTTCGGCCATAGCACACGTCTTGTGTCCGAAGGTACCCGTTTGACACACGTTCCGTGCGCTACAGTTCATAGCAAAGACACGACCTGATACCCACATGGAAACCGCCGCGGATGAACTCGTCATCGGTGACAGGGTCCGCACCCTCGACCCCCACGCCATGGGGGAGGCCACCATCCCAGTCGCCGCCCTGCCGAGGCATATCTGCATCCTCGGTACCACTGGATCAGGGAAGTCAAACACTGCAGCCGTCATCTGCCTCGAGCTCGGCCGGCTGAAGATGCCAACCCTGGTCCTCGACAGGACTGGGGAGTACAAGGACCTCCTCTCGTCGTTAGAGCCCCACGTCCTGACTCCCGGGAAGGACCTTACCATGTCTCTATTCGACCCCAGGGGTGACTACACCCCCAGGCACGCGGAAGAGTGGATCTCGCTCCTTGACGACTTCAGCCACGTGAACTACCGCGTGGGGTTGTCTCCGCTGCAGGCTCGGGTCCTGAGGGAGGCGTTCGATGGATACTTTCACGGGACGCGAAGACCCCTCCCAGTCAGCGAACTGCTGGCGCGGCTGAGGCGGGCAGAGGATGAGTCATCGGAGCTCAGGGGATGGGCGGAGTCCATGGAGGCGCTGATCTCGAAGCTCTGGCCGATGACCTACGGGGCTATGGGGAAGACCGTGAACTCGGCCCCGCACAGCCTCGAGGTGGGAGAGCTGTTTGAACCGCGGGTGACCGTGGTCGACCTTTCGCAGCTCCCCGATGATAGGGCAAAGAACATGCTCAGCCAAATCATCCTGAAGGATGTCTATGATGAGACTAGAAGGAGGGGGAAGTCTGACGCGGTGCGGCTGGCGGTGGTGCTTGATGAGGCCCAACACCTAGCGCCGTCCGAGGAGGGGTACGCCAGCATGCCCGAAAGGTTCGCCATGGAGCTGAGGAAGTATGGGTTCTCGTTGATCCTCTGCGCCTCGAGGCCGTCGCTAGTCAGCGAGAACGTAATCGCCAACTGCAACACCCTGATTTCGCACATGCTCAACAACAAGGCGGACATCGAGGCTACTGCGGGTTTCTTCGTCGGTTCCGGGGTGGGGGACCAGCTAAGGAAGCTTCCAGTAGGGGTGGCCATGATGCAGGGGAACCACCCGGAGCCCAAGGACTCTGTGAGGGTGAGGGTCAGGCGCGCCTGGGTTGGGCGGTCTATGAACTAGCCCGAGTCGGCTTCTAATTGATAGAAGAAGTTGAGTCTGCCCCGACCAGGATTCGAACCTGCAGGTGCGGGCTTGAGCGCCTTCGAAATCGGAAGCCAGCTTGACAAATGCGCCATACTAGCAGGGGAATTGGGCATGATCAATCGCGCCACCAGCGCTTAATCCCGGCCTCGGCGCTGATTATCCAGTATGCACAAACTGCCGCATGACAACTAGTGCTGGATGCGGCCCAAGCGCGAAGTCGCATGTCATGAAATTCTTCACAAGAGAGCCAAGCTTCGCTGGCGTTGGCAGATGCTGCCACCTCCAGCAGATTCTTTACACTCCGAGCAACAGGGGGAGGTCAAGAAAGAAGTGAAACAGGAGTGGGCCGGAGATGTTCCTTGTCTTCGACTTGACGTAGGCGAAACAGATCAAGACGGAATAGAGGAAGTCGGCGAGGAAGTTCACACCCGTGAGGGCGACCCCATAGCCGTATGTGTAGAGATATGGCACCAGATGGTATGAACTCATCATCAACGAGGTGATGAGCACTGCTGTCAGAGACTGTCTCAGTGAGGAAGGGTGCGCAGGCATCAGCCTGTCAAAGATGTAACCTCTGACAACGGTCTCTTCGGTCACTACATCGGCTGCCAGCGAGACTATTGCGAATGGGATGTACCACGAGGGTATCGCAGTGGAAGATGTCGATCCTGCTACATGCTCGGCTCCAATGCCGGCAACTGCGGATTCCACGAGCAGCATGAGAAGTCCTACAGGGATTGCGACAACGAAGAAGACGAGAGCCCATTTCAGACTCGACCTGACACCGACTCGGTTCCAACCTACGCCCGAGAAGAGTGCCAAGAGGCCGCGTCCTCGCCTCCTCTCGTAGAGCCTGACGAAGAGAAAGAGAAAGAGCAGAATCGGCCCGTATTGCAGTAATACGCTTGCCGTGAGCCCGAAGAAGACAGATGAAGTGAGACTCGAAGGTAGCTGGGCAGAGGATGAAGAAGAACCATGAAAGATGATCGAGACCAAAGCCCAGTAGCAAAGTACGAAGAGCCATACCACCACCGGCCCCCTTATTCCTGGGCGCGCTTGGTCTACCTTCTGGACCCCCATGCACGACGCGTGCATCTGTCCTCTCGTAAAGCCGTTGCGCGACTCTCGGGTTTGAGAATCCGGGCTCGCTACGCCTCTGCCTGACGCAATTACTGCCTTGGTTCAACATTTTGCTTATGGTGTCGAACGAAGGGATTCCCCGGTCTGGATAATTTCATATCAGTCCGAGTGAGGAGAATTAAGGCTGGAAACAGCTCTGTTTGCTAGACGGAGTCCATTCCGTGCTTGGACTGCCCCGGCCGGGATTCGAACCCGGGCCCTCATTTCCCGCGGCGTGAAACTGGCAAGTTGATGAGAGGCGAGTTGTCTTCGAAAAGAAAAATGAGCACTTTGGATTCGTCATTGAGCAGATTCATGCTGTAGAGCGGCCTGTGAGTGGACCCTTCATTGACTAGAATCCCGGCCCTTTGCATGCGTTCCAGTAGCAGGCGGAGCGAACCGTCTGGGGACATCGCCCTCCGGGTTGCACCCGACCTTGCCGAAATCTCGGAGAGTCGTAGAGGCTGTGTGGCTACTGACAGGACCTTAATCAGGTTGAATTCAGGGGATGCACCGAAGGCAACCATCATTGCTCTTCTCGCCGTCTCACCGAAATCGGCCTGCACCAGCACCTCCAACATCTTGTAGGCCTTGTCGAAACCGAGTATTGATTTTGTCCTTGCTTCATGCATAGATCCTCGCCAAAGCCCTTAGCTGCGCCCGCGTCAGTTTAGCCTCGGCGCCTCCTGGGGTCTCCACAATCACCCTGCCGGCGTCTTCCCCTCTGGTTCGAATCCTGTCCGCGAGCGGTTCGGTGCGTGACGCGTCCCACGCAGCTAGGAATGGGGAGTACTCGTCGGGCCCTGGCCAGCCGTGCTTTTCACCAATCTTCTCGACGACCTCGGCGAACAGAGGTTCCCTGGCAGGCGAAATCCCGAGTGGGGGGATTGAGGCCGGACCGTTGGGCTCCGAGACCTTGAAGGCCTGGTGAGAGACAACAAAGCCTTCCTTTATCTGGAGGGTGAAAACATCGAATGGCAGGGACGCGACAGCATCGAAGTCGTCGGTCCCCACGTTCAGGCGGTCGAGCGTCAGGGAGAGCCTCTGGCGAGCGTCGAGGCTGTCTATCGGAAGGAGATGCGCTCCCCTCTGGGAAAGCATCCGTGTGTCCCTCTGCAGCTTCCTGACGACCTTGTCCTCTGCCTCTTTGTACCCGAAGGCGTAGACGCTAACGACTTGGAACGCCCTCGGAGACTTCCCCGCAAAGACGAGCAGCCTCCCGTCCAGGGCGGAGACCCCCCTCGTCTGGTCCTGGGCTTCTAGCTTGACCTCCGCAAGCGCATGCCAGCGGAAGGGGAAGAACCTGCTCCGGAGCAGGAGCGAGTCGCGCAGAGGGACGAGTTGTCCCGTCAGAGAGCTCCTGAATACGGACGGCCAAAAGAAAACAGCCAGCCCACCAATGAAGAAGACGATTGGAGAAAGCGTGCCGCCAGCACCTGCTGCAATCAATGCCAAGAGGAACAGCACACATCCCAGCAAGTAACGTCCCCAAGGACGCTTGGGCTTCGGCAAGGCTTCCTGCCTAATAGCATAGGCTCGCTGCGTCTTGGGCCTCCGAAGGGAGTAGGTGAGATAGAGAAGGGCAAGAAGAGTGATTGGCCACGTTCCGAGGCCTAGAGCCATAAGCCCCACAATAACGGCGAAGATCCGGAGGCCCCACCCCATCAGTGGAACCCCTCGTCATCCTGGCGTGCGTATGCGAACCTGGTGTACTCCTCCAGCGCTGGGTGCCGGGCTGCCCAGAAGGCCTTGGTGCTCCTGGTTTTCTCGTCCGGGTTCAGAGCTTCAGGGTTCCTGTCCTTGTTTCTAGAAGCGGTCGCCTTCGTCAGCTCAAGGGAAAACTTCGCGTCGTGGCCGAGGATGACCCCGCCGTAGGGGATCCTGTCCCAGGGGNCCCCGCCGTAGGGAACCCTGTCCCAGGGGTTGATGGGGTCGATGGAGACGTGGCTGGTCACCAGGACGGCGATACCGAACTCGACGCAGAGCCGCTGGGCGTGGGCGAGGAGCATGGCCAGCCCCGCACTCCGGGCAGGGAGGTCCTGGGTACTGGGGAAGGCCGCCTTGAAGGGAGCCGAGATGGAGTCATAGATTAGGAGCCTCGCCCCTGTCTCCTGGATGATGTGATGGAGTGCAGACTGGTAGGTCGGGGTCTGTCTCATCCTGAGTTCGACCCTTCCGCCGCTGCTCACTTCGACCGCCGCGTCCACGCCGTGCAGATTGAGGAGGGCCTCCACCTGAGGGGTCTGGAAGATGAGGACCGAAGGGCCCTCGGGAGGAAGCTCGACGAGAAAATCTGGCGAGAAGATGTCCGCGGCGGAGGCGAGGTGCGCATCCCCGTAGGACACCCCTAGCTGGCTCAGCGCTCCATCGATGGCGTTGATGAGCTGGCCTCTCGTGACCGGCTTCCTCTTCCCAGCGACCTTGGGCGCCTTCTCGAGTTTCACTTCTGCCACGTTGAACTCCTTCTCAAAGCGCTTGACCATCCTCTCTCGCCAGTACGGGACGAGGTAGCTGCCGTAGGATTGCTCAGTGTCGAGGATGACGGCGCTCCCGCCAAACGCGGCGACGGAGCACGCGGCCTGGAAGGAGATTATGCTCTTGCCCAGGGCCTTCTCGCCGAATATCTGGGTGACGGTGCCCGTGGCAAGGCCCCCGTCGGTCAGCGAATCAACGGCCGAGCAGTCGGTCCGGAGGTGCTCCATCACTTGCTCAGCCCCTGGAGGAGGCGCCTTCCTAGCTCGGTCACGGTGTAGGCAAGTATCTTCGGCCCGCTTCCTTCCTGCTTCGGCTCGAGGACCAGACATCCTCTGGAATGGAGGCGGTCGATCTCGGCTCCGATGTCGGCGGCAAGGAACTGGGGAGAGAGGTAGGAGACCACAGACTGCCTGTTGGCCGAGTCGAACTTCGAAATCTCTTCAAGAATCGTCCGGGTGAGCTCGGGGCTGGCCCGTTCCGGGGGACGCGACTGCACGTCCGCGGCCTGACGTCTTGGCCTTACGAAGCGCGGGACGAACCCTATCGAAACACCTGTGCGGTCATCGCAGATGGTGTATGAGCACGCCAGGGCGGCTGGCTGCTTCCAGTTCTTATGCCCGTTCCAAGCCTCACTGGAGTAGACCCTGACCTGCATCGATTCGATCAGGCGGTCACTCAGGAGGGCGGGGAGAGGTGATGAGAGGATCAGGGAGACTCGAGCCTCGAGGAGGTGCGCCAGCAGCTTGGGCTCGTGCTGGAATCGGGCGGGGCCTTTGAAGAGCCGGTGCGAGCCAGTGACCATCAGCGCGTCAGGATGCGACCCTGAGACGGTAAGAAGATGGAGGACCTTGGCGATGAAGAGTGCGGCCGCCAGGTCGGCTGCCTGGGGGTACGGAGCGGAGGCGAAGCTGACGTAAGTTCCTCCGGCCATGAGCAAATCGAAGCTCCCGTTCCGGGCCGAATCGAGGGACCGGAGGGAGCCTATCCTTCCCTTCAGCTTATCGACATAGAATCCCCTGAACCCTTCGACGCCACTAAGAGCATCGTACAAGGCGGATGGCGCCGCAAGGTCGTTCTGTTCTGATAGCTTCTGCATGGCCGCTGATAGTATGGCCTCCTCTTCGGGAGAGAGGTCTAGGGCGGCGGCATAGGCCGAGGCGACAAGTTGGCCGTGGGTCGGGTCCTCCCCTTCGAGGTGGAACGCCTCGTAAAGCATGGAGCGATGGTCGAAGGACCTGAAATAGCCTTGGACTTCGGGGGAAATCGATCCATCGAGGTCAAGGACTGCAAGCTTCGGCCCTGCCTCGGCGCTTGCGTACGCGAAAAGGCTCGCGAGGCTCCCCGCCTGTCTCCCCAGGAGAAGAATTCTATCGCCGAGCCCATGAATCCCGACTCGTGGCTGGGACCTGTCAAGAGGATACCCGAGCCAGCTCGAACTTCCTGTTGCGTTCATCGATTAGTTCGGCATGTGTTTTACTTAAGGCACTGACGCACAAGTTGAGCACACAAGTTGTGAGTACCTCCTGTTCATATTACGCCGTTNTCATGCTGAGGGCGGTTGAAGAATAGGGACACGACGGTCATCTGTTGGGGGCTTCTCAGGGCCATGGCGTCGGGCCCGCAAAACCCAACGAGACTGGCCCGTGTCTCCAACGTCCCCTACGACAGACTGCCGGAGTATCTGGGCTTGCTGAAGGCGCGCGATCTTGTGAAGGTCGAGCAGTCCGAGGGACACGAGATGTACTCGGTTACCCCCCAAGGGATGGAAGTACTTCACCACCTCGACTCGGGCCTGAGGATGCTCTTCTCAGCGCTGGAGTGAACAACTTGTGCGCATCCGTTATAAGCGAATGGCGAGTTGTGGCAGGCATGGCAGAAGACAAGGATCCCAACGTCTCGATGATTGAATTGCAGGAGGAGTTCATCCAGCACATGGAGCGGGGCGGCCGGAAGATCAGGGTGCTGGCACTCATAGCCGCGCTCGCAGGCGCGTACTTCGCGGTCAACTACTTCCTTCAACTCGTGGTCCTACCATACGCCCTCGGGATAACGACGCAGACCGTGAATCTGGTCGACCCTGGCCTGATGGCGGTGGGGTCTGTCAGCCTGGTTATCTCTCTGCTTTGGCTTTATACAGGGTTCAGGGATTTCGTGTTCGCCGGGAAGATGGCGACGCAGATCAAGGAGATAAGGAACCTCCAGTCCCAGCTGGCCAAGCAGTACGGCCTAAGCCCGGAGAGCGCCAGTGCGAGTGCCTAGTCCTCGCGCCAGCGGAAGAACCTGACGGCCAGGGCGAAAACGAAGACTGCAAGGACAAACAGCAGTGCGCCATCAAAGAGGGCGGGCCCGTAATTCCCGTAAATCATCACGTTGTTCAGGCCGTCTATCATGTAGTAGAGCGGGAGCACATGGGCCACTGTCTGCAGGTAGGCGGGCATCCCGCTGACCGGGAAGAACGTCCCCGAAAGGAACATCATAGGGAAGGTGACCAGGTTCCCAACCACCGCCGCGGACTCGGGGCTGTTGGAGACGGTACCGACCAGCATCCCCAGTGAGACGAAGAAGAACGGTCCGACAGTCAGGAAGACCAGGATGCCCCAGGTAAGGGAGATATGCGCCCCGAAGGCGTAGACCCCCACCAGGGACATGAGCGCGAACGAGAGAGCGGTGGTCCCCACGTACCAGATTATCTTCGAGAGGAGCCACTCGGTCTTGGTAAGCGGGGTCAGTGAGAGGAGCTTGAACACCTTGTCCTTCCTGTAGGACGAGACTATGTTCGTCATCGCGAACATGGGGCTCGTCAGCGCCGAGAACCCAATGAGTCCAGGAATTAGGTAGTCGATGTACTTGTATGACGCTATAGGGGTCAGTGACGCAATCCCAATCTTCGCAACGCCGTTTACACCGTAAGAGTCGAAGGCGTTCACGAAGCCCCTTGCAATGCTGGACACCACGGCACTCGTGGTTGACGCAGGATCGCCGTAGACGGTGATGTTGAGAGGGAGTTTGGAGGAGTAAGCTTGGGTGAAGCCTGCTGGAATCACTATTCCATCGGTCGCCGACTGGGACTTCAGATACGCTGTGAAGTTCGCGGAAGCCGGAACCGAATGGAGGCAGAGCCCACTGTTGAAACTCGAACTGCAGTCGTGGGAAGTGTTGTTCAGCTGGCTGAGGAAGATGCCTCCAGCGGGTCCAGAGTCGAAGTTCTGAACGTATACCTTCGTCTGGCCCACCCCCCCACTTGAGAAGATTGCTCCGAACAGGAGTATGAGGATAATTGGAAATACCAGGGTGAAGAAGAAACCCACTCTGCTCCTCACGTTGCCGCCGGCATAAACCCGGAGCTCTGCGGCCATTCGTTTCAGACTGAACGCCAATCTATTCCCCCGCTTCCAGTTGTTTCCCTTCGGGCCCCACCAGGCGCAGGAAAACGTCCTCCAGGCTGTCCTTCTTCACGGTGAGGTCCCCCCATGCCGCGCCCGACTCTTCGATGGCGCCGAGGGCAACCATTGCGTCGTCCTTGTCCCTCAGATGAATCACCACGGACCCGCTCTCTCCAGACTCGGCGTGAAGCTTGGTGTTGTCCTTCAGGTACCTCAAGAGGGCGTCCCCCGCCTTCACGATCATCTTCTGGCCCGAACCGTACTTCGATTCGATCTGGTCGGTCGTCCCCATGGCCACGATCTTGCCATGGTTCATTATTGCGACCCTGTCCGCGAGCTCCTCGGCTTCCTCCAGATAGTGGGTGGTGAGCATCACGGTCCTCCCCTCGGCCTTCAGCTTCCTGATGACCTCCCAGACCGCCCTCCTCGCCTGGGGGTCCAGCCCTGTGGTCGGCTCGTCCAGGAAGATCAACTCGGGGTCGTTCACTAGGGAGAGTGCCATCCCGAGCNCGAGCTTCTGCTTCTGTCCCCCTGACAGGTTCTGGAACCACACGTTGGCGGCGTCCTCGAGAATCACCCTGCGCAGCAACTCGTCCGGGTCGACCTTCTTGTCGAACAGGGCCGCGTAGTAGCGAATGGCCTCCCTTGGAGTAGGGTAGTCGAGGAACTTGAATCCCTGGGGAATGACCCCCACACGTTTGTGGAGCTCGTAGCCGTCCTTCCAGGGGTCGGTGTCGAGGACCCTGGTGCTGCCTCCGTCGGCCTGCCTCAATCCTTCTAGAATCTCAATCGTCGTCGTCTTTCCTGCACCATTCGGACCTAGTAGAGAGAACACCTCCCCTTTCTCAACCGTGAAGGAGATGCCGTCGACCGCGTGGAGGTGACCGTAGTTCTTGGCAAGTCCTTCTACTAAAATGGCGGCCACAGGGCACCGGTCGCGAAATGGTATTTACGCTGTGCGCGAGTATAGATTCTATGTACTGGCCGGATGCTCGTCCCAGCCAAAGGGCCTGCGTCTCCACCATCTCGGCCCCACTAGCAGGGCGGCGAGACCTCCGAGGATGAGCACAATTCCTATGATTACAGCGAGAAGCTCCAGTAGGGTGACGATGACGCTGAATATGAAGCCGGCGAGGAGGATGAGGATGAGCGCGCCAACTAGGATCATCAGAACTCCTGCGACCTGAATCCTGTGCATGCGACCACTCTCACGATGCGCTATTTATCCCCCGAGGGCGCCCCGCTTCCTCCTCGACCTGTAGAGCAAAGCACCTACAACGGCGAGGACCACTATGGCTATCGGCGCTACGAAGAGAAGAGTCCCTCCGGGTATGGACAGGCCTGAACCAGGGGCCCCTCCGTTCTGGTTGCCCCCCGTGTTGGTGTAGGTTGAACCCCCGTTGCGGGTCGTGAGCGTGGGTGGATGTGAGGCCGAGGCCGAAAGCGCGTCGAACGCCATCAGCGAAATTGAGCCGTTGGCTACTGGGACCCCCTGGTAGGCGTAGGAGGCGTTGTTGGCCCCCTGGAGTNTTGTTGGCCCCCTGGAGTGAAACGTCCAAGGTGAAGTCCCCGGTGGTGGTCCCGTTAAGCGACACGGACAGCGGGGAAGTGGCGTTGTTGACCGTCACGTATTCCACTCCCTGCACGTCCGCAAAGCTCCCGCGGGTCGCGTTCTCGTCCACCCCGCCGAACATGTTTAGCCCGAAGGTTGACCCGTCCCCGGTGTAATTGACTATGAGCTCGGCATCAGAATGGAGGACGAAGTTCGTCTTCTCCGTGTTCTTCGAGATGTGGTGTGCGTCGAACTTGCAGTTGGTAGGCGTCCCTCCACAGAGGTCCTCTTCCGTTCTCGCTCCGTTCATGACGTTCTGAATCATCGAGTCTACCGACCTGTCCGAAACCATCTTGTCGTGGTTGGAGCTAGTGTAGAAGTACAGGTTAGTCACGTTGGGGTCGCCGTCCGCCTCCGACCAGAGCGGTACTGTCCCGTCTCCGTTGGAGAAGTACGGCACCAGGACGACCTTCTCCATGGTGCCGTTGTATTCGTTATAGTAATCGAGATACTGCCCCTTCTTCACCTCGGTCGAGTTGGCCTGCCGCATCACGAAGGCGCTCAGGGTCTGGACGCCCGCGCCCACAATGTTGATTGTCGGAACGGCAATCTGGTGCGAGCCGGTGAAGCCGGAGAGGAAGGCGTCCGCCGAGGACATGTCGGTGCCGTTGAGCCTCCAGGTGTTTGCCTTGGTAGCCTTCAGGGAGAAGGATGTCGCACCCGTGTAGTTCTTCATCACGGTCTCGGGATTCTCTCCCTGCTTGAGGGGCACCGTGGCGAGGGTTGTCTTGCCCTTGTAGACCGTTTCGTTGAAGCCGTGGAATGAAATGGAGTAGGACTGGATGGGAGAAAGACAGGCGTTGGCTGACGAGGCGCACCAGTTCGCAAGATCGTTGAAGGTCACGAGCTTGGGGAGCTTCGTGGTGTTTCCGGCCGAAATCACGAAGGATTGGGTGGGGAGCTGCTCATAGATGGAGACGTAGTCCTGGAGGAGGATCTTCATCGCCATTGTGTCCGCAGTGGGGTTCCCGAACCCGTATCCGCTGATGAGGGAGTAGTAGGCCTTCGGGTCCCCGGCGAAGGGTGTGCCTANTCGAAATCACTGTGTTGATCCAGAGGCCCCGCGGTCCGCCTGATGTCGGGTAGCCCTCGGCAATGAGCCCCCCGTTTCCGTGGCCAACCAGTATCACCTGGTACGCTCCAGTGTCGTTCTGGGCTATCTCGATCAGCTTGTCCAGCTCAAGGTAGTGGAACGAATTGTCGAACCGCCAGTCGTAAGGCATGGTGAACATGTTCACGCCCATCTGGTAGCCAATCGACGAAAGCGAGTTCTCCAGGCCAGCGTACTCGTTCGTGATCTTAGCGAGGGTCTTGTTGATGACAATGTTGATCGCCGGCACGCCGTTAGGCGTTATGGGCGTGTGTTGGAGCGGGACCGTCTTGTAGTCGAAAATCGACTTCACTTTCACTGACTTGCTGAAGTTGGAGGGAGTGTAGAGAGGGAGAGACTGGTTGAGGAAGAGCTTGTACCTGTCCCCGCAAGGACCGCCACATAGGGTGAAGTCAGTCACCAACTGAGACTTCTTCTGCTTGGAGGTGAGGTACGGCGGAGGAGAGGCGCCGGGCCACGTCTGGTTCTTCCCAACATCGAGCCTGGTCCGTGCGAAGTCAGGGATTATGATGACAGGGATGAGGGTCGGTGCTTTCACCGCGAAGACCTGGAGGGGACCGCTGCTACCACTCGACGAAGCTTCGTTGCTGGGGACGGCGGTGAAGAAAATCTCGTCAGACGTGATCATTACGGGGCCGGAGATGGATCCCGATATGAAATTGAAATTGACGTCGTTGTAGGGGTTCTGGCCTGCCTCGCGCCTGTTGAGGTCGTACACATGGAGAGACGCGTAGCCAGGCTGGTTCGCATACTCCCCTGTCACCCAGACCATCCGCCCCGCCTGGAAGTCGTAGAGGACGAAGTTACCGCCGGCATCGGTGTCAATCTCGGAAGAGAATCCCGAGACTGGCAACGAGAAGTGGCTCTGGTCCTGTAGGTTGTAGAAGTTGACATAACCAATGGAGGCCTGCCCCGCCTCGGTCTTGTTGGTCCACATTGCCCATTGGCCGCTCACCCCTACCACCATGGTAGTTAGCCCGCCGTAGGGGATCGTCCCCGTAAGCGCCTTCATCCCGACCTTCGAGTTCCAGACATAGATGGTCGCACCCGTCAGGGTCGAGTTCAACGACGCCCAGATCAGGCTGTTCCCGTCAGACCGGAAGTCGGTGTAGTAGTAGGGGAAGACGCACCCGGCGTCGGGGCCGCAAAAGTCCTGGCCCGGCGGGAGCGCAGGGCTCGTCGTGCCCGTGGAAGTGTCATACACCTTGAGGGTCGTCGTCCCGGACTCTGTCGCACTGTAAAGGATGATGTGCCCCCAGAAACCGCGAATCTCAGCAGACCCGCTGGTGGCGCCGGAAGTGGAGTTGTAGTAGATGGGGTAACTCGCAACTACCGTTCCAGCGTTGAGCACAATGTCGTCGCTCGTGGGTATCGCGATCGGGCACCCGTAGAAGTCGGTGCCCAGCCGGTAGTTCTCCCTGACCCAGGCGAAGTTCTTCTGGTCCCCAACATAGATCGCCTGAGGTACGCTGGACTGGAAGGGGAAGTCGTACCCTGAGTAGCCGTTGTCACAGGTACCACTTTCCTCCTGGTAGTCGTAGGGGACGGCGGTGGACCAGGAGCCGCTGCCGATGGTGGCAGTGTCGATTTCCTGTACGTTCGCGGTATAGGTGTCCTGGAGTTTCACGCTCACGCTTACGATTGTTACGAAGTAGGTCCCGTTGTTCACTGGGGTGCCGTAGTTGATGGTGTAATCCTGGTTCTGGTAGATGGGGAGGCTGCTTGTCTGACCGCTGTACGGATCGAAGGAAACGGCAGAACTTGACCCCTGGGCGTTCACGTCAGCGAATAGGTACCCTTGACTGAACCAAGGCGCTGCCGCTCCGGCTGGGAGGGTCCAGTTCCCTGTCTTGAGCTCGCCGCTCTTCTGGTCGACATAGGTGTAGCCCACGAAGCTGGTAGTGGTTGCAGCAGAATCGGTCCAGGCGACGACGTCTTTCCCTATTCCCGATGGTTGCCCGAGCCAGCTGTTCTGGCCGGGGCTGCCCAGGAACCCGTTGTCGTAGGTCGTGTTGGTGAGGTGGTGGATCACCGCCTTCGGGCTCTCGGTTTGCGCGCCGGGGGATGCCCCCTGGGCGGCGTAGTAGCCGCCGGAGACTACGGTGGTAAGCGGGAAGTAGAGAAACAGGACGAACACGACTGCGAGGAGATGCCTTGACGGCCTCGGACTCACTTATTGCATTTCTTCTTGGGCAGGCTATATAGCCTAACCGGTTAGGGTTTTGCAGCCATGCCACACCTTGGCCGGACCTGCGCTGCCGACGCTCCGCAGAACATCATTTCAGTTCCCAGATGGGTTTTAAGCGCGTCTACCCTGCCCTGGTCTCTGATTCACCTCTGAAGTTGGCCATTCACGAATGTGGGCTGATGCTCGAACCGCAGCTGGGGATGAGCATGGACCAGCTGGTGGGCGTTGCTAGACAGGCAGAGGAGCTCGGCTTCGGTTACCTCCTTAGGTCAGACCACATCCTTCCGACGAACGACAGGCGCGGCCTTGACTCACCTGAATGCTGGACGAGCCTCGGCTCCATCGCAGCTTCTACATCGAGGATCAAGTTCGGACCCCTCGTCAGCCCCATAGGCTTCAGAAACCCAGCCCTTCTCGCGAAGATGGCCTGCACTCTCCACTCCTTCTCCCGCGGGAGGCTGCTGCTGGGAGTAGGGGCAGGCTGGTACGAGGCCGAGTATAGGTCCCATGGTTTTGCGTTCCCTGACTTCCGCACCCGGGTGGCCCAGTTCAGAGAAGCGTTGGAGATTCTGACTGCCCTTCTTAACGAGGGGAGGGCCGACTATGATGGGACGCACTTCTCGGCACACACCGATTGCCTCCCGAGACCCCATGGGCACATGCACCTCATCGTCGGAGGAAGGACCAAGCCCGTCGTGAGGCTCGCCGCGAAGTACGCGGATGAATGGAACTTCTTTCGGATGTCGAGGGCAGACGTCACCGGCCTCAAGTCCGTCCTTGAATCTGCGGCCGGCTCCCGCAAAGTGGAGATAACGGAAATGGGACCCTACATGCTGGCGAGGAACCAGGAGGGGCTGGATAAGTACGCAAAGCTCCAGGCAGCGAAGCTCGGCCAGGACCTGCCGCCAAAGGAACTCCTTGCGAGGCTTAGGGCTAGGGACGCCCCCTGCGGGACCGTCGAGGAGTTCGCAGATCAGCTCGCAGTGAAGGCAGCCGCCGGCGTCAGGAGGGTGTACTTCCAGACGCTGGTCCCGGAGAACACAGAGATGACGGAACTCTTGGCCGACACCCTGAAGCAGCTCTAGCTCGGGCTGAATTGATCGGTTTTTGTGTTCTGACTTCAGGTGGATTCAAATACCGGGGCTGGGGGCGACTGAACCTTGAGCATAGTCAGTGGATTTGCTGCAGGCCACTCTCCCATGACCGATCTCTGTGATTCCCACTCAACAAGTAGCGGCCGACCAGCATAGGAGGTTAGCAGGTCATTGAACTCTCCATCCAACGGCGCCATGAACGGTTCTGCTCCGGCCCTCCCCCGGAGGACGCTCCTCCTCATCGTAGGCGGGTTGCTTACGGGGCTGCTGCTGGGCGCTCTCGACCAGACGATAGTCGCCACAGCGGGGCCTACCATAATTTCCGACTTGGGGGGACTCGGCGTATACGCATGGGTGTTCAGCGCGTACATACTCACTCAGACGGTCTCCATGCCGATCTTCGCGAAGCTTTCCGACCTCTACGGGAGGAGGAGGTTCCTCGTCCTGGGTACTGTCATCTTCATGGGAGGGTCGGTGCTATCGGGGGCAGCCCAGAACATCAACGAGCTGATACTCTTCAGGGCTCTCCAGGGGATAGGCAGCGGCGCATTCTTCCCCATAGCTATAGCCGTGGCCGGCATCGTCTTCCCTCCAGCCCAGCGGGGAAGGATTCAGGGGGTGTTCGCCAGCGTCTTTGGCCTCTCGGCTGTCCTCGGGCCGTCGGTGGGCTCCTATCTTGTGCAGGCCCTCAGCTGGAGATGGATATTCTACGTTAACCTGCCCCTCGGCGTCGTCTCTGTCGTTCTAGTCACGCTTGCGCTGAAAGAGTCCAGGGACGCGGGCTCGAAGCCCACGGTCGACTGGCTCGGCGTCTCCACCCTAAGCGTGTGGATTACACTTCTCATGCTCGGGTTCCTCAGCGGAGGCTCGACCTTTGCCTGGTATTCGTGGGAGGAGGCAGCCCTGTTCACTGGTGCGGCCGTCTTCTTCGCCGTCTTCTTGGTCGCAGAGAGGAGGAGCCAGGAGCCCGTCATGCCTCTTTCCCTCTTCAGGATAAGGACAATCGGCGCCGCCGCCGCCGTTTCGTTCCTTACCGGCATCGCCATGTACGCAGTGATAAGCTACGTCCCCCTTTTCGTCCAGGCCGGGCTTGGAGGGTCCATCGACGACGGCAGGAACGTGCTCTATGCCACGATGCTCCCGCTGGTCGCCGGAGCGATATTGGGGGGCCAACTTTCCACAAGGTCAGTCGGCTACCGTCCTCTGCTCACCTTTGGCTTGGTGGTGATGTCAGGAGGCCTGTTCCTGCTCACGACAGTGGGGCCCACGACCTCACTGACACAGCTGATGGAGTACGGGGCTGTGATGGGCTTCGGGCTAGGCGTGACGTTTCCGGTAGCCATCCTGGCCATCCAGTACTCCGTGTCGAGGCGAATGATAGGGGTCGCCTCGTCGGTGGGGACATTCATGCGCAACCTCGGGGGGACCATAGGGCTCTCTGTGCTCGGCGCAGTCCAGGTGAACGCCTTCGCAGGCCAACTCTCGAGCCTGCTGGCGAAGGTGCCGGCCCAGTACCAGTCCAATGCCGGTGCGTTCCTGGGGAACACTAACCTTGTGGGGCAGGTGCTGTCCTCCCCATTGGTGCTCTCGCAGGTGGAGGCCGCTAACCCAGCAATCGCCCAGTTCGTGCCAGGTCTCAGGGCGGCATTTGCCCAGTCACTGTCGCCGCTGTTCGTAGCTGGACTCGCCTTCGGCATCGCCTCCGTTTTCGCAGGGGTCCTGGTGTCGGGCTCGTTCAAGCAGCAGGTGGCGGCCCGGGAGGAGCTTCACGCCAGGGAGGAACAGGAGGCGCTGGAGGCAGCTGCGAACCTGCCCCCGGACATAATGCGGTCCGAATAGGAACGCTCATCGGCAACATCCAGGTTTGGGACTCGGTTTATAACGCCGGGAGCAGAGCAACTCGGATAGTTGCAATCTTCGCCTGCGGCATCAGGTTCCCTGCCTACCGGCGCTGCGAACCACCAGCTGAGGGCGCTCCTCGTCATGGTCGGTGTTGCGCTGCTGCTGAACTACGTAGAGACCATGATCATACCGGGAGTCCCCACCATCCAGAAGGACTTCGCTACAACCTCGAGCCAGGTCGCTTGGATAACATCCGCCTTCCTAATCGTCGGGAGTGCGGTTTCGCCGCTCTTCGGAAAGCTCGGTGACAGCTACGGCAAGAAGAGAATGTTCCTCGCAGCCCTTGTCTTCTATATGATCGGCGTCGGCCTGGCCGGGTTCTCACCATCGATATACTTCTTAGTCGGAGCGCGGGCAATCCAGGGGATAGGATTCGCCATAGTCCCACTCGCTCTGGCGATAATCGCCGAGACCTTTCCCAAGGCGAGAATAGCCACCGCCCAGGGAGTTGTCAGCGCGACCTTCGCCATAGGCGCGGCGCTGGGGTTGATCATTGGGTCCTATGTCGTCCAGGACCTCGGTTGGCAGTGGGCGTTCCACTCCGCGTTCGTGCTCAGCCTGGTGCTCTTCGCCGTCGTGGCGAAGTTCCTCCCGGCGGGGCACCTTGGTACGAGGATGAAAGTGGATTACGAGACTGTGCTCCTGCTGATGGCGGGAGTCTCCCTAGTCCTCTTGTATCTCACCGAAGGTCCATATGTCGGATGGACCGATCCCTATAACGCCGGCGCGCTGCTTCTCGGTCTGGTCCTTACCGTTGGCTTCTTCGTTGTCGAGAGCAGGAAGACCAACCCCCTGATACCCCTCCACCTCCTGAGGATTCGTAACGTGCTGGTGGCGAACCTGACAGGCATACTCTCCGGGATGGGGATGTTCATGATGTTCTTCGCAGTGATATACTACACCGAACTCAAGCCCCCTGCCCCCACGGGGCTGGGGCTGGACGTCATATCCGCCGGACTGACTCTGGCGCCTGCCACGGTCGTCATGCTGGGAGGGGGGCCGGCCTTGGGCAGGATTGTGGCCAGGTATGGGCCGAAGCCAGCCATGGCTTTGGGAGGGTTGGTCGCAGTAGGGGGATTCTCCCTGTTCGTGCTGAACAGGGCGACCACGACGGACGTCATGATAGACAGCGCAGTGTCTCTCTTCGGTGCGGTGGGAATCATAATCCCAATCGTCAACATGGTGAGCGTGTCCCTCCCCCCCGAGACGGTGGCTACGGGCCTTGGACTCAATACAATGCTCAGGAACGTGGGGGGTGCAATCGGACCGGTCGTTGCCACTACGATAATGAGCAGCTACGCGGTGACCTTCGTCACGCCTCTGGGGCCTCTATCGTTCCCAACCCCCACCGCCTTTGACTACATCTTCTACGTGAGCATTTTCTGCATGATGCTAGTGGTGGCGTTCGCCCTGCTGACGAAGAACTATGTATTCAGGGGCAACTCTGCCTCCTGACCCTGTCAGAAGGCGACGGCTACGGCCACTAACCCGAGGCTCAATATCGCGGCCAGGCTCACCCAGTAGGCGGCCTTGGCAGGTCCTTTGGACACGAGGCCGCCCATCACGGCCCTGTCCGACGCAAGCTTCCCCATCAGAATTCCAGGCCCAGCAAGGACGAACACAAAGGCGACCATGAGGCCGAGGGCCAGGGAGAGCGGGTCAGGGTAGAAGATAGGGATAGCCACTGCCGGGATTGACTCGGCAACATAGACCCAGAAGAAGCTGCTCTTCTGCCACCCCATCGCCTCAACCACTGCCCAGGAGCTCGCCAGGGAGATGACCACCAGCGCAAGGAAGGCCGCGGCAACTAGTCCCACCGCGAAGAGGGCCGGGGCGTAGGAGTTGGCTATGGCCGAGAGGGCCTGGGCCAAGAAGCTCGGAGAGGCGAAGTTCACTTTCGTGCTCAGTCCGGCCGTCGCCATCATTATCACGACCATCCCGACTTCGCTCGCGATGGCACCCATGAGAGTCTCCGTCCTCATGGCCCAGACTTTCACCGAGCCCTTCTCTGCCGTCGCCGAAGCTTGATAGAAGAGCATGAACGGCATCACCACAGCTCCCGCGCTGGCGGCCAGGAGATAGAGGTAGGACGGGGCCGAGCTGACGTAGATCAGGTTCGAAGAGGAGAACCCTCTGACGAACAGGGAGCCGGCGTAGGTAAGTATCAGCACAGTGGAGATCGCGAACAGAATCTTCTCGATGGCGACGTAGTTCCTCCTGCGGATGATCAGAATGTGCGCCACGTAGGCCAGGGGCATCGAGACCAGGGGGGGCACCCCCACGAGTTCTGCCCCAATCGCTATGCCCGTGTACTCGGCGACGTAGCTGACCACGTCCACCACTGCCATGGGAACGCTGGCCAGGACGGCGGTCCGCCTTGAATACGACGACCTGATTACGTCCCCCAGTCCCTTGCCAGTCGCAATCCCTATCCTCCCGCTTACCTCCTGCATTACGAAAAGCGGCACAACCAAGAGGATGAAGAACCAGGCGAGGCCGTATCCGTACAAAGCCCCAGCCGTGGCCGCTGTGAGAATGCTGGGGGCATCGACGTCCGCTATCATCACTATCCAGGCGGGCCCGAACGACCGGAAGAACTCGCGGAGGCGGTCCGGCTTCGTCGCTCCAGCACCACTCTCCTGTTGACCCTTCACTACGACCCAACCCATTAGGCCACTAAATTAACTGGGTGGAACGGTTCCCGGCCCTGGAAACACCTCGCGCCTACAGGTGTCTTCTTGTGCGGGTAATCGCGATAGCGGCCGCGGCCACTATCGCAAGCGCTGCCGCCACGAAGGCAACCCCCAATGCGGGGGTCTCGTAGCCTGACCCGGTGCCCTGCCAGAGTCCCGAGAATCCCCAGACGAAGGAGCCCGGACCCGCGGGCTCGAGCGAGATGAACCCAGGGGGCGCCGTTCCCGAACTCCCGACCGCGAACAAAGGAGTGTGGTTCGGGTCCCAGTCGCCGTAGGAGTAGAATCCATTCGTAACCTTCAGGCTGTCCACCAGTAGGGCCTCCAGTGTGAGGCTGCCCATGCTGCTGAAAACAGTGCTAGACCTGGAATATGACTCGAGCGCAAATACCTCCTGGTCTCCCGCCATGAGCGGGCGTGCCATTGCAGGAGGGAATGTGCGCAACACCGACGACCCTGTGTCTTCGTCCTTCATGCTGACGCTCCAGAGCGCCGAGGCCCTGAAAATCGACATCGAGATCCTGGCGTTGCCACTCATGGTCGGCGTGCTTCCGTTGAGGACCCACTGATAGACTGGAGGGACGGTATTTGCGTTTGGAATCACCCAGGAGTAGGCGAGCCACTCGGTCCTGTTGGGATAAATCCCTGCGGCGGCCTGCATGACACCTCCGTCGCTCGTCATGACAGACAGGACCGCGTAGACCACCCTGTCTGGAAGCGTTATGTTCGGCAGGGACGCGACTGCGGTGACGTTGCTCACAGACTCCCAGTGTACTCCCCCACCGTCTGCCAGCCCTGACCCCTCGGGGACCACCACTCCGAGGGCCCAGGAAGCGTTGGGATAGCTCGCCCCCGGCTTCGACTGCGGGACATCGGCGAATGCGAGAGGAGACAGCAACAGCAGGCAGACGAACCAGAGCGAGAGCATGTGGAGAGGACGATTTCTCATGCGCGGGGCCACCTAGCGCGAGCCATCGAAATCACCGCTAGGCCGGCTCCAACTATCGTGACCAGGACGAAGGCAGTTATCGGGTTCACGTAGGGCGACAGCAGGGAGTCGATTGATTTCACCGAGGAGGATTCGAACGTGGCGGCGTAGCCACCCACCGCTCCCGCCACTGCCAGGAGCAGGCAGCTCCCGACGACTCCAACTGAGAGTAGTATCAAGGCTGGCCACATGGTCCTTTGGTCTATCGACCTCCTTTCATGAAGCTCGACAGTCGTGAGGAAGGCGGACAGAGCACCGAACCCCCCGATGCCCACCACGATGAACAGGAGGTAGGCGAGCGCGAACCACGTCCCTGGGCCTCCGCCGACGATTATTGGAGGAATGTAGGAGAACGGCTGGTAAGGGAGAACAATGACCAGAGTCCATATCAGCGCGGCGAAGGTGCACAGATACGCGGCGCCCCGGTACCGTCTGTACCAGAGGGGTCTGTCCGGGTCGATTTCGGTGGCCGTCACGGTTCACCCCTAGGCAGGGCCTGCACTTTTGCGCGCACCCACACAGGTTAGGGTCTTGATGACATTGCCTTTAGAGGACACGAACGTACAAGCAGAGGAGGCTGGTCAAGTCCCCACCTTGGTCCCCTTGATCCGTATTACCCCGATCCCTATGTCCTGAGACGTTATCCTGTACCCATATCCGATGAGTATGGCCTTCACGAATTCGAAGCTGCATTCGGTTGTCTCGATTCTTCTCCCGGCTCCGACAATGTCTACGTCGATCTTGTTCCCATCCGTCTTGACGTCTATCCTCTTCGTGGGTAGGATCTGTGCGAACTCCTTGGCCAGGACCGACAGTTGTGAAACGTCGGGCGCTGCCATCTTTATCAGCGTGATCAGGTCCGAGCCAAGTTGGCTGTACGTCTTGAAGAGCCTCTCCTTCTCCACCGCGTACAGGTTCGCGATGAGCTCCTCGACGAAGTCCGCTGGGAGCGTAATCACGTCTACCTGCTTCAGCACCGAGAATATCCTCCAGTTCCCTACTATCTCACTCGCCGACCCCCCCTCCGAGGATATCTTCGCAGCCGCGCCCAGCCACTCGTTGGCGAATGTGTAGAGGGTCTTCCCTGCCCTTTCCGCCTGGAGGGAGAACTCGTCCGCCACATTGCTGTCTACCGAGAGGCTGTTCCTTGCCATCCTTGGAACCGTCCGCCGGGAAGTATACTAAATCTTTGCACCTAATCCGAGGCTCAGGCTGGAACGGACGCGGGGCCCCTCTCGACCGGGAGGCCCGACCGTTTCGCCTCGACCCTAATCGTCCCGACTCCGAGTTCGTGGCCGGTGACGGTGTACCCGTAGCCGTACAGAATCGACTTCACGAACTCGAAGGCACACTCTGTGACCTCAAACCTGCGCCCGGCCCCCACCACGTTCAGGACTACAGAGCTGCTGTCCGGCTTCTCGAGGTCCAGCTTCTTCAACGGGACGATACCCGCAAAGGCTCTTGCGAGGTTCGCAAGCCCGTCCACATCAGGGGCGTAAATCTTCATCAGGCTCACCAGCTCCGCCCCAAGAGCACTGAACGTTATGAGCGCCCTATCCTTGTCGGACTTGCAGAGCCCCTCGACAAGTTCCTCAACAAACTCGGCGGGGAGCGGCACGACCTCCAGATCCCTGAAGAAGGAATTGACTCTCCATTCATCCAGCGACTTCGCTGCAGTCCCTCCATCTGCGGAAATCCTCGAGGCGGCCATGAGCCACTCGTTCGCGAAGGCGGAAAGCGTCTTGCCTGCGTTTGCGGCCTGGGCGGAGAACTCCACCCCAGTACCTCTGTCCACAGAGATGCTGAGGCGCGGATGCCTTGGCTTCAGTTCTGACGCCTGTCTTGTCATCTTGCTCCCTCCCGGCTGCGACCAGCCCTCCTCCCCAGCACGAAAGCGATGGGAACTAGGGCGCCGAGAACTACATAGAGGAACATCATCGGGCTTGGGGCGAAGTTCCAGACCTCCCCTGCCCACGGCGCATCGTCGCTCCAGACTGCCTGTCCGCCCTGGGCCAGGGTGAGCGAGATGAAGGTGGGTGGCTGCGCGCTCCCCACGTCGAAGAGCGGGCTGTGGGTCGGGTCCCAGCCTCCGTGGACATACAATCCGCCGGTGATCCTGTCGCCGTCAACAAAGAGCCCGAGGAGGGTCGCGTTCCCCATGTCCCTGAACGTCGACGGGCTGCGGCCGTACGACTCGAGCGCGAGCACTTCCTGGTCTCCGGGACTGAAGGCGCTCAATGCAGGGGAGGGAACGGACCAAGTCTCGCTCCTGCCGGTGGTGATGTCCCGCGCGCCGATCCTCCAGACCCCGGTCGTCACTGTCGCTGAAATCGAAACCAGGTCCCCTGAGGACATGGAAGGGGCGCTGCCGTTCACTACCCAGTCGTACGAAATTGAACTCGTCCCGATGCCGGTGATGTACCAAGAGTAGACGGACCAGTTGCTCCTTCCTGGCCACACCCCAGCGGCGACCTGCATGACAGCCTTGTTGTCGCCTTCGGCTGAGAGCACGAGGTAGGTGACCCCGTCCGGTTCTGTGATGTTCGGGAGCCGTGCAAGTGCAGTGACGTTCCTTGCTTCTGCCCATGAAAGCCACGCGCCGCCCGCCAGCTCGGCGCCGTCTCGCAGCACCACCCCCAGCGCCCATGACTGCGAGGTAACCTGCCAGGTATCATCGACCCTCCCGGGTGTCGCCGCAGCCGCCACTGGGGAAGCGAGCAGAAATACCGCCAGTGCGACCGATGCGGCTGCCGTCAGGTGCGACGCGAGGGCCGACCCGCGGGCCGCCATGACTCTAGCCACCTTCTGTAGCCTGGGGCGTAGACTTCGCCACAGGCACCGGTACTGGTACGGGTACTGCAGGAGTCACGGGTACTTGAATTGGCTCGGCGAACCCGCGGGAGACTATCAGGGCCACCACGATGACTGCCACCGAAACCAGGCCTAGCGCTGCGGCGTAGACCCATCCTGTGTTGGTAACCGGGAGCGACCCGTCAGCCGCAAGGACGCCAGGGTCGACGTATGTGTACGCCAGTCCTGCGGCCACGGTTAGTGCTGTTATCGCGGTTCCGAACCAGGCTATCGACTTCCTCAGGCCGGCCTTGTCCTGGAAGAAGTCCACCGCGAGGAATGCCCCAGCGACCATGGTTAGGCCGAAGAGGGCGAAGTACTGCTGGCTCCCGAAGCTAATGTCGAGTGGGGTCCCGTGCCATATGCCTTCGTTGAACTCGATGATGAACCCCTCAAGCGGGGTTGCGATGAAGGCCATGATCCAGGTGCCGAGCACCGCCATCCTGATGGGGTCCTTCCATGCCGGCTTGCCCCTGATGTCCGCGAGCATCAGCGGGACCAGCATGATCAGGGCTCCCAGGCTGGCGAGGAACATGGTGCTGTCGTCCCCTGCTATCCCGTTGGTGACGCCGAAGGCGAAGAGCGATATGGGGCCCGTGCCGTTGTTGGAGAGCAGCAGAGGCGGGCCGCTGGGGAAAACCTGGGTGAACCCCTCGAGGATGTAGGTCAAGGTCATCACGGCGACTCCGATGCCGCTGACCCACATCCCAGCTCTCGCTAGGTTGCGCTTCCACCCACTGAGGTTGAGGACTCCGAACCACTTCGCAGTCACCGCGACGACGCCGACCATCACGGTGATCCCGATGACGTGGGAGTGGGGCCCCATGACCCCACCCACCATCGCCGCAGCGCCTCCCATCCAGGCAATGTAGCCGTTGAACAGGGACGAGGAGACGTGGAAGTCGACGACGAGGTACTGGAGCCAGAATACGACGAATCCCATTATCCCGGCGATGAAAGTGGCAATACCGGTGACGAAGGTCAGCCAGTAGGTTCCGTCCATCCTCTTGAAGTCGGCCCACTTGGGGAGGTTGCTCCATCGGGGCACCATCCCCAGGATGTTGCTCTTCGAATCGTACCTTCCAGTGAGCTTGCCGGGGAGGAGATAGAGCTCGAGAAGCAGCGCGCCGCCGACGTCTGCGAGGAGGAGGAACCCGATGAACATCAGTAGGATAGGCAGGGGTGCGAGCCAGGCGTGGAAGATTGGCCTCAGATAGAGGAAGCCGCCGACTGCGGCTATGATTGTCGCGAGCGTCGCTCTGTAGGCGATTGGGAAGTCGATGCTCGGCTCGTACCTGTCGATGCCGAAGGCCATCACAACGAAAATCACCAGCAGCGAGGCGATGCCGATGGCGATGGAGTGGAAGTAGAGGTCGGACGCGCCGAAAACAAATGCAGGCGGGATGGTCCCTTGGGCGCCAGAGCCGATGCCCACCACGAACCAAAGGGCGGACATCAGGCCGGTAACGAAAAGAGTGATCCAGACGTAGGTTCTCATCGGGTGCAGGTAGCCCTTCCGAGTCATCAGGTAGTGGCTGGGCGCCCTAGGCTCCGGATAGGCGACCTCCGGGGCTTCCTCCTTCTTTTCCTCGCCAGGTGCTTGCATTTTTCCACCTGGTAAGGATTGCAAAGGCGTAATTGGTAAAAAGTGGTGCCTTCAACGGCCGGCACTTCCCGGCAATTGTCGACATCCATCCAGACGGTTAGAGAACTACCACCCAGCCTAGTTGAAGTGGAGAACTCGAATCAGCCTAGTCCACGGATTGCTAGATCTTTGAAGCACGAATGGATCGTAGAAGGAGTAGTCTCCTTGCTCCCGACTGGAGGGAAGAAGCTGCCATATGGGAGAGACGGTTCGGCTTTCGCGAGTGCTACGCGTTCTTCGCTAGGGTTTTCACATGCCGGATCCGTTTCTTGTGCTCGTTTTCCAGACCTTCGAATTCCTCTAGCCTCTTCTGAAGAAGGTCTACGTCGGAGCTTGAAAGAATGTGCAGTTGATTTGCCGCTTCTCGCTCCTGCGACGAGGGCAAGGATTTCGAGAACTTGTCATAGCTGTCCGCCAGGTCCTCCTCGACGCCTATCCAATTCACGATGTTCTCTATAATCGCGTCCACGTACCCTGTCTTGACGGACTCCTCGACCTTCTGGGCCTGCTCCATTGTCGCTATGTCGTAGATGATTCTCGAGTTCTCTGGTTCCGGTGGTTTCTCAGCGATGACTTCCCCTCCCTTGAACCCGGTTCCGGCATTTGTAGGCATGTGAGGACACTTCGATGCATCCGCCCTCTTATTAGCGAGATGTCGATTCTCGTTGTTGAGAATTGTCTATGGACTAATCTACGCTGGTCTGAGGTTAGTGCATCCTAAACGAGACGAAGGTAGCCCGATTCCGAGGGAATTGCCGAACTCAGTGCCGTAGACTAAGTAGCCTACGGCCTTGTTGAAGCGCGCCTGTAGTAAAGCGCGGCCGTAAGGGCCCCGCCGGCAATCAGAACCCCTCCCAGTACTGCCAGGATGAAGAAGACGCTCGCCATCGGCAGCATGGTGTACACCTGCCCCACGTAGGGAGTGGTGTACTGGGCGGCTGAAAGCGTGTAGCTCTCCCCGAAAACGAACGCCATCAAGATCCCGGCGACGGAGAAGTATCCGACGATTCTCTTGATCCTAGCTGTGATGCCGAAGGTCTGCAGTGTCAGCAACAGGGTTACGAGGCTAGGCAGTAGATAGAAGCCGAAGTCCTGGTGGAACCTGTTGAACGCGTCGTCGAACGCGGTCCCTGCGAACTTGAAGAAGTTCTCGTTGAAGTTGATGTAGAAGCCGGTCACCGGGATGACCATGTATATGGTGATCCAAGCCACGACGACCGAAAGGAAGAGCGGGTCCCTGAACAGTGGCTTGCCTTCATTGGTGAGGCTCCCGCGCGAATGAGACATAAGCCCAGCCAAGACGAAGACAGCGCCCAGTCCGACCATTCCCGTGGTCATGTCGTCTCCTGCCACACCGTTGGCCCCGTTGACGAAGAAGTTGGGAATCTGGTAGTTGCCGACTCCGGCTGCTACGTACATCGCCAGAGCTGTAGCCAGCGCCACAATCATCACGGCGAAGCCAACATTCGCCACTCTGCGGGAGTTCTTCCCCCAGTTCTCGTAGTAGCCGAAGACCACGGCTGCCAAGGCCACAACTCCCGCCATCAGAGCGATCAGCATCAGATGGGAGTGGCTCCCGACCACGTTTGCAGTGAAGGTCATCACCGAGGTGTCGTTGCTGAATCCTAGGACGGGATACATGGTGGCGTTGATGTACTGGTTGAAGATGGCCGGGCTCGGGCCGAACCAGGTGATCCACCCTCCCACATGCCCCATCATCGCGGCAGTAAAGGCGCCGACGACGCCTGTGAACACGGTGTAGTAAGGCATCCCGGCCCTCATGTATCCACCGTGAGCCCGCGGGAACGTTGCCATGGCCACAATGAGGGCGATCGCGATCTCGTCAGCCAGGAGGAACGCGAAAATCTGCGTCCAGAGGGGGACGCCCATGGCGAAGTTGTCGTACACGTCGAAGATGCCCGCAATCCCTGCAATCGGGACTGCGAAGAATCCGCCGACGAACACCGACTCCCTGATCAGCCGTCCAGACAGGCCCGTCATACTATCTAGCTTGAATCTGGAGGTTGCGAGGAGGGCCAATACGACCACCCAGGGTATGAAGATGGCACCGTGCCAGTACATCACCAGCCTCCAGTAGACCCCCGGTGTCCAGTAGTTGGCGTAACCGGAGTTCAGGAACGGCGTGATGTAGTTCACGAGAGGCGCAAGGGCAAAGGTGCCTACTGCCCAGGCGACGCTCCACCAAAGAATCAGCTTGGTGTTGTGGAGTCTTTCGAACAAGCTCTTCTTGCGTTCAGCTGCGGGCGTTTGATTACTTTCCAACGCAACCGCGTATCTTTGTGCGCCTTGGCCTTAAGAGGCCATCCGTGCAATTGCGTGCATTTGCACGGATTGTCTTAATTTCGTAAACCGCCCTTGCACGCAAGGGCATACCATGAGACAGACGACGAGCTTCCATGAGCGACGGCCAGGCTCTGAGGGTCGTGCAGAACTCAGAGAGGCGTTGCAGGAGGCGAGCAGAATCGCCGCCAAGCTCAAGCTCGGTCCGGAAGTCAAGAGGCGTGCGGCGGACATCTGCACCGATGCCAAAGAAGCGCCCTTCGGGCACGGGATACCTCATGCTGTGCTTGCCTCCGCCGCGCTGTACGTCGCCTGCAGAGAGCAGAGGGTTCCCATCACCCTCAGAGAGTTCGCCGACGCCGGTGGGTCCGACCCCAGAGAGGTAGGAAGGGGGTACCTGCTCCTGCTAGACAACATGCACATCTCGCGGCCCAGCCTCAACGGCAAAGGATACGTCTCGCATATCGTGCTGAGGCGACCCGTTTCCGAACAGGCGCGCAAGACGTCCCAGGACATCATAAACAGGATGTCCACCAAGGGACTTGGCGGCCGGAACCCTATGACCCTGGCAGCGGCTGCGCTGTACCTCGCCTGCTGTGACCTCGGGGAGAACGTTACTCAATCGGAGGTCGCAGAAGCCGCTGGTGTCGGTGAGGAGAGCGTGAGGGAATGCTGCAAGGCAATCAGGATGCTCGACCGGCGGGCCTGACAGGCTCCCTGCGCCGTGGCCTAATCCGTTTGGTTCAATGATTAAATCTCCTTCATTTCGCGGTAGCCCCATGGTCCGGACGAATCTCTCGATTGACAAGGCCGTTTTCGAAGAGTTCGCTGCCGAAGCGGAACGGAGGAGGATGACCCTGTTCGCCTTCGCCAACGAATCCCTGTCTGCCATCTCGAAGATCTCCCGTGAAGGAGGAAATCCCGACGAGTTCTACAAGATCTGGAGGGTGCTCTCAATACTTAGACAGGTCGACGTCATAACCCTCCCGAGCGACTTCGTAGAGGAGCTGATTGAAGCTCAATACAAGGAGGACATGAATCTGACCAAGGCCAAGTTCAGGAACCTTGGGACGTCCCTGGTCGGGCTGCTGAAGATGGCCGCCGAGAGCATCGAAGACCTCACCCCGCTCGCGAAAGATTTCGGCTTCTTCATCCCGATCAAGCACTTTGGAATAGTCAAGCTGAAGACTGGTCTACTGGAAGTGAGCGTCGTCGGGGCAGGGAAGACCCTTGAGACCACCGAGTGCTCGGCCGAGTTCCTGAAGTCGATTGTCGAAGGCTACGGCTACGCTGTGGCAAAGGAAGAACTCCATCCAGGGACCATCAGATTCCTGGCTGACAAGACGGCCCGAGACTAGGCCTTCGGCTGGCGATGCCAGACGGTTCCAACAAGCGAGAATCGTCCCATCCGGCTATATACCCGGAAAATCGCCGCTGAGTTAGGGATCCAAGAGTGATAGACTCCGGCGCGGTAGCTTGGGTCCTGGCCGCCACTGCCCTCGTCATGCTCATGACTCCCGCGGTGGGCTTCTTCTACGGGGGCCTTGTCCGCAGGAAGAACCTCATCTCAACGATTGTCCAGACCCTGACAATCTTCGCCGTGGTTAGCCTTGTTTGGGCTCTCTGGGGCTACAGCGAATCGTTCGCGCCGTCCGTTAACGGGATCATCGGGGACCTGTCGAAGGTCGGCCTAAACGGAGTGGGGTTCAACACGCCCCTGCCCGGTCAGGTCATTCCTGAGCTCGAGTACTTCGCCTTTCAGCTGAAGTTCGCCGCGATCACTCCTGCGCTCATCATCGGCGCCTTCGCGGAGAGAATCAGGTTCAAAGCGCTTCTGATATTCACTGTCGCCTGGGCGACTTTCATCTACGCGCCGATAGCCCACTGGGTCTGGGGGGGCGGCTGGTTGCAGTCCCTGGGGGTTGAAGACTTCGCAGGTGGTCTCGTCGTTCACATTTCGGCTGGTGTGTCCGCCCTGGCAGCCGCCATCGTCCTCGGCAAACGCACGGGTATCGCGAAGTCGGACGAGGTTCGGCCCAACAACGTCCCGTTCGTTATCCTCGGAGCGGCCATGCTCTGGTTCGGCTGGTTCGGCTTCAACGGCGGAAGTGCCTTGCAGGCCAATGATATCGCGGTTCAGGCACTCGTGAACACTAACCTGGCGGCGGCGGCGGCCGCGGTCACGTGGATGCTCGTCGACTGGTCGAGGAAGGGGAAGCCATCCGCGGTCGGAATATCGATAGGCGCGGTCGCCGGACTGGTGGCCATCACCCCCGCGGCCGGGTTTGTCACGGCATCCTCATCGATGATTATCGGCCTCGGCGCGGGAATCGCCTCGAACTTCGTTTCCAACTGGAGGGCTAGCCGCAACATATTCGATGATTCATTGGATGTGTTCGCCTGCCACGGAGCGGGGAGCATGTGGGGGGTCTTCGCTACGGGTGTCTTCGCAACGGCGGCAGTGAGCGGGGTCAACGGCGCGCTCGCAGGTAACCCATCGTTCCTGGGGATCGAGGTGTTTGCTATTGCTGTGGTTGCCGGCTTCTCCTTCTTCGGCACATACCTCATCTTGAAGATAATCAACTTCATCACCCCGCTGAGAGTAAGCGCCCAGGAAGAGGAAATGGGTCTCGACGAGAGTCAGCACGGCGAGGAAGCCTACGCCTAGAAGCTAGAGCTCCTCAAGGGATTCCGGACAGGTTATCCCGGCTTACTGCCTCAGCTCGAATCTGGGCGTCGTCTTCTGCCACTCGCCCAGCTCCTGCATCATCTTTGCAACCAGAGGGTCTCCGTTCTGGATAAGGTTCACGTACTCAGCCAGGTCGGCGTCGCTCAGGGCCTCGGTCAGCCTCGGCACCTTCAGGCTGTTGCGTTCGACTATCCTGATCCCCTCGTCGAAGGCTGGGTCCTTGATGAACTCCTTGAACTTCGCATCCTTGTTGGAGAACCCCTCGGCCACCTCCTTCCTGAGGCCGGCGAAGACCTCCTTCACTCTGGAATTCACTTCGCCACCGGTGCTCACCCCTCTCCTGTCCAGCCGAGGCGCTTCCTTCCCTGTGTCTATCGCCTCCGTGAGCGCATCGGCAGTCTTGGTGAGAGCGTCTGTCATCCCGGCGGCGAGGGCTGCGAATACCCCCTCGAACATCCCCATCATGATCATCGAGAAGTTCAGGACTAGGTTCTCGACNCTTTTCGTCGCGTGAAGGCTCGCGGGCGGGAGACACAGCCCTCGCCGACCAGGCTGATTACTTAACGATTGGGAAGGTCCTTGGGCTATCTGCCGTCGGCGCGCTCTATGGGCTGCCCCTCGGATGGCCGGACGTCGAGGGCGCCCTTCCTCCCCATCCTGTTCACGTCGAGGCGGACGACCCCTCCCGGACTCGCCCTCGAGATGGCAACGAGCAGGTCCTTCGTGTGCTTGACTTCGTTCCCGTCCGCGCCTACCACCACGTCCCCGTTACGGAGGCCTGCGAAATCGGCGGGGCTGCGGGGGACGACCTCGGCCACTAGAAAGCCTGACTCGGTCTGAAGGTTGTACCTCCTTGCAAGCTGCGGCGTCACGTCGATCCCGGAGATGCCGATCCACCTCCTGCTGGCCCTGCCGTTCTCGAGGATCTCCTGGGCTATCTTCTTGACCGTGTTGATGGGAATCGCGAAGCCCATTCCCTGGGCGTAGGGTATCATCATCGTGGTGATGCCGATTACCCTCCCGTCCAGGTCAGCCAGGGGTCCGCCGCTGTTGCCAGGGTTGACAGCAGCGTCTGTCTGAAGCAGCCCCTCGAAAATGAAATCTGTCCCCGGCAGAGGCCTCCCCTTGGCGCTGAGCACCCCCATGGAGACCGTCGGCCCCCCGGGGAGAGCGAGGGCGTTGCCTATGGCGAGGACGAACTGGCCGACGCGGAGCGTCTCCGAGTCTCCGAGTTCTGCCGCCGGCAGGTCGTCGACGTTCAGCCTGATCACTGCCACATCTGTGGCTTCGTCAGAGCCGACAACTTCGCCGGTGAACGTCCTCCCGTCCTTGAGGTTCACGTGGACCTGGGTCGCGCCGTCGATGACGTGGTTGTTGGTTACTATCAATCCTCTTCCGTCGAGTATTATGCCCGAGCCCTGCCCTTCCAAAGGCACGATGCCGAAGAACCGCCGCTCTAGCCGCATGCTGCTGAC
>OCOJ01034812.1_pt2 | contig 35340 bp, 29 predicted proteins | sample 1539251 | NCBI WGS metagenome assembly OCOJ01 (sample SAMN01911457, study PRJEB22624) | soil metagenome | biome: Soil | place: Malaysia | collected 2012-04-30 | depth RA_metagenome m
CTCTCTGCAGATCGTGCGGGCGCTGATCGCGGCACATGAGCGGCGGATTGTGCATCGCGACCTCAAGCCGGAAAACCTGTTCGTGACCCGCGACGGTCGCATCAAGATCCTCGATTTCGGTGTGGCGAAGCTGCAGGCGCCGGTGGAGGAAGGCGAGCGCTCCATCGACACGATGACCACGGTGACGAAATCGGGCGCGGTGGTGGGCACCGTAGCCTACATGTCGCCGGAGCAACTGCGAGGGAAAGCGGTTGACCATCGTGGCGACATCTTCAGCGTGGGCGCGATTGTGTATGAAATGTTGAGCGGACACAGGGCCTTCCAAGGGGAGACCGAGGTCGACACCATGACCGCGGTTCTGCGCGAAGAGCCCCCACCCATCGACGTGGAGCCGGACAAGATTCCGGGCGGATTTCAGAACGTTGTCAGGCACTGCCTAGAGAAGGAACCGGAGAACCGGTTCCAGTCGGCGCGGGACCTGGCGTTTGCGCTGGAGACGCTCNGCGGACTCTTCTGGCACAGCCGAGCTTCGCATGGGCCGCCCGAGGCCACGCGCGGCGAAGATGCTGCCCTGGGCGCTGGCCGCGGTATTCGCGGCGGCGGCATTGGTTCTGTTGGCAGCGCAGCCAAGGCGGGAGACGTCGGCTGCCAGTTACCGGCGACTCACCTTTGAGGAAGGCACAATTTATTCCGCGCGCTTTACGCCGGACGGGCGATCGATTGTCTACACCGCGGCATGGAACAACAAGCCGCGGCAGCTCTATTCCACAGTTGGGAACTCCTTGCTGGCGCAGCCTCTCGCCTTGAGCGATGCCAACCTGCTCGCGATCTCGCCCTCGAACGAACTGGCCGTGCTTCTGCACGGTACTCCTGCTGGAAACCTGGAAACGACAAACGGAACGCTGGCCCGCGCCCCGATGGCCGCAGGATCTCCGCGCGAAGTGTTGGGCGAGGTGCGCTGGGCAGACTGGGACAGCCACGGCGAGCTGGCCGTGGTGCATTACGTCGAGGCGCACAGCCGCCTGGAATATCCGATCGGGCAGGTGCTTTATCAGTCCAGCGGAATGATCAGCCAGATTCGTTTCTCTCCGCAGGGCGACAAGATCGCCTTCGTGGAGCATCCTGCCGCGTGGGATGATCGCGGCTCGGTTTGTGTGACGGATCTCAAGGGACACGTCACCGTGCTCTCGAAGGAATGGGAATCGGCGAACGGCCTGGCGTGGAGCCCGGACGGGAAGGAAATCTGGTTCACCGCCGCCGAGCGGGGCACGACCCGGGATTTGCTGGCGATCAGTCTTGCGGGACGAGTCCGCACTTTGCTCCGTTCACCGATGGCCATGAGTCTGCAAGACGTGTCGTCGGATGGGCGAGCGCTGGTGAGTTTGAACTCCGAACGCATGGCCATGGCGGCGGCGACGCGGGGCGACCATGCGGCAGTGGATCTTTCCTGGCACGACTGGAACCTTGCTAAGGACATTTCACGCGATGGGCAGTGGGTCCTGTTCGAAGATTCGAGCGAGGCGGCAGGAGACCACTATGCGGTAGCAATTCGAAAGCTGGACGGCACGCCGCCGATTCGTCTGGGTGAAGGCAGTGCCGGGGGGCTGTCCCCGGATGGCAAGTGGGCCATTTCCATTTTTACGGGGAAACCCGAGCGAGTGGAGCTGTTGCCCATCGGCCCCGGACAGCCCCGGACGGTTCCAGTGAGCGGACTGGAGCACATCAATAATGGTCCGGCTCATTTTCTCCCGGATGGGAAGAGAATTACGCTCAACGGCAACGAACCCGGCCATGACACACGGTGCTACGTTGTGGATCTGCAGAGCGGTGTGGCTAAGCCGGTGACGCCGGAGGGAATCCTGGGCACGGCAGTGTCACCGGATGGACAGTATGTCTTGGCCTCCAATGCCGCTGCACAAGTCTCGATCTATCCTCTTGATGGCGGTTCGCCGATCACCATCCCCGCCTTGGGGCCAGAGTTCGTTCCCTTACGATGGTCTACAGATAGCACGGCGCTTTTTGGATACCGGGCCGGCGAGATTCCCGCCAAGGTATACAAGCTTGACATCGCGACTGGGAAGGAAACTTTCATTCAGGAATTGCCGATCGGCGAGCCCGCAGGGGTAGTTTACGTCGCGCCCCTAATCGTTGATCGCGACGGCGCCCGATTTGCGTACAGCTATTTCCAAGTATTGTCCACCCTATACGTAATCTACGGTGTGCGGTAGCGGCAAAGATTGAAGTTCTAGTTCAGCGATCCGGAAAAATCCGACGGAACATAATGGAAGAAGATAGAGGTTGAAGTCTGTCCTTCGGGTAGCGCGTCTCGGAAATGCGGAACACGCGTTCCGCGGTAGGCGAGGCCGTCTCCAAGAGCCTGATAGACCGTCGTCGTGCCGCGCAGTGTTTCCAGTCGAATCGGCCACGGGGTTTCCAGCCGCGGTTCGGGAGAAAAATCCAGAGCGAGAGTTACGCTGAATTCGCACTGCGCACGGTCGCTGTGTTTCTTCAACTCGGACCCGCCGAGGTAAGACGCCAGGTACACATACGATGGCTTGACCGGCTGCCCGGCGACCGCACTCACTATCTTCGTGAGCTGATAGTGAAAGAAGCGCGCCACCGGTTCATTGTGGGCGACGTAACGACGCGGACACTGCTCATCGCCCAATTGAATCGCGTCACGACGAATCAAATGGCGGTAATAGCGACGCAGGGCCGCGACATGAAACGGGTGAATCAGGCCGCGGAGCGGGACGTAGCCTTTTTCCTGGAACGCTGGAGTCGATCGAGCTACAGTGTCATCCCATTCTCGCTGGCGGTGGATTCCGCGGTCCGGTAGCATCAGGATTCCGGCGCTCACCAATAGAGCGAGATCTTCCTTTGCGATCCCGGGCGGTGCGGGCTTCTCGGGTTGCAAGTTCCGAACCACCCCCTCCAACCTTGGACCCAGCCAGAAAGGAAGAACAGATCCAGTGGGAGGATCGTTGACCCATGCGACGGTTCCCNTGCACGGCAAAACCGGCAAGCAGGTCCTTCAGCTCTGACACCAAAGGCGGAGGTTGCGAGGCAGAACCTATGGAACACTCCGAGTTGAGGAACAACGGCTGCTGGGGATTAAGTGGGCGCACAGGATGGAAGCCGCGCGGGATCAAGTGTAGCGGCAGTTCATCCAGCAGGCAGTAGAAACGGTTGGGAGGAAACGTCGCGGCACACGTCTGCCGCGACGCCTCCCCCATCAGGGTTGCGATCCAGTCCAGCCAGGCCGTTTCTTTTACCGGCGAAGCCATCCGTTCAGCGTGAATCGGCTGTCGGCGAAGAGTCCCGACGGACACTTCACCGGGGTGATTTCATGCAACAGCGAGCAGGGAAAGAAAACGATCTGGTTCTGCTGCGGCACGATGGTTTGATAGCTGTCTGTCGCGACGTCTCGTTCTCCTTCGCGTCGCGAGTCGTGGATGCGCAGTTCCCCGCCTTGGAACTGCCGTGGCTCGCGATGGAAGAAGTAGACAAATGTCAGCTGACGTGAGGCGACCTTGGCATCCCCGTTATCGTTGTGGCTGCGGAAGAAATCGCCATCGTTGCTGGCCGTAATCTGGGCCTCCACCGAGGCAATGGGGAATTCTTCCATGCCGAGCCGTTCGAGCACGGTTGGTAGCACGGACTTGATGCGTTGCAGAATAACTTCCTGGTGGGTTCCTGCGTCCATCAGTACTCGGGAACGGCGGTGCTCATAATCGATGATCCCTTCCTCGGTGCTGGGAGAAACAACCTCGCTTGTGATGAAGTCGACTTCGCGATCCAACGTGAAGCGGGTCAGCTCTTCCAGTTCCTGAGGAGCGAGGAATTCATCGAGGACGACGCACTGCGCGCGGGAAACGTCAGGCCGTTCTAGAACTGCGATTTTTCGTTCGGGATCGCTCTGGGAGACGGGGCGCTCGAGAAGCGAGGCGCGTGGAGACTTCTCTCCGGAAGATTGCGAGTGCGGAGGACCCGGGCCTTTCGGCTGAGCTTTTACGCCCGGAGGGCCTGGATGCGGTTGGGGCGGGACTGGGGGACCCGGGGATTTTACCGGTTCGGTGGCCGGCGGTTTTACCCCCGGAGGGCCCGGATGCGGTTGGGGCGGGACTGGGGGACCCGGGGATTTTACCGGTTCGGTGGGCGGCCGTTTTACCCCCGGAGGGCCCGGATGCGGTTGGGGCGCAGGTGGATTTGGGCTAGGTGAGCGGAGAATAGGAGTCGGGCTGACGTCCAGGTCGAGAGTTGATACGGGAGCGGAGCCCAGGATGCACTCGACGATGGCCCCGCCTAACACGGCAAAGGCCCGTTGAGCAACGGTTTCGCCGACGGCAGAAGCGATCACAGATTCAACAGCGGCATGGGTTTCTGAACTGCCGTTGGCCGTGGACCGGGCATGCTGCAGAATATTCTGGAGCAGAGCCCGTTCCCGGGCGTTCAGAATTCGCTCATCCTGCATCAGGGTTTGGGAAAAGGAATCGAGGATCTGCTTCGGAGTCATCGAAGACACGCCTCCCTGCGTGCAACTGCGACACGGAAGAGTTCATTAACTCGCTGGGGGAAGCGAATCTTCGGCGGCCACTCTAGCGCGGAGAGGAAAGAAAGCCAAGAGGCAGCGCAAAAAAATCTGAGGAAAACCTGTGCGTCAGCGAGCAGCCAAAGCGCCGACCATGGACGCAAACACGCGCAGTCCGTCGGTGCAGCCGAGTTCCGTCTCGGACGCCCGCTCCGGATGCGGCATCATGCCCAGGATGTTGCCGCCGGGGCTGCAAATGCCCGCGATGTTGTCCAGCGAACCGTTAGGATTCGCCGCAGGCGTGATTTCACCGTTCCGCGAAGAGTAACGGAAAACAATGCGATGGCAGCGGCGCAACTCTTCCAACGTGGCTTCGTCGCAGAAGTAATTGCCCGCCATATGGCCGATGGGAATGGTGAGAACGTCACCAAGGCTGCAGGTATTGGTGAAAGGAGTATCGGCGTTCTCGACCCGCACCTGTACCGGCTTGCAAACATACTTGAGCCCCACATTGCACATGAGCGCACCGGGCAGAAGGCCAGACTCGCAAAGAATCTGGAAGCCATTGCAAATGCCCAGCACCAGGCCGCCGCCCGCGGCAAATTTTCCCACGGCCTCCATGACCGGGGAAAACTTGGCGATGGCGCCGGTGCGGAGGTAGTCGCCATAAGCAAATCCACCGGGAACAATCACTGCGTCACAGTTTTCCAGGTCGTGCGACTCGTGCCAGAGGAACGTCACCGGCTGCCGGGCGACTTGCTGGATCGCCCAATAGGCGTCGTGATCGCAGTTTGAACCCGGAAAGATGATGACGCCGAATTTCATGGATGTCCTCGCCTGATTTTTTCCTAGTCTAGCATGGCTTGCAATGCAGAGCGGGACACGCGCGCGCACACGTGCGGTGCAGATTCCGAGTCCCGAGAAATTCAGTGCGCAGGGGAATCCGGTGCCGCTTGGATCGGGGCCGGGGCGGGAGCCGGGGTTTGCGCAGCTTCCTGGGGCCGAGGCAAATCGAGCTGAACGGGCGTCAAAGTTGGGGGCAACGAGGGGGCTTCGGCGGCAGGCACGAATGGATGCTGTGGCGGGGATCCCNGGCCTCCACGATCGCCCAATGCCATTCCTGGTCAGGAGCGATGTCAACATTCAGCGGAGCCGAGAAGACGGTGACAGACGATGGCGGCGCCGCCGCTCTCATCTTGTAGAGATAAGTCGTGTCGGAACGCTTCTCCGATTTGTTCGCAGCCGCGGCCGTCAGCACCGCGATGGCGGAACCATCATTCGCGGATATGTCGGGGGGAGCGACCCGCTTCACGATCGTGAGGACGACATCCAGTTCGCTCACGTGCCAGTCGGTGGCGTTATAGAGCGACACCTGCAGAGCGTCGCCTGCAATCGTGGCGGGGCCTTCCAGCTTGGGCAGCTCACTGGCGGGCAGGTCCAGCTGCATATATTGGCTCGCCAGCAGGGCCTTGGCATTGGCATTGAACGAGAGGCTACAGGAAACATCGGGAACCGAAACCTGAAAGTTCTTCGCTGCCCCCTCCATAGAGAAAAGCAGCGAAGCGCGGGAGAGCCGGTGGCTCTCGACATCGTCCATGACCTGGGTCAGATTGTCATTGTCGATGACTTCTTGCGAGGGAAGGTTTTTCTTGCGCAGGCTGCGAGCCACGTCGCCCAGGGGCTCGTCGTTGGGATCATCCTGCGCGGTCGCTAAGACGGGCCACAGGGTGGCAAGAGCAATCGCCGCCACTGTGAAGGTCAGCCGCATTCTTGAAACCAGGTGCACCACAACTCCGCGATTCTTGGCCCTGCCGTGTCAGGCACCCCGGGTGGGCGCACCCACCCCCAGGGAGAGTAAGGTCCATCCCCTGGGCGAGGTGGCCTCCTAAGGCAGATTGTAGTGAGGAATGGAGGTTACGCGGAGATGACTAAAGTAAGCCCAGGGACGAGAGCTTTCGAGGAAGAGGTTTGGGCGCGCGTGACGAAATGGAAGCGCAACGGGTTGCGCGCGCCCATACTCTTTGACCAAACGAACACGTTACAGCAGACCCGAGGACCGAAAACGCGTGACCGGATCCGTCACCGGCACTGCCTGCCGCTTGAAGNATCCAGCGGGCCACCGCAAAGCCGATTGCCGCATAGCACAGATGCATGAGCCGCATTTCAACACCCTCCGCCAAAAAGATCGGCTGGCATGGTCGGGGAGGAACAACCATTGCATCTATCGGCACGATAGCAATGCGCCTGAGACCGGACAAGGCACATCGGTGCCATCGAAATGGCACAGAAGTAATAGTCGGTAGGCTTTGCACAGGAACCCCCACCTTCGTGGGGTTCACGCGGTAACTTTTTGTGCAGGTTACCGGACTTTTTGTGCAGCCCCGTACCCACTTGTATGCTCCTTATTTTCATTCAATCGCCCGAAGTCATATCCTTCACTCAATCAGAGTTTGTGGAGGCGAGCGCTATGTCCTTCGGTGACCGATTGGGGTTGGTGGGGGTGATCTTGGCCTTCTTTGCCATAGCAGCCCCCTACTTGTGGCCCGATAAGAAATGGATCGGGTGGGCTTCGTTGTCGTGTGCGATTATTTTGATGTTTCTTTGGGGGTGGCTAGAAGTTGGGGCCGAACTGCCTAGACTACGCGCTCGGCACCCAATAGCGAGTACAGCAGGGGTATTCATAGTTGGCGGCTGTCTTGCCGTAGCGTTGTGGCGACTAGTAATACCTGTCTCCGCTAATGAGCCTCAACCAACAGAACCGTCAGTGATTTTGAGAGCCGCTCTCGGCCCGAACGATCCTTATCCCGGCAACATGGCCTTTGCGGGGATTATCTGGCGCAACTTCTACAGGGATGTTCGTTTGGATATTGTCAATGGCCCTAGCGACGTAAAAGATGTTGATTTTGTGGTTCAACTAGATACCAGCATCGCAGGTATCGGACAGATTACTCAATTTCCGAATATCACATATTTTCCCGCACAAGCAACCCCACAAATGTGGCTGAGCGGCACTAGTCCCGATGGCAAGGCCGTTTCCATGCCCATAGTGCCCGCTCCTGGCACAATGCAGACTGCTCCTGTGTATCGCGTACATTGCGCCAATTTATTCGCTAACACCACCGTACATCTAGCAATCGCATCAGTTGCAATTAATCCAATGACCTCTGGAAAGATGCCAGAGAAGCTATTCGAAATACGACCGCCTAAAGAAATTCGCGCTAAAGGGGAGTATCAAACACCTGATGGGAAGAAACATACGCTGGAATTGTCATTCGTGTTTCCTAGTTCGTAGGAGGCCAAAACACAGGATCAATCCCTAGCTCGTGCATTTCGTGGATTAGTACCACAAGGTTATGACAGAGAATCTTACACAGCACTTCGTTGGTCATGGCGACATCGGTTTTCGAGCGAACCGAGTCTCCGAACTTGCGTTTCATCATCGAAAACGTGGATTCGACGTTCGAGCGTTTGTGGTCTTTTTGGGCAGACTCAGGAGTTTATGGGCAGGAGTGAGTTGTTGGGCAAAGCCTAGCGGTAAATCGGGGGTGTCACGCGGGATGAACGAGCAACTCCATCCTCAAGTTTCGTTTCCCGCCACACGGCCGAATCTCTCAGTGAGCCTCTGCTCCCTGTGTTTCCGTCGTGCGACCCGGCGGAGGAACCACCACCGTGGACAGGCTCGCTCCCGCCGCGAGCTTCTGAAATGCCGCTAGGTCGGTGCGCTGCAATTCCATCCACCGGCCGAGCTGCTCGTCACTCTGCCGCTTGAGCTTTTCAAATTCCTGCTGCCCAGCCGCCGTGGATCACCTTGAGGCGCAGGGCAGTCTCTTCATCTCTTGAGCAGAACTTTTCGCGCGGCTGCGAGTTCCTCGCGCTTGGCCTCGTCGACCTTGGGATACGCGGGATGCAGTTTCTCGAGCGTATCGACAACCACATCGGAAACCACGAGGCGAGTAAACCATTTGTTGTCGGCGGGCACAACATACCAGGGCGCATGCTCACTGGCGGTGTTGGCGATCATGTCTTCGTAGGCTTCCTGATAGTCATCCCAGCGTTCGCGCTCGCGATTGTCGGCGGCCGAGAACTTCCAGTTTTTGTCCGGTTGTTCCAGACGGGCGAGAAAGCGCCGCTTCTGTTCTTTCTTGGAAAGGTGCAGGAAGAACTTGCGGATCACCGTGCCATTGCGGGCCATGTGCTGCTCAAAGTTGCGGATGTCTTCGTAGCGCCCTCTCCAGATGTCCTTCGTACACAGCGAAGGCGGAATTCTCTGGCCCTGCAGAATTTCGGGATGCACTCGCACCACCAGCACCTCTTCGTAATACGAACGATTGAAGATGCCGATGTGCCCGCGCTCAGGCATGCAGCGAGTCGTGCGCCAGAGAAAATCGTGCTGCAGTTCCAGACCGGAGGGCGCTTTGAACGAGTAGACCTGACAGCTCTGAGGATTAATGCCGGACATCACGTGCTTGATGGCGCCGTCTTTGCCGGCGGCGTCCATCGCCTGAAATACGAGAAGCACCGCCCAGAGATTCTGGGCATAGAGCCTATCCTCCAGCTCGGCCATGCGGGCAATGCCCTCGCGCAGCGCCTGCTCCGCATTCTCTTTCGAGCGCCAATGGCCGGTGTCGGCGGGATCGAAGTCCTTCAACCTAAAGTTCTTCCCGCTCTCGACGCGATAGGACTTGGCCAGCTTGCCGGTCTTCATTTCGCTCCGTGAGTTTTAAACGCCTACGGGCTTCTCGCTCACAAACGGCAGCTTGGCCTGCTGCCAGGCATCGAAACCGCCAACCACGTTGGTGACATGGTGGAAGCCCGCCCGCAAAAGCAGGCTGCAGGCAATCATACTGCGGTATCCGCTCTTGCAGTGCACCGCCAGCGGAGCTTCGCGATCGACTTCCGGCGGTGATACTTTAAAGTTGTCGAGCGGCCACCAAGTCGCTGCTGAGATGTGCCCTGCCTCCCACTCCGGTTCGCGACGAACATCAAGCACTTGAATCGCACCCGACTTCAGCTTGTTGTCGAGGTCGGCGACGGACATCTGGGGCAGCGCAGCGAGCGGCAGCCCGGCAGCTTTCCAGGCCGCAACTCCGCCGTGAAGATATCCATCCAGCTCCTCTATTCCTACTCGCGCCAGTCGCGTGCGGGCTTCAGACAGCTGCTCGTCGGACGCGGCAATGAGGACGGGATGCGCGCTCAAACCGAGCGCCGTCCCCGCCCACGAAGCAAACTGGCCGGAGAGAGCGATGTTAACCGACCCGGGCACATGCGCGGCGGCGAATTCTTCGCTGGCCCGAACATCGAGCGCGATCTCGCCATCGAGCAGCATGCGTCTTAACTCCGCGGGCTCAATGACACGCAATGCAGGCAGGTCGGACAAAGCTGACGCTCCCGTCCGGTTGATTTCCGCATCCTGCGAAAAATATGCGGGACGCGCCGGCAAGTGGCTGGTGAGCTGCTTCACGAATTCTTCTTTGCTCTTGATCTGCAGGGCGTAGTTGGTCAGCCGTTCGGTACCGATGGTGGAAGAGCGCTCAGCCCGCATGTTGCGTCCGCAGAGCGAACCGGCGCCGTGAGCCGGATACACTAGAACTTCGTCGGGCAGCGGCATCAGCTTCCGGTGCAGACTGTCATAGAGCATGCCGGCAAGCTCGGCGGGACTGAACTTCTTCGACAAGTCGGGACGTCCCACGTCTCCCAGGAACAACGTGTCGCCGGTCAGGACGGCCCAAGGTGCGGTCGACTTTTCCGTATCGGTAATCACCAGGCAGATGCTTTCCGGCGTGTGACCGGGCGTCTCCAAGACTCGGATCGAGGCCTGGCCCACCTTCAGCTCGAATCCATCGCACACGGGCACGTGGGGGAACGAGGCCCCTGCCTGCGCGCCGATATAAATCTTCGCTCCCGTGCGAACGGCCAGTTCCTTGTGACCCGACACGAAGTCGGCATGAAGGTGCGTCTCGAAGATATGGCGGATGGCGACGCCGTGTTCGTCCGCAGCTTTCAGGTACAAGTCAACGTCGCGCTGCGGGTCCACTACCACCGCCTCACCCTCTGAGGCAAGCAAGTAAGAGGCATGCGCCAGGCAACCGAGATAGAACTGCTCGAAATACATAACCGTCCTCCTCGTGCGCGACAGGAAGATGCTAGTCCAAGTCCGCGCAGATTGCTATGGCGCATCCGGGGGTGGCCAACGAACAAATCAGGCAGGCAGTGGCGAAATGAATTCCAGGCCAAAGCAGAAACCGTTGCGGTAGCGAACGATGGCGGTGGTGCGGGAGTGATAGGGAGTATCAAACTCGACTTCCAGAAGATCACCCGGGTTCACCATGATGCCGGCGTAGAGGACCATGCCCCCTTCACTCAGCTCGGTACCCCGGCCGGGGACGATGGTGGTCGAAAAGCCCCTTGCAGTTACGACGCGAACCGGCAGGTCCACGGGCAATCGCCGCCACCGCCGGGTGTTTTGGGCGATCGGCATTTCCAAGATCATGGCCGGTTGGGCAGGAGGGCTGCAAATTACCAAGGTCCAGCAAGCTCCTCGGTCAGACGTACAGGGCAGATCACGGCTGGGGGCGGCTCCACTTACGAGTACATAGCGACCGCAGAGCTATCCGACCTGGAAGGCGAGGAGTAGACGCATAAAAGGACTGTTTGGTGAGCAGCGGGGTGTCCACCTGCACAACCAAGTGTCCGTTAGCGGACGGAGCGTTGCTGCATTCGGGGCACATCCTAAGGATATTCTTCGACGAGCGGAACTCCCTCGGCCTTTCCACTCTTCAGACTGCGATAGGCGGCATCGAGGACCTCCTGATTCTGCCAGCCTTGTTCGCCGGGAACCGGAAACTCAGCTTTGCCTTCGATGGCCGCCGAGAACATATCCACCTGCCGCACATACGCCTCGGCATTGGACACCGTTTCCCTTTCGACGACGCTTCCGCCGCGGCGCACTTCAAGCTCAATCGGACGCTCGACGCTGAATGCATCGTCCGCCCGCAGGACGCCACTCTCGCCGACGATCTCGAGCGGCGTGCGGTATTCGGCACGCGCGGCGACCAGCACCGAGCCCAGCGTCCCGCCGGCAAACCTCAGCAACAGGGCCGCGGCGGCTTCAACGTCCCCCGAATCGTCATCCGCAATCCCACTCGCAGCGACCCGAACGACTTCGTCGCCAAGGATGTAGCGTAGGGCATCGATGCAATGTACGCCGACATCGGCGATGGGCCCGCCTCCAGCGATTTTGGCATCGGTCAGCCACTTTCTAGGATGGGCTCGACCAAGGTACGAGAACTCGGAGCGGACAAAAAGCGGCTTGCCTACCTGCCCTGCAGCGACGCGCTCACGCATCCAGGCGATGCTGGGTTCGAAGCGGAAAACCTGCGCAACCCCCAGCAACAGATTGGCCTGCCGGGCTGCCTCCACCATCTGGCGGCATTCCGCGGCATTGATGCCCATAGGTTTTTCGCAAAGCACGGGCTTCCCGCTCGCAAGCGCCAGCAAGACGTCCTGTAGGTGCGAGCAGTTGGGTGTGGCCACAAACACGGCGTCCACCTCAGAGGACCGGCAAAGGTCGGCGGCGGAGTCAAAAGCGTGGGGAATCTTGTAATGGGCGGCGGAGGCACGTGCCAGTCCTCGGTCGCGGCGGGACAACGCCGTGACACAACTATTGCGTGCGAGCGCGAAGCCTGGCATTAACCGGCGCACGGCGTGGAGTCCGAAACCGAGAATGCCGTAGCGGATCATTCGCGGGAGGAGTATACCCTGCGGTTGCTGCAGGATGTCTCACATGTGGGAAGTTTCAAATTCACTAAGTTGAATCGGATGCGGTCGTTCCTCGTCAACCGTGACCCTGAATCCTCGGATCAGTCGGGGCTTGGCGGGCAAGAACAACAAGTTGATTCGAGATGAATATGACTGAGAGGGAGGAATTGGATGACTGCCATTCCGCGGTCACGATGAAATCCACATTTCTGTGATAATACCTTGTGTTTAAACGGGTTACAGGTAAGTCCGATCGAAGAACACTTGCCACCATGGGATAGGCGGGAATCAATCTCCAACATGCACGAGATGAGGGAGTGACTGGCGTCACAGACGCTAACTGCCTACTTGGCGTAAAAACGTTTCCTCGAAGGTTTGCAAAGCAACAGGCTCACGCCCGTATCCAGCATACGACGTCCAGCAAGCTTGCTTGTTGCGCGGAGGTTCAGTGAGAAGATGAGAGGGTTGCGCTCCGCTTTGGCCGTTCTTGTAACCTTTCTGACGGTACTGTCTTTTGTTGTCCCCGCGGAAGATATACCAGAAACTCCGTACGACGAGTCCGAGGGATTCGCTTACGAAATGACTCCCTCAATCTCGAAGCAAGACCTCTTGGCGTCCGAGCAGGCGCCTCCGCCCGCATCTATTCCGTTGTCTTTACGTCTTTCGCCTGCCTCTGATTTGCCGACCAGCATCCGCGAATGTCGCGCAGGGCAAGTAGGACTCTCGATTCATACCAGTTCCAGTTTTCTCGTCAACTCTAGCGACTGCCTTCGCTGTTAAGAACGACTCGCACGCGGTCCTGCAGTCCGGGTCGAACGCGAGTCACAAATCCGTCAGGTTGCTTGACCTGAGGATGGGGCGGTCACGCCCCAACAACTCAACCAGAGGAGGCACTGGTGCTCTACGTTGGCCTTGATGTCGGCTCAGTCAGTGTGAAGCTGGCAGCTCTTGGCGTTGGCGAAGACTCCTCTGTTGCCTCCCGTCTCGCCAACGCCAGTTCAGCGTTCTTTGTGCCCAGACTGCCTCGAGGTATCGGGTGGGCGGAATGCCCTGTGGTGTGTTCCACTTACCGGCGAATCCAGGGCAATCCTCTGCAGGCTGCGTCGGAGCTGTTGCGCGAATTCTACGCAACCGTGCCGGAAGAATCGATCGCAGACATCCGCTTCACGGGGTCAGGCGGACGAACGGTCGCCACTTCGTTCGGTGCTGAATTTGAAAACGACTTTCGCACGCTGGTTCGTTGCATCCGCGCGCTTTATCCGCAAGTCCGTACCGTGTTCGAGATGGGCGGAGAAACCTCGAAATATATTCGTTTGGCCGATGTGGGCGGCTCAGGCAACCCCGGAGTTCTGGATTACCAATCCAGCACCGAGTGCGCTGCCGGGACTGGATCTTTTATTGATCAGCAGGCCTCACGCCTGCGGTACGACGTGGAGGACGTCGGCGCGGCAGCGTGCCATGCGCGTTGCGCCGCCCGCGTGGCAGGCCGATGTTCGGTGTTTGCCAAGACCGACATGATCCACGCCCAACAGAAGGGATACACAGCAGAGCAGATCCTGCGGGGGCTGTGCGAGGCGGTGGCCAGAAACTTCAAATCCAGCATTGTCAAGGGAAGGCAAGTCGCGACGCCGGTGGCATTCGTTGGCGGGGTGGCGCTGAATGCCGGGGTGTGCCGTGCGCTCCGCGAAGCATTCGGCCTCCAGGAATCNAGATTGCCTGGTCCCAGATCTGAATTGCTGGATGCCTGCCCTAGGCGCGAGCATCTGTGCAATTGAAGCCAGTGCGCAGCGTGCTGCGGGCGCGCTCCGCAGGCTGCCGTCGGAAACTGTAGCGGTAGAGCAGATCCCGACCACCGGTCCTCTTTCGCTCGACAATGTGACTCTGCTGCGGAACCGAGTGCCGGCGGTCGCGCCGCCGCAGGGAGGCAGCTACATCGATGCTTACCTTGGCATCGACGTGGGGTCGGTGAGCACGAATTTGGTGGTACTTGACGCCGCTGGCGATTTGTTGAAGGAGATCTACGTTCCTACAGCTGGGCGTCCGATTGAAGTGGTAACCGCGGGACTGCGCGAGATTGAGGAGGAACTCGGCTCACGCCTCAGTATTCGAGGCGTAGGGACTACAGGATCCGGGAGGGAACTGATCGGCGAACTCATCGGAGCCGACACCGTGAACGACGAGATCACGGCGCACACGACGGGAGCGATCCATGTGTGCCGTCAACTGGGAATGCCGCTGGTGGACACGATCTTCGAGATTGGTGGGCAGGATTCCAAATTCATTCGCATTCGCAACGGCGTTGTGGTCGACTTCGCCATGAATGAGGCTTGTGCAGCTGGAACCGGCTCGTTTCTGGAGGAACAGGCGGAGAAGCTCGGGGTTGCGATCAAGGACGAATTCGCGCGACTTGCTCTGTCCTCTCGCAACCCAATCAGGCTGGGCGAGCGCTGCACGGTCTTCATGGGGCGGGATGTGAGCAACCTGCTGTTGAAAGGCGCGGCCGTGGCAGATTTGTGCGCCGGGCTGGCATACTCGGTAGCCCTCAACTACCTGAATCGCGTCGTGCGCGGGCGGAAGCTGGGCGACGTAATCTATTTCCAGGGAGGTACAGCATTCAACGACGCGGTCGCTGCCGCCTTTTCCATCATTTTGAAAAAGCCCATCGTTGTGCCACCCCACAACGGGGTGATCGGAGCCATCGGCATGGCGCTCATCGCGCGAGATCGCATGCTGGCGAGCGGCGAGAACAGCAGATTCCGCGGTTTCAATCTGCGCCAGGTGAAATGGACCAGCCGCGACTTCGTTTGCCGTGCCTGCTCCAACTATTGCGACATGAAGGAGTTTGTGATTGATGGGGAGAAGAGCTATTGGGGCGACCAGTGCTCCGACAAGTTCCGCAAGCGGTCACGCACCGACCGCCGGCCGGTGATCGAAGACCTGCTGTCTTGGCGCGATCGGCGGCTCCTGGAGGCACTTCAGCCACCCCGGGAAAGGCGGAAAACAGTCGGCATTCCCCGGGCCATGTTCTACTACGATCGCTTCCCCTTTTGGTGTGCCTACTTGCAGGCACTGGGATACAACGTGGCGGTTTCGGATCCCACCGATCGCTGCGTTGCAGCCAAGGGTGAAGAGTTAGCAATTGCTCAGCCTTGCTTCCCAGTCCAAGTGGCGCACGGCCACGTGCAGGCGCTGCTGGAATCAGGCGTGGATTACATTTTGCTTCCGAATGCAGTGGATGCAGAAACACCGTTCATGCAGGCTGAGTCGAAACTGTGTCCCTGGAACCAGACCTTGCCGTTTGTGGTGCGCGCGGTCCAAAAGTTGGAGCCCCATTTGGACGGCAAACTCCTCTGCCCAACCATTCACTTCCGCCAAGGATGGCAGCACGTTCGCACGGAGTTGCGCAGACTGGCTGACCAACTCGGACAGAGCCGAACAGTCAGCGATCTCGCTGTAGCCGGAGCGTACCGGGCGCAGCGCGAGTTCGCCGAGAGTGTGCACCGTGCGGGGCAGAAAGCGCTGCGAATCCTGAAAGTGAGGGGCGAACCGGCAATCGTGCTCTTGGGCCGGCCTTACAACATCTATGACCGCGCAGTGTGCTGCGATATTCCCCGGAAACTGCGAGCGCTGTACGGCATCAACGTGCTGCCCCTGGACTTTCTGCCGCTAGATGGCGAAGATGTGTCCCAGATTAATGACAACATGTACTGGCATTCCGGGCGATTGATCCTGTCGGCTGCTCGATTCGCCCGGACCAGTCCCTACCTGCACCTGATTTATATCTCCAACTTTAAATGCGGTCCGGACTCCTATCTTAAGTCGTTTCTGGAAGAGGCCAGTGGCAAGCCCAGTTTGGTGCTGCAGTTCGACGGTCACTCCAATGATGCTGGCTATATCACCCGTTGTGAAGCATTTCTCGACAGCACAGGGTTCTTGCGATGCCAGTCTTTAAACATCGCTGCATAACTCGAAAGATTGGCGCGGACCATCCGCTGGCCGGGAAAAGGGTCTATATCCCCGACATGGCTGAGGGAAGCGTTGATGCACTTTGCGCCGCAATGCGCTGGATGGGTGTGGATGCGCGTCCGACACCCCCATCGGATGCACGCACTCTGGAGCTAGGCGGCAAGTACACCAGCGGTGACGAATGCTTCCCGGCCAAAGTTACAACCGGGGACTTTCTGAAGATCGCTCAGCAGCCTGGCTTCGACCCGAAGAGCACTGTCTTCCTCATGGGAACAACCGACGGTCCATGCCGCTTCGGGCAATATGCGCCGTTTCTGCGCAAGGTGCTGCGGGAGCATGGCTACGGAGAAATACGAGTCTTTTCTCCTCATGGAGAGCACGGCTACAGCGACTTCCGAGATTTTGACACCGCTTTCGTGCGGACGGCGTGGCGTGCCCTGGTTTCAACGGACATTTTGCGGAAACTCTTGCTGCAAATCCGGCCCTATGAAACGCAGCCCGGGCACGCCGACCGGGCTTACCGCGAATCCGTTAGCGATTTGTGTTGGACGATTGAGCAGAGTTGCTCCGACGCTGCGTGTCAGATGCATTCGATAGCGGCGTCACTGTTGCGGGCGAGAGATCGCTTTCGTTGCGTGTCAGCGTTCTTTGATTGCAGTCGTCCATTGATCGGGATCGTGGGTGAAATCTACTGCCGGCTGAATAACTTCAGCAATCAGGACCTGGTTCGCCGGCTGGAGGCCCAGGGCGCGGAGTGCTGGATGAGCGACATCGGCGAGTGGATCGCTTACACCAACATGGAGGAAGTGCGCAATCTGAGGTTAGCGGGCCGCGCCCACTCATGGAAGATGCTCAAATCCTTGTTGCGCTCCAAGGTTCAGCGGGCTGATGAACATGCACTCCGGGCCCTCTTTGCAGAAGATTTCATCGGCTACGAAGAACCTAGCGTCGAAGAAGTGCTGGAGTTGGCGCATCCCTATCTTCCTTTCCCCGGAGCCGAAGGCGAGATGGTCATGAACATGGGCCGAAGCGCATACCTTGCCATGCACGGGGTGGACGGGATCGTAGACATCAGCCCGTTTACTTGCATGAACGGGGTCGTAAGTGAAGCCATCTATCCCAAGCTCAGTCGGGACTTCGCGGGCATCCCTATCCGAAATTTCTACTTCGATGGTCAGCAATCGGATCTCGACCGTGACTTAGGCATGTTCCTCGACATGGCGCGTTCGTACCGCGACGGGAAACCCTTTCGACGCCTTTACCCTCAGAGGTTTTCGCGGCAGCATCGAGACGTTGATGGACCCTATGTGCTGGGCGAAGGTCCAGAGCAACGCGGCACACCGTCAACCGTTTGACCGAAGTGCGAGGCGCGTGGCATGCAAGCTTTTTTCCTGGACTAGGAGGTGGCGCCTTTGCGACTCTTTCGACCTTTCGACCAGTGACGTTCAACGCGAATCCTTCCGCTGTTGCCGTTTGCGGTTGCAGCCGTATTGACTGCTCTTCCTTCCCGGAACGATTCGGAGGCTGCGCCTGTCTTTTTACACTCCATGGGCTTGGCTTCTTGATCCTGCTGTAGGGCCACCTACACCTTGGATACGCCGATCGTTGGCGGACTCTCAGCAGCCAAAGCGGAGATCGGCCACCTTAGTTCGCACACATTCCGGCATACGCACCGTTCTGGGCTCGACGTAGTGGGGACTCCGGTCGGCGTGCAGCAACGGCTCATACGGCACACTGACATCCGCACGACGATGGACGTGCACGGCACAGCTGCCACTACGCCACTACAGAGATGCGCGAGGCCCAGGAAAAGATCGTCAGATTGGCGCTGCGGGGGGAAACACTAGCAAGAACACTCACGGTCCGCCCGGAATCTTGCTCCATCCTCTACGCCGGAGACACGGGGAGAAGAACAGAAGAGATTTTCAGCGTTGGTGTGATCGCCCTCAGCAACTCTGTTGCACCAAGAGTACGCCACCAATTATGGATCTTCATCCGAGAATTCCTTTCTGCTCGGGCAGACCGCGAAAGGCAAGGACACAAAGAGTTGCAAATCACTGTGCTGTGCTGGAGAATTAAGGGCGAATTCTAACACGAGCTTCTGAGCAGAGGTACCCTAGTTTGTCTTTCTCGCGTCGCACGTTTCTCCATTCGCTCAGCTGTTCTGCGCTGGTGCTCTCTCTGGAAGACGTTCTGGCCCTCGCGCGGCCGTTGCTGGTGCCCGCTGTCTCTGGGCAAAACGACGTGGCCAAACCAGTCGCCGACTTGGGGGTCAGCTTTGTGAATGTCGGCCGCGAAGCCCGCCTGAACGCGAAGACTTTCTTCGGCGGCGAGCACAAAAATGAATATCTGCTCGAAACCACTGGCTGCGGCGTGGCCTTTTACGACTACGATAACGACGGCTGGCTCGACATTTTTCTGGTGAATGGCTGGCGTCTGGAAGGATTTCCTGCCGGTCAGGAGCCCACATCGCATCTCTTCAAAAATAATCGCGACGGCACGTTTACCGATGTGACCGCCAAAGCCGGCTTGGTTCATAGCGGTTGGGGACAGGGCGTCTGCATCGGCGATTACGACAACGACGGCTTCGAGGACCTGTTTGTCACCTATTACGGCAAGAACGTTCTTTATCACAACAACGGCGATGGCACCTTTACCGACGTGAGCGAGAAAGCAGGCGTGGCTGGCAAGAAAACACGCTGGGGAACCGGTTGTGCCTTTGTCGACTACGACCGCGATGGCCACCTCGACCTCTTCGTCGCCAACTACATTGATATGGACCTAGCTACTGCACCCATTCCGGAATCTGGACCGTGCCTCTACAAAGGCGTGATGGTGGCCTGCGGTCCGCCGGGTTTGAATGGCGGGAAGAACATTCTCTACCACAACAATGGCGATGGGACTTTCACCGATGTTTCTGAGACCGCCGGCATCGTCCAGGCAAATGGCACTTACGGTCTTGGCGTCCTCACTGCAGATTTCGATAACGACGGCTGGCCGGATATTTACGTAGCGAACGATTCCACTGCCAGCGCGCTTTATCAGAACAAGAGAAACGGCAAGTTTGAAGACATCGCTATTGAAGCCGGTTGCGCGTTGAGCGCCGACGGTAAGCCCCAGGCCGGAATGGGGGTTTCGGCTGCCGACTACAACCTCGACGGCAATCTTGACATCGTGAAAACCAATTTCGCCGGCGATACGCCATCGCTGTATCGCAATCGTGGGGGAGCTAATTTCGAAGACGCCACCTTCACTGGCGGATTGGGCGCGCATACGCAGTTCCTGGGATGGGGCTGCGGCTTTTTCGACTTCGACAATGACGGCTGGCCCGATATCTTAATTTGCAACGGGCACNGTTTATCCCGAAGTCGAACAGCTGCGGACCGAGGCGGGCTACGCCCAGCGGAAACTGCTCTACCGCAACTTGCGCAATGGCCGCTTCGAAGATGTTTCCTTCAGCGCTGGAACCGGCATCTCGACGCCCATTGCCGCCCGCGGCTGCGCGTTCGGCGACTTCGACAACGATGGCGACCTTGACGTGGTAGTGAACACAGTCAATGACCTTCCTCAGCTCTTGCGCTGTGACTCCCGCCTGAACCACAACTGGATTAAGGTTCGAACCATCGGAACCAAGTCCAACCGCAGCGGAATTGGGACGCGCATCAAGTGTGTGACTCATCCGCCCGATGAATCCAAGCCTCATGAACAGATCGACGAGGTGCGCAGCGGCGGAAGCTACATCTCACAGAACGATCTGCGAGTTCATTTCGGCATAGGCAAGGCCGAAAAAGTCAGCTTGCTTGAAGTTCATTGGCCGAGCGGCCAAGTGGATTCGCTGCGGGACCTTCAAGCCAACCAACTTATCTATGTGAAGGAAGGCGAAGGCGTCGTGAGGACGGCGGATTTTCGTCAGACCACAACTGCACCGACGGCGAGGTCAACGACGTTATGGAGTTTTTGTAGAAACTGGCACCGCGTTTCCGGACCCCTCTCGTAGCGTATGGATGGCGGCCACCGCAAGATTTTCGAATCTCTCTGTGTGCCCATTTGGCCAACGCACTTCCACGGAGTCGATCTTAGTTGCTGACCCTAGGCCGAAGTGAACGCGCATATCGTTGTTTGAGATGTAGCTCGAGCCGCTGCGCACTTCGTCGACCAAGACTCGTTTTCCTACGCTCACAAGGGCAAGAACAAGACGGAGACAGCCCAAAGGAAACGGAAACCAAAGAGACACATAATCCTGTTGGATAGTAAGGACACCCACAAGCCGGGTCAAGCGCAACTGGTCGCTGTCGCCGTCGACGCTCTAGCGCTGCTTCATTTCTCGTTGCAACTCTTCCAAATTTTCCCGTGCCAAAGAATGGTTGGGATCAATCTCCAACGCGCGCTCTAGGTGTAACTTAGCCTCCGCGAGGCGACCCATCTCGGCCAGCGCGCTTCCTAGATTCGCTTCAGCATTGGCATCATTCGGCTGCACCTGCAGGGCGAGGCGAAACTGCTGCGCCGCTCCTTCAAAATCGTTCTGCGAGGCCAATGCGTTGCCCAAATTATAGTGAGCATCAAAATAATCAGGACGCGTTTTCAAAGCTGCAACCAGATATGGCATGGCCTTATCCACCTGTCCCTCGCTTAGCAAAGCGGATCCCATGCCATTGTTAGCCACGGGGTCCTCCGGCTGAAGACCTAGTGCGGATTGATACTGTTGCATCGCATCATCCAGCTTGCCTCTTGCTTGCAACATAGCTGCGAGATTGTAGTGAGCCTCGAAGTCCCCGGGACTGTTATTCACATTGTGGCGAGCAAGGGCCTCCTGCAGCAACATTCGAGGATCGCCTTGCCCTGGGTCGAAGTTGACTGGCAAGACCTGCAGCCAGAGATGACACATTTCGTCGCTGGAACGATTGCCTGCTGTGACCCGCGCCGGCGGATGGTTCGGATTCAACGGGTTTTGGTCGGAGTTGTCGTACACATAGCGCAGAGTCACCGTCGTGTTCTTAGGCAGGTTCACCAGCTCCGCATAGCGGTAAACCGCCTGCCAGTTCAGGTTCCAATCCGGGATGTGGATCAGCGTCTTGCGCGTGCGATCTGGCAGGGTAGCGAAAGCCTGGATATCCCGGGCCAGGTAGTGCGCGTGTGGATAAATCGCCAACAGGTCAACATCGAGGGGAAGCGTAAACTCGTCGGTAACCATGAAATCTTTTTGTCCTGCAGGAATATCCAGCTTGGCGTCATTCTCAATCTGCAGCAGCATCGGCAGCTTGGTGGCGGGATGGGGAGTAAAGTATAGGCCGATGCTCGGCTCAATGATTTCCTGCTTGCCGGAAGGTTGCAAGTGCGTGTTGAGGATGAGGTCTGTGCCTTTGTCGAGGCGAAGTGCCATTCCTTCAGGCTCCACGTAGGGAACGGTTCCCGGCTTCCAGAAAAGCAGATGGCTATCCGGTTCGAAGACCCGCGATTCGATCCTGATCTCCATGCCGCCGAAACCAGCGCCAGGTTCGGCTTCCCGCTTGCGCGAAGATCCTGTCCGGTCAATAAGAAGGTTCGCGTGGTGCACATAGCGTTTGTCGCCAGGACGAATTTCAACCGCCTTTACCCAGCGAGTCTCTTCGATGGGGATCCGGAAGATGAAATTCCAATAGGTGTCGGTGCCCTGTGCAGGTAGCACGAAAGGCTTCTCTGCGGTGAGGATCAGGTCTGGTGTGCCCAGTCGCCAACCTTCAACAAATTTTGGCTGCGCCGGCAAGTCGGCAGGATCGCCCTCGCCCTCGCCCTGCTCGACCCACTTCCGAATCAGATCGATTTGCGCATCCGTCAGGCGCATTTCGTCGGCAAACTTCAGTTCCTGGGGTTCGGGGAGCCAAGGTGGCATGATTCGCAATCGCGTCACCTCAACAATCTGGCGGGCATGCTTCTTGACGTCGGAATAGGTGAGCAGCGGAAATGGCCCAGTTTCGCCGGGCCGATGACAGACCGCACATGAGTGAAAAACGATCGGAGCAATGTCGCGATTAAAAGTGACCTGCCGGTCCCCTATCTTGGCGGGAGGACGTGCCTCAACGACCAGCCTTCCAGGAAGAAACGTTCCGGCGATGACGCCGCCTGCCAGCGTCAGAGAGCACAGCAGAGTTCGCCGCGGAGAGCTTATTCGAGGTCCGAGATGTAGCATCCCACTCCCCTGACGTCTGACTTGGGCCCAGGTATGCCGGCTAAGGCCGCGCGGATCGCATCCTCGAGTTCGTGCGTCGTGGGGGCGGGGCGCACCCGCGTCGAATCCTGATACCAGTTATCGATGCGACCGTTGTATATGAGTTGATGGTTGCGATCGAAAACCGCGACCTCAGGCGTAACCTGAACTTGGGCGAGTTTGACCAGCGCGTGATTCGGGTCGCGAAGGGCGGGCAAGTGGTAGCCGTAGTCCTGCAGATACTTTCGGAGAGCCGGCGAAGACTCATCCTTGTCCGGATACACCAGCCAGANAGCTGGCGTCTTGTGCAAACCGAGCGCTGATCTTCTGAATTACCGGAGCATAACGGTTGGAGATGGGGCAGTCCGCCCGCAGGAAAACCAGCACGACCACTTTGCCGGGGGCTGCGGCGAGCGGGTTCGCCGACTTCCCATCAAGGTCGAATGCGCTTTGCGCCTGAGCTGTGCGCGCTTGCCAAAGACTCAGGAGCAGACTCGCCGCCAGCAACGCACCTGCCCCGATCGCGGATCGGCCTCTGACCATAAGCTCGTGTGCCTTGACATAGTAGGCGGTTAATTCTGTTGGGGTCAAGCTCTTGCGGACCCATATCAATGCGAGGCACAGCTTTCAATGCCGCGTAGTAGTAGAATCGGACAGTCGTGAGATGTCCCGGTGGATGCGAATGGTCAGTGGGTTCGTCTATGCCGTAGGACTCCTCTTGGGGCTCTCGTGTGTACTTCCCGCCCAGGCCGTTGATCAAGAGAATCCGGCGCGCGATGGCTACGTCGGCAACGAAGCCTGCGCCGTCTGTCATGCCTCGATTTACGCGTCCTATTCCAAAACCTTTATGGCTCACGCTAGCGGCCCCGCAACCCAGGATCTGATGCCGGTGGACTTCGTCCACCAAAAATCGGGCGTCCACTACCGAATCTACAGCCAGGACGGCGCCGCCTGGCTAAGCTTCGAGCGCCCAGGGGATCCAACAGCACGCGGGGAGCGGGAGCTTCTGTATTACATCGGATCGGGCCGGCGCGGGCGCAGCTATCTTTTCGCCGTTGACGGCTTCCTTTTCGAGTCGCCTGTAAACTGGTACGCCGATCGGCACGTCTGGGACATGGCTCCCGCATACGGCGAGGCGCGCGAAATTCCACTCAACCTGCCGGCGTTTACCAGTTGTCTGCACTGCCACGTCAGCGGAATGCAGCCGCCCGTCAAAGGGACGGAAAACAAGTATCCCACGCCAGCTTTCACACAGGCCGGCGTGGGCTGCGAACGCTGCCATGGCCCGGGAGCGGCCCATGTTAAGGGGGGCGCAATCGTAAATCCCGCAAAATTGACTCCGGAGCGGCGAGATGCAATCTGCATGCAGTGTCATCTGGAAGGTAAGGCAGCCATCGAACGACCCGGACGCCACCTTTATGAATTTCGCCCCGGCGACACTCTCGCTGACTACATCCGCTATTACGTTCTTATGGGCAATCCGGAGGGGGGACTTGGCGCAGTTAGCCAAGTCGAAGCGCTGTCCCAAAGCGTGTGCAAGAAAAAGTCTGGCGACGCGATGTCCTGCACAAGTTGTCACAACCCGCATTATTCTCCCTCATCCGTCGAGCGAGTTTCGTACTACCGGGGCAAATGCCTGGCGTGCCATGGCGTAACCTTCGGCGCCAAGCATCACCCTGACAAAATCGACTGTACCGCTTGCCACATGCCGTCCTCGCTGAGCACGGACGTCGCCCACACGGAAGTGACCGACCATCGCATCCCGCGCCGCCCGGAGATTTCAGCGCAGCTTTTGCAAGCCTCCCCCGCACAAGCCACAACAACTCGCCTAATGCCTTTCCCGGATTCGAAGGAGGGGAAGGATGACATCAGGGACCTTGCGCTGGCTTGGGAATCGCTAGTAGAGGGCGGCATGAGCGTGGCCGAACCCCAAGCTGAACACCTGCTGCGTTCGGCTATGAAGGAATCAGGCAGTGATCCGGCGATTCTTTCCGCTCTAGCGTACGTGGAACAGAAGCGCGGTGCAATTGACCGTGCGCGCGACTTATATCAGGAAGCCTTGGCGGCAGATCCGCTGCTCATCGATGCCGCGACCAATTTGGGCGTAATCGAGGCCAGGGACGGGCATCCTGCAGAAGCGGTTAAGCTCTGGCAGAGCGCCTTCGAACGCGCGCCCGGCAGAAGCAGCATTGGCATGAACCTTGCACATCTGTTCTGCAGTTCCGGCCAATTGGACAAAGCGCGGACCTATACCCTCCGGGTACTCCAATTCAATCCAGATCTTCCCTCCGCGAAACAGCTGCTGCGCCGCCTCGACAGTAGCCCTCCGAATTGCGGGGGCTGAGAATAAGCGATAAACAAAAAGGGAGTCTCGAACCTTCGAGGGGGTTCTTTGGACATTGTAGGCAAACTTCGCCGGCCGCCCCGCCGCAGGCACGCCCGGCCCCGGCAAGAGGTCCCAGAGCACTTCACCCAATCCCGCGACTTTCTTTCTCATCGCGTTTGTCCGAACTGCGCTCGGTTCGTGGATACTTCCACGGAGACAAGAGAGGGAGCCCCGAAGGACTCCCTCGCAATTTGCCCCTCTCCAGTGGCTAGAAGTCGAAGCGCAGCGCAAACTGAAGCTCACGCATCGTCGTGCCGTCTTCAATGTTGCTGATTTTGCCCGTGCTCGCGGGCGCACAATCGATACAGGTTTGCGCTCCGTTGTTTCCACTAAAGGCATACACAGGGTGATTGAATATGTTGAAGGCATCCATGCGGAATTGCGCATTCAGCCTCTCGTAAATACGGAACTTCTTCACTACGGAAAGATCGGAGTAGAAGCCGCTTGGTCCGTGAAAGACGTTGCGGCCGATGTTTCCTATATGCCCAAACCCAGGATCGGTGAAAACTCCAGGAGTGGTAACTATGTCGGGAACGGGCGTGTAATAGGTTAGCTGATGGGCCGCCGAGATACCGCCTGACACTCCCATAGGGAACGAGCCGGCCCCCTTGCTCGGACGACACTGACCCACATCTTGCTCAGCTCCGCACTCGTTGAAGCTGGGTGTCCAGGGCAGGCCGCTGCTCCAGTTCGTGGTGTCACTTACCTGCCATCCGCCGACGAGGTAGTCCAACGCCGAGTTGGCGTTACCCAGAAACGGCTTCCCTTTTCCAAACGGCAATTGATAGATCGGGCTGAAAATCCACACGTGGTTGCGGCTGAAATCGACTGGTCCCCACGCGATTCGGTGGTCGATGGCATAGTAGCTGTCCGTAAAATTGTCGGCGTGTGAGAAGGTGTAGTGAGACACGAACTCCAAGCCTTGGGAGAAGCGCTTGTCCACCTTGACTTCGAAGGCGTTGTAGGTGCTGGCCGCGTCGTTCCCATAGTAGTTGCCGAGGTCAAAACCGATCCTCGAGCAGGCGCCTAGATTTGGCCCGGGGGTTGTAATCTCGGGACCACAGAGCGGGCGGCGCTCGCTTTGTGTAAAGAGAACGGGCTTCAACGGGTTCGTTGTCGTTATCGGGTTGACCGCATCGAAGTTCGCCAGGTCGACGGGGTTTACGTCATAGTTGGGTCCGTCTCCCGCGAAGCCGTGCGTCCCCTTGCTGCCGACATACGCTACTTCTAGAGCCATACTGTTGGTGAGTTGATGTTGAACCGTGGCGTTCCAAGCATCAATCGTGGGCAGAGTTTGCCTGACAGGCCGAAGGTGGGTGCCTGACAGTTGCGCCGTCAACGGGATAAAGCCGTTGGACGGAACTGGCCCGAAAGCAGTAGCGGGACTGATTCCAGGTCCTGTCGGTCCGACGTCCAGCATGAACGGGTTTCCGTTCTGATCGACAATTGGATTGTAGCCGCCGGCCGCCCCGGTCGTCGTGTAGGTAGTGGCGTCGTAGTTCTGCTTCAGCAGTACAGGCAGGTTCTGAGTAACGGTATGTCCAAAGTTAGAACCGAACACACCGATGTCATAACTACGCCCGTAGCCCATGCGTACCACTGTCTTTGGAGCCACCTGATAGGCAATTCCGAGGCGGGGGGCGAAGGCATGAAGGTCATTGCTGATGTTGCCATTGGTCCCGTAAGGGCCATAACCCGCCACCCGGATGCCGCCTTGGCCGTTGTTGTCGATGATATTGGCAAAACCACCGTTGCCCTTTGCATTGACCGACTCCGGGAAATAGATCTCCCAGCGTAGTCCATAGCTCAGGGTCAGCTTGGAAGTGAATCGCCAGGTGTCTTGGCCGTAGAAGAACCACCGCTTCTGGCGCTCGGCAGCATTGTTAGCGGATGGCAGGTTCGGGTTGTTGACATAGCGCGCAAACGAAGTAACCTCTCCCAGTAGGAACGTGCCAAGGTCCAAACCGCCAGACCCCGTGTTGCCGCTTGACGTTGCCTCTGGGCTAAAGTTGAACTCTCCCGTGCGGTTGTTGTCGCTGGGGATTCGCAAGTTCATGGCGTAGCGGATATCGGCGCCGAACTTGAAGATGTGATTCCCTTTGGTCTTCGTCACGTTGCCCACAAACTGAAACTGCTGCTCGCTCTCCGTCAATGGGCAGTTACAGCGAGCGACTCCAAGGCCGTCGCCGAAGGTCGATATGAAGAGTCCCTGGCCACTGTTCGCTGTGGCGCTACCCCCGCCGCTGATCTGATCCGGGCCGAGGATGAACTCTCCCAGACCCGCCGTCTTCGGATCGCTGGTGTTTGCGCCCGGGATGCCGAAGGCCGTCATAGGTGTGCCACCATCAGGCTTCGAAGTCTGCGGATTGTACTTGAAATAGCCAAAACGGAAGTCGGCCAGCAGCGAGGAACTGAACGCCTTAGTCACGCCCGTTGCCAAACTATAGTTGTGCGTGATCGAACTGCCTGCCAAACCTGGTGCGCTGGCTCCTCCTCCGTCGCCGGGTCCCTGCAAGGCGCCAAAAACTCCCTTACCGGATAGCTTGAAGTAGTCCAGGCTGAACCGCCCGAAGACATTCACAGTGGGGCTGGCAGCAAAGTCAATGCGCGTGTCAAAGCTATTCTGACTGAATGGGCCTGCACCGGAACCTTGAAAATTGTTAAGGATGCCGACACTCGAAGGTACGGCCGGAAGCGCTGCCAGAACCTTGCCAGCAGCCGGACTGATGCGATTAATTGGGATGTGGTTATCGGGAAATGGTGAGCGAACACCACCCTGGCCTACACCGGGCGTAGCGCCGGCAGAAATTCCCCCTTGCGAGGGAGGGAGCGGGTCGTAGATTTGCCCGCCACCCGGAACTTCACTGCTGAGGTATTCGCTAAGATCACAGTAACCTGTTGTGTTGGTTGCCGGATTACACGTCTGCTGAACCAACGTGGTCGGCATGTTGAACAGGCCGCTGACGCCAAGGGCCTGACGTGTGGCTTGGTAGTCCCCAAAAAAGAAAAGCTTGTTCTTAAGAATCGGGCCGCCCACAGTACCGCCAAACTGCTGCCAGCGCGAAGACGGTATGAACCGGTGCGTGAGCGGGTTCGCTGTAGATTGCGTGAACGGGTTGCGCGCTTGTTCCGCGTCGGTGCGTCGGAACCAGAAGCCGCTGCCGTGAATCTCGTTGCTGCCCGACTTCGTCTGTGCTGTAACAACGCTGGAGACGGCCTTACCGAATTCCGCGTCGTAGTTCTGCAATGCCACCTTGGCTTCGGTCACCGCGTCGAGGTTCGGGTTGACCACGATGATGCCGAGGATCGGGTCTTGGTTGTCGGTGCCGTCCAATTCGAACGCAGTGCCACTGAAGTGCTGGCCTTGCGTGAAAATCTGCTGGCTGCCCTGCGGATTCTCGGTCGCCGCATGGCTCCATCCCGTCAGCTTCTGTGAACCAGGCGCCATAAGCTGAAGCTGGGTAAAGTTGCGGTTAAGGATGGGCATATCCGCAACGTATCTCGAATCGAACTCCGTTGACACATCCGCGCGGTCAGTCTTAAGTGCGGGGGCCTCCGCGGTGACTTCGACCTGCTCGCTGGTCGAGCCGAGCTGAAATTGCCCATCGACACGCTTCGCAGCGTCCGCCGACACGACAATGTCCCTAAACTCCAGCACCTTGAATCCGGAACCCTCGACTTTAATGGAATAAGTGTCCGGAATCAGGTGCGTGACTGAGTAGTTGCCGCTCTCATTGGTTGTGGCGTCGAACGACACATTCTTGGTCTGGCTCGTGACCGTCACTTTGGCCCCGTTCACAGCGGCCCCGGAAGGATCTGTCACCGTGCCTAGGATGCTGCCATATACCGCTTGGCTGAAGGCACTTGGCACGCACAGACCGCACAGCAGACTCAACACGACCACTGTCGCCCACACTGACTTTTTCATGAACTTGCTCCTCGCAACACGCCTACAGGATGTTGTGCCCCAAAAATGCGAAAGGCGACTTTGGACGAACAGCATGCACTCATAGTACAAAATAATTATCTGGATTAAGTTTCACTCAGTCTGATACCGTTACGGATGTAAAGTCCCAAGGCTGCAGTAAGATACGTGCTTCTGTTACGTCTTTGTTAATATGGCTGTAACGCACACTTTCGCGCTCAATCGTGAGCAGTGCTTCCAGCAAATAGATAGGCTTATTAAAAGTCATAGCCTGCACACTTCCGAGTCTCTGTGCAAACTCCTCTGCTACGTGGCCGAGCACTCCTTGGATCACCCCGGCGTTACTCTCAAGGAGTACCAAATCGCAACGGAAGTCTTGGGCCGCCCTCCTAGCTTCGATCCTCAAAGTGACTCTACGGTTCGGGTGCAGGCCGGCCGCTTACGGGCAAAACTAGGGGAGTACTACGCGCATGAGGGCTTGGAAGACCCGATCGTAGTCGATCTCCCCAAGGGCTCCTACGCGCTTACGTTCCACTTGCGCACTCCCGCGCCCGGGGTTCAACCAGCTGCCACCCTCGTTCTTGAGCCCGGAGGGAAAAAGGAAGTGGCCCCGCCCACGAATCATGGGTGGGCGATTGCCGTTGTGGTTCTCTCGGTTCTGCTCGCTACGTCTTTAGCGACGACTGCTATCCTTTTGTGGCAACGCTCACGTTCCCAGTCGGTCAGCATACAGCTCGTCCCGCTCGCTTATCAGATTTTCTGGAATCGCTTCGTCACCAGCCCACAACAGCCTTGGGTGATCTTCAGCAACGGCAGCTTTGTCGGAAGGCCCGAGACCGGGATGCGCTACTTCAATCCTGCATCCGACAAGCGCGCCTTCATTCTCGATCACTACACCGGCGTGGGCGAGGTGCTGGCCATCCACCAACTGGACCATGTTTTCACTCTTCTCAATCACTCTATCCGCGTCAAGCGCGGTGCCCTGTTCTCTCTTGACGATGCCAAGAATGATGACGTGATCTTCGTCGGCTCGCCCTCGGAGAACCTCACTCTGTTGGACATTCCTGGAACCCAGGAATTTGTGTTCGAGCGCCTCGACTCCGGCCCGCGCAAAGGAGATCTCGCTGTGCTCAATGTTCATCCTCAACCCGGCGAGCCCAAGATCTTCCTTGCAACGCCAGCCAGTGAGCCCACAACGGAAGACTACGCGGTCGTTAGCCTCCTGCCCGGCTTGGATCCATCGCGGTCCATCCTGATCCTGGCCGGCGATACCACCTTTGGTACCCAGGCCGCCGTTGAGTATGTCTGTCGCGAAGATTCCATCAGCGAACTCCTGCGACGATTGAAAGTATCGAGGCCAGGCGAACTGAAGCCCTTCGAAGCGCTGCTCCGCGTAAAAATCGCGCATGGCGTTCCCGTTGTGACGGACCTGGTTTCGGTCCGCAACCGCGGCAGCTGAGAATCGAAAAGCTTCCACTTCACTCAGAGCGCTAAGAACTATATTGGGAAGAAATGGCGGGTCGTGTGTGCGCGAGAACTGGATGTGCGCGAAAACGGAGAGACGAAAGCCCGGCAAGTTCCTGCAGCGTAGCGGCGAAACAATTTGGTCCAGTGTTGGACGAAGTGACAAAGTGCCCCAGAGGCACGGCACACGTCGTCGCGTACCTTAGCTCTCTTACATAACTACCGTCCTGGAGCCGTTAACTGCGGATCCAATTCCGAGGCTTTTTGAAACTCCTTCTTCGCTTCCCCTCTTCGACCTTGTTGGCTCAGCGCCAGGCCTAGCTGATAATGCGCTGGTGCGTAACTCGGCGCTGACTGGATGGCGGACCGAAATTGGGCGATCGCTGCTTCCACGTCCCCGGCGCTCAGCAGTCTTTTTCCCGAGTTGGTTGAAAACGTCGCCGCTTGCAGACCGTTTGTCACGGCCGCGATCTTTGCGCTCGTCTTCGCTTCCTCTGCCGCGCCCTGCGTGTCGCCCAACTGCCTCAGCACCGCCGCCAGCGTTGTGTGCGCCCCCGCAAAATCCGGCTGCAACCGGATCGCTTCCCGCAGCTCGGTAGCCGCCTCCTGCAATTTCCCCTGCTGCTTGTAAACCGTCCCCAGCGTGTAATGTGCCTCCGCGTAGTTGGGCTGGGCCTGTATCGCCTTTCGCAACTCTTCAGCGGCCTTAGCGAACTCCCCCCTCTGCCAGAACAAGACGCCCAGCGCGTAGTGGGCATCAGCCAGGTCGGGCTGCAGGGCGATCGCTTGCTGGAATTCTGCGGCCGCTGTGTCAAGTTGGTCTTTTAGTTTGTAGGCCAGCCCCAGGTTGTAATGCAGCGACGCGTCGTCAGGTGCGAGCTTGAGCGCGGCCTCCAATTCCCTGATGGCCGAGTCAAAATCAGCCCGTTGGATATAGGCAATCGCCAGGTTCTCGCGGAACGCCGCGTCTGCCGGACGAAGCTCCATCGCCTTGCGAAATTTTGCGACCGACGCCTCTGCCTCCCCTTTCTGCACCAGCGCCAGGCCCAGATCNGTTGTATGCCTCCGCATCCTCGGGCTGCAACCTGACCGCCGCATCGAAGGCAGCCACGGCACTATCAGCATCTCCAGCGCGCTGGCTCGCAATCCCCAGTGCAATCTGCAATTCAAACCAGTCAGGCTTCAACGCTGCTGCCTTCCGCAGTTCCCGCTCGGCTCTTTGCGAATCTCCTCCGTTCAACAGGGCCACGCCGAGGTGAAAATGAGCGAGTTCGTATTTTGGGTCCAGGCGGAGGGCCTCACGGAATTGCTGCCCGGCGTCTTCAAATTGCCGCTTCTGGGCTAGCAGAACTCCCGCTTCATCGTGCAATTCCGGACGTGCTGGGTCTAGCGCCACCGCCTGTTTCATCTCGGCGAGCGCCTCATCTGTCTTCTGCTGCAGGCTAAGCGTGCGAGCCAATGCTCGATGGGCCTCTACTTGCTTGGGTGCAAGGCGTATGGCGATACGCAGCTCTGCAACTGCTTCCTCGAGCGATCCCTTGCGTGTCAAAGCGTCTCCCAGATAGGCATGGGCGATAGCCAAGTTTGGCTTGAGCGTTGCTAGCACTCGAAAATGTTCGACGGCGCTGGCAGTTTCTCCTTGTTGGAGCAGCAGTTGGGCCAAGGCATTTTGAGCTTCTGGACTGCGTGGATTGAGTTTAACGGCTTGCTCGAAAGCAGCGCGTGCGCCAGCTACATCGCCCCTCTGCATGGCACTGAGGCCACGTTGGTACGCGGCCGTACTCGCAGCCACCGGTCCCGCCTGAGTTTGGGCTGTGACAGTGCAGATTATTGCGCTCAGCCCCAGAGCCAGGATAGCAAGGAGCGGTTGGACGGGGTCGGGTTTGCACCAGAGGAACACGTAAAGATAGAGTACGTGCGCGGCTTGTCCGGTTCAACACTGCGGCGATCGCGGGCCAGCCAAGAACCGCTGAGCGTCGCCTCGGCGCCACGATAGAATCGGGGATTATTGAAAGACCGCGGAGGTTCGATTTTGCCTTGCCTTTTTCCTGAATGCGCGTCTGAAGCAGCGCGTCAACCTGGGATCGCCGTCAGCCGAAACTGGCGTCGGGCCGTTTTCTGGGTGCTAGCTTTATCGTGCTATGCCCTTGCCGGAAACTGGACATTCGGTCCGTGGCGCAGAGTGTCCCAGTATCCCATCATTTCTCCACGTGGAGATTCCTGGGAAGCAGCCGGTACCTTCAATCCTGCTGTGGTACTGCGTGACGGAAAGTTCATCATGCTCTATCGCGCCGGGAACCGATTTGCAACTTCGCGCTTAGGGTATGCAGAAAGCAGCGACGGCATTCACTTCGTCCGCCACGCCCAGCCAGGGCTCGCGCCCGAAGCCGACTACGAAAAGATGCTGGCGTCAAAGACCCGCGACTGGTGAAAATCGCTGATACTATTACCTCACTTGCACTGGTTACAACAAGAAGGACGCACAGTTGTGTCTGGCCACTTCGCGGGACCTAGTGCATTGGGGGCGACGGGGCGTGATCTTGCTGGCCTACGCGGGCAAATGGAATGTGGGTTGGGCGAAGTCTGGCGCGATCGTCCCGAAAAAATCAATACTCACTGCTGCATGTACTTTCTGGGTACCAGTCGCGACAAAAATGATCAGATCGGTTCGGCCCCCTTAGCTGATCTGATTCATTGGACCGAAACCACTGACAGACCGTGCTACCAGCGCGTCCTCGCCCGCGTCGTTGAGCCGGGTCCGGCGCCAATTCTCGGCGAAGACGCTATTCTCCTAGTTTACAACGGGGCCGACGACAAGCTTGTCTATCGCACGGGGGGGCGCCATATTCGATCGCGAAGATCCCCGGAGACGTCTCTCGCGAAGCGATCAGCCAATTTTTGCGCCCGAGGAAGAGTGGGAGAAAATAGGCCAAGTTCCGAACGTCGTCTTTGTGCAAGGAGTGGAAGGACTGGTGTGCCGCACGGACCGCTATCTCCTCTACTATGGTGCGGCCGACAAACATATCGGCGTGCCGGAGGCGCCGGTTAGAAAGTGAAGGGTTTTGCATGCTACGGTCTGGATTACTTTCGCTACTCATTTTGAATGGACTGCTGGGAATCCGCAGCACGGCATGCCCGCAGACCCAGTTGCAACAAACCACGGAACCGGCCCTACTGCCTGCACCGCCGCAATCTTCGGCCTCTGATTTCGCGCAAGCACGACGCTTGTTGCAGGAAGGGAAATACGAGGAAGCGATTTCGCAACTGCAAACGCTCTCCGCTCAGAATCCGAAGCTCAGGGGACTGGCACACGAATTGGGGACCGCATATTACAAGCAAGGCAATTACGTGAAAGCTGCGGAATATTTGAAGCTGGCCACGCAGGAGAACCCCAACGACAGCGAGGCGGAGCAGTTGCTGGGACTTTCGTATTACTTGGCAGGGCGTCCTGCGGAGGCGATTCCGTTTCTGGAGAAGGTCCAGGCTTGGTACCCGGTCGCAAATGTAGACGCGTCTTACATCCTGGGAATTTGCTATGTCCAATCGCGAAATTACCCGCAAGCCCGTGCAGCTTTTGCCCGCATGTTCGACGTGCCACCGGATTCGGCGGCGAGCTATCTGTTCACGGCGCGAATGCTCTTGCGTCAGGAATTCGACCCCGTCGCCGAAGAATATGCGCAAAAGGCAGTTGCCCAGGATGCCAAGCTGCCGCTGTCGCACTTTCTGCTGGGGGAGCTCTATCTTTATAAGTCACGCATCCCGGAAGCGATCGCTGAGCTTCAGAAGGAGTTGTCGATCAACCCGGCTTACGCCCCGGCATACTACAAGCTGGCCGATGCTTATTCGCGCGTTCAAAGATTCGATGACGCCGAGCGCCTGCTGCAGCGGTCGATCTGGCTCGACGCAACCTCCACCGGCCCCTACATTCTGATGGGAAAGGTGCTTGAAAAGAAGGGCGAATTCGACCTGTCTGCGCGCGCCCTCCAACATGCCGTCGCCATGGATCCCAACAACTCCATCACCCATCACTTGCTGGGCCAGACCTATCGTGACCTGGGCCGCACCGAAGACGCCGAGAGGGAGCTGAAATTAGCCGAGCAGCTCCAGGAGCGCGAAAACAGCAAGCAGTGAAGCCGGACGCGGATTGCTGTTCCCGGACGAAACCGTGCGAAATCGATTGGCAGTTGGGTTGCCTGTCAGACCTGTGCCACGCCTTGACTGCCACGGGAGACTTGGGTAAAAGCCTAGCGGCCTTGAATACGCATTGAAGTGTTCTGCGGCGGCGGGCTTTCGTCCTGCTCTCGCGCCAGCCGATCGACCATTTCCTTCGGCAGTTTCTGCAGCTGTTCAAGAAAAGTCGCATTAGTCCAACCGAAGCCAACCACGTTGGCCTGGTATCCCGCTGCGACGTGAGCCTCCGATGATCGCGTTACCACATCGTACTTCTCCCGAATGGTCCCTTCACGCCGGAAGTTTTCCGCCACTGCGGAAAGAAACTTGTAGGAAAGCCGGTCTGCATCGGTGTTGTAGCCGTAGCGGCGGAGCCCATCCAGGGCAAGCATTTGCAGAGGCGCCCAGCCGTAAGGATAGTCCCACTGCATGCCGGTGTTTTGCGAACTCGTAGCCAGACCGCCGGCCTGCTCGAAGATTTTGAGATTCTGCTTCACGGCTTGCGCCTGCTCAGGGCTCGCCAGTCCGGCCCACAGTGGATAAAAGGTGGTCACATATTCGTAGGTCGACCTCGCGCCCTTTTCAAAGCCGTAATCGAAGTACATGCCTCGCTGATCGTCCCAGAGATATTGATTGATGCGCTGCTTGCGCTGTTCTGCGTGCAGTTTCCATGAGGCGGCCTCAGCAGTCTTTCCCAGCAAGCGGCTGATGGCTTCCAGATCTGTCTCCGTCTTATACAGGAGACTGTTTAAGCACACCGGAGCAAAGTGATGCGTGGCCGCGCCGTAAGGGCCAAAGCGGAACGAGATATCAAAGCCGGATTCGCGCATGCTGCGGTCGCCTTTGTAGTAGTCGGCGCTTAACTTGAGCGTCCCGGCGATATCGCATGGGGGGGCGGCCATGGTCGCGAGAACATCGCAGACTTGGACTTTGTAATCGGCTCCGGCAGCAGGGTG
>OCOJ01033406.1_pt4 | contig 35312 bp, 47 predicted proteins | sample 1539251 | NCBI WGS metagenome assembly OCOJ01 (sample SAMN01911457, study PRJEB22624) | soil metagenome | biome: Soil | place: Malaysia | collected 2012-04-30 | depth RA_metagenome m
CACTACGCCTACGTCACGATACTGGCGAGGGACTAATGTCAGAGGAACCATCCATGCACTCGAGGAGGGCCCTCACCCTCAAATTCGACCTGCCTATTTCGAAGACCCGCGAGTTCTGGGACTCCCTTCGGAACGGGAAGTTCGTGACCACGAAGTGCGCGAAGTGCGGCAACGTTTGCTTCCCGCCCCAGTCTGACTGCCCGAAGTGCATGGAGGGCGAGTTCGAGTGGGTCGATCTCGGGAGGTATGCCACCCTTGTCACGTGCACTCGTGTGAGTGTCAGGCCGCCAAGCTTCGCCGGCAGCGACCCCTACACCATAGCCATTGGTGAGTTTCCCCCCGGGGTGAAGGTTCTGGCTTGGCTGGAAGGGGTAGGGCAAGAGGACGCGAAGCCAGGGATGAAGCTCAGGGTTGAGTCTCGAAGCAGCACCGAGGGTAACCCGTTCTACGTCTTCGTGCGAGCCTAGAATTCTGTCGGGATTCCTTTCATCACGTCTGCAATGCGGTTGAGCTTGTCCCTGTACATCATTACCTTCGTTATGGAGCCTTTGAATTTGAGCTGCCCTTTGAGCACCGCTGACTGGATGTCCACCTCCCCCTTCTGGACCCTGCACCAAGAGTCGTAGGTCCCTTCGAAGGAGAACTCCGAAGTGGCGCCGGGGGCCGCCTTCTGCACTACCGTCGTGCCATTCTCCACGCTTACCACGTAGTATTGCCCGATGTCAGTGACTCCAAAGCCAATGCTCGTCTTGAAGTTCTTCGTGCTTTCCGCCCATTTCGAGTCCTGCGCGAGTGCAGCCTGCACCAGAGTGAAGTACTCGTCGCTAAGGTACTTTGCCATTGACCGCGGGCTCAGAGGCTCGCTTTTTGAGCTTACCGATGGCGCCCGACGTGAGCACTGTGACGAGCTCATTCTCTCCCACCCTTATTCCGGGCCTGGCACCCCGGAGCCCTGGGGCTATTTCGTTGGACGTCCTTACAATTACCGCTCTCGGGTTCCCCTTTACCTGGATGACCTTTGCGTCCTGATGCCACTTCCCTATGAGCTCGGAGAATTGGCGCAGGTCCCCCTCGGAGAGGTCAGACTTGGAGTAGAAGAGCACGTAGCGCTTCGGCATCTATGTTGCCCTCAGGTGCGAGAGGAAGAAGTCCCTCGCGTGACCGTGCATCAGGAACCCCCGTGGCTTGATCTTCAGCCGAATCGCATCTTCGTAGCCTGCGGCCACCTCGCCCTTGACCAGGCGCTGCTTGTCGAACCTAAGGTACAGTGAGGAGTGCTCATCTAGCAGGTCATCGATGTCCCCCGCCACCGACCTCTTGAGCGCCGGCGGCATTCTTGACATCACGCGGGAGAAGGCCCTGGTGGCATCGTCCCCGTGCAGATGCAGGCTCGCCTTCCCGATGCTGTTGCCGAAGTGCCCCTCCATCTCTTCCAGCTCGAGGGTGGCTTCTTCTCCAACGAGCGCCCTGACTGCGGCGGACACCCTTCCGGGGTCTTCCGTGGCATGGAGAATGTAGGAGACGTCCAAGGACTGTATGACGCTCTTCACGCGCCGCCGCCGGGCGGCAACCCAGTATAAGGCGATCGTGCCCATTCTCCAACGAAGGGCGCGCCCGCGAGCTCCCCGGGAACGGCAGTAGACGAACTCGGGCTGGGCACACAGAGAAGATTAACTACACCCGCCCCGAGTGCCCTTCGCCTTGCCGAAGAAGCTGACCGTCGAGGACATACTTTCAGATGAGCTGAAGCGCGAGATGAACATGGACACCGACACCTTCGCCGTGCTGGACGACTGGGACTCTGTGATGCACAGCGTCTACCAGATGCCCATCGAGTACGCAGGCTACACCAACAAGGTCCCCGACCTGAGACTCCTCAGGGAGATGATAGACACACTGTCTTCTCAGGATTTCGACAACGTCAAGCGAAGCGAGAGCAGGAAGAAGCAGCTCGCCCAGTTCACCAAGACGCTCAGCATGTACTACAACCTTGTATTCACCAAGGGCAAGAAGAAGGTCGGCTACGGCACGCTTTTCCATTTCCCGAAGCTGAAGGCAAACCCAGACAGGAGCGGTGGAATCGTCCTGGCTGCGAAGATCGTCGTGAACGGGAAGAAGCACGAGGTCACCTTTGAGAGGGGGAAGTTCGACGACTTCCTGGTCGAAGTGATGCCCTACGTCAACCTCCTCGGCGACCTATACCGCCAGACCCGTAAGATGTAGGCCACGATGAAGCGCTTCGTACTTGGGGTCGAGAGCACGGCCCACACGTTCTCCGTGTCCGTCGTGTCCTCTGCAGGGGAGATCCTTTCCAATGCCAAGTCTGTATACAAGCCCCCGGAAGGGAGCGGGATACACCCGTTCGAGGCTTCCCAGAACCACCTGGCTGCCGCCCCCAAGGTGGTCTCAGACGCGCTCGAGACCGCGGAGATCGCCATGGGGGACCTCAGCGCCATCGCCTACGCCATGGGGCCGGGGCTCGGGCCCTGCCTGAGGGTGGGGGGAGTGGTAGCCAGGACGCTTGCCACGTCGCTCGGCATCCCGCTCGTCCCGGTTAACCATGCGGTGGGGCACATAGAGCTCGGCTGTCTCCTCACGGGCTCGGAGGACCCTGTAGTCCTGCTTGTCTCCGGCGGACACACGATGATTCTGGCCTACTCCGCCAGGCGGTGGCGTGTCCTTGGGGAGTCGCTCGATTTGACCTTGGGTCAGCTGCTGGACCAGTTCGGCAGGCACCATGGTCTTGCTTCCCCCTGCGGCAGGACCATCGAGGAGGCCGCAGAAGGCTCGTCGAATTATCTCCGGCTCCCGTACACGGTCAAGGGGAACGACGTCTCCTTCTCGGGACTCCTGACCGCGTCCAAGGTGCTCCTCGACAGGGGGAGCTCCTTCCCCGACGTGTCGTACTCCATACAGGAGACCGCCTTCGCGATGGTCACGGAGGTCACGGAGAGGGCCCTTGCCTTCACCGGGAAGAAGGAAGTGATGATCGTGGGTGGAGTGGCGGCCAACAGGAGGTTGAGCGTGATGATGAGCGACATGGCTGCCCGGCACTCGGCGGCGGTTACCATGGCCCCCCTCGAATACAGCGGGGACTGCGGTGCGCAGATTGCCTGGACAGGCTGGCTTGCCCATTCTTGCGGCATCGAGGTCCCGGTCGCCGAATCGAAAGTCCTGCAGTCCTGGAGGCTCGACCGTGTCGACATCCCTTGGCGTAGCTGAGCTCGTTCGCGGCCGCCTCCTCTACAGGGGGGCGGAGGCCGATGTAATCCTCGGAGACTGGCAGGGACTGGAGGCGGTCTTCAAGGTCAGGAAGCCGTTGACGTATCGGCTCAGGGTCCTGGATGAAGCCATACGTCGTCAGAGGACGTTGCGCGAGGCCGAGATGATTCATCTAGCGAAGGGGGCCGGCGTCTCATCCCCATTCCTCTACGACGTCGACGTCGCATCGTCTACACTGGTTATGGAGTTCGTCAGGGGGGACCGCGTGAAGGACCTGGTGCCGTCCCTCTCCGAGAGCCAGCTGGAGAGTGTCTTCTTCGAGTTCGGCCAGGACGTTGCGAGACTGCATCGGTCCGGCATAATGCACGGAGACCTGACCACAGCCAACGTCGTCAGGAGAAACGGGCGGCTCGTCTTCATCGACTTCGGCCTTTCAGTGCGGACGATGAGGCTTGAGGACCACGCCGTAGACCTGAGGCTCATCAAAGAGACCCTGGTCGGGGCGCACCCAGATGCGTCCGCTGGGGCCCTCCAAGCCCTCAGCAGTGGGTACGCCTCCGTCGTCGGCCAGGCGCGTTCCCGCGCTGCCCTGAGACAGCTCCAGAACATAGAGAGAAGGGGAAGGTACGCCCGGGTCACATGAAACGAGCTCTGCCCAGGCAACATTTATCAGCCCAACTCCTAGGACTCGCTTGAAAGGTTGCGGTATGGCTCGCATTCATTCACATAGGCACGGGAAGTCTCACCAAACGCGGCCCCCTAGCAAGAGCATTCCCAACTGGGTCACGACCACCCCGGACGAGGCGAAGGCCGTGGCCCTGAAGCTTGCAAAGGACGGCGTAACCCCTAGCAGGATAGGGCAGGCTCTCAGAGACGATTACGGTGTACCCCTGCTGAAGCCCCTCGTCGGGAAGTCCCTGGGCAAGATCCTCACCGAAGCGAAGGCGGCACCGAAGGTCCCGCAGGACCTGGAGGACCTTATCGAGCGGGCGCGGCGGGTCCAAAAGCACCTTCAGGCACACAGGAGCGACAGGAAGAACGTGCACTCACTGGAGCTCGTAGAGGCGAAGATCTACCGCCTTTCGAAGTACTACAAGGCGAAGGGAATCCTGCCGAGCGACTTCAAGTACACGGCCGTTGTCGCCCAGCTGGCGTAGCCCGGAAGGGGAACCCATGGCAGACCTTGAAGGCCTGCTGGCGAGATACAGGTCCCTGGTCCCGGACGTCATGAAATTCGTCAGGAGCGGGAAGAGGGTTCTGGTCGTCACCCACATAGACGCCGACGGGCTCTGCAGCGGCTCGATAGTGTTCGCGGCACTCATGCGGAAGGGGGCGAACGCAGTGCTGCGCACCGTCCCGGACCTCGACCCGAGGGCCGTCGCAGCTCTCGCCGCCCAGGGCTTCGACTTCTACATCTTCACTGATCTCGCATCCACGCTAGTGAAGGAACTTGAGGCAGCCTTCCAGGGGAAGTACCTTGTCCTGGACCACCACCAGATTCCGGAGAAGGACGGGGGGAACCCTTCGGTGGTGAACGCCTGGCACTATGGGTTCGACGGTGGCACCGAGTCCTGCTCCTCTGCGATGGCGTACTTCTTCGCATCAGCCCTTGACGCCACAAACGACGACCTCTCCCCGCTCGCCGTGNGTCGGGGCGCTCGCCGACAGGCAGGACGCGGGCCCGGGAAGATCGCTGACGGGAATGAACAGGGCCGCCGTGGAGGACGCCCAGGCCCGGGGCCTCCTTTCGGTGACCAGGGATCTGATGTTCACAGGGAGGGAGACCAGGCCGATCCATGAGGCCATCGCGCTCACCTCCACNTCCGTTCCTGAAAGGGCTTACAGGGAGCAAGGATGCCGTCCTGGCCGCCCTCCACCGGTCGGGGATGACGCTGAAGGACGGGGGAACCTGGAGGACCATCTCATCGCTGACAACTGACGAGAAGATGCAACTCACCGAAGTCATCGCAAGCACCCTGGGGGCTTCCGAAGGCGCGTCCGAAGCCATGGCTAACCTGGTTGGGGAGGCTTACACCTTCGAGTTCGAAGATTCCTTCACTCCACTTCGGGACGCCAGGGAGTTCGGCACTCTGCTCAACGCGTGCGGGAGGATGGGGGCCGCGGGCACAGGAATCTCGGTCTGCCTTGGGGACAGGTCGGAGGCCCTGAAGGCAGCGATGAAGATCCTGGCGGACTACAGGTCAGGGATCAACAAGGCACTCGAGGCGTTGACCTCGGAGCCGTCCAGGATTGAGCAGCACGGAAGCGTGGTCCTGGTAAGGGGGGAGGGCATCGTGGACGAGAAGCTTCTCGGGCCGGTGATATCCATACTAACTTCCTCCCCAGAGTTCAAGGACAAGGTTGTCGTCGGGAGCGCCGAAAGCAGGGGTTCAGACCTGAAGATATCGTCAAGGGTCGGGGACGCCTTCGCCGGGGAGGTCAACCTAGGCATCATCATGCGCGATGCCGCGGAAGCGGTCGACGGCGTCGGGGGAGGCCATGCCATGGCCGCAGGCGCGAAGATACCTGCGTCCAGGTCCGAACACTTTTCCAGGGCGGTCTTGGAAAGAGTCTCCGCTTGAAGGCAAGCGCAACCCTGACAGTGCGCCTATCCGGCGCAGGGGAGGGTAGGAGCCTGGCTGCCGTGCTGGCACCCGACAACGAGGGCCTCCCTCAGGGGATGCTCCTCTCCATGACGGCCAGGGGGGATGCGCTCGAGCTCGAGGTTTCGTCCGCCTCCCCGTCGACCTCCCTTTCCACCATCATGGCCCTGCTCAGGGACATCACACTCTTCCAAGAGGTATGGCTTTTATCAAGTCAAAGGGGAGGCCGGGTCCAGAGGGACTGACCCGGGATGATGGACGTCAAGCTGGTGCGCGAGAACCCCGACGCCGTGGTGGCGAGCCTGAAGCGGAGGGGAGCGGTCGACAAGATCCCTCTGGTCAGAGAGGCGGCCAATGCAGACTCGGACTGGCGAAGGTACAAGACTGAGGTGGACCGGCTTAGGCACAGGCAGAACGAGCTGACAGCCCAGGTGGCAGCCCTGAAGAAGAAGGGGGAGCCCATCGAAGACAAGCTCAAGGAGGTCAAGGGCATTCCCCAGAAGATCAAGGATCTGGAGGCGAAGTCAACCGAGGCCAGCGCGAAGCTGAACGGCGCCCTCATGAGGATGCCCAACATGCTCCACGAGAGCGTCCCCACAGGCAGGGACGAGACGGAGAACCTGACCGTCAGGACCTGGGGGAAACGCCCCGATTTCAGCTTCGAGCCGAAGGATCACATCGACCTGCTTACCGCCCTCGACATGGTCGACATGGAGCGGGGAGCGAAGGTGGCGGGTGCCCGCTTCTTCTTCTTGAAGGGGGACGCGGTCAGGCTCGAGCACGCCATAATGCAGTTCGCTCTCGACTTCTTGCGAGCAAAGGGGTACACGGCAGTGGAGCCCCCGTTCATGCTCAACCGGGAGTCCTACGAGGGGGTGGTCAACCTGGAAGACTTCGGGCCAGTCATATACAAGATTGAGGGGGAGGACCTGCACCTGATAGCCACCTCGGAGCACCCGCTCGTTTCGATGCACCTAGACGAGATACTTGACGCTTCAAGTCTGCCGCTCAGGTACTGCGGCTTCAGCCCCTGCTTCAGGGTGGAGGCAGGAGCCCACGGAAAGGACACGAAGGGCATATTCCGCGTTCACCAGTTCTACAAAGTGGAGCAGGTGGTCTTCAGCAAGCCCGACCAGGGCTGGAAGATCCACGAGGAGCTGATAGGCAACGTCGAAGCGATCTATCAGGCGCTTGGGATCCCGTACAGGGTCGTGGCTCTCTGCAGCGGCGACACGGGCTTCATGTCCGCGAAGACCTACGACCTGGAAGCGTGGCTACCGGGCCAGGGCAAGTACAGGGAGATGGCCTCCGCCAGCAACATAACGGACTACCAATCCAGGCGCCTCAGAATCCGCTATAGGGAGAAACAGAGCGACCCCACCGTCCTTGTTCATACCCTTAACTCGACGGCAGTCGTCACCAGGACACTGGTGGCGATGGTCGAGAACTTCCAGCAGAAGGACGGGTCAGTAATGATCCCGGAGGCCCTCGCCCCTTACATGGGCGGAGTCTCGGCCCTTCAGAAGCGCTGAGGTTAAATGCCCGCGCCGAACGGGGCGACCTCGTTTGCCAAAGAAAGTAGCGAAGGTGCGGGACAAGTGGAAGCTTAAGCAGTGGGTCACCGTCACCGCGTCACCGTCGTTCGGCAACGCTCCCATAGCGCGCATCCCTCTCACGGACGTCCAAAAGCCTGAGGGGAGGGTCATAGAGACCACCCTCTACGACATCCTGAAGCAGGACCCCCAGCACTACGCGTTCAAGCTCTTCTTCCAGGTCGACAGGGTCGAAGGTGGGACCGCCCACACCGTTTTCAAGGGGCACGAGTATTCAAGGGAGTTCCTCAGGAGCCTCATCCGCCGTGGCTCATCGATGTCTGACTTCATCCGAGACTACACCACAAAGGACGGTTACGTCGTAAGGGTGTACTGCACCGCCCTCTCCCAGGGAAAGATGAACAGCTCCAAGAAGCACGACCTTAGGCTCATCATGGATAGGGTAATCAGGGAGAAGGCCGCCAGCATGAATTACGAAGGCTTTGTCCAGGAGCTGGTGCTGCAGAAGGTCGCATCCGACGTCTACAACGAAGCAAAGAAGGTGACACACCTCAGGCACGTTGGTGTGAGAAAGAGCAAGCTCATAGCGCGCCCCGAACCCGTGAAGGCTGAGCAGCTAGCCCCGCTTGCCGCTTGAGACTATCTTCACGATATCCCTGTTCTTGAGAACGTGGTCTGACCCGAGCCTCTTCCCTGTCCTTGCGTCAACGGCGTAGAGGAATGTGTCCGCGAGCTCGCTGTGGACGGTTCTGGCCAGGTCGACTGCCGTTGACCCTCCCTTCATTACGAAGGCGTCGGGGAGTACACGGCCCTCCTTGTCCGAGAGGCGAGTCTCGTCTTCGACCGGAAAAACGACGATGGCGCTGAGCAGGTCAAAGAAGGCATCATTGATGGCGTCCTGTACACCAGTGCCTCCGTAAACTCTCATCACCTTGTCCTCCACCATCCTGAGTGCGTTGGCCTGTGCCGGGCTGAGCTTCTGCGGGTCCCTTACGGTGAACTTCGGGTCTCCCGGCGTGTAATCCACAAGGCCGTGCTCCGCCGCTTTCCTCAGGAGGAGCTCCGCCTCGGAGGCGCATGGGACGACCTTCCTCCCCGTCTTCTTGAGAGCCTCGATGTTGGCGGGTGAAGAAGGGAGGTCCGCCTTGTTGGCCGCCACGAGGGATGGCTTGGTGAGCTTCCTTGTTTCCACAACGAACTGCATTATCTGTTCGTCAGTCCAAGCCGTCGGCTTCTCGGTTCGAAGGTGCAGGCGGAGCACAACCTGCTCTACGTCTGCGAATGTTACCGAGAGACCGGAAAGCCTGTCCGCCAGGTGCTCGACTATCTTCCCCCCAGTCTGCTCCAGGGACCTGGCAGCCTTCTCCCAGTCCTTCTTGATTATTCCGAACATCCAAAGGTCGAACTCGTGCTCGACCATGGCCATGTCGCCGACGGGGTCATGAGTACCCGGCGGCACCTTCCTGCCCTCCAGGTCGGTCGAGCCTGAAGCGTCCACGACCTGGATCAGAGCGTCAGCCTGCCTTACGTCGTCCAGGAACTGATTCCCCAATCCTTTCCCCTTCGACGCGCCTTCGACCAGCCCCGCGACGTCGACGATTTTGACCGGAATCAGCCTGATGCCACCCACGCAGGCGGAGTTCCTCGGGTTGTCTGTGACTCCCATCTCCTTGCATACGCACTGAGTCTTGAGATGGGCGACTCCCACGTTGGGCTGTATGGTGGTGAAGGGATAGTCCGCGATTGGGACGTCCTTGAGCGTCGCCGCCGCGAAGAAGGTAGACTTCCCGACATTAGGTTTGCCGACGACCCCCACGAGCACGAGTCGCCCAGAATTCAGGTCCGTTATAACCGTCTCATCGGACGATTTCCACGTTGGCCAGGGTCTGTGTAATTGGCGGAGGGACCGCGGGGGAGGGAGCAGCGTTCGAGGCCTGTCTCAGGGGTGCGGATGTCACCATCCTCGAGAAGAGGCTCAGCCTGGAGCCTCCCTGGAAGTCCTGGCCGGGACTAATCTCCGCGTCTCCCGGAGAAGAAGGATTCCTGGCCGGACGCGGGGGGCCGTCGCCCAGGGTGCTCAACGAGGAGGCATCGGCTGCCGGGCCAGGCTTCGTGACCCTGTCCGGAGGCAGCAGGCTGAGGTTCGACTGCGTCATAGTCGCCACCGGCACCCGCTTCGAGCCCTTTGCTCTTCCGGGCTCCCGGAAGGCCGGGGTGTTCGTCCTTGATGGCGCAGATAAGTACGATCAGCTTGGTCGGGCGTGCGCATCGATGGACGTGGCCGTCGTCGTCGGTGAGGGCTACCGGGGCCTCGAAGTGGCCGACAGGCTCAGCAGCCGCGGCACAAGGGTCCGCCTCATGATCTCGTGCTGGCAGTGTGAACCTCCGTCGCCGGTTGTTCTCGAGGTGATTGAAGATGCCGCCAGGGAGAGCGGCGCCGAAATCAAGAGGGGAGAGATATCGAGGGTCGCGGGGAATGGTGCAGTCGAGGCAGCGGTTGCCGGCGGCTCCGTCGTCCCCTGCGACGCCGTCGTCGTCGTCCCCCCGCGAACACCAAATCCTGTTCACGCCTCCGTGGAGCTCGGCCATGGTGGCGCGATAGAGGTCGATCGCAGAATGAGGGCCAGCGCCCCTTCCGTTTTCGCCGCCGGCGGGTGCGCCGAGCTGAAGGGGAGCGCACCCGGTTCGCTATCGCTAAGTGCCGAGCCGTTCCTCTCGGGGAGAATCGCCGGGTCCAATTGCGCCGGTTCGGCGCACTCCATTGGAGGGACGAGGGTGGATGAACTGCGGGCGTTCCGCCTCCGCTGGTCGAGGATAGGACCGAGGGAGGGGGCCCCCGCGGCCCTGAGCAAGCAGGCGGCAACTGTGAGCAGGCGCTGGGGGTCCGACTGCGCCTGCTCAATAGCCCACGAGAAGTTCACCGAGAGGGTCGTCGGGGTGGAATCAATCCAACCATGGGCATCATCACCCGCGGGGCTCCCTCCTCTCGCCGCCGGCGTCACACTGGAGGCCCTCGCCTTTGGATTAGGTTCAAGCGATATATCGCCGATTTCGGAGACCGCTAGGCTGGGGTTACGGGAATGGCCAGGATCCTGATCTGCGATCAAGTGGAGGTGGAGAGGCTCGCCCTGGGGCCGGGCGTTGTCGTTGACTACAAGCCCACGATAACGAAGGACGAGCTCCTCGCCGTGGCGGGGGAGTACGACGCATTCATCGTCCGGAGCAGGACGAAGATTGATCGCGCCGTCCTAGACAAGGCAACCAGGTTGCGCCTCGTCGCCAGACCGGGCACGGGGCTCGACAACGTCGACGTGGAGTACGCGAAGTCGAAGGGGATAACGGTAGTCAACAGCCCAGAGTCACTGGTCGAAGGGGTAGCAGAGCACGTGGTTCTACTGATGCTGGCGCTCAGCAGGAAGCTCGTCATGGCGGACGTCAGCACGAAGGAGGGGAAATGGGAGAAGAACGCGCTCATGGGCAAGGAGCTGAAGGGCAAGGTGCTGGGGATCGTCGGCCTCGGGCGGATCGGAAAGCGCATCGCTGAGATGGCGAATGTCCTTGGTATGTCCGTCTTGTTCTACGACGTCATTACGATTCCACCCGAGGTCGCCGCGTCCCTGAGGGCAAGGGTCGTGGGGCTTGACGAGCTGTTCAGCAGCTCAGATTACATCACGCTGCATGTCCCCATGACTCCCGACACTGCCCACATGGTCGGAGCCGAGAGGCTCGGTCAGATGAGGAAGACCGCCTACCTCATCAATACTTCAAGAGGGGCTGTCATCGACGAGGCGGCTCTCGCCTCGGCTCTCCGGAGCGGAACCATTGCCGGGGCAGCGCTCGACGTATTCGAGAAGGAGCCGCCCGTCGGTCCGATCCTCGTGGCTCCCAACACCATTCTGACGCCCCACATCGGCGGCCAGACCGAAGAGGCCCAGGCCAATGCGGTAGTCGTGATAGGGGAAAAGGTCAGGGCTTTCTTCTCATCTGGCTGAATCCTGAAACAACGTTTATTTGCCGACTGAAAACGAGGCGCCCAGATGCCCATGTACAGTCAGATTTCAAAGACGTGGCAGGACATCTTCCGTCAGAAGGGAGGAGACATGAGGGCCCGGGCAGTGGAACTGAGGAAGCAGCCGGCGATGCTCAGGGTTGACAGGCCCTGGAGGCTCGACAGGGCGAGGGCACTGGGATATCGGGCGAAGGAAGGCGTAGTGGTGATCAGGATGCGCGTCTCCAGGGGCGGGATGAGGAAGAAGCGCCCCACCTCAGGCAGGAGGCCGAAGCACATGGGCGTCCTCAAGATCAAGTCGTCCGTGTCTTCGCAGCAGGTCGCCGAACGGCGGGCAGCCGAAAGGCACCCCAACATGAAGCTCCTCGGCTCCTACCCCGTGTGGGAGGACGGAATCCACGCCTGGTACGAGTGTATCCTCATCGACCCAATGCACCCCGCCGTCAGGAAGGACTACAACTACAGAAGGATTCTCGGTATAATCGGCTAGGTTACTTCTTCATCTCGCTGCTGTGGCCTGGGAATATCTTGGAGTTCGGGTCTACGTACGCTTTCGCGACGTTGACGGCCAGGGCGGCCTGGGCGTAGCCCGTGGCGATAAGGTTCAGCTTCACGCCGTCCAGGGGCCCGGCAATGTCGCCCGCGACGTAAACCCCCGGTATGTTCGTCTCCATCCTCCCGTTGACCCTTATCTCTCTGCCGTCTATCTGCAGCCCCCAGTCCTTGATGGGCCCCAGATCAGCGCGAAATCCGATATTGACCAGGATGGCGTCCACGTCAAGGGTCTCCTCTGCCTGCGTCCTGTTGTCGAATATGACGGCCCTCGTCAGCCTGCTTCCGTCTCCCATGACGCTCCTCACTTCGTAGAAGAGCTTTACTTCGACGCTCGAATTCTTCAGGGCTATGACGCTCCCCTCGTGGGCCCTGAAGAAGTCCCGCCTGTGCACGAGAGTGATCTTGTTGGCGATGTCTTTGATGTTGAGAGCCCAGTCGACAGCAGAGTCGCCGCCTCCGACTATCAGTATGTTCTTGCCCTTGAAGATGCTCCTGTCTTTCACGAAGTAGTAGACCCCCTTCCCTTCGTAGTCCGAAGCGCCCTTCGCCTCCAACTTGTTGGGGGAGAAAGCGCCCACCCCCGCCGCCACGAGGACCGCCTTTGACAGGTGCTTTGTCCCTTTGTCTGTGGTCAGCTCGAATACCCCATCCGCCTTGTGAAGCGTCGTGACCCTTTCCCCAAGGACCACGGTGGGGTCATATTGGAACGCTTGCTGCACCAGGCACTTCACGAGGTCCTTGGCGAGAATCTTGGAGTACCCGGGAACGTCGAAAATGTACTTCTCCGGGTAGAGGACTGCCACCTGGCCCCCAGGCTCTTCGAGGGCGTCGATAATCTTCGTCTTCATCTGCCTCAGCCCGGCGTAGAAGGTAGCAAAGAGCCCGGTCGGCCCTGCGCCTATTATGGTAAGGTCATAGACATCGCCGGACACTGATTTTCGGGCTGGGCATCTGCAAATGGCGTATAAGGATTCGCGAATCTACGCAAGCCCAGACGCCCACGGGTCCGTCGGTTTGATGACCTCCCTCATGAGGACGGTCGCATACTGTCCCTTTCCCAGGGTGAAATTCATGGTAGCCGTGGCCCCTGCGACACTCCACGTGGCGTCGCGCAGCGCGAGATGGGGACGCCTGAACCCTCCCTCTGCGGAGACCTCCTGCATCTCCCTGACGTAGAACGATCCAGGGCTAGTTCCCTCCGAATTGAGCACCTCCCTGAGGTACCTGTCGAACCTCGAGCCGTAGTCTCTGAAGGCGTACCCGACAACCTGGACCATCGGCACCGCCCTATCCGTGGGCGCGTCCCTGACGCCGCGTGGAGCCGATGTGACGAGACCGTCAGGCGAGGCTTCCGCCCAGTTGTCTCCTGCCTTCACCTTTGATATGTCCTCCCCGTCTGCGAGCGCTCCGCTTAGGGTCCTGTTGAAGATGTACGACTGGTAGGCCTGGACGTACAGCCTCCTCAGCCTGATGGGCACCCTGCGAAGCGCCTTCACCCAGTCACCCGGATGCCGGGTTAGCTCCGCAGCGACGACCTTCTCGACGTCCCTTCCAGGGGGGAGGAGCCGGATTCCCTCCTCGTACCTCCCCGCAGCCATCGCCTCCCGTGCAGGCCGCCCCGCTTCAGGATCAGATGGGGGTGGGGCTTCGAGCAGCACCCTGACGGCTCCCTCGAAGTTGCGTCCCACCAGGGCCTTCCCCACCAAGTGCGTGCGCGCTCCCGAGGCCCCGAACCGCTGCAGCCCGTAGTAATTCGGCACCCTCCTCAGGTTCCCGAGGAGCAGCGCCTCTTCGATTCTCCGCTGTACGTCTTGGCAGCAGTCTCTGAACACCACCGTGAACCTGTTCCCCGCCACCCTTGCCCTTGACATGGGCTCCGCCACGTAACCGACAAGTCGCGCCGTGTAGTTCTCTCTGGCGACCCGTACAGGGCGCAGCGACCTCCGGCTGGTCGGCGTCACGTACTGCACCGCGACCGCCTTCCTGTCCTTCAGGCCGCCGTAGCTCACTTTGCTCCGGAGCGCTTCGGCAAGATCCCTTGCCATGTGAAGCGTGTCCATGGAGCGCTTCTCGACCCTGTACAGGGGGAAGTAGTCGGGACGTTCATGCAATTCAGGCTGTTCCCCGGAGAGCAGCTCCTCCACCGCGAAGTCTTCGGCAGCAGACTTCGCTCTCCCCGAGCAGGGGGCGCCCCTGCTCGCATAGAAATCGATGCCTACTGCCCTTTCGGCCTCGGCCACGGGCGTCAAAGGAGCCTGAGCTTTCCCGTTATGTCATCTATGACCGCGTCCGGTCCTGGGCCTATCCCCAGGCATGTGACTGTTCCGGGCTCGACCTGCGTCAACCCTCTGTCTTCTATGAGGGATGCGGGGAGCCCTGCGCCCCTGGCTTTGCGGAAGAGCTCGTCCAGTTCCGCCTCAGACCCTACCTTCAGCACTATTTTCGCCTGCCCCCCTTCCTTCCAGCCCTCATACCAAACACTCTTCCTCTCCCTTGCCTTGTCGGCGGCCGACAGGGAAGCGTGGGCAACCTGGGCGGCGAGCTTTCCCTTGCCCATCTTGAGATCCGTCCTTACGACGATGGCCTGTTTCATAGCGGGCCTTCGCCAACGGTTAATACGGGTCGGTTAAGGGTTTCCGGGAAGTTCGGAGAATTGATGGACGGCTACGACGTCGTGGTCGGAGGGGGGAGCATTGCAGGGCTCACCTTCGCGGCCGAGGCTTCAATGCGCGGCGCCAAGGTCCTGGTCGCTGAGGAGCATCCGGAAATCGGCGAACCCGAGAAGTGCGACGGCCTTGTGAGCCTCCGCGGCTTGCGAAAGTACGGTTATCCACCGGAGGAAGAAGTCGTGCAGAACAGGATAGCCTCGGCGGTGGTCCATTCACCATCAGGGAGGGAAGCCGCGGTGAGCGCCTCGTCCTTGGAGGTGGTAGTGCTGGACCGGAGCAAGTTGGACAAGCAGGCCGCGAGGACGGCCACCGACAAGGGCGCAGAGGTCCGCACCGGCGTACGGGTGTCGTCTGCTCTTGAGAAGGATGGTGCGATGCGAGTTCACCTGGGCGGGTCCACTATCCTCTCGAAGTATTACGTTGATGCGACCGGACCCTCATCGAGCCCGAGGCGTGGGATTCTTCCGGCTGCGAAGTACGAGCTCGAAGGGGACTGGGTCAGGGAGCATGTCGTCGAGGTTTTCATGGACGCTGACCTCTACCCGGGATTTTTCGCCTGGGTCATCCCATATGGCAGGCACCTGGCCAAGGTGGGGGCCGCAGGCCGCGGAATCAACCCGTTCGCGGCATTGGACAGGTTCCTCTCCGCGAGGCCGAGCACCATCCTGCGGAGGGTCTCTGCTCCGATATACGTCGGCGGACCGATGGCCCGGTTCGTGGAGGGGAGGAGGATATTCGTGGGCGAGTCTGCAGGGCAGGTCAAACCCACCACCGCGGGCGGTATAATGACCTCAATCGCAGGAGCGGCAATGGCAGCGAAGTGGACCGTTGCCAGCCTAGAAAGGAACCAGCCCTCACTTCTCGAGAACTATCAGGCCGAGTGGGAGCTCGCTTTCCTGAAGGAGATGAAGACCATGCTCAGGCTCAGGGGGGTGCTGGAGAAGCTATCCAACGCTGACCTGGAGGCCGTCATAGCCACCCTTGCCTCTCCCAAGCTGCTGCAGAAGCTTTCGAGCGCAGACTTCGACTTCCACGGCACGGCTATCCTGGGTGCACTCGGCGTTCCCGGGCTCCTGCGGATAGCGAGGGTCGTCGCCTCCGCCGAAGTCCGTTCCCTGCTGCCAGAGGCCTGAGGCACCGGAAGCCCATGGGAGCGACGGACGGAGGAGTAAGCGCGCGGGGACCCCGCGAGCAATTCTGCCAGCTGACGGCGAACACAGGCTTGACAGCTACCCGAGAGCCAGGGGGGCGCACGCCTCTTTTTCCTTGATGTCGGATCGCCCTCCCCCCAACGCTGCGTTTGGCTGCCCGGACTCGCCGCCAGGGGGAAACTGATTCCGCCAAACCACCCCATATCTGACAGAGTCCGGAGCGGTCGCTCTTTCCGACTTCATCGTCCCTGTGGGCACTGAAGCGCTCTCGTTGAAGGAGAATCCGCGCCCCGGCCTGACCGGCACGCTCCTTTGGCACGGCCCTGCTCGTCCTGATGACGAACGGAGCCCAAATCATTCGGGGCAGATCCTCAGCAACCTATATCAGCCGGGCCAAAAGGGCCTTCTGAGAAATGTCACAGGGAACCGTAACGCTCCCACTCTGCAACTCGTGCAACAGGCCGATAAAGCCCGCCGAGAGGGCGGTCCATTTCAACTGCCCCAACTGCCACGAGTCAGTCATCTGGCGCTCGGAGAAGTGCAGGAAATTCTCACGGCGGTACAGATGCGTGAACTGTGGCTTCGAAGGTCCTTAGGCGAATACCCTTGGGTTCCTACGTCATCAGGATGAAAGTCCTCCCCGAAGACACGTCTACGAACCTCGAGGAGATGGTCGTCGCTATCGGGGGCCTCCTGCCAAAGCCCGTGGAGATTAGGAGTCACAGGGTCGAGCCGATCGCCTTCGGACTCTCGGCAATCGTAATGGACGTCGTCGCACCCGAGGAGGAAGGCATGATTGACAGGATCGAGGGCATCGTATCCAGTGCACCTCACGTGAGCCAGTACGAGGTCGTAGCTGTGAGCCGAATGTCCGCGAGGCTCCCGCCGAAGCAATAAGCGCGGAGAATCGGCCATCGGCATTCCTTTTATACCTCCGTGGCGACCGTCTGCTTCGCCGTTTCTCACACGATGTGAAGCTGATGAGATATCCCCTCACATACGCTGCCTTCGAATGGATTAAGGAGAAGAGGAGCGCCACGGACGACGACCTACTGGAGGCTCTGAATAAGAACGGGAACAAGTGCTCCCCCGCCGAGCTGGATAAGCTCCTCATGCAACTGGAGATTCTGGGGCTAGTCACCATAAGGTGGGTTGCGAAGGAAAAGCGGAGGATCGAGTTCCAAGAGAAGCCTACTGAGGAACCGCGCATGCCCCGCATCAGCGAATGAACCGAATCGATAAATCGAACGGGCTCCGGGTGGCGCACCAATGGGCGTAGACTTTGGAGATTCGATCCCGAGGGAGAAGATCCAGCTCGAAGACATCTCAGGCTGGAAGCTAGCCGTAGATGCTTACAACACACTCTACCAGTTCCTAGCCATAATCAGAGGGATGGACGGAGGGCATCTGAAGGACTCCCAGGGGCGAGTCACGTCTCATATCTCGGGGCTCTTCTACAGAAACATAAATCTCCTTGAGCTCGGGATCAAGCTCGTTTACGTCTTCGACGGAAAGCCCCCCGAGCTAAAGATGGAAGAGATCAGGAGACGTTCGGAGCAGCGGCGAGAGGCGAAGGACCAGTACCTCCGTGCCCTCCAGAGTGGGGACATGGTACAGGCGAGAAAGTACGCGGAGGCGTCGACAGTCCTCCGAAGGGACATGGTGGCCGACGCCAAGCAGCTCCTGGACGCCATGGGGATCCCCTGGGTGGATGCGCCCTCGGAGGGAGAAGCCCAGGCCTCAGCAATGGCGAAGGAGGGGACAGTCAGAGCGGTGGCGTCTCAGGACCACGACTCCCTGGTCTTCGGGGCGCCCGTCCTTATCCGAAACGTGACAATCTCTGGGAAGCGGAGGCTGCCCGGAAAGGGCATAGTGGTAAACGTGGTCCCGGAGCGCATAGAGCTGTCCTCCGTACTCGCTTCGACGGGCCTGACCCGGGAGCAGCTAGTTGACTTCGCCATACTCCTCGGAACCGACTTCAACCCCGATGGATTCGAAGGGGTGGGTCCCGCCACCGCCCTCAAGTACCTGAAGAAGTACGGCAGGCTGGAGGAGATAAAGGAGCTCAGAGAGCCTCTCCAGTCGGTGAACTACGAGGGGATTAGGGACCTGTACCTGAACCCGCCAGTGGAGAAAGGGATCCACCCCGACTGGGAGCCAATGGACAGGGAGAAGATCATTACCTTCCTCGTCGGAGAACACTCCTTCTCCCGTGACAGAGTCGAGGCCGCCATCGCACGGGTGCAGGCGAGCAAGCCTGCCCAATCGGAGACGCTTGAGAAGTGGTTCGGCTGAGCCAGCCTAAGCCTCCGACGCTCCGCGACATCGAGGCCGCCGAAGGCAGAATCAGGAAGTATTTCCCCCCCACCCCGCTTGAATACTCGAAGGGCGTCTCGGGCCTTCTCGGGCGTGACGTGTACCTCAAGCTCGAGACTGCCCTGCCGATACGTGTGTTCAAGTTGAGGGGCGCCCTCAACAAGCTTCAGACGCTCCCCGAGTCAGCGCTCAAGAGGGGCGTTATCACCGCCTCGTCGGGGAACCACGGTTTCGCCATTGCTTACGTCTCGAAACTCCTCGGCGTGAGTGCTACGGTCTGCGTCCCAGCTAACGTGAACCCCCAGAAACTGAAGGCGATCCAGGAGAATGGTGCCGAGATAATTCGTCGCGGAAAGGGATACGACGAAGCCTACGACCACGCAGTGGAGACGGCCAGGAGGCGGCGCTTGACCTTCATTCACGCATTCAACGACCCCGACATCATCGCAGGCCAGGGGACCTGCGGCCTGGAAATCAGCCGGCAGCTCCCTGATGCGGACGCGGCCACGGTGGCGATCGGGGGCGGGGGACTGATATCAGGAGTGGCAATCGCTCTGAAGGGGACTCTGCCGAGGGTTCGCGTGTACGGAGCGGAGACAGTGGCGATTCCTTCGATGTACGAGTCCCTGGAGAGGGGTTCTCTCTACAGGGTCGACCCCAAGCCAACCATAGCCGACGGAATGCAGGCAGCGATACCGGGTGAGCTGACCTTCACGTCCGTGAGGCAGAACGTGGACAAGGTTGGGCTCGTCAACGACGCTGAGCTCGAGGCCGCGGTCTACGATCTGCTGACGCTCGGGCGAGTGCTTGCGGAGCCTTCGGGCGCTTCCCCATTGGCCGTGATGAAGGGATCGCTCAGAAGGGAGCCCGGCCAGAAGCTGGTGCTCGTCATAAGCGGGGGGAACATCTCCGTTGACCTGCTGCGTTCGATTCTCACGAAAAGAGAGAAAGAAAGCTCCTGAAATCCTGTGCCATTAGGAACGGGTTTGCCTCTTTCTCCTCCCCCAGCGTCCTCCACGGCACCTCTCCATAGTCGTGGCCCGGGTACATCACCGTCGAGGGAGGGAGCCTCAGCAAGACCTCGTGCAGGCTCGCGTACATGGCTTCGGCCCTTTCCCTGTCGAACCTGCCTATTGTACCCACGAAGAGGGTGTCCCCGGTGAAGATCTCCCTGCCATCGTAGAGGCAGATGCTGTCCTCCGTGTGCCCCGGCGTGTGAAGCACCTTTACACCCTTCCCCCCCAGCTTCAGCTCATCGCCGTTCCTGACCCGCAGATCGCACTCTATGGGGGAGTCAACATGGGCGACGACCTTCGCTCCCAGATTTGACGCAAGTTCCGAGATGGTGGACACGTGGTCGAAGTGCTCGTGGGTCGCAACCGCGAACTTCACATTCGCCTTCAATTCCCTGACAGCCGTCTCGATGGGTTCGATCTCCCACCCGCAGTCGACGACCATCGCATCCCTGCTTCCATCGTCCACGACCAGGTATACGAAGTTAGCCATCGTCCCGACGGGGATTTGTTTCACTATCATCAGGTTAGGCCGCTTGCGCTCGGGAAGCGGGGGCCCACCTTTATCAAGTTCAGATGGCACGGGAACCAAAGATGGCGAACCTCAAGGGAAAGAAGCCTTCCGAGTCCGAGATCGTCACCGCCAGGCTGATGATGCCGACCGACGCCAATGTGCTTGGGAACGTCTTCGGAGGCGCCATAATGAGGTACATGGACGAAGCGGCGGCCATCGTGGCATGGCGCCACGCGGGCATGAACCTTGTTACGGCATCCATCGAGAGAATGAACTTCTTTGCCCCAGTATACGTAGGGAACCTCCTGATCCTGAAGGCCTCGGTGAACTACGTCGGGACGACCTCCATGGAGATAGGAGTCAGGATCGAAGCCCAGGACCCTTCGACGCGAAGTGGGGTCCACGCGGGCTCGTGCTATCTCACATATGTCGCCCTAGACGAGAAGGGGAGGCCGACCCCCGTCCCTCCGCTCATTCTGACCACAGCCACGCAGAGGAGGCGGTTCAAGGAAGCGGCGGCGCGCAGGAGGCTCAGAGAGGCTGAGAACGCCTCTCTCAGGGAGGACTGACCCCCCCGACCACAGGTTGATTTCAGGCTCAACAAAACTAGAGCACTCCCCTCTTAGGCCGAGCTCGGGCCCGTCCCGTCTGTGCGGGACTTCTCTGAAGGCTTCAGCGTGGAGAAGATGCGCAGCGGCAACGCCGCGGTGTACGTGTTGAAGGAACAGTTCGAGAAGTTCTCTTCCTCGCCCCAGAAGGTTGACGCCTGCGAATCCATAGCCACCTGCTTCTACCAGCTCGAGCAGTACCACGACGCCGGCGGCTGGTACGAGACAGCGGGGAGGCTGATCCTCTCGGAGCCGAGCGCGACGCCGGCGCTCAAGGCGCTCGACGCGCTGGGAGACTACGAGAAGGCGCTCGACTGCTATCGGGCGGGGGAAGACGAGGAGAAGTTCACGGAAGTCTCCACTCTGATAAGGGAGCTAAAGCGGGCATGCGCATCAGCCTGAGCCCTTCCCCCTGACTTCTTCTGCCCTCGCCTTCCGCCTGTTCACTGTCTTGAGGTGGCACTCCTCGCAGACGGGCTCGTCCTTGGGCCCTACCTGGAACGTGAACCGAACCGCATCCAACTCCGTGTCGCAGAAGTAGCACTTCGCCTTCAACTGGCGCCTCTCTTCGCCGCGTAGACTCTCCTTCTTACGACCTTTCCTCGCCCCTTGTAGTACCAGACCTCCGCGTCTCCGTTTGAATGTCTGCCCCACATCACGAGCTCCTCGAGCTCCTCCTTCGTGGCCCTTGCTTTTCCGCTCTTGACCTGCACCAGCAAGATCCTGCCGTCTCTTGCCGCGAAGACGTCGACCGCACCATGAGACGCTGCACTGCGAGAAACCATCCACCCGTCCCCCTTCAACTTGTTCATGGCCGCGTATTCCTTTGCCCGGCCGGAGACATACCTCTTATTTGGGAAGCTGCTCCACCTGGTTCACCGGGACGTTTCCGCCCTCGAAGGTATCGCGGACCATGCAACTGGCAAAGTCTGGTCCAACTTGTACTCGAGCAAATAGCATCTTGGGGGCTTTCCTAAGCTCCGATGCCGACCTATTTGAGGCTCCTGCTCCCGACGTGTTGGTGCTGACGCCTACGAGAGCACGAATGCCTCGTCGAGCTGCAGACTCGAACGGGACGAACTTCCATTCAGATTGACGTCTCATCTCTGTCTTACCTGTTTCATTCCCAATTAAGAGATAGGCGGGTAGTCCAGAGCTGACCCCGGCGTGGACACGTCCGTGAAAGTGTTTCAGCCCAAACAGTTATACCTCCTCGTGATGCGTAAGCTTATCATAGCCTGATGGTTGCCGGCGAACAGCTTGGAAGGAGTCAGGAAGTCCCTGAAGTCCATGGAAGCCACGTTCTCTGGCCAGGTTGCACGCCGCGACACCGTCCTCAAAGAGAGCAGAGACGTCATCTCCGCATGCTCTAGGGCGATAATCAATGTCCACAGCGGGAAGATGAAGGAAGCGGAGAGAGAGCACGCGGCCGCCAAGTCGCTCTTGGCTTCGCTCAAGAAGACCTCGGGCAGCTCCGCGACGAGGTATCTCGTCTCCCCGGAGTCGGAGTACGTGGAGGCGTCAGCTGTCATCGCTCTCGCAAAGGACAAGGAAGTCCCATCGATGGAGAGCCTGGGGGCCTCTCCTGAGGCCTACCTGCTCGGCCTCCTCGACACGGTGGGGGAGCTGAAGAGGCTCGTGCTTGATTCGATCCTCCAGAGGAAACCCTCGAGGGCCAAGAAGTACTTCGGCGTGATGGAGGCGCTCTACTCCCTCTGCTCCCCTCTTGCCGTCTACGACCATGTCGTGAACGGAGCGAGGCGCAAGATAGACGTCGCCAGGATCCTAGTAGAGGACACCCGTGGCCTGCTTGCGGAGGAGATGGGGAGGGAATCAGTCAGCACCTCCATGGCGCGCCTCGAGAAGAAGCTGGAGAGCAGGGCGGGGGCCTAGAGTTCCTTGAGTATCTTCGTCGTCTTGATGTGCGGGTAGGGGGAGTCGAGCCTCACTACCCTCAGCTTCATGCCTCGCTTCTTGGCCTCCCTCTTGACCTCTGCTTCCATGTGGTACTGGTCGTAGCCCAGCGCGACTACGTCGGGCTTCACCTTCTGCAGGGTCACGTAGATATCCCCCTCAACGCCAAGTATGGCCGCGTCCACCTCCCTCAGGGACGAAAGGAGTCTCACCCTGTCTTCCTCACTGATCAAAGGCTCCCTGCCCTTCCTCTTTCGGATGGTGCTGTCCCTGGCCACCGACACTACCAGTACATCCCCCAGGCTCCTTGCCTTCGAGATCGTGTACACGTGCCCGTAGTGAATCAGCTCGAACCCGCCTCCGATGAACACCACACTGATGGACCTCCTCCCCTTCGAGGTCAACCTGGCGGAATCTCCGACGAGTTCGATCATGCCTGACTTCGTCAGCTCGTCCATCTCCTTCCTGGCTTCCCCGGGCAGCAATCCTAGCCGCTTGGCGAGGGCTCGGGCGTCAGCTCTCTCCCCCTTGACCTCCATAGAGAAGAGCGCTGCCAGCGTATGCTTGTTGTCCATGGTCTACCAGTCGATCTTGATGACGCCCGCGAAGGAAAGCGAGTCCAAAAGCCCTTCGGCATAGCCGATGCTGAGCATCGCCATTTCGTCCTCCCCGTTGGCCAGGAAGCTCTCGGCGTCTCTCATGTACAGCTCTGCGTTCTCGATGACGTGCGCGTACTGGGGGCCAAGCTTTGGCCGGACCGAGTCCAGGGCTCGCCTTGTCTTTGCCACATACTTCGGCACCAGCGTCTGTGCGGTCCTCAGAACCTTGTCAGAATTGCTCCTGACTCTCTGGGGGTCGACGGAGAAGATGGCGGAGATCGCCTCGGCCTCGGTGAAGTGGAGCTTCCCCGGAATTATCAGGCAGTGGGGCGGCGTCCCGGCGTCCCTCTTTGCGAGCTCTGAGAAGCTGCCCGCAGCGAGCACCGAATCCTCCCTCCCGAGCCTCGAGAGCATGACGGCGAAGGTGTCCTCGCCCACCACCCCGCGCTTGAAATTGGCCTCTGCCAGGAGGAGCCCGGCGATGGCATCTCCGGGGGTGACCCCCTGGCCGCTCTGGACATCGTACTCGAGAAGGAGGAGGGTGTGTGAGCCCTCAAGCAGGTTCTCGTGGAGGACGTGATATGCCTGCGTCAGCTTCCCGACCGCCTCGCGCGTGACGGTCACGGTCCTGGAGAACTTGTACGAGTGCAGCCCCGAAGCGCTCGCCGCCGCCGAGGCGATGGTGGCGGAGTGGACCACCCTCGTCTCGATTCCGCGCCTGATTGCCCTGACCCTGAGTTCGGTGTGAGTTGTTGCTATCATCGGGTCCCCCAGAACAGCCAGCACCACCTTCATCTCCTGCGAGTCGGAAAGTATCTTCGCGCCGTCTTCGACGAACTGCCTGTCAACAATGGTGAAGCTCTTCCCTGTCGCCACCTGCACCTGCCTCAGAAGCTGCGGCTCGTGAGGCGTGGTGTAATACTCGAGATAAATGACGTCGGCTGCGATCATCTCCTCCACACCCTCGAGGGTAATCCCCTTGGCACCCAGGCCCAGACCAACGAAGCTGAGGCGGCCCATTCTGTCGCCCAGGAGCGCCCATTATATCAATTCAGATTAGCTTCCCGGAACCCCGGGACGATTCCGCCTATCTTTGCTATTTCTTTTTGGGTGGGACAGCCTTCGGATTCTGCGTGGCGCCAAGAACACTTTTAATTCCTGACATTCAGCCGCGGCCTCGGTGGGCCCTTGGCTCAGCCAGGTTAGAGAGAGACTTTCTCGGCCAAAGCGGCTGGCTCTTAGCTAGCAGGTGGGAGTCACCAGCATGCCGTGGGAGGCGCAGAAGCGCCCACGAATTCGAATCCCACAGGGCCCGCCTTCAGACTTGATTGCAGAACCAAGCGATTCCAAAAGAACGATGACGCGAGACCGAAGCAGGAAGATTCCTCCTTCCTGAGCGAATCTGATTAGGATCACTTGACAGCGTAAGCAAGAAGTCCAGTGAAGCAAGAGAGACCTGAGGAGCCGTCGAGTAACCTCGCCTCATCAAAGGTCGGGTATATGATTCAACGAGCGCCTAGATCGCCTAAAAGGAATAGTCCGAGCGCCATCACCACGAGCCCAACAACGAACATCCCCGCCCGGTACGTCGAGAAACCTCTCGAGGCCATTACAGAAGGTGCGACTAGCGAGTTGAGCGCTCGGATTACAGATCGCCTTCCTACCATTCGTTTCGTTACCGCGGCAAGTGCGGCCGATAACGAGATACGCCGCCTGCAAATCTTCTACGTGGAGAACTACATTTAAACCGAGCCGTCAGCGGCGATGACTGACATGAAGAAGAGAACAGTGACGATCGGTGTCATCGTCCTTGTTGTCGGTATTGTCATGCTCGTCGGGGGCGCTATCGGCGCGCTCGGATCGATAACCATCAATACCACATTCACCCAGCCTCACCCCGGCGAATACGTCTCTAGTGAGATCATGCTGAATACGACGTCCAGTCTTGTCGTATCTTCTCCGGCGGCATCGGGCGGAATCGTCCAAGCCCAGGACCTGAACTCGGTGAACGCCACCAACGTCAACGCTTACGCAGTCCCCTACAACGCGTCGGGGGCTGGAAGCGACGTGTACAGGTCCCTCAGCGGCGATTACTATTACGTCGCCTTCGCTCCAGCCCAGCCAGACACCCGGATTGTCGCAACGCCTCAAGGGTCGTTGGTACTGGCCTTTGGAGCATTGGCCCTGCTGGGTATAGTCCTCGCCATCGTGGGAATCGTGATAGCGGTCGTAGGTGTGTTGCGGAAGGGGCCACCAGCGGTCGCTGGCCAGACCTGAGCTCACCTGGCAAAACGCGCGGGCTCCAGGGGCAACCGAAAGGCTGTAAGGTCGATGATCCGCAACTTTCCAACCACGAGTCGACTGGGGTGTCAGGGAGGCACGGCTCATGAGTGTCCCCCGCATTGCGAGCACCCGAATCGAGCCATACCTTCGGGCTACGGAGTTCGTGACTGCTTCCTTTTACTAACGGGTCTTGGTCGCCTCAAGCCCGTTCTTCCTTAAATCAGCGTTCCATCCAATCTCCCCGTTTGTCCGCAAAAGAATGTAAGGTCTGCGGGGGCCGGGTGAGACCTCTTGCCGACCCGAGCGGCCTTGGCTACTGTGAGGAATGCGGGATAGTATACGCCCTCAAAGGCGGAGGGAAGGGGGAGCGGGTAACAGATGTGCCTGAAGCGCTCAAAGTGGGCGCCGGCGGTGAGCCAGAGGGAACGGAGTGGCGCCGGGGAACTTCCGCGGCTGATGTCACTCCCCCTGGCCCATCATCGGGCGCATACTGGAGATGCCCTGACTGCGACACAGCGATCCGGGCAGACAACGATTCGGAGCTGGGGTTCGCCAAGAGGGAGCACATCCGTGAGTATCACCCGAACAGGCCGACCGGCTAACAGGACTAGACGGAACTCGGGGTCGGACACGAGGGCCAGCTTGAGGAGGACGCCCTGAAGTCTAAAGGTTCTCAATCCTGGTCCTTGGGACCGCCTAATAGCCCAATTCCACTTTCCAAAACTGAGAATCGTCTCATTGGCTTAATAGCGCAGAAAATCCGCGCAAACTCAGCTGAATATGTCCCTAAAGACAGAGCGGTCGTCCCAGTTCCCTTTCCCGAAGCTCGACGTGTCACTGAGAGAGGGGAACTTCGAGGAGGTGCAGCTCCCATATACCACGGAACAAGCGGTGGCTGAGGCCAGCAGGTGCGTAACCTGCGGCAACCCGCTCTGCATGGACGTCTGCCCGGTCCAGACAGACATACGGGGCATGTGCGAAGCAGTCGCCCGAGGAGACTTCAAAGCCGCCTACCACAGGATCAGGGAGACCAACGCCCTGCTTGGCGCCACCGCCAGGTGCTGCCCCCAACTTGACAGCCTGTGCGAAGCCGCCTGCGTCGTCGGGACCCAGGGCCAGCCTGTGGCGTCGGGGATGATTCAGAGGTTCGTCGCGGACTGGGAGAGGACTGTCTCCCGCCAACCTGACCCGCTCACAATGAAGCCGACGGGAAAGAAAGTGGCCATAGTGGGAGGGGGGCCGGCGGGTCTCGCGGCCGCAGAACTGCTCCGACGCTACGGTCACGAAGTCACAATTTACGAGGAGCTCGATGTCCTTGGCGGGACCGCCTGGTACGGTATCCCAGACTACCATCTCCCCAAGGACGTGCTGCAGTACGAAGCCTCCCGGATTGTCGGCATGGGGGTCGAAGTCAAGACCGAAGTCAAGGTCGGGAGGGATGTCACACTCGACGCGCTAAGGTCAGAGTATGACGCGGTCATCGTCGCCACGGGAGCCAAAGATGTGTCCAAATTCGACACCCCGGGCTCCGACCTTAAGGGGGTCTACGACGGCTACAGGTTTCTCGAGGACGTCTTCGTCAACGGCGTCGGGAGCTACATCCAGCACCCCACCTACCAACTCGGCAAGAAAGTGCTCGTAATAGGAGGGGGGGACAGCGCCCTGGATTGCGCCAGGACAGCGCTGAGAATGACTGGCGGGGACGTCACCATCGTTTACAGAAGAACCGAGGTTGAGATGCCGGTCGACGAGATACTCATCGAGGAAGGGAAGGAGGAGGGGCTGAAGCTCAAGATGCTGATGGCGCCCAAGGAGTACGTGGGCACCCAAGGCCGCTTGACGAAGACCGTCATGACTGTGATGAAGCTCGGAGAGGTCGACTCGAGCGGGAGGAGGAGTCCGGTCCCCACCGGCGAGACAGTCGACATGGAGTGCGACTCGGTCATCGTCGCCATCGGCCGCGGTCCCAACTCGTACCTGCAGAAGCTGGCCGGCCTTAGGCTCGGCTGGAAAAACGCCATAGCAATCGACGACCATTCCATGAGCTCAATGCCGGGCGTCTTCGCCGCGGGTGACGTCGTGACCGGTGAGAGCCTTGTAGTGAAGGCGATGGGGTCGGGGAGGGAGGCGGCCCAGCACGCCCACGAGTACCTGATGATGCTGGACTCGCAGCACAGGTCGCTGTACGACTACTACTTCACGAGGCGGACGTCAGGGCTTTTCTACCGCGAGATGCTGGATGGCAGGGAAGAGCACTACCCTCCGCCTTAGCCGCGTATCAACCCAAACGTCTGAAGCGCTCCGCTCCGTTTAAAGCCCGAACTCGCCGGGGTGGCCCAACAATGTACACCGGCACCGTCGTAGACGACGAAGCGCGCGCCATGGAGATCATGAAGGGGATGGAGGAAGCCTTTCAGAGGAAGGACGAATCATACTTCGTCAGGGTACTGCAGACAGAGCCCAGCCTCGTCCTGCGTGTTCACGCCGTCTGCATCCTGGCTGAGGTCGGCAGCGAGAGGTCTGTACCCGCGCTTTCTGACGTGCTTCTCCACGATCCTGATCCACTCGTCAGGCACGAGGCGGCGTTCTCCCTCGGTCAGATCGGGAACCCCGAAGGGAACGAGGCCCTCGCCGAGGCCGTGATTAACGACAAGGATCCGATAGTCAGGCACGAGTCCGCCGCCGCCCTGGGGTCCGTCGGGAGCGCAGATTCCGAGGGCGTCCTCACCAAGGCGCTGACAGACAAGGACGAGATGGTAAGGAACTCAGCAAATGCCTCCCTGTTTAACATCAGGTTCCTTAAGCAGTACTCTGCCCGGTCCTCCGCCCGGGACAGGGCCCCCAGGCCTTAGCTTCGAACCCTTAAGACGAAGAGGGAGAACGGTTGCCCCGTTTGAGTCTGAACGGCAAGCGGGCGCTCGTGACGGGATCATCCCAAGGAATAGGAGCCGAAATCGCGAAGCTATTTGCGAAGGAGGGAGCCACTGTGATCATAAACCACAGGGCCGGCGCGAGGCACCCGGAGACGGTCCTTGACTCGATACGGAGGGCTGGAGGCAAGGCATTCGCCGTCCATGCAGACGTGTCAGATCCGGTCAGCGTTTCTGAAATGTACGAAGTGATCAAAAAGAAGGTCAGAGGGCTCGACATACTGGTGAACACCGCAGGCCTGTCGGACAGCTCACTCTGGAACCTTGGCATCGGCAAGATCACTCTCGACATGTGGAGGCGCGTGTTCGCGGTTGACGCCTTTGGAACATTCCTCTGCACCCAGGGGGCTGTCAAGCTCATGGAAGGAGGGTCGTCTGTAGTGAACGTAGCATCGACCCCCGCCCTGGTGGGAGACACCGAAGGGCTCGTCTACGCATCGGCGAAGGGCGCCGTGGTTTCAATGACGCGTATGCTCGCAAAGATGCTGGCGCCGAAGACGCGGGTCAACTGCATGGCCTTCGGCTCCTTCGAGACGACTTGGGTGGAATGGCTCGGCAAGCAGCAGAGGGAATCTTACAGAAGGGCGATCCCCATGGGTCGCTTCGGGAAGCCGGCCGAGGCTGCAAACCTCGCGCTCTTCCTTGCGAGCGACAAGTCCAGTTTCATCACGGGCCAGATAATCGTAATAGACGGTGGAGAAGCCCTCCGCTAACTCTCGCCGCCAGTCTCCCCTGCCGCGGCGTGAAGGCCGCCCTCCTTTTCTATCTTGGCCAGCGCCACGTCGATTCCGTCTGTCTCCTCCACGACGCCGCGATCTATGGCCTTCTCCCACAGGCCGATGTAGATTTCGAGTCCCTCCTTCACCTGCTCGGGCCTATCGTCCTTTGTCCTCTCCAGCTCGTTTACGTAGGAGCGGACGTCCTTCACCCTGGAGGTCACAGTATCCTCGCCTCCCCGCCCACAGAAGAGAGGTATCCCCTGTACCCAAGCTTCGTGATGGAGTTGTGCACCGCCTGCTGATCATCTTCAGACGTGTTGATGAATACCGAAGGTCCCGTCTGCATGGAGAAGTACGCCTCCAGCCCGTCCTCACGCAGCTGCCTAACCCTGCGGATTATTCGGAGTGAGTCCTCCGTCATAATGATCAGCCCGCTCTCGCCCGTCATTGTGAGGCTGTGCAGCTCGAGAGTGTCTCTCTCCGCGAGCCTCCCAACTGCGTCCAAGTCACCTGCCAGTATCGCCTTCTCCATCACATCGCATCTCTTCTGGGCGGCCCGGACCCTCGCTTTGAAGAAGGGTGAAGTGAGAACCTCCCTGTGGGCGTCCTCGGTCCTGACCGGAGACGGCAGCGGGATGATGACCATGCGCAGGTCGAAGTCCCTGGCGTCGGCGAACTTCTCAGAGTAGGTGCTCTCGTCGTCTCCCCCGGCGTAAAGCCTTGAGAAGCCCCCGACGATTGACCTCGATGCGGACGCCGCGAATAGCCGGGCAGTCCGGGAAAGGCTCCTCAAGTCGGGTTCCCCGCCCACAAGTAGCCTGTGGCAGAGAAGGGTCAACGCTGCCCCGGCGGACGACGAGTATCCTATCCCCTTGGCCTTCGAATGCGGAAGATTGCGGCTGTCGATTCTGAAGTCTGCTACCTCCCAGGACGGCTCGAGGCTGGAGACGACGGCTTGGAGTCTCAGGTTGGCCGATCTGTTAGGCTTCCCCTCCGTGTAGACGCCGCCCCCTTCCGCGTCTGTGATTGTCGCCTCTGTCTTCATGGAGGTAGTGTTCACGGAGATGCTGTCATGGTAGGGAAGCCTGAGCTTCCAGTCCTTCAACCCATGGTACTTCACCAGGGCCTGCATCGTGTACGCGACGGCGCTGTACTTGTTCATCCCTGGGCCACCTCTATCTCCAGACGGCCGACGGTGCGATAGTCTCTGAGCACGCGGACCATCTCCCTGGGGATGTCTTTTGCGGCCGCGTCTGCATGCACCGCGAGGGTCCTATCGCTGGCGAAATCGCTCCTGCGTATGACGATGTCACTGAGGTGTGATAGCTCCAGCCTCGGATCGCCTTCAGCCCTCACTTCGAAGGCGTGGTTGCCGACCGCCAGCCGAATCGTCACCCTTGACCCCCTCGTCCTGAGCCCTTCCTTGACACGCGGGTCCAGCTGCGCGCACCCCGAGGAAGCTCCTACCCCTACTATGCAATCCCCCCTGGGAGTAAGGTGGTCGTCAGTCGTCACCTCTATGGTGGTTGGGTGGGTGGACCTGACCATGGGATGTCCATGGAACGTTACTACGAACTTCGCATCCCTTGGCAGGACTGCGCTTTCGGTCTCCGTGACCTTTCACACCCCCATCCTCTGGACGCCATTGCAGTTGGGGCACCTCTCCGTCCCGATCTTCACAGGAGTCGAGCAGAAGAGGCAGAACATGTACCCATCAGGGGGCTGGACGGTGCCTTCTCTCTCTGGGACGAGGAAGCTGATGATGACCATAACGATGCCTGCTATCCCGAAGGGGAGGCTCCAGAAGTATACAAATGGGAGCTGGAGGAAATAGAACCCCGCACCCATGGCTGCTACAAGTAGCCCCCCTGCCAGGAGCTGAGGTCGCATGCCCCCCGCCCACGGGCAAGGCCTTTATAGTTTCGAGAGGCCTGGGTTTCATTTCTCAATGACAACCGAGTACGAGCAGCTCCTTTCGCGGATGGTCGGCGAAAGGAAGGCCAAGCTGGCCGAGGTCACGGGAAAGAAGGGCAAGGAGAAGCAGTCAGCTGCGCTGATGTCAGATATCCGGTTCCTGGAGGTGGAGCTTCAGCGCTACCAGCAAGGCATGGCCCTCTTCAGGACCAAGACCATCCCCAGAGTGGGGCGCTGGGGTAAGGAAGAGATAGAAGAGAAGAGGGAAGAAGAAACCTAGTCGCCTTGACGCTGATCCTTTCAGAGAAAGACGTCGAGAGCCTCATCAACATGAAGGATGTTGTTACCTCCGTGGAGGAGGCGTTCCGACGCCAGGGGGAGGGCGAGGTTTCCAACTTCATGCGTACCAAGTCGCGTGGCGACGCCTCCGTCTTGAGCGTGATGCACGCCAGCCTCCCATACCTTAGGAGGGGGGGTCTGAAGGCGTACATGTCGTCAAGGGGAGGGACGAAGTTCGCTCTCTTACTCTTCGACACGGACGACGCCAGGCTCCTGGCTGTGATGAGTGCGGACATCTTGGGGAGATTCAGGACTGGGGCAGCCTCGGGGGTCGCAACGAAGCATCTCTTCGGCAGGCATTCGGGGACGCTCGCCCTGTTCGGAACGGGAAAACAGGCACTCACTCAGGTGCTCGCCGTGACAGAAGTCATGACCGTGGACGAGGTCCGCATTTGGAGCCCGACCCCGGAGCACGGGAGAGCATTTGCCCAGAAACTGGAGACCCTCGGTATCAATGGGAGCGCCTTCGACTCGCCCACGGCGGCTCTTGACGGCGCGGAGGTGGCCACTGCCATCACTTCTGCGAAGCGCCCATTCCTCAATGGCGAGGTGCTGGAGGGCGTGTCGCACCTAAACATCGCCGGGGGGAACGTTCCGAACCACGCGGAAATTACGTCCTCGGCGGTGGGTATCTTCGACACGGTCGCGGTCGACGACCTGGCTCAGGCGAAGGTAGAGTACGGCGACCTGATTGAGGCAGCCAACGATGGGACCTTTTCGTGGCAGTCCGCCGTCGAGCTGGGGGCGATAGTGGCGGGGAGGAGCAAACCCGGAGGCCGGACACTGTTCAAGTCAGGAGGAGCGGCGTTTGAGGATGTGGCCGTGGCCAGCATGATCTACGATAGGGCGATGGAGTCGGGCAGGCCCTTCCTCGGCGTCGAACTGGTCTGAGATTCTTACATCGGTGGCATGCCGCCCATGCCGCCCATTCCTCCCATCCCTCCGCCTCCCGGTGGCGTTGGGGGCGCCTTCATCTTGCTGGCGGCTATGACGTCGTCAATCCTCAGTATCATCGACGCTGCCTCGGTCGCTGCGCGAAGTATCTGCAGCTTGACGGCCAGAGGCTCCCACACAGACTTTGCGTACATGTCGGCCACCTTGCCGTTGAGCGCGTCCACCCCGTACCACTTCCCCTCTTTTCCATGCCTCGCTCTGAGGTCCACCTGGGTGTCGATGGGGTCCATGCCTGCGTTCTCCGCCAGGGTCAGGGGGATGCTTTCCATGGAGTCAGCGAATTTCAGCGCCGCCAGCTGCTCCCTTCCGGATAGCTTCTGTGCCCAGTTCCTTAGCTGCACGGAGACCTCTTCTTCAGGCGCGCCCCCGCCAGCTACCACCGCGGGGAGTTCGACCACGTCCTTGGTCACCATGATTGCGTCGTGGAGCGCCCTCTCGGCCTCGTCGACTATCCTTTGGGTCCCTCCCCTCACGAGGATGGTCACAGCCTTCGGGTTCTGACACCCTTCGACGAATACCCACTTGTCCTCCTCAAGCTTCCTCTCTTCGACCAGCTTGGCGTACCCCAGGTCCTTGCTCGTCAGGTCGTCGAGGTTGGTAACGATGCGCGCGCCCGTCGCCTTGGCGAGCTTCGTCATGTCGCTCTCCTTGACCCTCCTCACCCCCAGGATGCCTGCCTTCGCGAGGAAGTGCTGGGCGAGGTCGTCGATGCCCTTCTGGCAGATCAGAACGTTGGCCTCGGCCGCCTGGATCTTCTCGACCATCCCCTTCAGGATGCTCGTCTCCTCGTCCATGAATTTCTGCATCTGGTCGGGATCGTTGATGCGTATCTCTGCCGAGAACTCTGTCTTCTCGATTTCAAGCGCCGAGTTCACCAGCGCAATCTTCGCCTCGTCGATCTTCCTCGGCATGCCGGAGTGAACGACCTCCTTGTCGAGGACTATGCCCTGAACAAGCTTGGTGTCGGTGAGCGCCCCCCCGGCCTTCTTCTCCACCTTCACGTTGTCTATGTCGACCTTGTGGCTTCCATCGCGCTTCTCTGCGACCTGCAATATGGCGTCCACCACTATCCCTGCAAGGTGGGGCGAGTCCTCGTTTACGAGCTTGGTCACCATGCTGGTGTTGGCGACCTTCAGGATTTCCGACCTGTTCTCGGGGTCAATCTTCTCGGCAATCTCCTCGAGTATCTTCTGAGCCTTCTCCGCCGCCCTCGAGTAGCCGTCGACGACCACCACGGGGTGGACGTCCTTGTTGATGAGGTCCTCCGCCTTCTCGAGCAGGGCCCCTGCTACCACTACCGCGGACGTAGTACCGTCGCCGACTTCGTTGTCCGTGGCCTTGCTGATTTCTACCATCATCTTCGCAGCTGGGTGTTGCACGTCAAGCTCCTTCAGCATCGTGGCGCCGTCGTTCGTGATAGTGACGTCACCCATGGAGTCGACCAGCATCTTGTCCATTCCGCGCGGGCCGAGCGAGGTCCTGACGACCTCCGCGATCAGCTTCGCGGCGGAAATGTTGTTCCTTTGAGCCTCTCTGCCTCTGGACTCGCCAGAACCCTCCTTCAGAATTATGACCGGTTGTCCTGTCGCTGACATATGAAACTGTGGGTATACAACCGATGGGGGTATATATGAGTTACCCGGGGAACGGCCAAGCTTCATGGCTTGGATATTCTTAAGTGGGCCGCCAGGTCCCAACCGGAAGTGCAGTTTTGTCTTCCGCACCCACATTCACGAAGAAAACCATGTCCGAGCTTATCTCGACATCATCAAGAGCCCTGACGGGTGAGGGGCGCGGATAAATAACTCCATTCGAGGGCGAGACGCATCTTTGAGAGCAGCGGGGAACAGGCTGACAAGGGAGCACGCCAGGGAGCTGCTTGCCAAGCTTGACTTGACCATGGGCGGCTCGAGGGGCAGGGCTTCCAGGGAGACCATGGCGAAATTCCTGAACACCATGGTTCCCAGCTATACCTGGGTCGGGATTTACACGGTTGACGGTGTGGACCTTGTTCTTGACGCCTGGTCTGGGCCCGCGGCCACAGAACACACCCGGATACCCATCGGCAAGGGGGTATGCGGGTTCGCAGCGAAGGCAGGCAAGACCGAGATCGTGTCAGATGTCAGCAAGGACCCAAGGTACCTCCAGTGCTTCCTCTCCACCAAGTCTGAGATTGTGGTCCCCATCACCAATGAAGGCGCCGTCGTCGGCGAGATAGATGTCGACGGGGACCAGCTGGACGCCTTCTCATCCCTGGACAGGGAGTTTCTCGAGGCCGCCGCACGCAAGGCGAGCAGCGCCTGGGCTTGACCGGCCTCAATAACATACGTTATAATGCTTAAAAGTACGCGATTTTCGCGTCTCTCAACTAATGAAGCTAGAGATAAGGGACCTTCACGCTTCAGTTGAAGGGAAAGAGATACTCAAGGGGGTGGACCTCACCATCGCCCAGGGCGAGACCCACGCGCTGATGGGCCCAAACGGCTCCGGCAAGAGCACCCTCGCCTATACCCTGATGGGGCACCCGAAATACGTGGTCACGTCGGGCCAAGTCAGCATCGACGGCGAGAGCATCCTGGGGCTCACCCCGGACAAGAGGGTGAAGAAGGGCCTTTTCCTTGCTTTCCAGTACCCTGTAAGCGTCCAGGGGGTCAGCATGTTCTCTTTCCTCCGTGCGGCCTACAACAATTCGAGGTCCGCTGGCTCAGAACCCCCCACCATTTTCGAGTTCAGGGAGGCGGTCGCCGAGAAGCTGAAGATGTTGAACATGGACGAGTCGTTCCTTAGCAGGTACCTAAACGAAGGCTTCTCCGGAGGCGAGAAGAAGAGGGCGGAGATTCTCCAGATGGCGCTGATGCAGCCGAAGTTCGCCGTGCTCGACGAGACCGACTCAGGACTGGACATCGACGCGCTCCGCATAGTCGCGGAAGGGATCAACAAGGTCTCGGGTCCGCAGACAGGTTCCCTCCTGATCACACACTACCAAAGGATACTGAAGTACGTCAAGCCTCAGTTCGTCCACGTCATGTATCAGGGGAGGATTATCGAATCAGGGGGGGAGGAGCTGTCCAGGCTGCTTGAAGAGAAGGGATACACGTGGATCAAGGACTTCAAGGAAGAAGAGCAGGTGGCCGCTTCAGCCCAGTAACCCTTTTAACAAGGTATAACCTATGTTATATTCCAGGGTGAGACGGATTTGAGCTCAAAAACAGACATCATTACTGAGGATTACAAGGAGAAGTACGGCTTCAGCGATCCNGGTAGAGGCTTACGCGGTACAGGGCATCAAGGGACTGAGTGAACGCGTGGTCCAGGAGATTGTGCGCCTCCATGACGAACCGGCATGGATGGAGCAGATCAGGATGAAGGCCCTGAAGCATTTCCTCAACATGAAGCCTCCTGCCTGGGCTCCGGACCTCGCTGACATCGACTTCCAGAACTTCTACT